>Ga0302320_10000934_pt1 | contig 69920 bp, 54 predicted proteins | sample Bog_T0_3_FD_202130 | JGI IMG/M metagenome (GOLD analysis project Ga0302320, IMG submission 202130) | Peat permafrost microbial communities from Stordalen Mire near Abisko, Sweden - Bog_T0_3 | ecosystem: Environmental > Terrestrial > Soil > Wetlands > Peat | place: Sweden: Abisko, Stordalen Mire... | reverse complement strand
TCTACCACTTACTCACCACCGGGCAAGCCTATGACGAAACCATCTTCGCCCAACAAGAAGCGCAAAACAATCAGCGCAACGAAAAACGACTCCGGCACCAAGCCAGAAAGCTCGGCTTCCAGCTAACCCTCATTCCAACGGAGGTCTGAGGATGTTCCTTAGGAGACCTGGGATGATTCTTGTTCAAACGGTCACGATACTATGCGGCCCCCCCGCCGCGCGTAAAGCAGAAATTCCCGGTTCCCTTCCGCGCCGGTGATCGGCGAAGGGATTGTCTCCACTACCGTCCATCCCAGAGACCCCACGCAATCCGCGACCCGGGTGACCGCCAGTACGTGCGCTTCCGGATCGCGGACAATTCCGCCTTTTCCCACGTGCTCGCGCCCAGCCTCGAACTGCGGTTTCACCAGGATGACCGCCTCGGTCAACGATGGCGCGGCAGCCAGCACCGGGCCTAGCACCAGCGTCGCCGAGATGAACGACACATCCATCACCAGCAGCGTCGGCTCAGGCCGCCCGTTGTCTGAGAGCGCTTGCGGCTCCAGCAGTCGGGCATTGGTGCGTTCCATCAAACGCACCCGCGGGTCGTTGCGCAGCTTCATGGCAATCTGCCCAAAGCCGGTGTCGACCGCGGTCAAGTCCGAGGCGCCATTCTGCAGCAGGCAGTCGGTAAATCCGCCCGTCGAAGTTCCCACATCCAGGCATGAACGGTCTTTTACGTCAATCTGCCAGTGTTCGAGCGCAGCGGCCAGCTTGAATCCCCCACGGCTCACATAGGGCTGTGGGTCGCCCAGCAACCGCAATGCGGCGTCCTCGGCCACGGCGACGCCTGGCTTATCGATCTTCTGTTCCTGCACCAGCACGCGCCCGGCCAGTATCAGCGCCCGCGCCCGCTCGCGGCTGGGCACAAGGTTTCGCTCCACCAGCAGCAGATCGAGACGAGTTTTTTTTGGAGCCGCCATTCGCGAACCACCCAAACTTCAATGTACAGGAGGCTCGGGACGCAGTTACGCGGGCGGGGGCGGGTGCCAACATCCTACTTCCCAGGTCTCAAACGCGAGGCCTGGGGCACCCGCTCATTGCTGGTCATTGCCCACTTCGCAAAGCGGCCGCCGTCTCTTTCGACTGGGCCTGCGATGCCGTCTTTGGCTTTGGAATCCCGTGCTGGTGGCAATCGGCGCATTTCACCCAGTGGATGTTATGCCCGCTTGTCGCGCTCAAGAATGTTGTATCCATCTTCTCCACGTCGAGGCCGCAGTGCGACATCTGCGGATGGCAGGTCTTGCACGATGCGCGCGCATTCTCGTTGTGTCCGTCGTGGCAGGAGATGCAGCTAAGCCCCTCGTGCACCCCCAGCGGCGTGCGGTCGTCGCCCGAAGCAGCCTGCGCTCCCCACACCTTCGCTGCGGCCTCCGAGCCGGCCTCCGGCTGCCGCGGCGCATGGCACTGGTAGCAGATCGCCTGGCGCGGATCCAGGTTCATGTGCACCGCGCGCACCCCTTCGTAAAGCTGCGGAATGGTAAGCGCGGCCGAGCTGAAGTGCATGCTTTCACGCCGGTCGTAGAAGCCCAGCGAATCATCCGCCGCCGCTTCGGCAACCGAAATCCGTTTGGCGGGTTTGGACTCCGCCGCCGCTTCGCGATGAATCCAGTGGCAGGCCTGGCAAGGCATGGCAGGCTCATCGGCTACGCCGGCCTTCACAATATGCCAGGGTCCGAGCGCGTTCATGGGCTGTATCAGTTCGCGGATCGGCCCGTTGAAATACATGCCGTGGCAGCGCAGGCAATCGTCCATCAGGCGCCGCTTCGAGTTATGCACGGGATCGGCAAAGATCTGCGCGTAGGTCGCGCTGTGCGGCCCTGCATGCCAACTGGCGTACTCGTGCTGGTGGCACTGCTGGCACTTCGGCGTCATCGCCTCGACATCTGCCTGCCGCAGGCGGATGGTCTCCGGCCAGCTACGGGTCAGATGTACGCTGATGTGGCGCAGCTTAGTCGCCAGGCTGGCCTCGTGGCACTCCATGCAGGTGCCGGTGCGATGATGCGAGCCGTGCACCGCGGTGACATAAGTTGCCATCTCATGGCAGCTCGCGCATCCCTGCCCGCGCTCTGAGGTGTAGTAGTACGAGGCCCCGTACACGCCGCCCAGCGAAACCACCGCCGCAATGCCCACCGCGATCGCCGCAATCCTCGCCCATCGCTTCATGACCGGAATCCCGTGCCCTTCCAGTTGTGAACCAACGCATCCGATGCAAAGTAAGCCACCGCCATGATCGTCAGCGCGGGATTGAAGCCTCCGTTGGTCACGTGTACGCTGGAATCGATTACGAAGACGTTGTCCACATCGTGTATGCGGCAGTCTTTGTCCACGACCGAGTTCCGCGGGTCGCTGCCCATGCGGCAGGTTCCCGCCTGGTGCTGTCCGGGCTCAACCATGGTAGGTGTCCCGGCACTCCGTTTGGTCGCTACTGCGCCGGCCTCTTTAAGCCAGGCCTCCGCACGCCGCGCCTGCACCTCGCCGATCTCAAATGTGTGGGGATGCACGTTGCCGGAGATGCGCGCCACTGGCAAGCCGCGCTTGTCGCGCACCGAGGGGTCCAGCGTGACGCGCGCATCGGCCGAAGGGATGACCTGCGTCGGCCCCATGATCACAATGTTGCGTTTGTAGGAGTTGCGCATCGCCTGCTTGTGTCCGAGACCCCACCCAGGTGTCCCGGCAGGCAGCCGGTCGAGCATGTGAATCGGAAGCCGAATGAACTCGTTGGCCAGCATTCCGCCGCCTAGCAAGCCTGGAGTTCCATGGTTGTAGTCGGAGATGGCGATGCTGGCGCCCGGACCCACGTCGTCGAAGGTATCGAAATCGAAGAAACCCACCGCGCCCGTGTAGTGGTGCCCCTGCAAGTGCCTGCCCACCTGATCGTATCGATTGCCGAGGCCTTTGGGATACAGACGGCTCTTTGAATTCAGCAGGAGGCGCGCCGACTCGATGGCACAGGCTGACACGACCACGATGTCCGCGGGCTGGTGTTGCAGCCGGCCATCGGCGTCATAGTAGTTCACGCCGGTTGCGCGGCCGCGGTCGTCGGTGGTTACCTCGCTGGCCTCGCATTCGGTCCGCAGCTCGCAAAGTCCTGTCTTCAGCGCGATCGGAATCACCGTGTTTTGCGATCCATTTTTGGCATCCGGCTCACACGCGAAACCCACGCACCAGCGGCAGCGCATGCAAGGACCGCGGCCGTTGTAAGGCACGCTGTTGCGCGCCATGGGGATGTGAAACGGGTGAAGTCCCAACCGTTTCGCAGCCGGCTCCAGAATCGTAAATTCGCGATTCGGCTCGAGCGGCGGCATGGGCAAATCGCGTTTCCGCGGCCCTTTGAACGGCGTACCCGAATAATCTCCGGAGATGCCGATCTCGTACTCCGCCTTGTCGTAAAACGGCTCCAGTTCGTCGTAGGAAACGGGCCAGTCTTCCAGCGAACTTCCCGCCGGCTGGCCATAAATGGACCTCATGCGGAAGTCCTGCGGCATAAAGCGCCAGGCCATGGCGCCATAGCTCATGGTCCCCCCGCCTACGCAGGCCGCGTTATTCGAGTAGTCGCCATCCGAAGCCAGTACGGTGCGCGGCACGCCGCTCGAATCCACTACCACCCGCTGCGTGCCTTCATCCGGCGGCCCAAACGCAGCACCGAGCACCGTTGTCCGTTGATTTCGCAAGTCGTCCTTGCGGCAGTCGTAGGCGGTGTACCACTTTCCGCGTTCCAGCAACACCACGCTTAACCCGGCGGCCGACAACTCCTTGGACACGATGCCTCCGCCGGCGCCGGCGCCGACGATGACTGCGTTCACACGCTTCATGAGGTCGACCCCTTTCTCAGGTCGTATTGCGCGCGCCCGCGCAGCGGCGGCTCCGCCAGGCCGAGCATGCCCCAGCTTACCGCGTCGCGATTCCCGCCATGGCGCGGCGATCCGTAGTAGCCCTGCAGCGTGTGATCGCGAACCAACTGAAAGAAATCGCCCTCCTCGCGCTCGAGCTCGGCGACAATCTCAAGTTGCTCATGGGTATTCAGCGCGGCCAGCTCCTGCCCAAAGCGCTTCCTGCTCAACGCGTCGGTCCGCTCGATCCCATCGCGATACGCATCCCGATGGCGGCGAAAATGGCGCATCAACTGACGGTCGATGTAGTCGAGCACTCCGGCCTGCGTCGCGCCTGGATAATCATCCGCCGGAATAATCTGATCGCAGATCGCTCCCAGCGTCCGCGCCTGTGCCACGGTGAGAACATCCCAGTTGCCCTTATTGCAGACGTGGCAGCCAGCCGCTGCCGCCGCGCTTCCCAGGGCTCCCACGGCGATAAATCGACGCCGGGTCAGCCCGGCGGACTTCCCGCTCGATTCCATCGGCAATAACTCCTCGTAGCCACAATCCGCCTGCACAAAACGGCAGCAACAACAACTCAGCGGGCCGCATTCACTCGCTGACTCATTCTCCGCGCCTCGGAGAAGACAGTATGTGTTGTGAATCACAGGCAGACTCCTGGAAATTGACTGATAAGAAACAGAAAGCAAGTCCGAGGGAACCATTGATGAAGGGGAGAAGCCCGGACCTAAAGGCCACTTCGATTGAGGCTCTGCATTCTGGGGCCTGGAGGCCCCTGCTCCCTCCGCCCGATCCACGGCAAGTCGGCGGCGGCCGTTGCGGACTGCGCAAAAGGCAAAAGGGCCACCCCGCGCATGCGGAATGGCCCTTTTCCGAGCTGCTCGAATCTGCCGTCCCTACGGAATCGCCTGGCAGGCCTGAAGAAGCGTCTGCGTCCCGGTGGGGGCGGGTACTCCCGGCAGGTTGCAGGGCTGCCCATAGCCCGGGACCCGGCTGGTGTAATTGGCGTTGCTGCCGCTCGACCCATTCGTCGTTGTCAGCCTCACGTCGACGACGTTGCCCTCCACCAGCACCGCTGTATCGATCAGGTCGGTCTCCGTGTTGATGACCGTCAGGTAGGGGCTGTTCGGCGCAGCCGCATACACCTTGCCATAGAGCGAGTTTTCCGTCGAAGCTACGGTCCGCGGATTGCCCACCACCGTGAGCGTCTTCTCTACCGTGTGGCTCGACAGGTTGACGATCGTCACCGTGCTGTCGGTCTGGTTGGCGGTGTAAGCGCGGCTCCCGTCGTATAGCACGGTGACCGCCGCCGGATTGGCGCCCACGGGAATCGTATACGTTGTCCCGAAGGTGGAGCTGTCGTTACCGTACTCATCCAGGCTGACGTCGATTACGCTGATGGTGCTGCCGTCGTAGTTTGACACCACAAGTTGTGTCGTGGCCGCGTTATACTCCGCATAGACCGGGCCGGCCGTTGGCGTCATGCCCACCTCTCCATTGGGCGGCGTCACACCGGTTGCGGTAACCGCCGTGGTCGACAGCGGCAGAACCGGGTGCGTGAAATACGTCTGACCGTTCTGGTTTACGCAGCCCGCAGGCGGGGGGCACTGGTTATTCAGGGTGCCGTCCTGGCTGTTGATCACCGTGATGGTGTCGTCGCCCCTGTTCAGCACAAACATGCGCCTCTGGTCCGAGGAAAGAAGCCCGTACACCGGGCACTTGCCCACCGGAATCGCGGCGTCAGTCGAATAGCTGCTGATCTCGATCGGAGTCGCCACGCCCAGGGGGGCCGTTCTCGGCGAAGTATTGCAACTCATCGGCGCGCTATCCGGCACGTTCTGGCTCAGCACATACTCGCGCTGGCCGGTCAGCGTAGGCGCGCCCACAATGTACATGGGCATGGTCGCCGGGCTCGCCACCGTTCCCACAGCGACGGCGCGTTGAAAGGTTTGCGGAGATCCGGAGAAAACGTCTGCCACATCCCCGTTGAGGTCGGCCGCCCACAAGCCGGAGGAAGGAGCCATCAGGTTCACCGGCAAAGCCGTATGCGGCAATGTCGACTGGGTGATGTTCTTAGCCTGCAGGGACGTCGTGATGGGAAAGTTAGTCAGTGTTCCATCGCTATTGAGCGTGTAGCCGGTGGCGCCAAGCTCATCGATCGTGAAAGCCACTGGCCCGGGCCCGATGGGCGCCTCTGCCATAATCGTATCGCCCGAATAGTCGATGATTGTCGCGATCCCGGGCGAGGTTGCCCCGGTGTAGGAAATCACCACAGCATAGGAAGTGGGCTGCGCCGGCGGTCCGTTCGGATTGATCGGCGTAACCACGGGGCGGTAATTGTTGCCGCACCCGGCGATCAGTGCTGAGACCACCAGGGCCGCGGCCGCCTGTGCCATCAGCGCGCGCGCGTGGCCTGCATTCATGGGAAAAAGCCTCATTCAATTCTTTCCTGCTTCTGATGACGATTGTAAATCAGAGAGCCCGGCTTGCCCTGACCGGCTCCGGCCTCGGTCATCCCCGGAACTGATCTGCCGGATGCCTCCTGAAAAGACGGGGCATTGTTGAAAAAGGCAGCCCGAATTCGTTTTAGCCGCTGGCACAAAGGAACTCTATTGGGCAAAGGGAGAACCCAGACAAAATGTTAGGAGAGCGTGGAACATGAGCGCCGTCCCTACGGGACTTCGGGTGAATTTTTGGTTTCGCCAACCCCACGCTGAAGCGCGGGGCTAACATCCACTGCGCCTATTGCGCGGGCGATGGGCTGCTGCCGGCATTGAACGCTTCCAAACAGACCCTTTGAGGGGCCGCCTACCATAAAACTTTCGGCTTTGCCGGAGGATATTTACTTCCCCACCACCTCCACAATCCCCGCATCCGGCCCATTCCAGGCCGCGTCTCCGTCGTGCGTCAGTCGATGATTCGCCTCGTCCCAGTGCAGCCTGGTCTTCGACCCCTCTCCCTTTTCGTAACCATAGGTCGTGCCATCGTCTGTAAACACCGTGAAGTCCCCGTCCGCTCCCGGGTACACCAGCACCTTTTCAATGGCCTGTTTCTCGTGTGTGCTTTCGACCGCCGATCCCAGCGGAACGATCGAACCCGCCCGCACAAACAACGGAATGGTGTCGATCCCGGCCTCGACCGTGATCGTCTTGCCGCCCTTGTACCGTTCCCGGGTCCAGAAGTTGTACCAGTCGGTTCCCGCTGGCAGATACACCTCGCGGCTGGTCGCCCCCTGGTCGGTAATGGGAGCCACAAGAAACGCCGGCCCGAACATGTACTCGTCCCCCATGTCCGCGACCTCGGCATCGGCGGCAAAATCCAGCGGCAGCGCGCGCATGAGAGGCGCACCCGTCAGCCAAGTCCGGTAGCCGAGCGAATAGATGTAAGGCATCAGCGCATACCGAAGACGCAGGTATTTCTCGAGAATCGGCTCGGCCTGGTGGCCATAGCTCCACACCTCGTTGGCCGGTCGGCTCCCGTGCGTCCTGAAGATGGGCAGAAACGTCGCGTACTCGAACCAGCGCGTGTACAACTCCGGATAATCGTCGTACATGCCCACCGTCGCCCGAGCGTCCGAGGGATCCAGCAGCGGCGGGTGCGCCGGATGATGGGAGTATGGGAGGTACTGCCATCCGCCGGTGTCGTTCGACCAGTATGCGATGCCCGACGCTGCCACATCGAGCCCGGTCGGAACTTGCCGCTTGAGCGTGTCCCAGGTCGGATAAATGTCTGAAGACCAGAAGATCGTCCCATTCCGCTGCGCGCCTGTGTACGCATCGCGCGACAGAATCAGCGCCCGCTTACCGGGCTCGTCCTTGCGGTATCCGTCGTACAATGCAGCCGTGTGAAAGAGCGGGTACACGTTGAAATACTGCGTCCCCGGCCCGATGTGAAGGTAAGCGCCGTTGGGAGGCAGATCGGGCTCCGTCTCGTCCGCCCACAGCGAATCGAATCCCCTGCTCAGAATGTTCTCGTGGATCGTCTTCCAATACCACCTTGCCGCATCCGGATTGGTGGTGTCGATGTCCGACCCGGCGCGGTCATATGGCAGCCCGTCGAGCGGTTTGCCGCCGGCATAATGGATGAACCAATGATTCTTCAGCAACCCGGCATAGAAACGATCTTCGGGCACAAACCGCGGCCACACGCTGATCATGGTTTCAAAGCCCATATCGTGAAGTTGCCTGTTCATTGCCGCCGGGTCCGGCCAGTACTTCGGATCCAGATCCATCTGTCCCATCTTTGTGTAGTAGAACCAGTCGACCACCAGCACGTCGGCGGGCAGATGCCGCTCCCGGTAGCCCTTGGCGACAGCAAGCAGTTCCTCCTGGCTCGAATAGCGCTGCTTGCACTGGATGTATCCATACGCGCTCTTGGGCAGCATGTGCGTTGGACCGGTGAGCCGCCGGTAGCCCTCGTAGATCTCGTCGGCCGTCGCTCCCGTAATCACGAAAAACGAAACCCGGTCGCCCACCTCGGAACTCCACGTCGTCTGCTCGTTAAATCCCGGCTCGATGGTGGTCTTCGAGGGGTTATCCCAGAGCAGGCCGTAGCCTTTGTTGGTCACCAGAAACGGCACGCACCAGGTGGGCGCGGCAGGGGCCAGGTAGTCAGCCCAGCACCTTACGGCATGCCCCCGATGATCCAGAAATCCCTCCTGGTTCTGCCCCAGCCCGTAATAATGCTCGTCATCGGGCGAGGCGAATGTCGCTCCCACGGTGTAAAATTCCGGATCCGCCGGCCGCCGGTCACGGAGCACATACGCGGTGCCGTCCTTCTGGTTGGGCTCAGCTTGAGACCACCCCGTCATCTCCAACAGCTTGACGCCTTCCGGCGTCCGGAACGTGATGTGCGCGCCCGGAGTCGACCCGTTGAAATCCTTCGCAATGTCCACCTGCGAGGGTGACGGCTTCCACGGGTGCGGCACGTCCACCCACACCTCCATCCGAGCTGATTTGTAGATATCCGCGCCCGGCGTATTGCTTGCGGACCAGCCGTGCTCCGCGGGCGTGGCGATCACTCCGTATCCGGGGCCAGCCAGCGCCGGCGACTTCTTCAGGCTCAGCGTCACGCGCAAAATATTTTCGGCATAGGGCTCCAGCACGATCGTCTCGCCCTCGCGGTCGAGTTCCATGCGCTCGAGCGGCTTATCCGAAGCGGATTGGGAAGAAGGCGAGGAACGATCTGCGTTCTGCGCCTTGGCGGAGAAGCCGGCAACGACCAGCAGAGAACACAAAAAGACAGAAGATGAGTGTTTTTTCATAACTTGCTCCGTTGACCGACACCCTCGAGAGACTGCCGCGTGGATGAGTGTAAACCGTTTGTGCGGGTCCATTTCAACCGCCCCGTACCACGTAAGGTTCGCATTGAGGGTTACCATGAAACGTGACGCGTAAAGAACTTGCCTGGCAATCGAAGCTGGTCCTGCTGCTGGTGCTGCCGTTTGTCGGCGCCGACCTGGTGCTCGACACCCATTGGTGGGCCGCAGCCGAACCTTCCGTCACGGTTTGGACCCTGGGTCTAAGCGTGCTCCTGGGCCTCATCACATGGAAGCTGCGCGCAGCCACGCCTGCAGCAGCGCTGGCCGGCGCGGCTATCACCGCCCAGCTCATGTTCTCGACTGCTCAATATCCCTACGAGCCCTGGCACACAGCCCTTATTCCTGTCCTGGCCGTCTCGCTGCTTGCATTCGTCTCCACGCGCATCGGCCGGGGTGAGAAGGAGCAGCTCGGCTCTGCTGAAGATCGGACTGGCCGATCGGCAGCGCAGGTAGCGGCCAACTTGGGCGTAGCCGCCATTGCTGCCGGCGACATCGCCACGACGTGGATGACCAATCGCCATAAGCTTGCTCACGCAATCGCCGTTCCTTTCCTTGCTGTCAGCCTAGCCGCACTGGCTGAAGCAGCCGCCGACACCGTTTCGTCGGAGATCGGCCAGGTCCTGGGCGGCTCTCCCCGCATGATCACCACTCTGCGAAAGGTAGAAACCGGGATCGACGGTGCCGTGAGCCTGGCCGGAACCTTCGCCGGAATCCTTGCCGGAGCCACTGTCGCAGCGCTCGGAAGCTGGGCCTTACGTGGATCCCTCACTCTGTTCACCGTAAGCTGCGCCGGCTCCATCTTCGGCCTGTTCTTCGACAGCGTTCTGGGAGCGACATTGGAACGCTGCGGCTGGCTGAACAACGACATGGTGAATTTTCTTTCCACGGCCAGCGCAGCTGGGTTCGCGCTCGCGAGCCTCGCTATTGTCAGATAAACGCCAACCACCGCCGGACCGGGGCTACGCCGAGGCGGATGTCCTTAAGTGTCAACTGTCCGCTGCCAACTGTCCGCTGCCTTTAATGCAGATCGAGCCTCCACAATGTGTAGCTCAGGATCTCGTGCGCGATCCGCTCCGCCTCAACAGTGTCATCATCCACAACCGGCCGCGGCCGCGGCGATGTCAGCACATTGAGCCCCTCGGCGGCGCAGATGGCATGAATCCGAAACAGATGCGTTCCGTCGCTCACAATGACCAGCCGCCGCAGCCCGTTGGCGCGCGCAATCACGGCGATGCGCCGCGCCGATTCCTCGGTATTGCGGCTCACCGTTTCAGCAATGATGGCTTCTTCAGGAACACCTTCGCTCATCAGGTATTCGCGTCCCACCGCCCCCTCTGAGTACTGGTCGCCGCCTGCTCCGCCCAGAGTGATCATCAGCGGCGCGATGCCGCGGTGGTAGAGTTCGAGAGCGTGATCCAGCCGCGCCCGGTACACAGGCGAAGGCCGCCCGTCGTACTCCGCCGCGCCAAACACCCCAATCGCGTCCGAGGGAGCCGCCTGGTCCTGGTTCGCATAGGTTCTTATCTCGACGTACACCCAGCGGCACCAGCATGCTGCCCCGGCGACCAGCGCTACAAATAAAACCAGCCAAAGGAACCACGCTCTGCTTTGCCGCTTCGTATTCGTGCCGGGCTTCATTCTGCTTCCCGCTATCGCTGCAGGACCATGACGATTTCATGGGTGGGGATTGCGCCTTCGCGCAAAATCTCCCAGCGTCCAGGACCCAGTGAAAGATCGACGATCGTGGTAGGTTGCGCGTGCCCGGTTGGGCCACCGTCGATGATCAGCGGAATCCGGTCGCCCAGTTGCTCGCGAACGCAGGCCGCGTGCGTACATTCGGTCGCTCCGTGCAGGTTTGCCGACGTGGCCGTGATTGGCAGACCAAAACGCTCCACCACCGCGCGCGGAATCGCAGCATCCGGCACGCGCAGCGCCACGTTGCCCGTGTTGGCCGTCGAGCGCAGCGGCAGCTTGGTCCCGGCCCGCACGATGATCGTCAACGGCCCGGGCCAGAACTTGTCGGCAAGCTTGTCCAGATTCACATCGGTGTCCCGCGCCAGCGTATAAGCCTGTGCGAGGCACGAGATCAACAGTGAAAGCGGCTTGTGCTTCTGCCGCGTCTTGATCTGGTAAATGCTCTCAACCGCGTGCAGGTTGACCGGGTCCACGGCAAGACCATAAAACGTATCCGTCGGCATGGCGATTACGTCGCCCTTGCGCAAGCAGGACACGATATAGTCGACCCGGTCCGGTTGGGGCTCATCGGGATGGACGCGCAAAATTTCCGCAGACAAGAATGCCTACCTCAGGTTCCCGAATTTCATACAACTCCAGGCAGTTCCCGCCTGGTCAGTTCAGTCGCAGGTCGCCGCTTGCTGATGCTCGCGCCGAATCGGTTGCTTCCGCTTCGCGATACATCACCCCGTTTTGCGATGAGGTTCCGTAAAGACGGAAACTATCACAGCACCAGCCCGGGTGCAAGTTCAGGGGCCACCAGCCGTCCCCTCGCCAAGCTCGAAGTCGGCATAGAATCTGCATAGTAGCTCAGGTTTCCAACGATGCCTCTCCGTATTGTACAGAGTAAGCAGAATGCCCGCCTCAAAGAACTCCGCCACGCGTTTGCACATCCCGGCCGCAGCAAGCACTCGAGGGCCGGCATCGAGGGACCCCACCTGGTCGCGGAAGCCCTGCGGGCCGGGCTGGCTATCGATTGCGTCTTCGCCGCCCAGGAGAACGAGGATCTGCTCATCGGCCTCGGTCTGCCTGCTGAGACCGAAATCCTGCTGTTGCCTGGTTCCCTGCTTGCCGCCTCGCTCGATACCGAAACCCCGCAGCGCCTCGCCGCGCTCATCGATACTCCCCACTGGACCTGGAAACACATCCTCGCCAGCCCCGGCCGGAGCGCGCCTCTCGTCCTCGTCCTGGCCGGCATACAGGACCCCGGCAATCTAGGCGCCATTCTCCGTTCCGCCGAGGCCTTCGGCGCCTGCGGCGTCGTCTGCCTCGCCGGAACCGTCAGTCCGTGGAATCCCAAAGCGGTGCGGGCCTCGGCGGGCAGCATCTTTCGCCTCCCGGTCATCTTCGCCGACGCCGACGAGAGCTTTCGAAGACTGCATGATCGCGGCGTAACTGTCTGGACCACCGCCGCCCGCTCGGCCAATGAAGCTGCGCGTGTCGACCTCGCGCGTCCTGTCGCCTTCATCATCGGCAACGAAGGCAGCGGCGTGCCTAACGAAATTGCCGCGATGGCTGAAGGCGCGCTCACTATTCCCTGCCCCGGCCCTGTCGAGAGCCTCAACGCCGCCGTCGCCGCCGGCATTCTTCTCTATGAAGTTTCGCGCCAACGCGCTTTGAGGAGCGCGCAATGACTCTCTTCGACGGCCAGCCCGACGGGCATCAACTCTCTTCCAAAGAGCCAAGCCGCGGAGCGGGGCCGCTGGCGGAGAGGATGAGGCCGCGCTCCCTGGAAGACTACTGCGGCCAGGAACACCTCATCGGCCCCGGCAAGCCGCTTCGCGTGCAGATCGAGCGCGACGACTCAGGCTCCATGATTCTATGGGGACCTCCCGGCGTCGGCAAGACCACCCTCGCCAAGATCATCGCCGAAACCACGAAGGCGAATTTCATCGAGTTCTCCGCCGTCATGAGCGGCATCAAGGAGATCAAGCAGGTGATGGCTACCGCCGCCCAGGCAGCGGAGATGCACTCCCGTACCATCCTGTTCGTCGATGAGATTCACCGCTTCAACAAGGCCCAGCAGGATGCATTCCTTCCCTACGTCGAACGCGGCACCATCCGGCTCGTCGGCGCCACGACGGAGAACCCGTCTTTCGAGATCATTTCGGCGCTGCTCTCCCGCTGCCGCGTTTACGTCCTCCAGCCCCTCAGCGCGGAGTGCATTCAGCAGCTTCTTCGAAAGGCTCTCGCGGACCGAGAGAACGGCCTCGGCGCGCTGGAGTTGACCGCGGACGACGACGCCCTGGAACTGATCGCGGGCTATTCCAGCGGCGACTGCCGCTCCGCCTACAACACGCTCGAGGTCGCCGCTCAACTGGCGCAATCCGGCGAGGCCCGCAGGCATATCGACAAGGCCCTTGCCGCGGAAGCCGTCCAGCAGCGCGTCCTGATGTACGACAAGTCAGGCGAAGAGCACTACAACCTCATCTCCGCCCTCCACAAAAGCGTCCGCAACAGCGACCCCGACGCTGCCCTCTACTGGCTGGCCCGCATGTTTGCCGCCGGAGAGGATCCGCTCTACCTCGCTCGCCGGGTGGTTCGCATGGCGGTCGAAGACATCGGCCTCGCCGCTCCCGAGGCCCTCAACCTCTGCCTCTCGGCCAAGGAAGCCATCGATTTCCTGGGCTCTCCGGAAGGCGACCTGGCCCTCGCCGAGGCAGTCGTCTATCTTTGCCTCGCACCCAAATCCAACTCTGTTTACACCGCATACGGCGCCGTTCAATCAGAGATCGAGCACACTCGCCAGGAGCCGGTACCCCTCCATCTTCGCAACGCCCCAACCCGCCTGATGAAGGATCTTGACTACGGCAAGGGCTATCGTTACGCCCACGAAGAACAAGGCCGCGTAGCCGACATGGACTGCCTGCCCGACTCTCTGCGCGGCCGCACCTACTATCACCCCACGCAGGAAGGCCGCGAAAAGCAGTTGGCTGCGCGCATGGAAGAAATCAGAAAAATTCGGGCCCGGAATCGACAGAGAAGTTGAGAGCCCGCAATCAGGAAATCTGTTTCCTGGTTCTCTGAAGGAAGAATGCCGCGGAAGAAGCCTGGGGTCTCCTGCAACGCCAACTCAAGCGCTTCAAGACAAAAAATCGCCCCCGAAGGAAAACGTCGCTTCGGAGGCGCTTGTAGTTCACAAGATAGAGACGGGGACCAGTAGCCGGCGCTGGAGGTCGGTAGCACGCGGCTACTGGTGATCCCTGTACAAACGAGACTAGCCGCGGCTTCCCCTTTCCACTGCTGCCTCGTGTCGCCCGGCTCCAAGAGAGTTTTACTACTCACTCTCCGAACCATGTTGACAATTTGGAGTGTCTCCGATCTTCAGAAACCGTTCCGTGACGGCTGTCACACAGGTGCGTCTATTGAAAAGATTTCCTGTGGATTCCGAGTCGATTCAGTTTTGCTGCCCGATTTCGGCCCGCTCCGGACGCGGACGAAGCGCCGCGAATTGACAAAGCTTGTCCATCGCCCGACAATCGAAAGTTCAGTCAGCCGCAAGGGAACTTATCTGTGACCGCTCTGCTCGCGACAAATCTTGGCGCAATTCCTTTGCTGGGGCGGGGCAAGGTGCGCGACCTCTATGCGGTCGACGGCTCGCTGCTGCTGGTGGCCACAGACCGCATCTCGGCATTTGACCATGTGCTGGCCACCGGCATTCCGGGCAAGGGCAAGATCCTTACCCAGATTTCACTTTTCTGGTTTGACCTGCTCAAGGATCTGACGCCCAACCACTTGATCACGGCGGATGTGGCTGAGTACCCCGACCAGCTCAGGCCCTACGCGGATCAGCTCGAAGGCCGCTCCATGCTGGTCACGCGGGCCCAAATGTTTCCGGTTGAATGCGTCGCCCGGGGTTATCTGGCCGGATCGGCCTCAAAGGAATACCGCCAGTCGGGTGCTGTCGGTGGCATCTCTCTGCCGGCGGGTCTGCTTGACGGCTCACGCCTTCCAGAGCCCATTTTCACCCCGGCCACAAAGAGCCAGGACGGCGCCCACGACGAAAACATCTCCTTCTCCGCAACAGAATCCATGCTGGGTGCTGAAGACGCGGCCGAACTCCGCCGTCTCACCCTCGCCCTTTATGCGCGCGCGCAGCAGTTCGCCGAATCCCGCGGCTTGATCCTTGCCGATACGAAATTCGAATTTGGAAGAATCGGCAAGGGAATACTCCTTGCCGATGAAGTATTGACGCCGGACTCCTCCCGCTTCTGGGAGGCTGAGACATGGTCGCCCGGAGGCGCACAGCCCTCGTTCGACAAGCAGTTCGTTCGGGATTATCTGGAGTCAATCCGCTGGAACAAGCAAGCCCCTGCGCCCGCGCTGCCCGAGGATGTGGTTGAGCGCACACAGGCCAAATATCTGGAAGCCTTTCGCCGCATGACGGGACACGGCATCCAACTTTAATGCGAGACGGAGAGTTTCATGACCTTGATCGATTGGGCCATCGTAGCGGTATTGGTAGCGTCCGTAGTGGGCGGACTTGCGCAAGGATTCTTTCGCTCGATCTGTTCGCTGGCAGGGCTGGTCTTCGGCCTGATGCTTGCGTCCTGGAACTACTGGCGCATTGCGGATGCGATACAGGGGATCGTGCATAATGAAGCGGTGTCCGATGCCATCGGATTCATCCTCATCATGATCCTGGTTATGGCCGTCGCCAACCTCATCGGCAATTTTCTGGGCAAGACGCTCTCCTGGATGGGCCTGGGATGCCTCGATATGGTCGCGGGAGGCATCCTTGGTTTTTTCCAAGGGGCTTTGGTCGTAATGCTGACCATCCTGATTACCGTCGCGTTCTTTCCGAGGGCCCAGTGGCTGGTAAATTCCCGCCTGCCACCCTTGTTTTTCAGTGCCTGCCACCTCAGCGTCCACGCTACCCCCTCTCAACTGGCGGAAAAGGTGCTCGATGGTCTCAGACACATCGAAAACGAAACTCCACACTTGCTCCACCCGCCGAAAGGTGTATCTTAGTTGAATATCAAAACGCATTGCACTCCCTAAAGATTCCATCCTTTGGAAAGTCGGCCAAGAGGTAGAAGTGAGAAGAGAACTGGATAGCCTTGTGACACAAATGCACTCCAGCGGCATCCCCTACGAGGACGCCGTTCGCGAATTCAAGAGGCAATATCTGCGCGAAGTGCTTGTGGCACACAAGGGTAACCAGTGCAAGGCCGCTGAAGAGCTTGGAATGCACCGCAACACCCTGAGCCGGTGCATGGCCGAACTGGGCCTCGAACTGGCTGAAGTACGCGCCGGCCTCAAGCGTCCACCCCGCGGCGAACGTCCTGTATATAGCGCCTTCCGCCAGGGCTTCCGCCAAGGCTGATCGCTCAGCCAAAAGCATGGAAACTTCGCCACAGAAAAACTCCGCGCGCATCGCCATCGAGCCGGGCTTCGCATGGGACGGTCAGGACGCTTATCTGTTTGATATAGACGGCACACTGTTGCGCAGCCGCGACCGGGTGCACGTGGAGTCGTTCGCCTCGAGTGTTCATCGCATCACCGGGTTTGAAGTCACGCTGGCCGGCATTGTGCTTCACGGCAGCACCGACACGGCGATTCTTCGCGAAGCCTGCAATCAGGCCGGAATCCCCCACGAAATCCTCGAGCCGCGCATCGAATCCATTCTCGAAGCCATGCGCAACTCGGTTGCAGAACGGCGGCAGGAGCTGGACCTGGTCCGCATGCCCGGCGTCGAAGACGTTCTGCGGCACCTGGCCCAGAAGGGCGCGGTGCTGGGCGTCGCCACGGGCAATCTGGAGATGATCGGCTGGATCAAAATCGAGCAGGCCGGCCTGCGCGAATGGTTTCGCTTCGGCGGCTTCAGCGATCATTTTCCCATCCGCTCCGAATTGGTCTCTCAGGCCGCCCTGAAGGCCCGCGAGCTGTGTGCGGGAAGGAAAGTCTGCGTGGTCGGCGACACACCGCGCGACATCGAAGCTGCCCGGGCAAACTTCCTCTCCGTGATCGCCGTGGCCACCGGCAACTTCAGCTTCGACGAACTCCTCGAGTTCCAGCCCGAGGTCTGCGCCTCTTCGCTCGCAGACCTGTTCGCGCTCACCGGGAGCCAGCCTTGAGATTGCAGCGGTTGAAAACCCGGACTATGCGGTGCAGAACCATAGGACGAATGAAGACTGGAACGGCGGCACTGCTGATCGCCTTGTTCCCGGGCTTGGTCGCCGCTCAGGCCGCCGCCCCGCCAGTCCCGAATGGACCGCGGCCGTCTGCTCCGCAACAACAAACCACACCTGCCGGCCAGCCCCCACCCGCTCAATCCGACACGCAAAGAGAGCCAACCGCGAGCCAGAAGCGGCGCGCCGGGAAGGCCTATCTGGCCGCCAGCAAGCTCTTCGTCAATGGACAATTCGAAGCTGCTCTGTCGGGATACAAGCGAGCCGCCGAGCTTGACGCCACCAATCCGGATTACCGGCTGGCAATCGAAGTCGCCCGCGGCCACGCGGTAACCGCCATGATCCAGTCCGCCGCCAAGGCCCGCCTGATTGGGGATGAAGGCTCCGCCCGCGCCGACCTGACTCATGCTCTCGAACTCGATCCGAAGAATGTCGAAGCCACTCAGCATCTGTTTGAGTTGGGCGACGATGCGTTGCTCGGCCAGGTGAAGCCGCCCTATCAGGACACGGCAGGCCGGCTTGACGGCCCTGTTCAGCTGTTGCCCTCGGTGGGCGTGTACAGCTTCCACACTCGCAACGACCAGATCCAGATCTTGCGCCAGGTCTTCGCGGCTTATGGCATTACCGCGATGTTCGATGACAGCGTCAGGACTCTGCCCATCCGGCTCGATCTCGATGACGCCCGGTTCGCTGAGGCGGCCCGGGTCCTTGGCCTGGTCAGCAACACTTTCTACGTGCCGCTCGACCCGCATCGCGTGCTGGTGGCCCGCGACACCCGCGCGAACCGCCTGCAATACACGCGTCAGGTGCTGGAAACGGTCTACGTCCCCGGCCTCTCCGAGGCTGATCTGACCGAGGTCAACAATCTCGTCAAAAACGTCTTCGACGCGCAACAGGCATCCGCCGATCCTGCCGCGGGGACCATTACACTTCGCGCTTCGCCCGGCACCATCAACGCCTTCAACACCACTGTTCGATCGCTTCTCGATGGCCGCAACCAGGTCCTGCTCGACATTCGCATGATCCAGGTTGCGCATAGCGTCACCCGTAATACGGGCGTCACGCCCATGCAGAGCGTGAATGCGTTCAACGTGTACGCCGAAGAGCAATCAATCCTCAACGCAAATCAGAGCCTGGTGCAGCAGATCATCTCCTCCGGCCTGGCCAGCCCCGGCGACACTCTGGCCATCCTCGGCATCCTGCTGGCTTCCGGCCAGGTCTCGAGCTCGCTGTTTTCAAATGGCGTTGCCTTGTTTGGCGGGGGACTGACCGCCTCGGCGCTCTCGCCCGGCCCGACCACGCTCAACCTCGCGCTCAATACCTCAGACTCGCGCGAACTCGACCAGATTCAACTGCGTCTGGGCGATGGCGAGGCCGGAACCATCAAGGAAGGCGAACGCTATCCCATTCAGACGGCGTCTTACTCAAGCCTCTCGTCGAACGCGTCCAAAATTGCGGGACTGACAAGTCCCGGAAGTTCCAGCGGCCTGTCTTCACTGGTCTCGTCGCTTGCCAGTTCGGTACCCAACATTCCCATGGTGCAGTATCAGGACCTGGGCCTCACTCTCAAGGCCACTCCTAAGGTGATGCGCAGCTCAACAGTGGCCCTCACCATCGATATGAAGATCGATTCCCTGTCGGGACAGTCGATCAACGGCAACCCGGTGCTCAACAGCCAGGCTTATTCCGGCGTAGCCACCCTCAAAGAGGGAGAAGCCTCGGTAATTGCGGCTGAACTGAGCAAGACGCAGAGCCGCTCCATCAGCGGCACGCCCGGGATCAGCGAAATCCCGGGGCTCAACGACATCACCGACAAAGACCTCCAGTCAAATTACGCCACGTTGATCATCGTCATCACGCCCCACGTGGTGCGCGGAACCCAGTCCGCCGGGCACACCCCGATGATGATGGTCCAGAAAACACAGGCTCGATGAGAAGGCGCAATCTGCGCATCGCATCGAGGCGACTTGCTTGAACGAGCGATGGCGATGCCCTCCGCGAGTTTCTGAGCGGAGCGCAAGGCCATTCAAGGACAGGGCACTTCGGGTACCATGCACAAAAGGTCCGGATTCCGGCCCGGTTGCGCTCTTACTGCGCAGACCCGTCCAGCTTCACCTGGTAGTCGATGATCTTCTTCAGCACATCGTAAGGAGCGTTGGCTGGAACTTTACGGCCGTTGATCACCAGCGTCGGCACCGACGTGATGCCAAGATCGTTGGCCAGCTTGACCGATGCGTCCACCGTCGCCTTGGTCTGCGGAGCGGCTGCGCAAGCTGCGACCTTTTCAGGATCGAGCCCCGCCTTGGTTACGGCGCTGTTGAGTGTCAGCGTAGCGCCATCCGCAGTGCTCAGGCCGCCCTGTCCGTCAAAAACCGCGGCGGCAAAGGAAAAGAAAGCGGTGCTCGAGCCCATCTTCGCAACGCACACGCCGTATGCGGCTGCAATAGCCGCCTGTGGATGAATCGCTGCGATGGGATCAGTCTGGAACACGATGCGGGCATTGGGATAATCAACCGCCAGCTTCTCCAGGTTGGGCTGCGCCTCTTTGCAGTGCGGGCACTGGAAATCGGCAAACTCGACCATCTCCAGGTCCTTTGAAGCATTGCCGCGATACGGCCCATCGGCCCGCTGCTTCAGCGCGGCGCGATCCTCCGCAAAAGGATGCTCGCCAAATGGAAGCACCTCATCGCCGGCAATAATATGCTTGCCGTCCGGCAGCACAAAAAACTGCATCGCTCCCGGCTTCTCCTTCCCGGTCTTGTCGCCCACGAAAACCACAACCTTGCTCAGCCCATCCACAGGGGTTTTCAGTATTTCCTGAACCTGCCACATCCTGGCATCGTCATAACCCCAGTTGGCCTGGAGAAAAGCAGCCACTGCTTCCTTGGTGGGCGAGCTGGCCGTAAAGTTAGCCGGATCGGGTTTGGGAAATACAGGCGGCCCTGCAGGCGCCGGAGCCGCGGGCTCCTGCGTCGGAGTTGACGGAGTCTCAGCCGGCGCGGGTGGAACCTGCGTTTGTGCAAAAGCTTGAAACATGGATAGGGAAAAAGCGAACAGCGCGGCTGCGCTAAGCAAACGAACGGACTGACGGATCAAGCGGTTCTCCTTAAGTTGCGCTTCCGGCAAAACGGAAACGCTGCATGTCACGGGAAATCTCCCATTTTCTAGCTTATACCTGCACCTTCACGGCAATGGGGAATCTGCGCCCCGTGCCGAAGGACTTTGACGTAACTTTCAACACCGGGGCGGCTTGTTGTCGCTTGTATTCCGATCGTTCGACCAGCTGCACCACATGTTTGACCAGCTCAAGAGGAATTCGGTTTGCCTCCGCAATCCGCTCCGGAGTTTCATAGCGTTCGACGTAGGCTTCCAGGATCGGATCCAGAACCTCGTAGGGTGGCAGCGAATCGGTATCTTTCTGGTCGGGACGCAGCTCGGCAGATGGCGGCTTGTCGAGGATTGCAATCGGAATCACTTCCGAGTCGCGGTTCAGCCAGCGGCACACCGCATAGACCCGCGTCTTTACTAGGTCGCCGATCACCGCCAGCGCCCCCACCATGTCCCCGTAAAGCGTGCAGTATCCCACCGCCATCTCTGACTTATTTCCGGTGGTCAGCACCAGGGCGCCGAATTTGTTCGAGAGCGCCATCAGCAGGTCGCCGCGAATGCGCGATTGGATGTTCTCTTCGGTAATGTCTGGCGCAAACCCCTTGAAAAGCGGATCGAGCGCGTGCTTGAACTCCCGGAACAGCGCGCTGATTTCGATCAGCTCGAAGCGAATTTCCAGGTTGGCCGCCAGCCTTCTGCTGTCGTCGATCGAGCCGCGCGAAGAATAGGGGCTCGGCATCCCGATCGCGGTCACGTTTTCCGCGCCCAACGCCTCGGCGGCCACCGCCGCCACCAGCGCCGAATCAATCCCTCCGCTAAGCCCTACCAGCGCCTTCTTGAATCCGCACTTGCGCACATAGTCGCGCGTTCCGAGCACCAGCGCATGGTAGGCAGCCTCGGTCTCGTCATCGTCCACCACATTCAGCGGAGGGTCCATGAAGGGATCGACAAGCACCAGATCCTCTTTGAACGAAGCGGCTTGCTGAATCAAATCGCCCCGCTCGTTCAATGCCAGCGATGAGCCGTCGAAGATCAAACTGTCGTTGCCACCAACCTGATTGCACATCAGCACCGGGATTCGGTCGCGCCGCGCGATGGCTGCCAGCATCTCCCGACGTATGGCCCGCTTGGAGTGCCAGAAAGGCGACGAAGACAGGTTGATGTGCAGCGCTGGACTTTGGCGCATCAGCTCTTCCATCGGATCGACACTGTACAGCCTCCGCGGCCAGAAGCTCTTGTCGTTCCAGGCGTCCTCGCAGATGGTGATCGCCAGCCGAACGCCGTCCAACTCCGCCACCTGCTGTCCCTTCGATGGCGCAAAGTAGCGCTGCTCGTCAAACACGTCGTAAAACGGCAGCAGGCGCTTATGCTGCTCGAGCAGCACCTTTCCTTTGTCCAGCAGCACGGCGGCGTTCACCGCCGGCTTCCCGCTTCCGGACACCGATGGCAAGGCCGCTCCAGCCAGCACCGCCGTAGGCATTTCCCTGGTAGCTTCGGCCAATTCACTTACCGCAGTGCTGCAGCGCGCCAGAAAGCTCGGCTTCTCAAGAAAATCGGCGGGAGGATATCCGCAAACGGCAAGCTCCGAAAACACGGAGAGGCGAGCGCCCATCGCGGAGGCGCGGCGGCTTGCGGCAACCATTTTTTCCAGGTTCCCCGTGAAATCCCCGACCGTGGGGTTGATCTGGGCCAGTGCGATCTTCACCCTTTCATTTTAACCCGTGCCTCTCAATGAAAGGCCGCCTCATCGCAAGGCGGCCTTTTCAGTTCGCACAAAGAAAGGGGCTAAGTGCCGGTGCCTGCAAAGACCACGCCAATGGTGCGCATGATGATCTTGAAATCAAGCCACACGCTCCAGTTGTCGATGTAGGTCACATCCAGCGAAACATAGCTGGCGAAGGAGGGATCCTGGCGCCCCTGCACCTGCCACAAACCGGTGATTCCGGGCGTCACATCCAGCCGGCGCAGATGACTGAGCTTATACTCCTTTACTTCGCTTGCAATCGGAGGACGGGGCCCGACCACGCTCATCTCGCCGCGCAATACGTTGAAGAACTGGGGCAGTTCGTCCAGGGAATACCTGCGCAAGAACCGGCCCAACTTGGTGATCCGGGGATCGTTGGAAACCTTGAACAGCACTCCATCGCGCTCGTTCATATGCTGGATCTCCGTGCGGCGATTCTCAGCATCCCGCACCATGGTGCGGAATTTGGTGCAGCGAAAGACAACGCCCTTCTTGCCGATTCGTTCTGAAGAGTAAAACACGGGTCCCGGAGAATCCAGCTTGATGGCGATCGCAATCACCGCCAGAAGCGGAGAGAGAAGCACCAGAACTACAACCGAAAAAAGAATGTCGAACGAGCGCTTGAATGCTAGCCCGATCTCCGGCACATGCCCGCAGTGCAGCGGAATGGTCGGAAACTGGCCGATGTATTCGATCGGGGTGTTCCAGGCCAGGCCGTCATACATATCGGGAACTACGCGCAGATCCACTCCGTGGATGCGAGCCTGTTCGAGCACGTTCTGCACAATCCCGCGCTCGCAATGAGTGGTGAAGAAAATCTCGTCCACAAATTGCTTGCGCGCATTCTGGAATAACGTATCGAGCGTGCCCACTACGTCGCCAGAGGCGGTTGAAATCCGCGAGGGCGCGCCCGGAAACTCGATGAAGCCCTTGAACGAATAGCCCAGATGCCTGATGCTCTCGAGGTGATGACGAAGAGCGTGCGCCTCGGGTCCGGTTCCGACAATCAGCACATTCCTCGTACCTACTCCACGGTCGAAGCGCCGAAAGAGCAGAATCCGATATCCGAACCGGCGCATGCCCAGCAAAATGGTCACGAGGCAAAGTGTCATCATCACCACAGCACGCGGAACCATGTCGGCATGCAGCAGGTAGAGCGAGCCAGTCAGCAGAAGGCCGGAAGTGAAACACGCCTGCGCGTTCAGTCTCTGCTCATGCAGAAAACTCGACATCCGAGTCGGCTCGTAAAGATTGAGCCTCCTGCTCGTGATAATAAGCACACAGGTAAACCCGCACAGCAGCCCCAGGAGGATCCATATGGATTCCCCATGGATAAGCGTTCCGTGCCAGAATCCACGTGCGCCTGCGACAGGCCCGGTGCGAAATTCGTAGAGCGTGGCCAGGGTTGCGGAAACAAGAACGGTAATGATGTCCAACATCATCCACAGCTTCGCTTTGCCCTGTGGACCGTGCGCCGAACTCCCAGCAACGCCGACCTCCCATTCCGCTGAGGAGGCCATCGACGCCGATAATCGCTGCCAAAAATCCGAAGTCGCCATGCGAGACGCGTTTCCTCACCGAATCAATAAACCAAGTCCAGCAGGGAAGGATCTCCCGTGTGTCTTAAAATAGTTCAGCTATGAAACACCATTCTTAGTGGCTTCTCTTGTTTAGACGATTTTGTTCATCCTCGGGGTTGCCTGTTGGAGGTCTCTCGTGCCATTCAATGGTTCGCCGGAGTGAAAGACTTTTAATCTTCCTGGCGTTCGCCCGACTGGTTGGGGCTTCCTCGGGGCAACCTGTGTAACTTCCGTAGCGGTCGTCGCTCAGCTGACCACAAAAAACGCCAACTGACAGCCGGAAGAGCCGTTTTTACGACCTGGCTGCTGCTGCTTACGAACGGGCGCGGGGCCTGTGAAGACAACTCAAAGCGGTCATGCTGCTCGAAAGGGAACGAACCGCTCCGTGAACTATGGAAAACACTGAAACCAAGTCAATTATATCAAAGACGATGCCAACGCTAAAGTTCCTGCTTTATTGCTGCAGCTTCTCGGATTCAATCCGCCGGGCTCGCAAAAACTCTGACCATCCAAGCATCGCGCCAAACCCATTCATTCGGCAAGTTAATTCTTTGTTGCCACATTACGGAATATCAACCCGTTTACGCTATAGGTAATATGTACGCGTCAAGCATCAGGAATTGACGTACATGCTCGTCGCTTGAAGCCAAAAATTGCTCCAGCGGGCCAAAAAACCGCGCCTGTCCCTGGTCTAGAAAAAGCACTGTGTCCGCCAGCCGCTCTGCGAATCGCATGTCATGCGTCACCACGATGCTGGTGAATCCCAGTTGCTGTTTCAGGCGCTGAATCAACGTGCCCAGCCTTTGCGCAATGATCGGATCCACCATCGTGGTGGGCTCGTCGTATAGCACCACCTCCGGCTGAGCGGCCAGCGCGCGCGCCATCGCGACTGCCCGTTTGCGTCCGGTGGACAGGCTTGCGGGCAGAGCGTCCACCACATCTTCGGCCCCCACCAGTCCGATCAGCCGATCCACGATCTGGCGAAGCTGATCTTCGTCCAGGCCGCCTCGCTCGCGCAGTGGAAACGACACATTCTCGCGCACGCTCAGCGAGTCGAACAGCGCGCCATTCTGAAAGACCATGGTGACACGCTTGCGGATGGCCATCATCTCCTCTTCGCTGGCTCCCACAATCTCGCGGCCCTCGACACGAATCGAGCCCGAATCCGGCTGCAGGAAGCCCATCAGCAGCCGCAACGACACTGACTTGCCCACGCCGCTTCGTCCCAGAATGCACAAGGTCTGGCCGCGTTCTACATGAAAGCTCACTTTTTCGAGAACGGGACGATCGTTGAAGGAAATCGAAATATTGTCGAATGAAATAATCGGCTCTGCAGGTCCAGCCCGCGGCTGTTCCAACGGCTGCTGGGGCTCCGCCGCGGCGATCTCCGCCATCGTCTCCGTCAGTTCGGGCAGATCGGCGTCTGAAACGTCCGGGATTTCTGACTGAACCGGCTCGGGCTTTTCGGGCTCGGAATCGATTGGCTCGGTGGAATCGGGCATACGCATCTTCAGCTTACGCGATATCAGATGCGCTTAGCTCAGCGGCGCGCGCAAGGTCACCGGGAGAATTGACGTTTAAAAGCCAGCTCGCCGCATTGATCCCCTGCGGATGCTCTGCCTGACCAGCCTGCGCAATCAGTTCCACGGCCACAATGCTCAGGGGCTGCTCCAGTCTGGCCGCGGCGGCCTCAAAGGCCCTGAAACACCCCCGCCGGCCGCCGCCAAGCTCCGACCTGAGTACCGGCAGCACTGCGCAGTCCAGGACCGCCGGAAATGTCTGCGCAAAGCCTGTTACTGAAGCCACGGTGACCGCGCGGCCCGTAATCCTTGCATGACGCAAAAGGCACTGGAGCAGAGAAGACGGCAAGAGCGGCTGATCGACGGAAAGAAAAATAGCGCGTCGAGCTTGCGTTGACTCAAGGGCCGCGGAGATGCCGCTCAGCGGACCCAGCCCCGATTCCCGGTCCTCAATCACCGGCGCAAATGCCCCAAGCGCAGAGCGGGCCCCGGCGATAGCCGCCGGAAGTCCGGCCCCTTCCAAAATCGATAGAGCATGAGCGATGAGCGGCCGCCCGGCGAACTCTACGAGCGCCTTGTCGCGGCCCATGCGCCTCGACTCTCCGCCCGCCAACACAAATCCCACCGCATCCGGCGTGGCATTCATCCGCGCGGCCGCGCTTAGGCTCAACGCCCGGCTTCCTCCAGAAAGCGGATCAGCGACGCAATTCCCAACTCGAAGTTCTTCAAGTGAAACTTCTCGTTGGGCGCGTGGAGATTGTCGTCGGGAAGGCCGAATCCCATCATCACGCTGGGCAGGCCAAGGTGGCGCGCGAAATCGCCAACAATCGGAATCGAGCCGCCGGAGCGGATAAATACCGTGTCCTTTCCCCACACCTCGTGCAGAGCCTTCACGGCCGCCAGGATGTAAGGATTGTCCACCGGAATCAGGCACGCTTCGCCGGAGTGAATCAGCCTCACCTCAACATCCACGGCCGCCGGCGCAATCTCCTCCACATAGCTCTTGTAGAGTTCGAAGGACTTCGCCGGCGTCATCCCCGGAACCAGCCGCATCGATACCTTCGCAACCGCCTTGGCAGGAATCACCGTCTTCGCGCCGGCACCCGTAAACCCGCCTGGAATTCCATGCACGTCGAGTGTCGGCCGCGCCCAGGTGCGCTCCAGCACGCTGTAGCCGGTTTCGCCCACCAGTTGCCGCGAACCCACTTCCGAAATCCGGTAATGTTCTTCGTCGAAAGGGAGGCTGCGCCATGCCGCCAATTCCTCGGCGCTGGGCGGAATGATGTCGTCATAAACGCCCGGAATCAGAATGTGCCCGTCCTCGTCTTTCAGCTTGGCGAGGATCTGCGCCAGCGACACAAATGCGTTGGGCGCCGCTCCGCCGTACATCCCCGAGTGCAGGTCCGTCCGCGCTCCGCGTACTTCAAGCTCGGTGTAGATCATCCCGCGCAACCCGACGCACAGCGTTGGAAGCCCCGGCGCGAACAACTCGGTGTCGGAGACAAGCGCGAAATCCGCCTTCAGATCCGCGGGCTTCGAGGCCACAAAGTTCGCGATCCCCTCCCCGCCAACCTCTTCCTCGCCCTCAAACAGCACGCGCACATTCAAGGGAAGGCTTCCGCCGGTGGCCAGCAACGACTCCAGCGCCTTTACTTGCGCCCACACCTGGCCTTTATCGTCGACCGCGCCCCGCGCATACAGGTTGCCGTTGCGCTCGGTCGGTTCAAACGGAGGCGACAGCCACTCGTCCAGCGGATCGGGAGGCTGCACATCGTAGTGCCCATACACCAGCACCGTCGGCTTGCCCTTGGCATGGAGCCAGTCCGCGTAGACCAGCGGGTGACGCTCGGTTTCGATCAGCCGCACATGCTCCATGCCGATGCGCTTCAGTTCCGAGGCAAGAAATTCAGCAGCCTTGCGGCAGTCGCCGGCATTTTCAGGCAGAGTAGAGATCGAGGGAATGCGCAGCAGGCTCTTCAGCTCATCCAGGTAGCGGGAATAGTTCTCAGTGGCAAATTCAACGGCAGCAGAAGGCATGGCGTCGGTCCTTACAATGGGTTTCGCGTCCAACCTCAAAGTATAGGCCCTCCGCCTGAACTTACTCTTTCAACAAAGATTCTTTTCCATCGGAAGCGCGTTTCAGAGTACACACGTTTCGATGAGTGTCTGGGCCATCAACCGCATTGAATTTTCATCGGGACCTGTGAGTCTTCGAATCCTTCGAATCAAAGAGCCTCTTGCTGCGATTTTGGAAATTGCAAAGCATCTGGCAAGCAAGTCGTTGGAGTGCGGCCCGGGCCTTTCAAAATTCGGCCCCCAAGCCACACCCCATTGAACAACTCGGCCAATTGCGATCAATGAGGCGCTATAAAGGCCTCCTCTTCTCTTGTGCCCACTTTCCCCGCCTGCCTCTCAAGTTTTGAACGGGGAAAGAAAATCCCATCCGAGGCAGACCCCAAGCGAACCTCGCTAAGGAAATATTGACTGCCATAACGATGGAACATCAGCGTGTTGGGTTTCCCAGTGCCGATTGAACCGCGCAGGCCAAGGTCTTGTGCCTTTACGCTGTGAGTCCGGTCTCGAAGCACCAGCACCTCCGGACGCATCCGATCGAAGTCTATAAAGTAGCTCCCGGGTGGTAGAGAAGTGTTGTTGACGATGAAGGTGAATGGCAGTTTTACTTCGATGGAATGGCTCTGTGCCGTAGCCCTGCCGGCTGTCACCAACACGACAACGGAGTAGAGCGCGATTGCGGCGATGCGGTTCATAGGAGCCTCCTTTGGGGATCGTTTCGTTTGGGTTGACCAAGCTCCGTAGCTTCTCTTCAAGAGCTCGCTGAAACACAATCGATGGGATCCTGCTCGATCTTCGGCGGCAGCGCTGCTTCGCAGTGCGGCCTCCATTCTTTCCAGCCGTGTCCTGGTGTCCAATTCGATCGCGTCATGTAGAGAGTTTTGCCGAGGCTCGTATATCTGTCCAATAGATTGATGTGATATATTGCATCTGTATTGGAGATTCATGCATGGAAGTCCGGCAGCTTCATATCTTTCGCACCCTCGCTGAAGAGTTGAGCTTCACGCGCACCGCTGAAACGGTGCACACCGTGCAGTCAAACGTGACGGCGCAGATCAAGGCGCTCGAAGAAGAACTTGGTATCCCGCTGTTTGACCGCCTCGGTCGTCGCGTGACGCTCACAGACGCGGGCCGCAACTTCCTGCCCTTCGCTTTGAAGGCTCTGGAGGCCATGGAGCAAGGGCAACGAGCTGTCGAAACCGGCTCCGAGCCCAGCGGACCGCTGCGAATCGGCGCTGCAGAGAGTCTGCTCACCTACCGCTTGCCCGAGGTGTTGCGAACTTTCCGCCGACACTTCCCGCACGTCGAGCTGATCTTCCGGCCTTACGTGAATGCGACCCTCGCTCTTGAGCTCGAGGCAGGAAAGTTAGACATGGCGATATACGGCGATGATTCGCAATCCTACTCCAACATCAAGTCCATCCGATTGCGCACGGAGCGAGTTCTTCTGCTGGCCGAACCCACCCACCCGCTTGCCAGTCAGTCTGTGGTAAAGCCTACCGATCTGGCCGGACAGAGTTTGCTGCTTACCGAAACCGGATGCAGTTACCGGGGAAAACTCGACCGGGCGCTCGCGCTGAGTAACATTCGTCCCGCCAACGTCACGGAGTTTTCCAGCGTTGAAGCGCTCAAGCAATGCGTGACCCTCGGTATGGGGATTGGGCTGCTGACGGCCATAGCCGTCGCCCGCGAACTGCGCCAGAATCGCCTCAAAGCCTTGTCCTGGGCCGGTCCATCCCTTGACATTGACACTTATATCCTCTGGCACAAGGACAAATGGATCTCCCCGGCAATGTCCGCATTCATGGATTTGGTCAAGGACAAGCTGAAGGACTCCAAAGATTGACGCCAGCGAATCTTTTACTGCAAGGCCCCCGATGCGCTGTCATCCAAAGGAGCGCAGCGACGAAGGATCCGCGGCGGTTCTTCGGATCTCGAAACCGGTATTACTCCCGAATTGCGCACGCCTTGCCCGCAACCAGTGATGACCGTCATTGTGAGCGGTGGACTGGTGACACATGATTCCCTTGGGCTACATGGCAAAGCGTGTGGAGGCTAGTTCCGGCTGGCATGAGGGGATGCGCATGCGGCCTGAGATTCTCGACGTCTATTCCGTGGGCGCCTGCGTTAATGATGACTTCGCAGATTACGTTGACTACTGGAAACACATTGGTTGGTGGTTCTTCGATTCGCCTGAACTGATTCAAAGCGTAGCGCGAGAGAACTTCATCGACCTTCAGGGAATAAAGTTGTTTTATTATGAAGCGCACGAATTGGAATTCGCCGATGTTTGGAGGCCCTTTGCGCCTGATCCTGCATGGCAACTTCAGCCACATGTGCTTGTGCCGACAAAGAAGCAACTGGAGGGTTTCGATGTCGTCGTCATCTGGGCTGAGAACTCGCCCTGTCCAGACCATTCACCTCTCTCTTGCCAAGCGCTGGCAAAGGAACTAAAGACAAATATTCACTGCCTGTTCGACACGTTTGATGAAGCGTACAGCGCATTGAGCACCGGCAAATTTAGTGGTTGCGAACCGGGCGCCCTTCGCATTTTCGCCGTGTATTCCGTCGATTGGCCTTCGTCTAACTCCACATACGCGAAGTTAACGGTCGAGTGACCGCAAGATCGGCTACTGCGAAGAAAGGCAGCCTCACCGTTGAAAAGCGCTGTTCGATGTGAATTGGTTCTAACCTGCATCACCTCCGTGCTAGAGTAATCAATAAATTCGGTCGTTCTGCTCCCTAATCGCGCCTCCGTGGTATCGAGGAAAAACCGATGAGTAGACCATTCACAGCAACCGATCAGCCTTTGCAAAGCCTCGAACAATGGGACGATTTTCTCGAAGGTCGCTACAAGGAAGGCAAGTCCTCGACTGAATTCAGGCAATACGACGAAACGGCAAATCCCGGCGTTGCGAAGTTCTATCGCCTCAACCATGAGCATCAGACCATGGATTACGTGCTGGCCAAGGAGCAGGCCTACTTCGGCCTCAACAAGAGCCAGCAGACGGTTTGGGAAGCCGCGGAGTTCTTGAATACGCTCGTCGATGACAGCGATCCGGACACCGATCTAACTCAGATCGAACATTTGCTCCAGATCTCGGAGGCCGTTCGCCGCGACGGGCATCCGCGCTGGATGGTGCTGACAGGATTCATTCATGATTTGGGCAAGTGCCTTTGCCTTTATGGCGAGCCGCAATGGGGTGTGGTCGGAGACACTTTCCCGGTGGGTTGCGCCTGGTCTTCAGAGATCGTGTTTCCCGAGTACTTCGCCAACAACCCGGACCGCGATGTGCCGGAATACCAGACGAAATACGGCATCTACGAACCGAATTGCGGATTAGAGAACGTGCATATGTCGTTCGGGGCACGATGGCTACATTGCCCAAGTGATGAAGCCTTATCTGCGCGATGAAGCGCTTTATATGCTGCGTTTCCATTCATTCTATCCATGGCATCGCCATGGCGCTTACGACCATCTCTGCAATGACAAGGACCGGTCGATGCTGGAGTGGGTACTGAAATTCAATCAGTACGATCTTTACTCCAAAGGTCACGCCAAACCGATCCTGAAGGAGCTCAAGCCCTACTACGACGAGCTTTTTGCCGAGTTTCTCCCGCCGGTTCTTTCCTGGTAAGCAGCAAGAGCCAGTCGCTCACACTTCTCGGATTCTTCGCTCGACTGACTCCGTTGCCTGACATTTTAAACCGGGGACAGAGCTGACACTGCACTCCCGTCTTCAATACCGTCCAACCGAAGGGTCCACTTCGACCGACCAGGCGTCGATCCCTCCGCGCAGCGATTGCACCTGCTCAAATCCCTGCTGACGCAGCCACACAGTCACGTTCATTGAGCGCACTCCGTGGTGGCACATCACCACCAGCCGCTCCTCGGGATCAAGCTCCTGGTGGGCGCGCGCCGGAACCTCGCCCATGGGCATGGCCACGCTGCCATCCACATGCGCAGTGGCAAGCTCCCAAGGTTCGCGCACGTCGATCAGCCGCGCCTGCTTCTGGTTCAGCAGCGCTTTCGCTTCCATTGCGGATATCTCGTAATCCGGCATCGGACCTCAGTACGCTTTCAGACTCACAATCGCGTCCAGAATTGTTTTAGGCTGCGGTAAAATCGCGTCTTCAAGCAACGGCTGGTAAGCCACAAAAGTGTCCATCGCGCCGATTCGCCGCACCGGAGCATCCAGATCGCCAAACAGTTCATCGGCGATGCGCGCGGCAATCTCCGCCCCGTAGCCCCAACTCAGCATGTCTTCATGAGCCACGATTACCCGGCTGGTCTTGCGCACCGAAGTCGCAATGGCCTCCCAGTCATACGGGCTCAGGGTGCGCAGGTCGATCACTTCCACGTCGATTCCATGTTGCCGCTCGGCGTGTTGCGCGGCCTGCAGGGCGCGCGGCACCAGTGCTCCATAGGTCACCAGAGTCATGTCCGAGCCCGGCCGCACCAACTTGGCTTTGCCAAATGGAATCGCGAAATCCGGCCCCGGATACGGCGCCCGGCCATAGGGCTCGCGATAGAGCCTCTTATGTTCCAGGAACAAGACCGGATCGTCGCAGCGGATCGCGGTTCTCAGCAACCCATTCGCATCCAGGGCGCAGGAAGGCATCACCACCCGCAAACCGGGAATATGAGTAAATAGACTCTCGCCCGACTGCGAATGATAGATGGCGCCTCCGGTCAGGTAGCCGCCGATCGGCACCCGTATCACCACCGGCGCGGCGTATCCACCGTTCGACCTCCAGCGCATCAGCGCGACTTCGTTGTGAATCTGGTGATACGCAGGCCAGATGTAATCGAAAAACTGGATCTCGACGACCGGCTTCATGCCTCGCGCCGCATAGCCCACCGCGCGGCCTACAATGTTGGCCTCGGCCAGCACCGAGTTGAACACCCGCTCGGAGCCGAACTCGGTCTGCAACCCGGCAGTCAGTTTGAAGACACCGCCCTTGCCTTTGACCTCAGCCAGCGCCTGCTCCCGGCTGGCGTCGGCGACGTCCTCGCCATACACCACGATGCGCGGATCGCGCCGCATCTCGTCGCGCAGGCAGGCGTTAATCAGGTCGGCCATGGTGCGGGCGCCGCTTTTTTCCGCGTCGCCCTTTGCCGCGGTCCGGGGATGTTCGGTGGCAAAGGCAGCCCGGGTCGGATCCAAATCCTCGGAATACACGTGCCGGGGAATGCTCTCAACCGCCGGCAGCGGCGCTTCCAGCGCGCGCATTGCAGCCTCGGCCGCCTCGCGCTCCAGCGAATGCTCCAACTGTTCCAGTTGCGCCAGGGAAAGAATTTCATCCCGCTGCAACTGCTCGCGCATCCGCACAATCGGGTCGCGCAATGTATCGCTCTCAATTTCAGCGGAGCAGCGGTAATGCTTGTCGTCGTCTGAAAACGAGTGCGAATAGTGGCGCACGCAGTGGGCATGAACAAAGGCTGGCCCCAGTCCCGCGCGGCAGTGCGCAGCCGCGGCCTTGAACGCGGCCAGGCTGGCCACCGGATCTGTGCCGTCTATCTCTTCGAAGTGAAAGTTGGGAAAGTTGGCCACAATCCGCGATATGTTACCGCCCGGCGTATTCACTTCCACCGGAACGCTGATTGCGTAGCCGTTGTCTTCCACGCAGAAGATCACGGGCAGCTTCTGATTGGAAGCAGTGTTCATCGCCTCCCAGAACTCGCCTTGCGAAGTCGATCCCTCGCCGATGCAGGCCAGCACTACCTCGTCGCCATGGAAATCCACATCGCGGAAAGCCCGGTAATCCACATCGGCCCCATTGCCCTCGGGCCGGATCGCCGCCTCCGGATTGCCGCTGAAGTAACGGCCAGCCTCTGCGCAGCCCACGGCATGAAGCAGCTGAGTCGAAGTCGACGACGATGTGCTCACGATGTGCAGCTCAGGGCTGCTCCAGTGGGTCGGCATCTGCCGCCCCCCGCTGGCCGGATCGGCCGCGGCTCCCACCGCCTGCAGCAGCATCTCGTAGGGGGTCACGCCCAGCGTCAGGCAAAGCGCCCGGTCGCGATAGTAGGGGAAGAACCAATCATACCGGGCCCTGAGCGCAAGCCCCGCACCCACCTGGAGCGCCTCGTGCCCCGCCGCGGAGATCTGAAAGAATACCTTCTGCTGCCGCTTGAGAAGGATCTCGCGGTCATCCACGCTGCGTGATAAAACCATCAGCCGGTAGATGTTTACGAGTTGCTCTGCGCTAAGGCCACCCGGGACGGTGTCCGACTCCCCCTCCCGTGCGCTGGAAAGTGCAACTTCCATTCCCGTCGACCCCCACAAACCGATGTTGAACACCTGTCCTTGACATCGATCTAGAGAGATTGTAACAATCCTTCGCCGTTGCGCGCTTTCTGTCCAGCCCCGAACCTGGCTCCGCCTCGATTGCTTGCGGTTCGGGCAGCTTCTGAGGCTACGGATGCGATGGAAATGACAGGGGGAGATTCTGATTGATCGGAAGATTCTGGTTCATCGGCAATTCCGGGCCGGTAGTCGCCATCTTCTCTTTCACGTTGTGCGCCAGCTTTTCAATCTCCGCCAGTTTTCTCATTTGGTCCGGGCTCAGCGCGCCCCGATTCTCCCTGGCAACCTCCTCGTTCAATTCTGTTGCAAGTTTCAGGAGCTTATTCGAGTCTTTGACAATCGCTTCCTGCCGCTGAATGTTGATCATGTTCCGTCTTTTTTCCGCCATCTGGAGATTGATCTGGTCGGGAGGCGGATTATCATTCGGGTCGCCGGGCAGCTGGTTCACCCCATGTGGGCCGCCTGAGCCGCCGCTTACCGGCAACTGGGAAATTCCGGCGCCCAAAGACACCCCGGCAAACAGCAACGCCCACACCACCTTCAGCAGTCTCCCGGGTTCTACGCACGACGGCGCCGTCCGCGGCTTCGCTTCTATCGTCATCCGGGCAGAACTGTCCCGTCGTCTCATCGCGCCCTCGCCTCAGTTCCTGCTGGCAGTGAGCTTCGTCTCGCCTCTCAGCTTGCGAGCCATCTGCTCGAGCTCGCCCGCCTTGCGCACCACGCCCACGCTCAACTCGTCCTTGGTCGACTTGTCCACCTCGGCCTTCAACGCCGCGGCCATCTTCAACAGGTCCGCGCACTCATCCGCCAGTTGCTTTTTGCGCTCATCCTGGGTTCCGGCCTGCGGAACCGCACCGTCGCCGCTCCCAGGGGAAGGAGCCGATGCTGCGGCTTGCGCCGGCGGCGTGGCCCGAGAGGGCTGGGAAGCTTGTCCGTAAACCCTCCTGAACCCCGCGCCGGCTGCCACCATCGCTGCCGTTGCCGTAAGGATGCACAGCCACCCCGTCACGGCCCGAAAGCGACCCACCCGCCCCTTCGCACCGATGTCTTGCGCTGTCATGGACGACCTCTGCATCTGATCTGGAGTGCGCCGGACGACTCGACAAAGTTGGATTCCGACCGTACCTGCGCACAGTCTAGTCTAGATTCGGGAGTTTTGGCATGTCTGCTTTTGTGTTTCTGGCACAATTTTCGATCGCTGTCCGGATTGGAATCTTTGCCGAGGGCCGCTTCATGGGAAAAATAATCGACGAGTGGGCCGCCGACGGCCAGGAGTTTGTCCGCGCCAAGCTGCCTCACCTCATTGTCATTCTGGCCATCGCCTTCATCCTTAACCGTCTGCTCAAACTGGTCACCAACCGGATGATCCGCGTCGCCGAGCACCATGGCGCCGGACCCGGCAGGATGGGCGAAGTCAAGACACTGTCGGGAATCATTCGCGCAACCGGCCTGGCCATTATAGGGGCCATTGCAGGCATGCAGGTTCTCGACGCCATGGGCGTCAACCTCGCACCGCTGCTGGCCTCCGCCGGAATCGCCGGAGTCGCCATCGGCCTGGCTGCTCAGACCATCGTCAAAGACATGTTCAACGGCGTTCTCATTCTCGTCGAGGGCCAATTCAATATCGGCGACACAGTCCGCCTGGCCGGCCTCTCCGGCACAGTCGAGGCCATGACCCTGCGCCGCACCACGGTGCGCGACGGCGACGGCACCCTCTACGTCATCCCCAACTCCCAGATCACGACCGTGGCCAATCTCAGCGTGGGTTTCTCCGCAGCCACCATTAACGTGAGCGTGGATTTCTCCGCCGATCCCGACAAAGTTATGGCCCTGCTCCAGCAGATCGCCATGGAGATCCGTAATGGCGAACCGTTCAAGGATCTCTTCATCGAGAATCCGCAGGTTCTCGGCGTCGATTCCGTAAAAGGCTCCCAGCTCATCTTCCCCGTAATTTTCAAGACCAAGGCCCAGCAGCAGTATGGCCCCGTGCGAGAATTCCAGCGCCGTATACGGCTTGCCCTGGAGCGGAATCACATGCTCCCCGGCGACCCCAACCGCATCTTTTCCGCCTTCGGCGCACCATCCGGCGGAGCCGCACAAACCACGGGCGCAAGCTCGGCTCCCCCGCGGCACACCTCCGAACCTCCGTCCGAGGCCGCTCACGACCCCACCACGCTCAAGCCGCAGGAAGTAAATCCTTTCACCGGCGAATAGCGCGCAGCGAGCGCCAGGCAGAAAAACGTTTGGAAGGCTGCTGTTACCCCATCGCCTTGAGCAGCGACTCCTCATCCGTCACCGGCGGCAGACAGGTGTGTCCCCGGCAGACCAGCGCCCAGGTGCCCGCTCGCTCAGTATGGGGAACATTCAAGAGGGTTTCCGCCAGCGCCGGTGGAATTCCATCCGGTTTCAGCCGCGCTGGATCGACCCGCACTACAGTCTTATTCACCGCGTAACCCTTCACAGTCGCCGCTTCGAGCCGGGCCGCCTCAGCCCCCGAGCCCACCACGACCACCTGCACGGGGTCCTGTAGCAAGCGTTCGAGCGCAAGTCCGTAGCTGCCCGAGTAAAGTGCGAAATGCTCGACAATCCCCGCAAAGCACTCGAGCGTGTCTTCCGCAATCTCCCTAAAATCCTGCCGCCCGCTCAGCGCCTCCAGCCGCAACAGGGCCGACGCCGCGGCGGGATTTCCGGCCGGCGTGGGCGAGTCCTGAAGCGGCATCCGCCGCGCGGTCAAAGCGCCCAGCGCCGCACCGTCCGGCAACGCCCGCGCATCGTAAAACGCCCCCGCAGCGCGGTCGTAAAATCCGGCGATCATGGCCTCGGCCATCTTCATCGCCGCGTTGAAATAGCTCATCTCGCCGGTAGCGATCCAGGCATCGATGCAGGCGTGGATGGCAAACGCAAAATCGTCCAGCGTCCCCGGAGCCGTCTCCACAGGCTTCGCCAGCTCCGGATAAGCAATGACATGACGCAGATTCGCCTCCCCGTCCCACGCTTCGAAGAGCAGCCGATCCAGCGTAAGCAGAGCAAAATCCCGCACCGGATCCAACTGCAAAACCCGCGCCGTCTCCAGGTAGGCCGTCACCGCCATGGCATTCCAGCCCGTATAAAGGGTACGGTCAATGAACGGCGCCGGCCGTCCGGCCCGCGCTGCCAGCAGCTTCCGTCGCGCCGTGTCTCTCAACTCTCGCAACTCTTCAACCGGCTGCCCGATCTTCGTTGCAAAAGCGGCCAGCGTCAAATTCACATGCAGCACATTCTTGGCCGGATTGTGGTGCATATCGCCCACTTCGCCAATGTCCCAATACAGCGACGCAAACTCCAGCTCTGCCCTTGACAGAACTGCGCGCGCCTCGTCCAGCGTCCAGGTGAAGTAATCGCCGTCGTCATCGAGGCCGACGTCGGCATCCTGCGAGGCGTAGAAACCTCCCTGCCGCCGGTCGGTCATCGTCGAGTCAAGCCATCCAACAATCTCCTGCGACGTCTCGCGAAAATCCTCTCGCGCAAAACTCTGCAACCCATGCACATAATTGCGCAGCAATTCCGTATTGTCGTAGAGCATCTTTTCGAAGTGCGGAACCACCCACCGCTCATCCACCGAGTAGCGATGAAATCCACCCGCAAGCTGGTCGTAGACGCCGCCGCGCGCCATCTTCTCGAGAGTTACGAGGAAGGCCTCGCGAGCCTGCTCGCTTCCGCGATTCATGGCCATCTGCAGCAGCAGGTCAAGCGCCGCCGGATGCGGAAACTTGGGCTGCGAACCAAACCCGCCATGGCGCGGGTCAAACTGCTTCAACGCCGAGGCGGCAATCCTCTCCACCATCGCCAAAGATAGCTCTCCGCCCCGCCCGGAAAAATTCTCGTTATGCGAAATGGCTGCCATCACGCTCGCCGCGGTATCGAGCGCCTCCGCGCGCCGCTCCCGCCAGACCTCGGCCATTGCCCCGAGCACGCGCCCAAACCCCGGCCGCCCGTAGCGATCCAAGCGCGGCATATAGGTCCCGCCAAAATAGGGACGTCCGTCCGGCGTGAGAAACGCCGTCAACGGCCATCCCCCCTGCCCGCTGATCGCCACGACCGCCGCCTGGTAGCGCGCATCCACATCGGGCCGCTCGTCCCGGTCCACCTTGACCGCGACGAAGTCGTGATTGATCTGCGCCGCAATCTCCCGGTCCTCATACGATTCCCGGTCCATGACATGGCACCAGTGGCACCACACCGCCCCGATATCGAGCAAAATCGGCTTGTCCTCAAACTGAGCGCGCTTGAACGCCGTCTCGCCCCACGGATGCCACGCAACCGGCTGATGCCGCGCCGAACGCAGATAAGACGATGCCGAATGCTCTAGCCGATTCACGGTCGCGGGTGTCGCGCTATCATCCATGCGCTGAGCATACCTTGAACCCTCGCATTGCCACCACCAAACAGTCGCGTCTCATGCGCCCATGCCTCAAAAGCCGGGCCGCCCCCGTTCGCTTCCCGCAAGGACCCGCTCGCGCGGAATGCGGTTTTATGACAAGATTCATAAAAAGTGTTCAATTCTTTCATTTCTCTGCAGCAGGTTTGAGTAGCGTCGAATCCAATTTGCGTGAGCCTTGGCTTCCAAATCGAAACAGCCCGGGACTTCGAACAACCGAAAGTCGCTTCCACGCATCCCAAGTACGTTGACTGGTTCCCGAAAAAAGCTCTAAGACTCAGACTCGAGTTGGCAAACCACGGCTGACCCGCCGGGCCTGGAGCCCTGCGAAACTGGGAGATTCAAGCCATGGAAGGTGAGATCGCTCAATCGCGCGGGCCGGGTCCCGCGGCTCTCGATGGAACGATGTCCTCTGCAACAATGAGCGCCCTGGTGGAAGCGTTCGACTGGGCCTCAACACCGCTCGGCGCATCCGCCGCGTGGCCGGACAGCCTGAAGGCCACGGTTCGAATCCTTCTCACCTCCCGCTTTCCCATGTGGATGGCCTGGGGTCCCAGCCTGACCTTTCTCTATAACGATGCCTACGCGCGGAGCACCCTCGGCAAGAAGCATCCCTGGGGGCTGGGCAAGACCGCGCCCGAAGTGTGGTCAGAAATCTGGAACGACATCGGCCCGCTTATCGACCGTGTGCTCTCAACGGGCGAAGCCTCCTGGGAAGAGAACCTCCTGCTGATTCTCGAGCGCAGCGGTTATCGCGAAGAAACCTACCACACTTTTTCCTACAGTCCGCTCTCGGATTCCGCTGGAAAAATTGCCGGAATGTTATGTGTGGTCATGGAGGACACAGCGCGGGTCATCGGCGAGCGCCAGGTGGCCTCGCTCAGCACTCTCGCCGCCAGCCTGACCGACTCAATCGAGCAGCAGGATGTGTACGCCGCCATCGAGCGCGGACTTGCCAACCAGAAAGACATGCCTTTCGCGCTGGTCTACCTGTGCGATGAAACCACGAATACCCTTAAGCTGGTATCCCGTACCGGCATCGCCGTGGACCATCCAGCCGCTTCTGAAGAAATCGACCCGGATTCAAGCGCCACGCCGTGGCCCCTCCGCCAGCTCTTTTCCGGCCGGCGCGCCCTAACGGTTGAAGACCTGGGCGACCTTTTCCCCGGCCTTCCCATCGGCGACTGGGACACCGAACCCACCCACGCCCGCCTGGTTCCTATCGCCCGCCAGGGCCAGGAGTCGCCTGCCGGCGTCTTCATCGCCGCTCTCAACCCCTACCGCCAGCTGGACGCGGGCTACGCAGGATTTCTCGATCTCGTCGCCGGCCAGATCGGGGCCAGCATCACTAACTCTGAGGCATTCGAGCTGGAACGTAAGCGTGCCGAGTCGCTGGCCGAACTCGATCGCGCCAAAACAGCATTCTTCAGCAACATTAGCCACGAGCTGCGCACCCCCCTCACCCTCATCCTTGGCCCGGTTGAAGACGCCCTCAGCTCCGGAAACAATCCCTCGCGGCCGTCGCTCGAGATGCTCTACCGCAACGCGCAGCGACTTCTCAAGCTCGTGAACGGCCTGCTCGACTTTGTGCGCATTGAATCCGGCCGTCTCCATGCCACTTTCGAAGCCACGGATCTCCCCGCCCTCACGGCTCAGCTGGCGAGCGTTTTCCGCTCCGCGGTGGAGCGCGCCGGCCTGCGCTTCATCGTCGAGTGCGCACCTCTACCCGAGCCCATCTACGTTGATCGTGAGATGTGGGAAAAGATCGTTCTCAACCTGCTCTCGAACGCTCTCAAATCCACATTTGAGGGTGAAATCCGAGTCTCCTCCCGCACCATCGGCGACCAGGTCGAAGTCATCGTCGCCGACACCGGCACCGGAATCGGTGAGACCGAACTGCCTCGCCTCTTCCAGCGTTTCCAGCGCATTGAAGGCGCGCGCCGCCGCAGCCATGAGGGCAGCGGCATCGGCCTGGCCCTGGTGCGCGAACTGGTTGACATGCACGGCGGTGAAATTCGCGTGGAAAGCAAGCTCGGGGCCGGCACCACTTTTACCATTTCCCTCCCTTTCGGCCACCGTCATCTGGCCCAGGGCCGCGTCGTCACCGATCCCGCCAACCTCGTGGCGCTGCCCGCTTCTCCCGTAGCCTATGTTGAAGAAGCGCTCGACTGGCTGCCCCGCGATCGCAACGCCTCCGTTCAGAACGACAACGGCGCCCAGTCCCGGACCATCGACACAACCGGAGGCGAAGACGAGCACAAGCCCCTTGTACTTCTGGTCGACGACAACGCCGACATGCGCGACTACGTAGTCAGCCTGCTGGCGCGCAGCTATCGCGTCATCGCCGCTGAAAATGGCATTCGCGCCCTCGAACAAGCCCGGCGCCAGCCCCCCGATCTTGTCCTCACCGACATCATGATGCCGGAACTCGACGGCTTTGGCCTGCTCAAAGCCTTGCGCGAAAACCCCGCCTTTCGCTTCATTCCCGTCATCATGCTTTCTGCCCGCGCCGGAGAAGAAGCGCGGGTTGAAGGCATCGATGCCGGAGTTGACGATTATCTCATCAAGCCATTCACCGCGCGCGAACTCACCGCCCACGTCGACGCGCAATTGAAGATGGCCCGCCTGCGCAGGCAAGCCTCCGAACAAAAGGCCGCTCTCACGCTCGAAATCGACAAGGCAAAGCGCTTCGCATGGGAAGCCCTAGACCACATCCCCGACGCCTTCTGCACGCTGGATCGTGAATTCCGCACCACCTACATGAACGCCGCGGCCGCTCAAATCACTGCCCGTTCCGGCGTGGCGCCCATGGGCAAATCGCTGTGGGACATTTTCCCGAGACTCAGGGGCACACTCGTCGAGACAAACATTCGCCGCGCCATGGAAGAGCGCGTTCCCATCGAATTTGAGAATTGCTTTCAGTCCGAGAAGGGGGACTCATGGTCCCAGTTTCACGTCTACCCTCAACCCGGAGAAGGCATCATCCTGTATTTGCGCGACGTGACTGAAGTCCGCAAAACCGAACAGGCCCTGCGCCGGTCAGAACAGTTGGCCGCAGCCGGCCGGCTCGCCGCCAGCATCGCGCATGAAATCAACAACCCTCTTGAAGCGGTAACCAATCTTCTATTTCTCGCCAAACTGGATCAATCGGTCACCGGAAACACCCGCGACCTTCTCGAATTCGCGGACAAGGAACTCCAGCGCCTTTCTCACATCGCCGCGCGCAGCCTCAAATTTTACCGCCAGCGCACCGCGCCCACGCTCACCTCGCTCGAAGAACTGGTCGACTCAGTCGTCTTCTTCAACGAGCCCGCCATCAGGCTGCGCGGAATCAAGGTCGAGCGACGCCATCGTCCCGCGCCGCCCGTGCTGTGTCTTCCCGGCGAAATTCAGCAGGTGGTCACCAACCTGATCGCCAACGCGCTTGACGCCCTGCCGGACGGCGGACGCTTCACTGCCGCCGTGCGCCCTATTCGCGACCGCGCAGGCCGCCCGGGCGTCGGAGTCACCATTGCCGATACCGGCATCGGCATGAGCCGGCGCACCGTCGAATTGCTTTTCCATCCCTTCGTAACCACCAAGGGCGATGAAGGAACCGGCCTGGGACTCTGGGTTTCAAAAGGCATCCTCGACAAGCATCAGGCAAAGATCGCGGTGCGCAGCAAGCCCGGCCGCGGCACCGTTTTCCGCCTCTTCTTTCCGCTGGAGACAAATAGTGCCACGGCCCCGGCCGCCGACGTCGCGACGTCCCGCACGGCCTGACCGTTCCACGCTCGATGAGGTCCTATTCCTTTTCGAGCTCCACGTCCAGCGCGGCCACCAGCTCCGGCGCGTCGGGCGCCGTGTCCGGCGAGAACCGCTTCACCACCTCGCCTTTGCGGCTCACCAGGAACTTCTCAAAATTCCACAAAATTTCCGGCTCCGGATTGGACTCTATCCCATAACCCTTCAGCTTCTCGCGAAATGGCACTTCGGCCAGGCTCACGGCCTTGGGCTGTGCCTCGATCAGCGCCTTGTACAGCGGATGCTTGTCCGCGCCCACTACTGTGATTTTGCTGAACATGGGAAACTTCACCCCGTAGTTCAACGTGCAGAACGATTGGATCTCCTCATCCGACCCGGGCTCCTGTGCCTTGAAATCGTTAGCCGGAAATCCAGCTACCACTAGCCCTTGCCCGCGATACTGCTCGTAGACCTTTTCGAGAGCCTCGTATTGCGGCGTAAGTCCGCACTTGGAAGCCACGTTGACTACCAGCAAAACCTTGCCTTTGAAATCGCCCAGCGAAGTCTCTTCCCCGCCGATCTTCTTCACCGGAATATCGTAGATAGATGCGCTCATAAGTTTTCTCTCCTGGGATTTTCTCATCATGCAGTCGCTCGCCCCGTGGTGTCTTATACCGATTGGATGCGCTCCAGGCACGACGCATTCTTGAGTGGTAAACAACGAGTCCGTCGTCAACAATTCAAGCCAGCAGTTGCTTCGCTACCTCGGTATACAGCTCCACTGCCTCAAACAGTTCTTTTTTCGCCAACTTCTCAAATGGCGTATGCGCCACGTGAATCGACCCCGGCCCCAGCAGCAGCGGCTCGCCCCAGTTGGAAAGCTGGGGAATGTCGGTGGTGAACTTGGCAATCATGGTCGGCAGCCCTTCGACCGCGCGCAGCCGCACAAACGGGATCTCCAGCGTGAAGTCCACCTCCACCAGCCCCGCGCACGCCTCAATCAGCGCCGCGCGCACCGGCGCAGAATCGCCAACCAGCCGCACCAGCACCTGGGCTTCGGCCTTGTCGGCAATCACATTCGGCGCGTGCCCACCCTGGATCTGCCCGATATTCAGCGTGCTGGGGCCCACGCCCTCAAGCTCCGGCAGCGGCAGCTCCAGCAGCCTTCCCAGCACCTCCACCAGCTTATGCACCGCTGAGTCGCCCAGCTCGGGATAAGCCGAGTGCGCCATCTTCCCCGTCGCCCTGAGCACTGCCCGAAGCGCTCCCTTCGAAGCCAGCGCCAGCCGGTTATCGGTGGGCTCGCCGTTGATCAAGTAGCGGCTGCCTCTGGGCTTGAGATTCGCGGCCTTGGCGCCGGCAGAATCCCGCTCTTCCCCGCTCACAAACAACAAGCCAACCCGAAACCCCGCATCTCGTAGCGCGGTTGCCGCAGCTACCTGCGCGGCAATAATGCCCTTGGCGTCCGAAACTCCTCGCCCATACATGAAATCCGTATCTTCGCTGAACGGTATGTATGGAGGCACGGTGTCCATGTGCGTTGAAAGGACCAGCTCCGGTGTCTGGCCGCCAATGCCCGCGTACACGTTCCAGCGCGCGCCGCTTTGAGCGCTCTCCACCGGTTGCGCTACTGGAGTCTTTTCCACTTGCCATCCCTGGCCGCTCAAAAAATCCGCCAGAAAATCGCCCACCTCGCCCTCGTGATAAGTGGTCGACTCGATCTCACACAGCCGCCGAGTCAACTCGACTGGTTCAATTGGTTCAGCAGAAGCAGGTTCGCTCATGATGCTGCCAGAATAACCCACGCGGCGTGACCCAGCCGATTTCAAAGTGACGAACGCCGACACCTCCAACTCGGCATCACCGCAACCGCGGCCCGAACCAGCCGGTGATATAGTGATTTCCACTTAGGGGTAGAATGGTGAGTGGAATGATCCCCACAATCGCTCTCGCCCAGCCTTTCACGCACACGGGGAGGCCTATCCCCGCTGCGGGCCAGGGCAGCATGCGATTGCGCACCGTCGATCTATCCGGACCTGCCGGGAGGCTCGAAGCAGTCCTCAATGAGGGCTCTCTCAGCGCGCCCTTTGCCGCCCTCGTCTGCCACCCACACCCTTTGGGCGGCGGAACCTTTCACAACAAAGTGGTTTACCACTCCATGAAGGTGCTCAACGATCCAGCCTGGGGACTCAACTGGCCGGTGCTGCGCTTCAACTTCCGCGGCGCCGGCTTGAGCGAAGGCAGCTATGATGGGGGGGCCGAAGCAGGTGATGTGCTGGCCGCCCTCGAGTGGATTGAAAACGAATACAAGCGCCCCGTCGTCGTCGTCGGCTTCAGCTTCGGCGCTGTCATGGCCCTCCAAGCGTGTTGCGGTTTAGTCCCACCCCGCGCCGGCGTCCGCGCGATCGCCGCCCTTGGCCTTCCCACACAGGTCGAGATCCGAACCTATTCCTACTCCTTTCTCCGCACCGCAACGGTTCCCAAGCTCTTCCTTAGTGGAGAGCACGACCAGTTTGCGCCCCTCGCGCAGCTCAAAGCCGTGGCCGCGTCTGCCTCCGAACCCAAAAAACTGGCGATCATATCCGGCGCCGATCATTTTTTTACTCGTCAACTGGAACCTATGCAAGACGCGCTTTCCTGTTGGCTGAAAGAGCAACTGCCATGACCCCGGTAAGCGAATCCATTCTCGACACGCTCCACACTGCAGCCACCGAAATCTTCACCGGCGCGTTATCTGCCTGCAACATCGCTTCGGCCTTCGACCGCCGCATCCGCTTTGAAGGCAACACCCTGCACCGCCTGCTTCCCGACGGAAGCGGGCCGGCAACCATCGAACTCTCTGCCTACAAGCGCATCTTCGTCATCGCCCTCGGCAAGGCTGCCGGCCCCATGCTCGACGTCCTGCTCGATCGCATGAAGCGCCGCCAGGGTCTGCGTGGCATCTGCTGCTCCAACCAGTTGCCGAAAAAACGCAACTGGCGCTTCCGCTACTTCGAGGGAGGCCATCCACTGCCCAATGAAGACTCCTTCAGCGCCGCCCGCGCCGCGCTCGCCCTGCTGCGCAAAGCGAAGAAAGATACCCTCGTATTCTTCCTCATCTCCGGCGGCGGCTCGGCCATCTTCGACCTGCCAGTCGACCCCCGCATCACTTTGGAAGAGACCATCCAGTTTCATCAGCTGCTGCTCGCCTCCGGCGCTCCCATCAACGAGGTCAACACACTCCGCAAGCACTTTTCCGCAGTCAAAGCCGGGCGTCTTGCCATGGCCGCGCCCGATGCTGCCAAGGTGAGCCTCCTGCTCCCCGATGTCCCGCTGCGCACTCTCGACGCACTCTCATCCGGTCCCACTTCGCCCGATCATTCGACCGTGGCAGACGTGCGCGAACTGATCGCCAGATACCATCTCGCTGACAAGTTTCCCCTCTCCATCCGCACCTTCTTCGAGCGCGAAGATCTCCCCGAGTCGCCTGGCAACAAGGCCCCCCGCCCGCCCTTTCTGCCCAAGCTTCCATGGGTTGGAACATCGCCCGCGCGGCGCGTCACTGCCGCAACGGCCATGCACGATGAAGACCAGGCCTTTCGCGATTCGGTCTTCGAAATTCTGCTCTCCAGCCACGACCTGGTCGAAAATGCGCGCGCCCTGGCCCAAAAAGCCGGCTATTTTACCGTGGTGGACAACAGCTGCGACGACTGGGACTATGCCGATGCCGCGCGTTATCTTCTCGGATCCTTCCACTCACTCCGCGCCAAACACCCGCGGCTCTGCCTCATCTCCGTCGGCGAGGTCACTGTCACTTTAAACGCCAACCCCGGCGCCGGCGGACGGAATCAGCAATTCGCACTGGCCTGCGCCCTTGAACTTCAGAAGTACCCCGCCGACCGCCTGACCGTCCTCAGCGCCGGCTCCGACGGCATCGACGGTAATACCCAGTCAGCCGGAGCCATTGCCGACCCCATCACCGTCTCCCGCGCCCGCGTTTTCGGATACGACCCTGAGAAATCTCTCGCCACCTTCAACGCCTGTCCACTGTTCACCGCTTTGGGAGACGGCGTAGTCACCGGCCCCACCGGCCACAACCTCCGCGACATGCGTCTGCTCATCGCCGAAAGACCATAGGTTGAAATTACGCCGGCGCGCATGCCCCGATTCCGCGAGATCCGGATAGCGCGCCAGCGGCGGTTTTCGAAACCCGGCCCCAGCCCTGCCTGTTTCTTCGCTGTTGCGGGAACAGCCCTTTCATACCCGATCCATCTGGATTAGGATTGGTTCGTGCCCCGTAAAAATACCCGGAAGAGCGCCGGCAAAATGCCAGACATACGCACCGTTGCCGCCATGGCAAAGGTGTCCATCGCCACCGTCTCCAGAACCATCAACGGATCTCCGCTGGTCAGCGATCGCCTGTCAAAGCGGGTATGGCAAGCCATTAAACAGCTCAATTATTTTCCCAATACCCACGCCCGCACCCTGGTCTCGGGCCGCAGCCGCCTGTTCGGGATCATCGTCGAAAACATTACCAATCCATTCTTTCCAGAACTCATCCAGAGCTTCGAGGAGATCGCCGTCGCTCACGGCTACGAGATCCTGGTCAGCTCGTCCAACAGCGATCCCGCTGTTCTTACCCGTTGCGTGCGTCGCATGATCGAGCGCAAAGTCGACGGCGTCGCCGTCATGACTTTCGGCGAAGAAGAGAGCATCCTTGACCAGCTGGTGGATCGTAATGTCCCCATCGTCCTGGCGGAGTTCAAGCTGGCCGACCCCAAAGCCAGCACCATCCTGCTCGATTACTCCACCGGCATCCATGCCGCTGTAAACCATCTAGCCGCCCTCGGCCATCGCGCCATCGCATTTCTGGCCGGGCCCCACAGCCTCCATTCCGCAATCACGCGTGAAAACGACTTCCGCGCCGCAATGCAGGCTTACGGTCTGCCCCTGCAGAAGAAATTCGTCATTGAATGCAATCACACTCTCAAGGGCGGCGTCGCTGGCTTTCAACAGTTGCTCAAACTTCCTTCCCGCCCGACAGCGATTGTCTGTTCCAACGACATGACCGCCATCGGCGTCCTTCGCGCGGCGTACCTCGAAGGGCTGCGTGTACCTGAAGATGTCTCCGTCATCGGCCTCGACGACATCGACTTCGCCGAGTTCACATTGCCCCCGCTTACCACCATCCGCCTTTCGCGCGTCGAACTGGCACGCGCCGCCTTCGAGGCTCTCCGCCAGCAGGCCGAAGACCTTGCCGGCACAAAAGCGCAGCGCGAATTCCTGGTCTCCACCAGCCTCGTTGTGCGCGGTTCCACTGCCGTCCCCGCTACTCGTAAGTAGATTTTCTTTTCAAAGATGCGGAACGGCCCGGAACGTAACCCACCGTCCCACCCATTCCAGTTGCAGATAGCATTTGCGCCGGGGGTCTCGATGCCACCCGCGAGGTCCACCCCATTCGGCAGAATCTCGAGCTCCGCCCCCTGCCCACCTTCCGACTCCGGCGTCGAGGTCAACGGCAACAAGCATCGCGAAATCAGCACGCCCGCCACCGGCGCATTAGGACCTGGTCGAAATGGGGTTCTCTATGTGAGATGCTGCGTGGGTCTTCGGCCACCCGAGGAGTTGGAGATTTCTCTTTGCCGGATCCCGAACCACCGAACCGCATGCGATACACCAAACTGGCGCGAGCATCGTGACGTGAACCCCGACCTCATTCTTCATTCCGCTGCTCGCGCAGTTGACGCTTCCCGCAAGCCACCCGACTGACCGCAACGCCACAATCCGCGGACAAAGAATGATGGAGGGGCGTCGGCGAAATTGACCCGGAGGGCTCTCGATGAGGCTGGCAACGCAACGACAGCAGCGAACCGATCGATTTCCCTTCCTCAAACGCTGGCTTTTTTCGTGGCAAACGCCCTTTTGGCCTCGTAATCTGCCTCGGGAGCGATACAATTTCTGGGACCGGTGCCGGAAAACTAGATTCCGGTTAAGAAAGACGAGGTCGATCGTTGACGTGGATCTCTGATCGCAGGACCCTCCTGCGCAACTCCGCACTATGGGTTGCAGCAATTCCAGCTTTTCCCGCCGAGGCCCAGGCACCGCAGGCTGCAGGCGCAGCACGGAACAACACCGCCGCACTCTTCGATGTCAAAGGATTCGGAGCCAGCGGAATCAAGTCCGACGACGCCCGACCCGCGATCCAAAATGCGATCGACGCGTGTGCCGCCTCAGGCGGCGGCATTGTCTATCTCCCACCCGGCGAATATACCTCCGGCACCATCATCCTGCGCAGCCATGTCCGCTTTCATCTCGAAGGCGGCGCCACGCTGTATGCATCGAAAAATCCCGCCGACTTCAATGCCAAGCCCGAGGGGTCGAAGGCCTCGCTCTTCTTCGCCGAGAATGTTGAGAACATCACAATCGAAGGCCGCGGAACCGTCAACGGGCAATCGGAATACGAGTGGCGCGACGACGATATCAACGATGTATTTGTGAAGCCGGCCAAGGACCGGATGAAAGCGGCGGGAAAGTCGATTCGGCGCTCCTTTCCGAAAGGTCTTCCATCGCGGACCGTCTTTCCGCACCTGGTATGGATCGGCGGATCGGTCGACGTCCGCATCACCGGGCTCTCTTTCATCTACGCGCCCAGCTGGACCATGGCCTTTCATCAGTGCGATCGCCTTTCGCTCGATGGAATCTATGTACACACCAAGTTGAATGAAGCAGTCTGGGCCGACGGCATCGACCTTGATGGCTGCAAAGATGTCTGCGTAGCCAACAGCACCATCGTCTCCGCCGACGACTGCTTCGCAATATTCTCCGGCGACTTCTGGGGCCCGCCCCGGCCCTGTGAAGACATCACCATCACCAACTGCCGGCTTTCCTCGTCCTCGTGCGCAGTGAAGTTCACCGAAGGCGATGTAAAAGGTGTCCATCGCGTCACCATTTCCAATTGCGTCATCACCGAAGACAGCAGCGGCTTCGCTTTTCTCTCCGCCGACGGAGGCATCGTCAGCGATATTCTCATCTCCAACTGCGTGCTCAACCTGCGCAGGTTCGACTGGTTCTGGGGACAAGGCGGCCCCATGGGCATGGTGCTCAAGAACCGGGACGAATGGAAGGGAGCACCCATGCGCCATGGAGCCGTGTTTCCGGGCGCCATTCGCAATATCGTCATGCGCGGGCTCATCATTCACGCGGTCGGCCCAGGGCACCTCCACGGCCATCCTGACAGCTGGATCGATGGCCTCACGCTGGAGAACATCAAGCTCTTTGTTTCCACGGACCCCGCCGCGCCGTTTGACGACACGGTGGATGCCATGAGCTTCAGCTACGCCAGGAATCTGAAGCTTCGCAACGTCGAGATCCATTGGGAGACTCCCGAATTGCAGTCCTGGCGCAGTGCGCTCTCCTTTGAAAATGTTGAAGACCTCAAGATTGAGGGATTCGAGGGCCGCCAGGCGCCGGCAAACCGTGTCACGCCGGCCGTCGTTTTCAAAGACGTGAAAGACGCCGTTGTCCGCGATTCCACGCCGGCCGAGGGTACTGGCACATTTCTCGAGGTCGGCGGAGATTCCGGCGAGATCGTCCTCTTTGGAAATGACTTTCGCAAAGCTACCACTTCGTTTCGCCTTGCGAACGGGGTGAAAAAAGAGGCCGTGAGGGCTATGAACAACATCGAGCCGTCCGCATGAGTCTGCTGCCGGATTGAGAGAGTGGGACACAGGTGGGTTTCCGAAGCTTCCACGCGCGCGCCTGCCATCTACCGTCGCCAACATGAATCTCACAGTTGGAGGCGATTGCCCTGAATTTCCCATTGATTCCCTCGCCCGACAGCGCCTAAAGTGCAAAGTATGATGTCCAGCGACCGCCGCACCTTCCTTCGCAGCGCAGCCACTCTTGCAGGCGCATTCTCAGTCAACAGCCTATTCCACCAAGCCCATGCCGCCAACTTCAACGCCGCCGCCCGCGCCGTCTCCCACCTCGGTCCCGCCGAGATAGCCCAAAACGAGGACTACTGGAGCGTCATTCAGCGCTGCTACTCGGTCAATCCCGACATCATCAACCTAAACAACGGCGGAGTTTCTCCCGCTCCCATCGTTGTCCAGCAAGCCGTCGAGCGCTACAACCAGCTCGCCAACGAAGGCCCGTCCTACTACATGTGGCAGATCCTCGATCAGGGCCGCGAGCCGCTTCGGCAAAAGCTTGCCGGCCTCGCCGGTGTTCAGCCCGGAGAAGTCGCTATTGACCGCAACGCCACCGAAGCGCTCAACACCATCATCTTCGGCCTTCCGCTCAAAGCCGGCGACGAAGTCATCGGCACCAAGCAGGATTACCCGCACATGATTGAGGCTTACAGGCAACGGGCCCTGCGCGACGGAATTGTCTATAAGCAGATCAGCTTCGACTTTCCCATCGAAGACGACGCCGCGATCGTAAAAGCCTACGAGCAGGCCATCACGCCGCGCACCAAACTCATCCATGTAACCCACATGATCAACTGGGTGGGGCAGATCATGCCCGTCGCCAAGATTGCCGATATGGCCCACGCGCATAACATCGAAGTGATCGCCGACGGCGCCCACTCCTTTGGCCTGCTGGACTTCAAGATTCCCGACCTCAAGTGCGATTACTTCGGCACCAGCCTGCACAAGTTCCTCTCCGCGCCCATTGGCACCGGCATGATGTGGGTTCGGGCAGACAAGATTGCGAAGCTATGGCCTCTGGTCTGCAACGGCGAGCCCCACTCAAGCGACATCCGCAAGTTTGAAGACCTCGGCACGCGCAGCTTTCCGATCGAGCAGGGAATTGGCGAGGCGATCAATTTCCACGAGGGCATCGGCAGCAAACGCAAGCAGCAGCGCATAGGCTACCTCAAGAATTACTGGGCCTCTAGCGTCGAATCCATTCCCAAAGTCAAGTTGCACACCTCGCTCAATCTCAATTACTCTTGCGCCATCTGTGGAGTAAGCATCGACGGCATGACGCCCGGCCAGTTCGCCAGCGCTCTGTTCGACAATTACAAGATCCACACCGTCGGCATAGTCTGGGAAAACATAAGCTGTGTCCGTGTAACTCCCCATGTCTATACCACAATCCGCGACCTCGACAAGTTAGTAACTGCCATCGGGGAGATAGCTCAAAAGGCGTAGAGGGCGATCGGTCAGAATGATGAGTTTTCTCGGAACAGCCGATCTGAAGATTGAAGAGTCTGCCGTAGAGGTGCGAGCCTACCTGCAGCGATAGACCGGTCTGCTCGAAGGCATCCTCGTCCCTCTCGTTTTCAATGGCTTCCTGCTTGCGGGATGGCTGCAGGCAAATGGGATGTTCCTGGACCCGATCGACCAGCGATTTTCTGTCTCGCGATTAGCGGCTTCTCAGTTGAGCCGCGTGCGCAGGACCATCTCGACACCTGCGCGAATTCGCTCCGGTGTGAATGCGGTGAATCCGAAGACCAGGCCGGGCTTGTTGCCGCCGGCCGCATTCGCACGGGCGCTCTGAGGTTCTTTTGCGCGACCGGAATAAGACGACAACGCGGGCACGTCGAGACCCGCGCTCCGTAGACGCATCGAGGCATCGTGATCATCCGCCCCTTCGGGCAAAAATCCGGTAAGATTCATGCCCCCGTCGGTGTAGCGAAAGTCGAGTAACATTCCGCCTTTTTGAATGGTATCGAGAAAAATCTTCTGTCGCTCGGCGTAAGCGCGCCGGCAGCGGCGGATGTGCGAATAGAATGCGCCCGTATCGAGAAACGCCGCCAGCGTGGCCTGGTCGATCATCGGGCCGTGGTCGTCGACGACGCTCTTAAGCGCCTCAAAGCCCTCGACCAGCGGCACCGGCAGCACGGCATAGCCCAGCCGTAATGCAGGGAACAGCAGCTTGCTGAACGTGCCGACGTAGATGGTGCGGCCGCTAACATCCAGGCTCTGCAGGCTGGGCAGCGGGGGAGCTTCATAGCGAAACTCGGAGTCATAATCGTCTTCTACGATCCAGGTTGCGCTGTCGGCTGCGCCGTTTACCAGGGCGAGACGCCGGCTGAGCGAGAGCGAAACTCCGGTGGGGAATTGCCGCGAGGGCGTGACATAGAAAATCCGCGCGGACTCGGCAGCGAGTCTGGGGATCGTAACGCCTTCCCCATCGACGCCCAAATAACGGATGTCCGCGTCGACCGCTCGCCACGCTCTGACTGCTCCCTGGTAGCCCGGATCCTCCATGAAAACGCGGTCGCCCGGCTTAAGCACCAGTTGGGCAAGCAGGTAGAGGGCCTGTTGCGAGCCGGAAGTGATGGCAACCTGCCACCACTCGCAGCGAACGCCGCGGCTCTCGCGCAGATAGGCGGCGAGATTCTCGCGCAATTCGCGCAGGCCGAGCACGGCCGCCGAATTGTAATGCAGCAGGCTGCGCTGCGTACTGCGCAGAGCCCGGCTGCGCAGCCGGTTCCACATGGCCAGCGGAAACAACTGCACGTCGGGCTGGCAAGGGCGAAAGGGAGCGGGCGCGAACGATCCGCCCGCAAGCGGAAGCGACGCGGGCACGTGCACTGTCTGCCGCCTAGGGCCGCGCTCACTGGCCGCGCGTTGCAGCTCGGGCGCAGTATCTGCCACGCTGATGCAACTGCGCATGCGGCTGTTCAGGTAGCCTTCGCTGATGAGCCGGTCGTAGGTGTACACCACCGTGTTACGGGAGATGCGCAGATCGGCGGCCAGATTGCGGCTCGAGGGCAGGCGCTCTCCTACCGCCAGCTGCCCTGCCCGGATGAGCTCCTTGATCTGCGCCGTCAGTTGTATCTGCAGCGGCACGGAACCGCCGCGATCGAGAAAGAGCAGCTTGAAGCGCCGCATGCGCGATCGCCGATTTTGCTCGCCGTTCACAAGCCTTTCTGCACTCATCGTAGCGCTCACTCACCTTGAGATTCGTCTTGCGCTTGCGGCGCGCCCGCGGCAGTTATTGCGCGGACGCCTGATTTTCGCGCTGCCACCAGGCCGCGGGTCGCTTGCTCTCGACGGGCCAGACCTGGTCGAGAGTCGCTCCGTCGTATAGCCGCCCGTTCTTCATGACTGAGCGAACGGAGAGCGTGTTACTGATGTCGCGCGTGGGGTCCCGGTCGAGCACCACCAGGTCGGCAAACTTGCCGGGTTTGAGGCTTCCCAATTCGCTGTCGCGGCCGATGGCTTTGGCCGAACCCATGGTGGCGGCCCACAATACCTCAGCGGGAGTCATGCCGCCCATGGCCAGCGCCTGCATCTCGTAGTGATATCCCAGGCCTGGCACCTCTCCGTGACTACCCACGGCTACCAGCCCACCCGCGCGTTGAATCGCGGCGGCGCCCTGGGCGATCAGTGGAAACGAGAATTCCTGCGGAACTCCCCAGTGCAGTCGTTCCATCCTTCTTGACAGCACGAAATGGGGCGTGAAGCGGCGCAGCTTAGTGTCGAAGTAAGGAGAATTTTGCGAGAAGAAGTAATTCTCGCCCCACATTCCACCATTGGAGATCTGCAGCGTGGGAGTGTAGCTGACGCCGGACCGGGCAAAGAGCTGCACGATATCGTCGGCGATGGGCGCCGCAGTGTACGAGTGTTCATTGCCGGGGATTCCATCTTGAATCTGCGTCATGTCGAGCTTCATGTCCAACGCGCCTTCGGTGGTGGTGAGCATGCCCAGGGTGCGGGAGGCCTCGGCCACCAGCTCCCGCTGGCGTCGATTGCCCGTGCGGTACTCCTTCAGGTTGTGCGTGCCGTAGAAATCGGAGTTGCGCCGGATATCGTTGAGGGCGTCTTGCTCCGTTTCGATGTTGTTAAACGAGAACAGCGCCGGGCCGGTTGTGTAAACCCGGCTGCCGGTCAGCATGCCCGCGTCCAGCATGTCCTGGTAGGCAAACAGATCGACGCTCAGTGACGAAGGGTCGAGCGTCGCGGTGATGCCATAGGCGAGGGCGGCCTGAAACTCCCAGCACTCGGTGTCGAGAATGCCACGGCGGATGGATCCCCAGTGAATATGCACGTCGATGAATCCCGGCACGATGATGCGGCCGCTTTCATCCAGGATTTTTGCGTCCGAGGGCACCGCGACTGTGCCGCGTTTGCCGACCGCAGCGATGCGATTGTCGACGATGACCACATCGGCGTCAGGTATCGAACCATCGTCCTGCTGGTTTTGCATGGTGAGTACGGTAGCGCCGCGCAGAACGATAGCGCCGGAAGGCGTGTCGCGCGGAACTTCAACGGTGACTCGCGTGTGCGCCACGCCGGGACGCTCTGTGTCCTGCCCGGCGGGCGGCAGCGAATTGCCCTGTTGCACATCGGCCAGCTTCTCGCGGAAAAACGTGTCGCCGATCGACCAGGTGATGGTCCGACCGCCATCGGCCCAGGCAAAGAAGTCCGCCCCGACGGAGGTCAGGCGCGTTTCCAGAGGAGACGGCTTCGCGAGCTCGACTTCCAATGCGTTCTTCAAGCCCTGAACGCCATCCGGAATGCGCACGAGATAAAGCTGTTGATTGATCTGCGCCAAAGCCCACTTGCCGTCGGGGCTGATGCGGATGCCGTCTGCGGGCGCAGTCCCTTCGAGGAAGTAATACGCAGGGCCCACGATGTGCAGCACGCGAACGGGCTTGCTTCCATCGAGCGATATGCGATAGAGTCCATCGGCAAAGTGCAGATAAAGCGCGTCGGATTCGCCGGTGAACTGGGCTCCGCTGCGCAGCAGGCCTGAGAAGACGATTCTGGTTTCGTTTTCTGCGCCTGCGCGCTGGATGGGAATCTGAATCAGATTTGCCTGGTAAGGCGGGAAATCAGCGGCGCGGTGAACTTGGTCGTACTGGTTTGCTCGCAATACATACACGCTTTTGCCGTCGGGCGCGAAGGCGGGGAAGGCGTAGTAGTCGGGATAAGCAGTGAGCTTTTCGGGATCGCCCGAGCCGTCCGCGCGCATGCGCCATACAGCGCCGCCGCCTTCCGGCGTCCACGTGACGTAGACAACCCACTGTCCATCCGGCGACCACGCCGGCTCGAATTCCGGAAGCGTGCCGTGCGTGAGTCGTAAGGGCGTGGCTGCGTTGCCGTCAGCGCCGAGGGCCGACGAATAAATCCTGGCCAGCGCCGAAAAAACAATGCGGCTGCCATCGGGACTTTGCGATGGCGTCTGGATGAGCCGCGCGCGCACCGGGCCGGTCTCCTGCTTCAGCTCGGGGCGCATGTAGGGGCCGAACGGCAGATTGACGCGCGCGGTAAATGGAATCTCTGCCGGCTTGCCGGTGGCGATGTCGATGCGCTGGATTCTGCCGCCGTAGTTTGCGATGACGCTCGTGCTGTCGGGCGTGAAAGCAAAGCGTGGCAGCAGATCGCGCGCGGCCAGGCTCTCCTGATCGTCGCGTTGCACAGGGTATGCAATCAAGCTGTCTTCACCGCTCTCGAGGTTGCGCACGCGCAGCGCGGTCTTGCCTTCGTATCGCACGGCATAGGCAAGCAGCTTGCCGTCGGGCGAGACGCGCGGGCGAAAAGCGCTGCCCGGCGCGCTGATGAAGATCCGATCCTCTCCGGTTTTGAGGTCGCGGCGCTCGATATGCCAGAGCGGAAATTCGACGTCATCGTCAAATCCCAGGCCGGTCTTTTGTTCGAAGTAGAGGAATCGGCCGTCGGGAGAGAGTGCGGCGCCGAGCGTGTTGCTATTGAATTCCTTTGGGGCGCTCGGCGAATTCTTGGCATGAGTCACGCGCTCCAAGGGTTCGCGGCTCTCGCTGTCGGCGCCGTAGCGCCACAGCTCGAATGCATTCACGTCGGGCTTGTAGTGGGTAATGTAGATAGATTGGCTATCGCGCGCCCACTCCGGCGAAACGAATTCGCAGTTGTCCTGCGAGGTGGAAATCGCGCGCGGTGCGCTGCCGTCCGCTTTCGCAACCCAGAGATTTTCGTTGCCATTGCGGTCGCTGACGAACGCAATGCGGCTTCCATCGGGCGAATACACGGGCTGCGAATCGAAGGGCAGGCCACACACGATGCAGGTGGCCTCGCCGCCGCTGACGGGCATAGTGTAAAGATCGCCCAGCAGCTCGAATACGATGGTCTTGCCATCCGGCGAGACGTCAAGCGAGATCCACGTGCCCTCATGCTCTTCCCACGTGAGAAGGCGGGCGGGCTTGAGCGGTAAGCTGTCGCCCTCCTGGTGAATCCGGAAGTCTGCCTGCGCCTCGGAACTGCCGGCAGCCTGGCTGAATCCGGCGATCGGCGCAGTTGCACACAGCAGCCAGATCGCACCCGCCTGCATCCAGAGCATGCGCCGTTCTGTCGAAGACAGCGTCACGGTTTCTCCCGCGGCAAATCTGTTTGGGCAAATCTCGTCGGTCAGGGCCTGTAGCCGGCAGGGATATTCGATTTTACCTGGTTCGGCGCATAGCGGCGTTCCAGCATGCGCTGGCGGTTGTCGAGCGAAACCTCGTGGCCCTGCACCATCACCAGCACCGGATTAGTGATAGGTTCCAGCGGGTCGCCATCCCAGATCACCAGGTCCGCATCCTTGCCGGTCTGCAACGTGCCGTAGCGGTCTGCGATGCCCCAGGTCTCCGCGGCACCGCTGGTGATGGCGCGCAGCGCGTGATTCCAGGGCATGCCGTTGGCGACGGCAAGACCCGCGCCCTCGCGCGTGGCCATGCCTGCATTGAAGGTCACGCTCACAAAGGCGCCCTCGATCGAAACCTGCACTCCCGCCTTGTCAAGAATGGTGGCATTGTCGAGGCCCGCGCCGATCTGGTCGAAGCTGGTCGGACTATCCGTGTAGGGATTGACCACCACCGCGATATGATGCGAAGCCAGCAGCGGAGCCACGCGCCAACCCTCTTCCGCGCCCAGCAGCACAACGTGGACTCTGTAATCGTCCACCAGCGCAATGGCCTGCCGCAGATCGCTCTCACGCGACGCCTCAATGACCAGAGGAATTTTTCCGTCCAGCACCGGTTTCAACGCGGCCAGGTTCTCAGGAGTGACGCCGGCAAAGCCGGCCGCGACCGATGCCGCGGGCTTGGCGATGTGCGCGGAAGCATCGAGCGCATCGCGCAGCAGCAACCACTGCGCGGCACGCGAGCCGCCAGAGCTATTTACCCGCATTCCGCCCATGCGCGCCACGACAGCGGCTCTTGGCTGGTCGAGAATATCCGGTCCTTCCCTGAGCACAAGCAGCAGAGCCTCGCCGGAAAAGGGCGGCGCCGCGGACCCGGTCGGCAGCACTGCGGCGCGCGTCAAACCATCGGCGCGCACAATGGGAATTACCGTCGTATTGGCGTTGAGCGCCGCCGCGGGATCGAACGCCTCGCCAAACGGTCCGCTACTCACGCCGGAGTCGGTGTTCTCCTCGCCTTCGGTCTCCGTCAGCGCCATGCGGCTGTTGGAGTTCATCAGGCCGGGCGTCACGATGGCGCGTCTGGCGTCGATCACGCGGAAGCCGGCAGGCACTGCCACCCCGGCTCCTGACGCGCGCACCTTGCCGCCCTCGATCAGGATGGTTGCGTCGTCGACCGGATCTTCTCCCGGCGTAAGGTAAGCCCTGGCGTGGATGACGGCGATGCGGCCTGGGGAAGGAGCCGCGGCTGGGCTTACGTTCTGCGCACGGACCGGGGGAAGAACCCCGGCAAGAGAGACGGCGACAAAGCCTCCCCAGGCAACGCGCCCAATCCCCCTCATGGCTGCGCCTCCGGAACCGGCGATGCAAGGACCGGCTGGCCAAGTTCAAAGTCAGTGACCGCCTGGCGCGATTTGTCATGTCGGTCGTAAATGATGGCTCCATCAAGAAACACCAGATCGGCGCGCGTGTACACGCTGAAGGGATTGCCCGACCAGATCACGACGTCGGCGTGCTTGCCCGCTTCGAGTGAACCGATCTCGTCGTCAAGGTGCAGGCTCTTTGCCGGATTGAGCGTGAGCCACTGGATGGCGCGCTCCGGAGAGATGTTCACGCCGGCGCGCCGTCCCGCGCCCATGGCAATGGCCGCGTCGGCCGTAAAGCGCTCCCCGTCCACCACTGCATCGGAGTGCAGCATCACACATCCGCCCTCGACGTCCACGTAAGCGGCATTGGCAGGGACGCCGTCATAGGCCTCGTTTTTGTAGCCCCACCAGTTGGGCCACACCGCCACGCACACGCCGTTGGCCTTGAGCAAGTCGACAATCTTGTAGGCTTCAAGCGCGTGGTGAAAAGCTGTCACCTGATAATGGAACTCCTTTGCCACGTCCATCACCACGGCCATCTCGTCGGCGCGATAGCAGTGCATCACGACGAGGATCTGGCCGCGCAGCACGGCTGCCAGCGTCTCCAGTTTCAGATCGCGATGCGGCGGCGGAAGTGCAGGGTCATGTTTGGCCTCGTAAGCGTCCCACGCGTGCATGTACTCTTCCGCGTCGATCCAGGCCTGACGGTAGCCCGCCACGTTGCCCATCTCGCTCGAGGGAAATTTGCCGCGATCGCCGTACGTCTCCTTGGGATTTTCGCCGCAGGCCATCTTGAGCGAAGGCATGGCGCCCGGATACTCCATCTGCTGCACGGTGACGGCGGGAATATTCTTGACCACCACGCCGCGGCCGCCGAAGAGGTTGGAGGAACCGGGCAGGATCTGCAACACGGTGACGCCGCCGGCTCGCTCGCGGTCCCACTGCGGATCTTGCACGCGAATGGAATGCAGCGCCCACACTTGCGCGGTATCAGGATCGGTTTCTTCATTCACATCGGAGTGCTTTGCATCCTGCAGCGTGAACGGCGTAGGGAAATCGCCGATGTGGGAGTGCACGTCGATGAGGCCCGGCGTTACCCAGCGGCCGCCGGCGTCGATGACTTTTACGCCCGGGTGCGCGTCCAGGCTGCTGCCGATGCCGGCTACCTTGCCGTCGCGCAACAGCAGGCTCGAGTTTTCCAGGCGATGACCGGCGCCGTCCAGAATAGTGGCGTGCTCGATGAGCGTGTCCGCGCGCGGCATGGGGCGATAGGTGCTGGGAAATGGATCGGGTAAAGGCGGCGGAGCGCTCTGCGCCGCGGCAGGCGAAGCTGCAATCGCGCACGATGCGAAAACAAGCGATGCACTCGCCCGGCGAGTGAAGCATGCCCATCGACAACGGCCGTCGCGCCGTTTCTTCATGGTCATTTCCTCCGGGAAGAAGAGTCCTTCTATGGAAGTGGCTCTCTCCAGGATAATGCAGACGCCGGCCGGAGTTGCCGCGGCGCCCGCTTTAGCGATTGAGCCCGCGATCAGAAGTGCAGCTTGAGCGAGGCCTGCAGCGAACGCGGACCGCCCACCTGGTAAATCCCGCCCAGGCCGCCCAGTTGCGAATTTTCCGTGTTGTAGGTCTGGCCGAACAGCGACGCGCCATCCGACAAGGAGTTATAAATGTTTCCGAAGATCGCATGGTTGAAGAGGTTGTAGGCTTCCATGCGGAACTCCACGCCAAACTGCTCCTTGATGGGGAAGTCCCGCCGCAGAGTCATATCGACCTGGTCTGCATCGAAGCCACGCGCGATATTGCGGCCGGCATTGCCTTCCGAATTGTTCGTTGCCGCGAAAGCGTTGAAGTTGATCGCGTGTCCGCCGGGATAGTCGCCGGAAACATACAGCGGCATGTTCGCAACGCGGTTGGGGTGATAGATGACCGCCTCGCCGGACGAAGTAACTCCGCTGACCTGCTGTGTAACATCGACAGGCAGCGCCGACCGCGCCGAGATGCGGCTCTCGACTGCCCAGTGCTGCAGCGCGTAGGCCAGGTAGTTATTTTCGTATTTGCCGCCGACTTCGTAGCTCAAGGCGGCCTGGAAGTTATTGCGGATATCGTAGTCGGAGTTGCCGCGCTCCAGCGTATAAACCAGGAAGTTCGAAGTGGCGTCGTCGATGTCGTGCGACCAGGTGTAGGAAGCCAGCAGTTGCAGGCCGTGCGACATCTTACGGTCGAAGCGCACCTGAAGCGCTTCGTAGTCTCCGCCGGCGGCATTATTGGTAATGTAAAGGCCGTTGCCGGAAGAGAACGCCGCATTGCCGTAGTCCTGGGGAAAATACTCGCGCTGCACGAGCAGCCTGTGCGAGGCAGAAGCTACGTAGTTCAAGTTGAGAGTCTGCGCTGAACCGAGCCCCTGCTCCACGGCCAGGTTCCACTCCTCCGTGTAAGGCAGCTTCAGGTGCGGGTCATAGCCGAAGATCGGCGCGTTATACGGCGCGGCGGTGCTGGGCGCCGGCGTGCTCTGCACTTCTGCCTGCGTAGCCGGGAACCCTCCCGGATAGTAGCCTACGCCGGTGGTGCCGATGCCGTAGTAGCTCTGTGCGCTCTGGGTTGACCCGGTGTCGTAGAAGATGCCGTAGCCGGCGCGAGCCACCGTTTCGTACCCTGGATTGCGGTTGATCTGATAGGCAAGGCCCACGCGCGGCACAAAGTTTTTATAAGTCGTCTGCCACAGCGGCGTTCCCTTGGGCGCAGCCACGGTTGTCGCCAGGTTCGTGATCTGCGTAACTGTGTAGGGCTGGTTGCCATTGAGATCGGTCGGCGCGGGGTTCACATCCCAACGCAGGCCAAGGGAAACGCTCAACCGATCCGAGGCCTTCCAGTCATCCTGCGCAAACAGCGAGTAGTTCGGCGTCAACGCCTTCATGTTGATGGACTGGGTATAGACGATCAGGCCTGCCGGCACATTGCTCAGCACCGCTGCTTCGCTGTAATAGAACGTGATCTCCCAGAGCGGCGGCAGCTCTTCGGACGTGACCAGGCGGCGATAGTCGACGCCGTACTTGAGTGTATGATGGCCAACGGTCTGGGTAAGATTGTCGACCACATTGATCTGCCGCTGGCGGTTCGATTGCGGTTCGACCAGGTAATAAGGATAGAGCCCATAGAACAGGAAGAAAGTCATCCAGTCGCCGTCGGTCAGTCCCGGCGCGGCGGAGATACTCAAAGGCGTGGCGCCGCCGAAGTTATCCAGATAGTGCTGGGCCTTGAAATCGTTTCCGGTGAGTCCGAAGCGCAACTCGTCCACCATGGACTGGCTGAGCACCGTGTCCAGACCCAGCACGGCCATCTTCACATTGCGCACCGTGTTATTCACTTCCGACAGGTCGGTCGGCTGTCGCGTCAGCGCAAAGGACGGCACATCGGTATAGCGGCCGAAGAGCTTAAAGCGCTGACCGATCGCCTGATCGATGCGGATATTGCGATCGTCGAGATCGCTGGGCGAGGAGTAGCCGGCGGTATAGTCCGCGAGACCGGCTGAGGCGCCTCCAAGATCGGGGTTGCTGGTGACTGGAAACGCATTGATGAAAGGAACAAGGCCGGGCTGCTGCTGCGCAACGGCGCTTCGGAAGGCGTTGCTGGGCACTTCGTAGAGCTGCGCAGCCTGAGGGTTCTCCAGCCGCAGCGCTTCGTACGAGAAGAAGAAGAATGTCTTGTCGCGGCCGTTATACAGGTGCGGGATCCAAATGGGCCCGCCCAGTGTTCCGCCAAAATCGTTTTGACGCTCCGGCGGGCGCGCAATTACGGGAGTCGTGTCTTTGTTGAACCAGTTATTCGCATCCATCGCATTGTTGCGCAGGAAATCGTAGGCTGTTCCATGAAAATCGTTGACTCCCGACCGCGAAATGAAGCTGAACTGGCCCCCAGGCGTGCGCCCGTACTCGGCCGAGTAGGTCGAGGTCGTCTCGCGGAATTCCTCGAGCGCGTCGATGGAGATGATGCTTTGCGTGGTGCCGATCGCGCTCTCCTGAGGAGTTGAACCCGAGAAGCCCGCGCCAATGGAGCCCGACGAAGAGACTGTCGCGCCCGTATTGGCGCTTACGCCGTCAACGGTGTAGTAATTCGCCTCTGTGCGCTGACCGTTGACACTGATTTCGCCGCTCGATCCTCCGCCCTGCGACGGCACCACCTCAGTTCCCGGCGTCACTGTGATCAGCGACTGAAAGCTGCGTCCGTTGAGCGGAATGTTCTCGACAAACTGGCGGTCAATCACCGTGCTCACGCTGGCATCCACAGTATTAATGTTTTCGCCTGCGCCATTGACCACGACCTGCTCGTCTGTCGCGCCCACGCTCATCTTCACATCGAGCGAGATATTGGCGGCGACCTCGACGACGATGTTGGTCCGCTTCTCGGTTTTGTAGCCCGGCGCGGAAACGGTGAGGTCGTACGTCCCCGGTGCAACGCCGGCCAGCGTATACACGCCCGCCTTATTGCTCCCGGTCTCCAGTCTTTCCTGGGTGGCCTGGTTGGTGAGAGAAGACTGCGCGTTCGCGACCACGGCCCCGGACGCATCCGTTACCTCTCCGCTGATGGTTGCATTCTGCGCCCGCGCGGCTGGACTCGCCGCACCTAGCAATGCCACAAGACCAAGCCACAGTAGAGATACCGACTTCCTGTTGAGCATTAACCTGCCCTCCAAATGTTCAGATTTTGCTTCGAGTGATCGACTTCGTCCGGCCATCTGCAAAAGAGCACGGCGTTGAACGGAGTAAGTTACGGAAAATGGACCAGGAGATACTCTTTTACACGCTGCGCAATGCAAGAGCGGCAGGCGCGCTCGTGGCTTTTGAGCGTCCGCCTGTGTATTTACCTTGTATTGATCCTGAACGAATATCTGGTTCCAGTAAAGTGCCAGGTTTTCGATATAAGATGGGTCCAGATCGCGGAGCCCTTTTCTACCCGTGCGGAGCAGCTCGGATCCCACTCATTTCACAAGCAGTTTTGCGCAGGGCTTGGGCTGGCTCCATGTAGCACGCTGGAACTGGCCCTTTACTGGCACCAGGATGCGAATTAGTTTTAACCAGACGATTGGTGCCAGACGCCTATTCGCTTTAGGATGGACCCCCTCTATGTTTGTAAGGGACTGCTGGAAACCGCATTCCGAAGCCGAGATCTTCGATCTGATGGAAGGCAACCCGTGGGCGCTGCTGGTTTCGAATGGCGCCGAAGACTCCAGCGGTAAGATAGGCGGTCCGTTCGCGACCAATCTCCCGCTGATTCTGGCGCGAGAGCGGCGCTTGTTGACGGGGCACATTGCGCGCGCCAATGCGCACGCCGCGGCGCTGCTGCGCGACAATTCGCCGGTGCTGGCCATTTTTCAAGGGCCCAGCAGCTACGTCACGGCCAGTTGGTACCCGGGACGCGACATGCCCTCCACGGTCTACTATACGGCGGTGCATTGCTACGGATCGCTCCGCTTCCAGGATGAAAAACTACTTCGCTCGGCACTGGAAGAACTGACCCGCCTCTACGAGACGCCGATCCCGAATGGCTGGCAGACCCGGGAGATCCCGGAGAGCGAGATCACGCGGCGCCTGCCTGCAATCCTGGGGTTCGACTTTACGATTGAAAGAATTGAAGCCAAGTTCAAGCTGGGACAGGACGAGCCCCCGCGCGATGCTTTGGCGGTGGCCGAACGGCTGCTGGCCTCAGCCAATCCACAAGACCGGCTCGTGGGCGAGATGACTCGCCGCTACAACGAGAAGCGTATTTAGAGTAGGTGAGAGACCAATAGATTTCAGTCTGATCGGAGAACGCCATGCGTCCAGCTGTTTACCCGCTGCTTGTTGTTGGGCTGACCGTACTCGTTGCTCACCCCCCTGCCGCGTCGGCGCAGGCCTCAGGAGTTGCGGTTGGCACGGCTACGCTAGTGCTGGTGAACGGTAAAATCTGGACAGAGGACCCGGCCCATCCTGAGGTGGAGGCGGTCGCGATCGATGGAAATAGAATCATCGCCACCGGTGATTCCGAAGAGATGCTCAAACTGGTCGGACCGGCAACGCGGGTGGTCCGCCTCGACGGCCGGCGCGTGGTTCCTGGTTTCAACGATGCGCATGTGCACGTAATGATTGGCGGGGAAGACGAGCTGGGTGTGCATCTGACCAGCGCGCGTTCGGCCGAAGAGTTTCGGGACCGCATTGCCCTTTATGCCAGAACCATCCCCAAAGGGAAATGGATCTTGAACGGTATGTGGGACGAGCAACGCTGGCCGACCCGCGCGCTGCCGACCCACGAAATGATCGACGACGTCACGCCCGACAATCCCGTGGCTGTCAATCGGACCGATCTGCACATGCTTGTGGCCAACCGCTTGGCCATGCAACTGGCGCATGTGGATCGTAACACCCCCGACGTGCCGGGGGGCGTCATCCTGCGCGACAAGAGCGGCGACCCGACCGGGGTGTTCAAGGACGCGGCCGAGGCGCTTATCTTTGCGGCGGTTCCCGGGCCCACGCTCGAGCAGACGGAGCAGGATTTCATGGCCATGCAGGAGGTGGCAGCGCGCAATGGCGTCACCAGCGTGCAGGACATGGCTATCGGCGCCGCAGATCCCGGCGGCCCGCTGCGCCTGCGCGCGCTGCAATCGCTCTATCGGGAGAACAAGCTCACGGTGCGCGTTGCCGAGGCGCTCTCTTTGAACTACGGCCGCCAGCTTTCCGATCTCGGCGTCGCGGCCGATTTCGGAAACGAGTGGTTTCACGTGGGCAGCCTGAAGAGCTTTGCCGATGGCGGCCTTGGTGCATCCACGGCCTGGTTCACCGAGCCTTACGCCGATAACCCGGCCAACTCCGGCATAGCGTCCGAGCAGTTGCGCAATCCGGAAAAGATGTACGCCGACTTTGCGGCCGCTGACAAGGACGGTCTGCAGCTGATCACCCACGCCATCGGAGACCGCGCCAACCACACCATCCTCGATTTTTACCAGCGCCTCGAGCAGGAAAACGGTGCCCGCGATCGCCGTTTGCGCATCGAGCACGCGCAAACTCTGCTGCCCTCCGACATTCCGCGTTTTGCACAGCTCCGAGTGATTGCCTCCGTGCAGCCCTACCACGCTATTGATGACGGGCGCTGGGCCCAGAACCGCCTCGGTCCCGAGCGTGTGAAAACTACCTATGCATTCCGCTCGCTGATCGATTCCGGCGCGACCGTTTGCTTCGGGTCCGACTGGCCTGTGGCGCCGCTCTCTCCGATCACGGGCATCTACGCAGCCGTAACGCGCCGCACCATCGACGGCAAAAACCCGGACGGCTGGATCCCCGAACAAAAGGTAACGGTAGCCGAGGCGGTGAAGGCCTACACTGTGAATGCTGCCTATGCGGAAGGCGAGGAACACCTTAAGGGCGCCATTCGCCCTGGGATGCTGGCCGATGTCGCCGTTCTCTCCGCCGACATATTTCACATCGACCCTGTTCAGATCGAGTCCACGACGGTAGTTATGACCATCGTGGACGGCAGGATTGTCTACGATCATCGCACGCATCGATCCCAAGACATGCAATTGAGACGCAAGCGTTTCTCGCTGCATCGTGACCGCTTCGTGGACACGGCCTTCTCTTAGGAACAATCCCGCCAGGTTTGCTTGGGACTCCAGTATCTCGCGATGTTCGGGGCCAAGTGTGCGCAGCCGAATCGCCAGCGCGTCCCGATAGAGTTTTTCTGCGTCATCGAGGTGGCCTTCCGCTATAAGAAGGCTTGCGAGACCATCCATATTCCGGGCTGTTTCTGGATGTTCGGACCCCAACACGCGCTGATCGATAGCCAACACTTCTCGATAGAGCGGCTCGGCCTCAGCGGGACGATGCTGCGACCGGATCACCAAGGCCAAATTGCTCATAGTCAGAACAGTCTTCGGGCTGTCGGATCCACACACTGGCCGCCCAACTTCGAGCAACTTCCTATACTCTGCTTCAGCGTCGGCAAACCGACCCTGGTACCAGAGCGCAGACCCCAGATCTTCCATGGCCAACAGGGTCTGCGCACTTGCCGCGCCTTGGCTGCGAGTTGAGACCTGAAGCACCGCGCGCTCCAGCTTCTCTTCCTCATCATAATGACCCAGGTGTTGCAAGATGATCGCCAGGGTATCCGTTGTGCCCAGCGTATTCGGATCTTCGGGCCCAAGAATACGGCGTTCCCCAGCCAGCGCCCGGCGTTCCAACTTCTCGGCTTCGCCATCATGGGCTTCCTTATCTAGAATGTAGCCAAGCTGTGCCATGGACTCAAGCGTGTTGGGTCGTCCTCGCCGAGAAGGCTCATGCGGGTATTCATGGCGCGCTTCGCCAGCTCATCAGCGCGCGAGTAGAGACCCAGATTTGTGTAAGTGGTCGCCATGACCTGCATCATTTCCGATTGCACTTCAGGGTCTTTGGCCAAACCAGTTCCCATATCGTTTGAAGCCTTGTCCAGAATCTCTCGCGCGGTGACGCTGTTGCCGCGAGCCTGGCTCGGATCGGAGACCTTGAACATGCCGGTCATGAAATCGGTAATGCGTGTGGCACGATCCCGTTCTCGGTTTGCGCGGTCGCGCTCGCGAATAATCCGGCGCAGTTGCAGCGCTTGCAAAACTGAAAAGACCGCAAGCACAAGCACCAATCCGGCTGTTACTCCCACGGCAACGCGATGGCGCCGGGCATACTTCCTCAGCTGATATGTGACACTTGCCGGACGGGCCACCACTGGCTCATGGTTGAGATAGCGACGAATGTCGGCGGCCAGATCAGAGGCTGTGCCATAGCGTCGCGCGCGGTCCTTCTCGAGCGGTTTATGAGCTTTATAATCCCCCTCAGCCTCAGCTGGTTCGAGCCGATTGCGGAAAAGCCACCTTCCTCGAATCGGAAGACCATGCGGATCAACAGCTGCTTCCGCTGCCGCTGCCCTGGAATTCCGAATATAAGGACGCTTGGAGAACCTTCATTCACGCGCTCGCGCTTGAGTACGGGAACAATCCCGACCTGGTTTCGGTTTCAATTGACGGCCCCACGTCCTCATCGGCAGAGATGATTCTGCCCAACGAGAGCAACGACCCTGCCCACTTCTACCAGTGGAACTGGCTCATCGGCCTCACGCATTCCGACAAAAACAGGAACTCCGACCGGATCTTTGTCGAAGAGTGGAAAGACGCCATTGACATGTTCAGCAAGGAGTTCAGCGGCTTGACCCTGGTACTCTCCACCGGCAACGGCCTGCCCAACTTTCCCAACTCGGAGGTCTCGGTTCCAATGGAGTTCGAGTCGCTCTGCGCGGACGGGTCGACTTCGCCCGAACACCCCAACGGTGACTTGATGGATTGTGTTGCCGAATCAACGATTGTTGCCTATCTTGCCGACGCATCCCATGGGGGTAACAACCTGAAATCCGTTCAGGAAGACGGAATCGCAGCGGGCGGCGTTTATCACTCTCCTTTGGGTGGCGGGGATCTGGGCTCATTCGGAATTCGCTGGTGGGCGTACGTCTCTCAAAGCGGTTCCGAAGTGCTTCCGTTCAGCGGGGGAACGCAGATCTCCAGGATGATGGGAGGCTTTCAGTCGGGTGGAATCATAACGGACAACTCGACCGATATCGAGGAACAAGGATGCAATGTGCCTCTCGCCGATTGCGGAATCATCGGCACGGAGCAGGCCTTTTACAACTTCCTCGCCTCCTATTTTGACGGAACCAGTGTTGGGAGTCTCCGCGGACCGGGACGTTATGGTGAATACGACGGCGTCACCTACGCTCCCAACGGAATTGTCTCTGGAAACGTCCCGCTCAACTACCTGCAGTTATATGCCGCCGATGTGACGTACTATAGCCAGCTGACCTGCATCCGCGAAGGAGGCGAGTGCCCGGAGAACCTTGTAATTACAGGCAGCGGCGCGACGGAGTACATGGATGGACCGGGGCAACTTGAAGCTGCAGCTGAGGAGATTCAAGAGATCGCCGACCCGCCCTTGGTCGAAGACCCTTTTTAGTTCCCGGGATCTGAACTGGTTGCGCATTCTTTATTCCTGCAGTCACAAGGCACGCCGATTGAACTATGATCGACCCGCCCTGGGCCAAAGCCGCGCTTTAGTGGATTCTCCGAATGCGGACTAACAATTGAGAGGGAAGACAATGAAGCGCAACTTCGTAAGTGGAATTCTACTGATCGTTCTTATTGCTTTCGGTGCGTTCCGGCTTTCGTCCCAGGAGGCTGCTCCGGGTGGGCCTGATGCGGCGGCGACAGACCAACAAAAGCTACTTACATCTTGCCGGCGATCGCGGCAGCAGGTGGTCCCGTTTATGTGGTTCCCGGCGAAGTGACCGCGGAATCAACCATCAGCCTCACCGCCGCAACTGGCGTGGTGTGTCTGAGAGCAGGTTACTCCACAAACGCGGCCGGTGTTACGACACCGGTCGACGGGATTTCAGCATCGTCTGGAAGGACATCGACTTTCACCGCCAGGTTTGGCGGTACCCCTGGCTTGTGGAACTACGGCGCGCTTCTCATGTCCATCGAAGGGGTGGGCACGGTGAAGGTGTTCCAGGCAGACCGGACAAACGGTCTCCACAGCGATTCCCCTCCAACCACCTTCTCTTTGGTGGAGTCTCCGACGGGATTACCCGAGGTGACATCTTTTCGAGCCTTTGGATTTCCGATGTTCAAGACGCACAACGCACGGATCACGTTCTTTGTGGCCGACGATTATTATGCGGACAATTCGGGCGACTTCCTTTTGCTGAGTATTGCGCCAACGCTGACGTATAACCCCGATACCACTAGGAAGGTCGTCCAAACCCTTGGTCCGTGTGACTGGGCCGCGTGGGATTTTAAGCCTGCCACAGCTGAAACCGAGGCTTCCTGGGGAACGTGCGAGGCGACAGCTGCATCCGGCGATCCGAGTCAGATTCTCGGTGAGGATCTGGGCTATTCCTTCGAGAATCCGAAAACGAAAAAACTCATCTTTTTATTCGGCGACGCAATAGGCGTTGAAATCCCCACAGCCGATTCGCTGTTCCCGACATCTCCCATGTGCCCTCCCACCACTTCCCCTCCCGCGCTTCAAACAACTCAATGCTTCGTTGACTTCCAGGCGCACGACGCGATCGCCGAGTCCAGCGTGGATTTGACGGTCGAAGACTTCCATCTGCATATCCTCACTGTTCCCGACACGGGGAGCGGGGTACTAGACCAGCCGCTTTTTGTCACGCCCTCGAATCAGCAGCCGGGCAACATCCCCGTTTCCATGTCTACGGACGATATACCCAACTCAGGCATCAACGTCAACGGGCAGGATTACATCCTGGTAAAAACCGGGCATGGCACAACCACCGGCGATGAGTTCGCATATTCCGTGCTTGTGAGGTACAACCCGAAGAGCCCGCAGCCTTTCCAATCTGGCCGCACCATTTCAATCGCCAATATCGAAAAAGAAGGATGCATTGTTGGCAAATGAGTATCGAGCTCCTCCAGGCGTGGTTTCCGGCGCCAGGGGCAGCAAGCGTAGCTTGTTCCCCTTCCCACGCACCGAAGCTGCCCTTCGGAGAACAGCACATCGTCACGGATCAAGGCCATCACTTCAGCGGAGCGGAGTCCCTGCATCAGCATCAGGCCAACGATGGCCAGGTCGCGGGCGTTTCGAAAACTGGACCAGAAGCGCGCCACTTCATCGACCGAGAGAGGAACGACGTTGAGCTTGGGCTCCCGTATTCTGAGTCGGCTGAGTTCGAACCTGGGGCGTCCCAGGCCCTTCGGCCGGCGATGCAGGAAGGGCTGATGAAAGCCGTGGGCCACCTGACAGGGAGCATCCGGGAACTGATTGCGGATAGCGCGATCGGCAGTGGCGACGCGATCGTTGATGGTGGTGGCAGAAGGAGGAGGTTGCCGGCTTGACTGGAAGCGCAAGTAATCGAACAGCGTCGATTCGGTAAGGTCGGCGGCGGAGATTTCACCAGTGTGATGGACGCTCTCCCACCAACGCACGAAGTGCAACAGGCTATGCGCGTAGCTGTAGAGGGACTTGTCTGCGAGGCGGCGGACATACTCGCGGTCAAGGTACCGATTGATCCACGCAACGCCCTTGCCGGTGGACTGCTCGACCACCTGAATCGGACTATGTGCGCCCGACGAAGTCTTCTGGCGGATGACGCGGAACTTCATGGCCGCGCGGCCTCCACGAGAGTCTGGAACTGGTCTGCGTCTCCTCCTTGAACGAAGAAGCAGTTGGGATCATGCCCATCAGGCAGCAGAACGCGACGTGCCGAGATACCGTGCTCGGCAAGACGATGAGCCAGTTGCTCGGCAGCCCGCTGGCCGCTCTGGTTCTGATCGACATCGAAGGTGAGATAGACGGTGCGTTCGCCTTCGCACAACTGGCGGAACTGGTCTCGGTTGAGTTGTGTAGAGAGCGTCCGCACCGCGAGCGTTCATGAGGCCGCGCCTTCGCAACACATCGAACGAATGCCCCAGCGCCATCAGATATCGACGCAGGGTTCCGCCGGGTGCATACGCTTCCTCGATTATCCGGAACCGGAGCTCAGCACCAACGTCGCAGAGAATTCGATGAGGTCCATCGCGATTGGGCGTTCATTGTGCCCCTCCTTCTGAAGTGCTTGAAAACATTGGGAGTTGGCTTTCCTTATTCACCCGCCACGGGCGGTGTCTGCGGGCAATAGCGACAGCAACAGGCTCACTTTGCAGA
>Ga0302320_10000933_pt1 | contig 69933 bp, 60 predicted proteins | sample Bog_T0_3_FD_202130 | JGI IMG/M metagenome (GOLD analysis project Ga0302320, IMG submission 202130) | Peat permafrost microbial communities from Stordalen Mire near Abisko, Sweden - Bog_T0_3 | ecosystem: Environmental > Terrestrial > Soil > Wetlands > Peat | place: Sweden: Abisko, Stordalen Mire... | reverse complement strand
GCCCTCTGCCGCGCGCTATCACCCCGTCCGGCTCAGAAAACAGACTCACGAATCAAAAACGATCCCCCAAAAACGCGCTTCGTGAAATATTGCGGCTAAGGCGTTGGCTCGGGTCCTTTGTTCGCAGGCCCGGGGCCGCGCCGGCGTCCGAAAGCCTTCCTTTGGTCGAGCCGCCCAACCCATCCTTCACACATTCCTTTCCCATGAAACTCTTTCCACAAAGCCGGGCCGTCCCGGCACCCAAGCGATTTATCCGCGCATCTCACGAGCGCCACCTTCGCGCCGCCGGGCTCTTGGCCCTGGCCGCAGCCCTGGCTTTGGCGCCGTCCATCTGCCGTGCCTGCGCCTGCGGGTGCGGGCTCTATGAGGTCGGCACGAACTCAATGATTCCTATAGGCGCGGGCGTCATGACATATGTCGAGTACGACTACCAGGACCAGGACCACAACTGGAGCGGCGCTTCGGAGGCGCCCGCTGCCGACAACGGCGATAAGGACATACGCACGAGCTGGTACACCCTGGGCTACCAGCAGATGTTCAACCGCAGCTGGGGCGTCCGTTTTGAGCTGCCCTACGAGGATCGGCATTTTGTCACGACGGGTGGCGCCACGGGCAACGACATCGTGACCCTGGACTTCAGCGGCCTCGGCGACACCCGGATCGAGGGGATCTACACCGGGTTCTCGCCGGACCTCTCGGGCGGCCTCACGTTCGGCCTGAAGCTGCCGACCGGCAGCTACACGACGAATGACGCCTACGGCGACATCGACCGGGACACGGAGATCGGAAGCGGAAGCACCGACATCCTGCTTGGAGGCTATCATCGCTTCACCATCGACGCGGACTACGGCTGGAGCGGCTTCACCCAGGCCCTGCTCGACCTCCCCGTGCTCTCCCAGGTGCAGTACCGGCCGGGGGCGGAATTCGACGCCTCGGTCGGCGCGTACTACACCGGGCTCCGAATTGGCCGCCTGCTCATTGCGCCGATAGGGCAGATCAAGCTGTCGATCCGCTCGCGGGACACGGGGGCGAATGCGGCGAGCCCCGTGGCGTCCGGATTCGAGCGCGTGCTCGCGGCCTCGGGGCTGGAGCTCGACCTGCACCCGTTCAAGGCGTACGCGGACGTCGAGCTGCCCCTCTATTACCACTTCACGGGCGACCAGCTTGCGGCGAAGACGCTCTTCCGGGTCAACGTGAGCTACATGTTCTAGCCTCTGCGGCCCGGCGGCGGGCGTCCTCCTAGGGCGCCTGCCGCTCGAACTTCATTGAGTGCTCCTCGGGGTCCCCCACGGAGACCGCGACGACCTTGGAGGCGTCGGTAAACTGGAACTCGCACTGCACGTCGGTCGTCAGGGCGAAAAACTTCGTCTGCGACTGGGCGTGCATGACGAGTTCCTGCCCCGCCAGCGTGAGCGAAAGGAGCCCGTCGGGCACGCGGCGGATCGTCACGTGGTTGCCCTTGTTGGCCCCGTAGTCGCCGACATAGGTTTCCAGCACGGCGTCCGGCAGCATGAATTCCTTGTGGCGCGGGTTGCCGAGTTCGCGCACCCATATGTTTCGAAAGCGGACGGGGTTGCCGTGATCCTGGAGCGCGATCGGCAGGCGCTCGGGGTGCGCCTTGTAGGGCACGCGCCCGATCCAGCCGGTCGGGCCCGTGAGCTCAACGTTGTTCTGGACGAGGACGCCGTTGTGGAAGACCGTCTCGCGCGCCTTGGAAACCAGGTTCCCCTCCGCATTGAAGCGGGGCGCCGTCCACACGATGTCATAGGTCTCCCACTGGCCGGGCGGGCGCATGGCGTTGACGAGCGGGGGATACTGCCCGTAGATGGCGGCGGCGCCGCCGTCGGCGTAGGTCGGGTTCTGAAACGAATCCAGGACCTGGCACTCATAACGGTCATAGCCGAAGAAGACGCCGCTGTTGCCGCGGCCCTGACTGTCGCCGTGCGGGGGCGTCGGTGAGGCCCATTCGACGTGGAGCTGGCAGTCGCCGAACGACTGGAGCGTCCGGACGTACCCGCTTCCGGGGACGCACTCGAAGACTCCGTCCCGGATTATCCACTTGGTTGGGCTCCCATCCATCGCGACCCATTGCGAAGTGTCCTTCCCGCCAAAGAGGACGGTGGCATCCGAGGGCGGCCTGCCCGGCTGGTCCAGCGAACTCGGCGTGCCCGGGTCGACGAGGGCCGGCTGGGGGCGGTCGCGGTCGTGGCCGAGCCAGTTCGGGTCCGGCGCGGCGCAAAGGGCCGCGGGGGCGGACAGCATGATTCCTAGGGCCAGTATGGAGGGGGTCTTCATGGGGAACGGGGCGCAACTTTGCCCGGGTTTGGCGGGAAAGTCCAACGGGATTCCCCGGATCCCCAGGGCGCGCTCTCCCGTTCGCCGCTCTTGCGACGGGCCCTTCGGCGCCCTATGATCCCCCGCCATGGTCAAGAAACTCCTCCATACCCGCATGCGCGTGAACGACCTGGAGCGCACCGTGAAGTTTTATGAGGACGTGCTTGGGCTCAAGGTCGGGCGCAGGCACACGTCGCCTCGGGGCGCGCAGCTCGTCTTCATCCGGACGCCCAACAGCGACGAGGAGATCGAGCTCTGCCAGCTTCCCGGTAGCCCGCCCGTGAAGGTCCAGCCCGACCTCATGCACCTGGCCTTCGAGGTGGACGACCTCGCCGCGTTCCAGGCGCAGGCCGCGAAGAAGGGCTACAAGCTCTCTGACGGGCCGACGCGCACCGGCACGGGCTCGGTGATCGCCTTCATCGACGCCCCTGAGGGCTACGAGATCGAGCTGATCCAGCGCGGCTAAGCCGGTTTCGGACCCGCCCGCCGCTCCTTCCACAGGTCGAGGTCGAAGCGCGCCCAGTCGATCGGCGCGCTGCCGTGGTGACGGGCGGCCACCATCCCGAAATACACGGTCTCCCAGAACCGGTAGGCGCCCGGGTCCTGGGGGGAGTGGCGCGGGACCGGCAGCCCCCGCGGGCCGTCGGGCTCCCAGTGGTCGCGCATCCATGACAGCACGTGGGTGTCGAGGACGCCGTGCATCTGGTTCGGGCGCGAGTGCAGGACGAAGAACTTCGCGGTCTTGATCCCGATCCCGGGGAAGCGGGTCAGGTGCTCCCAGGCGCAGGCCCCGAGGTCGGCGCCGCTGCGGGAGAGCTCCCGGAAGCTCCTGCCGAGGAGGGTGTACTTGCCGAGGCGAACCTCCCGCAGCCGCGCCTCGAGGCTCCCGTCGCGGTCGATCGCGCGGAGGTAGGGGAACGGCCTGCAACCGCCGAGGAAGCGCTCGAGCTTGAACGCCTGCTGGTCGGCGTTCTTGCCCGCGACGACCACGCAGAACAGCAGGAACTCCTCCAGCTCCGCCGGGGTCCGCTCGGGATTGGTGACGTTGCTCGGGTCGATCATCGCGCCCCGCGTGCGCCCGGTCAGCGGGAGGACTTCTCCCAGAGGAAGCTCGCCTTCCGGGCAAGCACGCTGCCGTCGGCGGCTTGGAGCTCGAGCTCCCATGCGACCGGCTGGACGCGCGCCCCCGCCCAGTCCTTGCCGGTCAGCCCGATCTCGAAGAGCCTGCTGCCGCTCTGGATGTCGGCGGAGAAATGGAACACCCTCGTCTCGATCGACTCGGGGGAGACCACCCGCAGGATGAACGTCGCGCCGGGCACCCGCGCCCCCGGGTTCTCGACGCGGGAGAGGAAGTAAAGCCCCGCCCGCTGGTCCGGCTGGCTGCGAAGGATGATCCAGCCGCCGGCGAGCTCGCGCCCGGTATGGTCCTCGTAGAGGCTGCTGAACGAGTCGGCGTCGTGCCACTGCGGCCACACCCGCTCGAGCCGCAGGTCGGCCGCCCGCGCCGGCGCGCTGGCGGCCGCGAGGAGCGCAATTGCGGCGAGGAGGGGTCGCATGGGGGCACGCTGACCCCGGAAGCATTCTGCGGCAATCCGATACCTTAGTTTCCGAGCCTCACCTGCGCGTAGCGGTGGTAGCCGAGGAGGGCCGGGGTCCATCCCGCCACGGAGGGCCGGATCAGGTAGGCGTGCGCGCCGAAATAAAGCGGGGCGATCGGGCCCTTCTCGAGGAGGAGCGCCTCCGCCCGCTGGAACACCTCGAGGCGGGCCTTTGCATCGCGCGTGCGGGAGGCCTCCTCGATCAAGCCGTCGTACTCCTTGTCGCCCCAGCCCGTCCAGTTGTTGCCGCCGCCGCTCACGAAGAGGTCGAGGAAGGTGACGGGATCAAGAAAGTCGCCCGCCCAGCCGGAGGTGGACACAGAGTAGTTGAGCGTCTGCTGGTTCTGCAGCCACGTCTTCTGCTCGAGGGTGGCCAGGGTGACGCGGACGCCGAGGCGCTTCTGCCACATCTCCTGGAGGGCCTCCAGGACGGACGGCTGGACGTCGTCGTTGCGCGCCTGGACTTCGAACGGCGCAAGGCCGCTTCCCCCCGGGAACCCGGCCTCGGCGAGCAGCCGGCGGGCCTCCTCGACATTGAGGTCGACCCGCGACCGCGCCGTGTAGCCGCCGCAGTCCGGCGGCGTGAATGAATGGGCGGGAGGGTAGCCCCCCGAGAGAACGCGCCTCGCGAGGGTGTCCCGGTCGATCGCAAGCGAGAGGGCGCGCCTCACCCGGGGATCGCCAAAGGGCGCCCGGCTCGCGTTGAACCGCAGAAAAAAGGTCTGCAGGAATGGGTCGACCCGCAGCTCCCCCGGCGCATCTCGCCGGTAGGCCCCGATCCTCGCCAGGGGTACGGAGTAGGTGATGTGGAGCTGGCCCGCCCGGAAGTCTCTCTCCTCGGAGTCGGCGTTCTCGGTCGGGAAGAAGATGATCCGCTGAAGGGTCACCGCGCCGGCGTTCCAGTAGTCCGGGTTCCTCGCCACCACGATCCGGGCGTTGGGCGTCCATTCCCCGAGCGTGAACGGCCCGTTCCCGACCAGGTTTCCCGGCCGGGTCCATGCGGTGCCGCGGCTCGTCATCGCTCCGAAGCGCTCGAGAACCCTGGGATTGACGGGGTACCAGGGCGGCTGCGCGACCAGGACGGGCAGGTAGGGGATGGGCTGCTCGAGCTCGATGCGAACCGTCCGCGGGTCGGGCGCGAAGACGCCGAGGGCCCCCGGGTCGGCAAGGGTGCCGCGGTTAAGCGCCCGCGCGTTGCGGATGGGGTAGAGGAGGTTCGCGTATTCGGCGGCCAATGCCGGCGAGAGCATCCGCCGCCACGACCGGACAAAGTCGTCGGCCGTGAGCGGCTCGCCGTTCGACCAGCGCAGCCCCTCGCGCAGGTGAAACGTCCAGGCCAGGCCGTCTTCGGAAACCTCCCAAGCCCGCGCCGCGGCCGGAATGGCCTGGGAGGTCTTCTCGTCGACCGCGGTCAGGCCCTCGAAGAGGGCAAGCAGGATGTTCTGGTCGGTGTAGGCCGTGACGACCTGGGGATCCAGGTCCGCGGGCTCCGCGCCGTTTCCAAGGAGGAGCGTCTGGGCCCGCGTGGCCGACTCGGCTGGCGTCTCCCTGCGTGCGCAGCCCCCGGCGGCCAGAAGTGCCAGCGCAGCCGCCGCAAACCCGCTCATCCTTGGACGGACCATGCCGCTCTTTCTGCCCTAAAGGCATGCGACAGCAAGGTCGAACACCCGATATCCCAAGAGGCTGGAGCGCAAAGGCTTCCCTGACGCCCGGATTCCGGACCTAGCGCCTGCGGCGGCGAACCGCGGCCCCAAGTGCCAGGACTCCGCTCGCCATGAGCATCCAGGTGGACGGCTCCGGCACCGGAGTGAAGTTGAGCACCAGGTCATTGCCGACATCGGTCACGAAGAAGGTGCCGGGGGCTGCGTTACTGAAGTAGGTCGAAGTGTCGAAGTGGAACGCGCTCGCGTCGAAGTTCGTGATCGAGCCGGCCGACAGGAGCGTCCACTGGTAGGATTGGCCCGAATTGAACGTGTTGGCGGTCCCTACGCCCAGTCCGGTGTAATCGACTCCCACGAGCTGGATAGTGAACGGATCCAGGGAGGTCGCGGTGAGGTTCAGATTACCGGCGACGCTGATGGTGCTGTAGTCCACCCCGGGCGTCCCCAAGGCGTTCATGATCGAGAACTGCATGGCGCCTCCGCCGGCGAACTCGAGCGACGCATTGGCCCCGAACGAGAGCGTCCCTATCACGGGATGCAGGGCATCCCCGCCCCCAAGCGACCCGCGCCCGCCTGTGACGCCCGAGCCGCTGGCAAAGGTGATGGTTTCGGGCGTTGCCGGCGCGACCGCGCCGTATCCACCGATCTCCCCGCCGTTGTTCAGGGTGATCTGGTTCGCGATCGTGATGCCGTTGTCCACTCCCAGGATGCCCCCGGAATTGATGGTCACCATACCCGTGCCGAGGGCGGAGGCGTTTCCCGCCACCACCAGCATGTTTGAGCCGATCGTCGTCCCTCCCGTGTACGTGTTGGTGCCGTAGAGCGAGAGCGACTCATGGTATCCCTGGACATTCACCGCCCCGTTGCCGTTGATCTTGCCGTAATAGTCAGGGTCTTCGCCCAGCCTAAATGTGAGGGTCGCGCCGTTTCCGAGGTTGATCTGGTTCGTCGAGCCGGGCAGGTCGCTTTCCATCCCGTTGATGAACGGGTTTGAGCTTGCCGCAAAGTTGATCACCGAGGCCTGCATGGAGAGATTGTTGATGGTGGGCGTGCTGCTGATGAAATTGAGCGTGCTTCCAATTGCCGTCACTGGTCCGAAGCCAAGCCCGGAATCATTGCCCACCGTCAGGGTCGTGCTGCTGACCGTTGTCCCGCCCGAATACTCGTTGTAACCTTCCAGGTCCGTGGGGCCGTCTATCACGAGCGAGCTGGGCCCGTGTTTGTCACTGATCGAGCCCAGGATCGTGAGCACGCCGCTCGGGGTCCCGCCGAGGGTGACCACGGGGTTGCTTTCGCCGGTGCCGAGAAAAATGTTATTGAGAACCGTAATAGGCACGCCGTTCGGCGTGGCGAGCGTCGTTCCGTTGCCGAGTGTCAGCGAGCCGGTTCCCAGAGGGCTCGAGGTTGGCGAGCCGGCGGTGCCTACGCCGCTCGCACCGACGACGAGCGTCGAATTGCCCGCGTCCACCGTGACGCCGCCGCCAAACGTGCTGCTTGGGGATGTGAGCACCACGGTGTTCGAGCTGCTGCTGGGCGCTGCGATCTTAAGCGCGGAAGATCCGGTGATCGTCCCGTCCAGCTCGAGCATCGTGCCCGAGCTGCCCCCGAGGAGCGTCACGGTTCCGCCGCCGCAAAGGGTGACGTTGTTGCCGATCGTGTAGCAGTTGCTGTCGACGGTGGTGAAATTGTTGCCGTTGCTAAGCATCAAGGGCCCCGTTCCCAGGGGGCCCTGGTAGACCGATCCCTCCTCCGACAAACTGCTGGCTCCGACGGCCAGGGTCGTGTTGCCCGCATCCACGGAGAGGCCTCCGCTGAACGTGCTGCTGCCAGACGTGAGGGCGAGGTAGTAGCTCGAGCCCCCGTTCGTATTCGTGCTGGCCACCTCAAGGGCCGGGTATCCGCTTATCGTGCCGCTCAGGGTGAGCATCGGGCTGCCGTTGTTCCCGTAGAGGAGTTTCACCGTGTCCTCGCTGCTGCCGCAGAGCGTGATCGTGTTGCCGATCGTGTAGCAGTTGCTGTCGACGGTGGTGAAATTGTTGCCGTTGCTGAGCATCAGCGTGCCGGTGCCAAGCGGACCCGCGGTCACATTGTCGCCTGGTCCCGTGCTGCTGGCGCCGACGGCCAGGGTCGTGTTGCCCGCGTCGACCTGAATGCCTCCGCTGAAGGTGCTGCAGCCTGACGTGAGGGCGAGGTAGTAATTTGAGCCCCCGTAGGACGTGCTGGCCACCTCGATCACCGGGCTTCCGCTGATCATGCCGCTCAGGGTGAGCCTCGGGTTGTTGTGGCTGTACAGGAGGTAGATCCAGTCATCGCTGCTGCCGCAGAGCATGATATCGTTGCCGATCGTGATGGACCTGCTCCCCACGGTGGTGAAGGTGTTGTCGCTGCTGAGCATCAACGTGCCGGTGCCAAGCGGGCCCTTGGTCACATTGCCGCCCGTTCCCGTGCTGCTGCGGCCGACGGCCAGGGTCGTGTTGCCCGCGTCGACGGAGACGCCTCCACCAAAGGTGCTCCAGCGCGACGTGAGCGCGAGGTAGTCCGGGTATTCGCTTCCGCTGGCCACCTCAAGTCCCGCGGACCCGGTGATCATTCCCTTAAGGGTGAGCATCCGGTCATCGGGCCCGTAGAGGAGGTACACCGTGCCGTCTCCGCAGAGGTTGATCGTGTTGCCGAGCGTGTAGCAGCTGGAATCGGCGGTGGTCAGGTAGGTGCCGCTGCCGAGCATCAGCGTGCCGGTCCCCACGGGTCCCACGGACACGTTTGAGTTCACTCCCGTGCTGCTGGACCCGATCACGAGCTCGCCCCCGCCGGTTATGCTGGTCCCGCCCGAATAGGTATTGGCGCCGGACAGGGTCAAGCTCCCGCCGCCGCTGCTGGACACGCTTGCGGTCCCGGCGATGGGAACGCTTATGCTTACAGGGCTGGGGCTGGTATCCACCAGGGACGACGAAATGTTTAGCGAGCCCCCGGAGACGCTGCTCAGGTTCAAGCCATACGCCACGGCCCCGCAAATCGAGAGCGTACTGATGCTGTAGGTGTTTGCGTCGACCGACGACATTACCGGGCCGTACTCGAAATTGCCCAGTTTGAAGTCGATCTTAAACGGGCCGGTGAGGCTAAACACCGAGAAATTCGCCCCGTCTGACCAGAGCTCGTTTCCGTCCCCGTTAGTCCAGACGAGCGTTTGTGCCGCCGCCTTTCCGCAAAAAATCAGTGCGGCCAAGGCAGCGACTACCGCATACCTTCTTACCTGAGGCATGCGCGAACGCTGATTCAAGTAGGTTGCATCGGCAAGGCTGAATCACTCGCCGAGATCCTTTTTAACAATACAACGCAAGATATTAATAAATAGCACCTAATGCAATTTTTTGAGCTCAGGGAACAATGTTTTCCAGAGCAAACCCGCAACGACGATCTCACCGGATGCATTGGGATGGATGCTGTCGCCCTGATTCAGGTCGGGATTGCCGGCCACGCCCTCGAGCAGAAATGGAATGAATATGAGCAAGTTTCTTGCAGCAAGGTCCTCATAAACGGAATGGAACGCCTCCCTGTAATCCGAACCCATGCTAGCCGGCATGCGCATCCCGGCGAGGACGATCCGGGCCTTCGGATGCGCCGAGCGGACCTTGTCTATAATAGCTTGAAGGTTCGCGCGGGTCACCTCCGGTGCTGTCCCGCGAAGACCATCGTTGGCGCCGAGCTCCAGGACAAATAGGTCCACGCCCTGCCGCAGGACCCAGTCCACCCGCCGCACCCCCCCCGCGCTGGTCTCTCCGCTAAGGCCGGCGTTGACCACCCGCCAGGACAGGTGCTGCGCGTCGATCTTCTGCTGGATCAGGGCGGGATACGACTGGGTCGACGGATCCGCCAGCCCGTAGCCCGCCGTCAGGCTGTCCCCGAAGAACACGAGCGTCCGCGTGGCCGAATCCCCCGCCGGCTGCGCGGGGCATGCCGGCGACCAGAGAAACTGTACGACGGCCAGGGCCACCATCCAGCGCAGGGCCCGCGCCCGGGTGCTTGGGGGAGGATTCATCCAAGACGGCATGGGAGAGGTCGGCCCGCGGTTCCAGAGTTTTCTGGCCAGGGGGGCCGCGCGGCCTGATCCCGTTTGCGCTTCGCCTCACGGAAAGCTTTCATCTGGGCCATGCCATCCCAAACGATGCTCCGGGTCGAGCGGCTCACCAAGACCTATTCGACCGCCGCGGGTCCGCTCACGGTCCTTCACGAGGCGAGTTTCGTCCTGGCGGCCGGCGCAAGCATCGCGGTCGTGGGCCCGAGCGGCAGCGGCAAGACGACCCTTCTCGGGCTCTGCGCCGGCCTGGACCGCGCGACGGGCGGCTCCGTCGAACTCGCCGGGGAGCGCCTGGACGGGCTTGACGAGGATGCGCGCGCGAGGGTCCGGAACTCCTCCGTCGGCTTCGTCTTCCAGAACTTCCAGCTGATCCCGACCCTCACCGCCCTCGAGAACGTGCTCGTGCCGCTCGAGCTGCGCGGCGAGAGCGGCTGCGAGGGGAAGGGCCGGGCGCTCCTCGAGCGCGTCGGGCTCACGGCCCGCGCCGACCACTACCCGGTCCAGCTCTCCGGTGGCGAGCAGCAGCGCGTTGCGCTCGCCCGGGCCTTCATCAACAGCCCGAAGATCCTGTTCTGCGACGAGCCGACGGGGAACCTCGACGGCGACACGGCGGAGTCGATGGTCGAGCTCATCTTCGGGCTCAACCGCGAGCGCGGCACGACCCTCGTGCTGGTGACCCACAACATCGAGCTGGCCGGCCGCTGCCAGCGCATCCTGCGCCTGAAGAACGGCTCGGTGGCGTCCGACCTGCCGACGCGGCCCGCAGCCTGACCCGCCCCATGGGCTTCATCCTCAACATGGCCTGGCGCGATTCCCGCGCCTCCCGGCGCCGCCTCGCCCTGTGCTCGCTCTCGGTCGTCCTCGGGATCGCGGCCCTCGTGTCCATAGGCTCGTTCAGCGCGAACGTGCGGCAGGCGATCGACATGGAGGCGAAGGGGCTCCTCGGCGCGGACCTCTTCGTGACCTCCCCGGCGCCGCTCACCGCCCCTGTCGTGGACTACATCGGGGCGCTGGGGGGCGAGACCGCGCGCGAGCAGACGTTCTCGTCGATGATGAGCTTCCCCGCGGCGGGCCGGCTCCGGCTTGTCCAGGTCCACGCGCTCGAGGGCGCGTTCCCGTTCTACGGGAGGTTTGAGACCGATCCCGCGGGGGCCGCGGACCTCCTGCGGAAGCGGGGGGCGGTGGTGATCCTCGAGCCGACGCTTCTTGCGCAGTTCGGCCTCGCGCCCGGCGACAGCGTGAAGCTCGGCAGGACGACGTTCCGGGTGGCCGGCTCGCTGCGGAAGGTGGCGGGCGAGTCCCCGGGGGTCGCGATGATGGCCCCCCGCGCCTACATCCCGATGGGCGCGCTCGCCGCCACGGGGCTCTCCGGGCCCGAGGCGCTCGCCCGCTTCCGGGAGATGGTCAGGCTGCCCCCGGGCCGCGACGCCGAAGCGATCGTGCGCGACATGAAAGAGCGGTTCTCGCAGCTGCGCCTCTCGTTTGAGACGGTGGCCGAGCGCAAGCGCAACCTGGGCCAGGCGATCGAGCACCTGGACGGGTTCCTGAGCCTGGTCGGGTTCGTGGCGCTCGTCCTCGGCGGGATCGGGGTGGCGAGCGCGCTCCACGCCTACATCCGCGACAAGATAACAACGGTGGCCGTCCTGCGCTGCCTCGGCGCGAGCGCAAGGCAGAGCTTCGCCGTCTACCTCGTGCAGGGGTTCGCCCTCGGTCTCGCGGGCGCCTGCCTTGGCGGGGCGCTCGGCGTCGCGGTCCAGACGGCCCTGCCGGCCCTGGTGAAGGGGATCCTTCCCCTCGACATCGACTTCTTCGTGTCGTGGCCCGCGCTCGCGCGGGGGATGGGCGCCGGGATCGTCATCTGCCTTTTGTTCTCGCTCCTGCCGCTTGTCTCCGTGCGCCGGGTCCCGCCGCTTGCCGCCCTGCGCTCCGCGGTCGCCGAGCGCGCGGCCGTGTCGCCCGATCCGTGGCGCCTGGTGATCGCGTTCGCGATCGCCGCCGCGGTTGCCGGCTTCGCCGTGTGGCAGACGGGGTCGCTCGCCGTCGGCCTGGGGTTTGCAGGCATGCTCGGGCTCGGGTTCCTCGTCCTTGCCGGGCTCGGCTACGCCGTGGCATGGGCGGCCCAGCGCTTCGTGCCGCGCAGGCTGCCCTACGTTCTGCGCCAGGGCGTGGCGAACCTCCACAGGCCCAACAACCGGACGGTCCTCCTGCTGGTCTCGCTCGGCCTCGGCACGTTCCTGGTCCTCACGCTCTTCCTGGCGCGAACGACGCTCCTGCGCGAGATCCAGGGGGCGGACGCGATGGGCCGGCCGAACCTCATCTTCTTCGACATCCAGGACGACCAGATCGGGCCCCTCGAGGCGGCCGCCGCGGCCGCGGGTTCCCCGGTTGCCGAGCGCGCCTCGATCGTGACCATGAGGATCGCCTCGATCCGGGGCAAAAGCGTCGAGGACGCCCTTCGGGAGAAGGGGGCGCGCGTCGCCGCATGGGCGCTCAGGCGCGAGTACCGGTCGACCTTCCGGGGGCGGGTCTCGGCGACCGAGAAGGTCGTGCAGGGGCGCTTCACCGGGCGCTTCGACGCCGGCGCGGGCCTGGTGCCGATCTCCGTCGAGGAGGGCCTTGCGCGCGACATGCAGCTAAGCCTCGGCGACGAGGTCGACTGGGACGTGCAGGGGCTTGCCGTCCGCACGCGGGTCGGGAGCATCCGCCACGTGGAGTGGCGCCGGCTCGAGCCCAACTTCTTCGTCGTCTTTCCGGAGGGCGTCCTCGAGGGGGCGCCGAAGACCTATCTCGCCGCGGTGCACGCGGCCTCGCCGGCGGATTCGGCGAGGGTGCAGCGGGCCGTGGTCGACCTGTTTCCGAACGTGACGGCGATCGACCTCTCGCTGGTCGTCCAGACGCTGGACGGGATATTCTCAAAGGTCGCGTTTGCCATCGAGTTCATGGCGCTCTTCACGGTCGTCACGGGGCTTGTGGTCCTCGCCGGCGCGATCCTGGCGGGCCGCCACCAGAGGATCCGCGAGACGGTGCTCCTTCGCACGCTCGGGGCCACACGGCGGCAGCTGGCCCTCATCGAGCTGTTTGAGTACGCGGTGCTCGGGATCCAGGCAGCCGTCGTGGGCGGGCTGCTCGCGATGGCCGGGAACGGGCTCCTGGCCCGGTATGTGTTCCACGTGCCGGCCGCGATGCCGGCCGGGCAGATCGTGGCGGCGGTCGCCATTGTCTCCGCGCTCGCGGTCGCAACCGGTTTGCTTGCGAGCCGTGGCGTGGTGGATCACCCCCCGCTTGAAGCCCTTAGGCAGGAGACGTGAGCCGGTCCTGGCGATGCGCTTCCCCGGGTCCGCCCGCAGGGCGCCGAGGCCCGCCATCCGTCGAGTTGCCCCCGGGATTAAGCGGGTAGCGCCGACAGCGCCCTTGTCGTCAACCTGACGCCGGGGGCCTTCACGATGCAGATCACCGGGGTGGGTGGCACCACGGGCGCGGCCCTGGCGGAGGTCTACGCAGTGGCGTGATCACACGCCGGCACAGGCCGGCGCCCCTACGGGTTTGCGGGGACGTAGGAGGTCTCGAGGTCCACCATGAGGCGCTCCTGCTCGGACGGGGTCATCCCTGCGGGATCGCGCTCGGGCTCCCTGCCCGCGAGCACCCTTGACGTGATCAAAGCGCGCTCCGCCCCGTTTCGGCACCTGCCGAACTGGGCGTAGTAGTCCCGCGGGTCGACCGTGAAGCGGGTTTCCCCGCCCGCGACCAGCCTGACCACGACTCCCGCCGGGAGGCAGATGGCCAGCGTCCTCGAGGCGTCCGGTGCGTCGGTTGACGCGACCCTGGCCTCGACCCGCCCGTCCCTGCGGGCGAGCTCGATGCCGAGGTGCCAGTCACGGAAGCGGAACCGGTCGATCCGGGCGTGGTTCATGCCCGGGGGAAGGCTGGGCGCCAGTCCGAGGTCAGCGCCCTCGGGCTCCAGGTCAAAGCCGAGGAACAGGAGGACAACCGAGGTCACGAAGTCGCCGTGGGACCACACGATCAGCGGCTTGTCGGGCACGCCCCTGCGGTCCCAGAACTCCGGGAGGTAGAAGTTGCGGGCCTCCATGTCGACCCCGCGCTTGTTTACGATCCCCGAAAGGAGGTACCGCCACGCCAGGTCGGTCCTTCCGAGGAGCCACTCGTCCTGCGCGGCCCACGCCGTGTTGATGGGCCAGGTGTCGAGCTCCCCGGCCGGGGCGTGCGGGCTCGAGGCGTTCGGGCCGAAGCGGAAGATGGAGTGGTCGGGATTCTCGAGATCCCTCATGATCTCTGCGTGGGTCGAGGCGAACCGCGGGTCGTCCACGGGGAGGATGGCCTGGTTCCTCCCGAAGACCTCGAGCCGGGGGATGATCAGCATCCCCGAATCCACCCGGTCGTCGCGCAGGGGGCCGTTTCGGTTCTCGGCCTTCGGGTACTCCGGGTCGGCGAACGACTGGCCCACGGGCCCGGCCATCGGGATCAGCCGGCCCTTTCCGGCGTCGTAGGCGAGCTCGTTGAACCGGGCCCTCAGGCGGTCCGCGGCCTCGTTCCACCGCCGGGCCTCGGGCTCGTGCCCGAGCCTTGCGGCGATCTTCGCCGCGGCCCTGAGCCCGCTGTGGACCTCGGCGTTGGGCCATGTCGAGGGGGCCGGGATAAAGCAGATCCATTCCTCGGCGAGGTTGAGCATGCCCTCGCGCTCGACCCTCGTGCGGTAGTAGTCGGCGTAGAAGCTCACGTAGGGCCATACGGTCTCGAGGAAGGCCCGGCCGTCGGGCCTTAGCAGCGAGTAGAACCACATCCCGGTGATGCCGATCGCCGGCTGCTGGGCCTCCCGCTCTCCGCCGACCGAGAAGTCCCGCTGGGCGTTCCAGAAGGCGAAGTAGCGCCCGACCGCGTCGTAGTCCCCCGCGAGCGAGAGGCCGATCATGGTGTAGGTGCCGTCCCGCAGCCAGGAGTCGCGGTAGAAGAACAGGTCGGCCATGACGTCCCCCGATGCGAACTGGTGGGACTCGATGGCGTCGATCGAGTATTCAAACAGGCGGTCGAGCTTCGGGTCGTCGGTCTCGAGCGAGATCCGGGCCGCCGCGACCTTCGCGCCGTCCTGCGCGTAGCCGCCGAGGCGCTCCGCCCAGTCCCTGACATAGGACCCGGGCACCGGATGGGGCAGCGGCGACTCCGTGGCGTCGACGCAGAGCACCACCTCCCGCGCGGAGTCGATCTCCTTAATGAATCCGCCCGCGTCCACCGAGAGCGTCCGGCCGGCGGGGAGGGTCGCCAGGTTGAGCACGGGCCCCGGGGTTGTCGTCAGCACGGGGTTCTCGCACCTCCAGAGGGTCGTGAACTCCTCGAGTCCGCTCGTGTCCTCGCTGCGGAAGCGCTGGGTGAACTGCGGGTACTTGAAGCGCGCGGTGAGCCGCAGGTCAACCGGCGCCGCGAAGGCATACCTCACGAAGACGGGCGCCAAACCCTGGTCGCCCCTCGAGGTGACCTCGATCGTGACGAGGCCGTTGTCGGACTCGAGGCGGATGTACCCGGGGCGGGTGCCGCTGTGGTGGTAGCTGAGCGAGCGCAGGTCCTGCCAGCCGCTTTCTCCGCGCACCTGGCCGCAGATCGACGCCTCGAGGAAGAGCGGCACGTGGCGCATACGCTTGGAGTCCATCCCCGACCAGACCTCCTTGATCTCGCCGTCGGCCCCCGCGCGCACGAGCATGGTCGGCCCGGTGACATACCCGTCCGTGATCTCGAAGTCCGGAACCTTGTCGACCGCGCGAAGCGGGCCTCCCAGGAGGACGATTCCGGAGACGATGAGCAGCTCTTTCATGTTCATGGATGGAAGGCCGGTCGGCCCGGGGCGTTAGCGGGACCCGTAGAAGGCGGGGCCGTGGCCCTCGCCCCAGTCGAGCCCGCGGCCGCGCACAAGCGCCCGCTGCAGGAAGGAATGCGCGAGCCTGACGGAGTCCGCAAGGCTCGCGCCCCGCCCGAGCCAGGACGCGATCGCGGCGGAGAGCACGCAGCCGGTGCCGTGGGTGTTGGCGGTGGCGATGCGCTCGCCCTCGAACCACGTCGCGCCCCCGCCGGGCAGCACGAGGCAGTCGCGGCAGAACCTGCCGAAGCCGTGGCCCCCTTTCACGAGGACGGGCCGGCCGCAGTCCGCGGCGAGACGCGTGGCGGCGGCCCTGGCCTGCGCGTGCGTGCGGATCCGCAGTCCCGTGAGGGCTGCAGCCTCGTCCCAGTTCGGGGTGACGAGCGTGGCGAGCGGCAGGAGCTCCGACCGGAGCACACGGATTCCCGCCTCCGACAAGAAGCGGGTGCCGCTGGACGACGCGAGGACCGGGTCGACGACAAGCGGCACGGGCGTGAAGCGCCGGAGCGCGGCCGCGACGGCGCGGACCGCGCCCGGCCCGGGAAGCAGCCCCGTCTTGACCGCGGCGACGTCAAAGCCGCCCATCGCGGACTCGACCTGGGCGCGTATCAGGGCATCGGGTACCGGCTTCCACGCGCTGATGCGCCGCGTGTCCTGCGCCGTGACGGCCGTCACGGCGGTGAGCGCGTGGCCGCCCGTCGCGCGGATCGTGCGCTGGTCCGCCTGGATGCCCGCGCCCCCTCCGCTGTCGGAGCCGGCAATCGTCAGGACGCAGAAGGGGGCATTCATTTGCTCCAGGCGGCGATCCCGCCGCGCAGGCTCAAGGCCGAACGGAAGCCGTGGCGCTCGCGCAGGATCCGGATTCCGCGAAGGCTCCTGACGCCGCCGGCGCAGTACACGACCGTCGGGACCGAGGGATCCAGCGGGGCGAGGTCCGAGGCGGAGCTGGCCTCGAGCCGCCCGAGGGGCACGTGGGCCGAGGGCTCGATCGACGAGAGCTCGCGCTCCCACGCCTCGCGCACGTCGAGCAGCTGGAGCGGGGCGCCCGCGCTCATCAGCCGCCTGAGTTCGTCGCTCCCGATCTCGTCCCGGCCCGCCGGTGCCTCGCAGACCTCGCCGTAGCCCTCGGGGGGGAGCTCCGTGACCGCGCGGGCCTTTGGATCGGGCCTGAGTGCGACGATTGTCGAGGCCATCGTGAGCGCGTCGAGGACGAGGAGCCTGCCCGCGAGCGGCTCCCCGACACCCGAGAGGACCTTGATCGCCTCGCACGCCTGCATCGCCCCGACAAGCCCGGTCACCGCGCCTAGGACGCCCGCCTCGGCGCAGTTGGGCACGGACCCCGGCTCGGGCGGCTCCGGGAAGAGGCAGCGGTAGGTCGGGCCGCCCCTCCAGTTGAAGACACTCACGTGCCCCTCGAATCCCTGGATCGCGCCGTAGACGAACGGCCGGCCGGCGATCACGCACGCGTCGTTCACGAGGTAGCGGGTGGGGAAGTTGTCCGAGCCGTCGACCACCAGGTCGCACGAGCGCACGAACTCGAGCGCGTTCGAGCGGTCGAAGCGGACCGGGTGCGCGTCGATCCGGATGAGCGGGTTGAGCGCGCGCAGGCGGCGCGCGGCGGTCTCCGCCTTGTTCGCGCCCCGGTCGACGCTCACGTAGAGGACCTGGCGCTGGAGGTTCGAGGTGTCGACCGAGTCCGGGTCGACGATCGCGATCCGGCCGACGCCCGCGGCAGCCAGGTAGAGGAGGGCGGGGCAGCCGAGGCCGCCCGCGCCGATCACGAGCACGGAGCCCGCCTTGAGCCTCTCCTGCGCGGCGAGGCCGAAGCCCTGGAGCGACAGGTGCCGCTGGTAGCGAGCGACCTCCTCTGGGGTGAGCGTCATAACGCGAGCGCCTGCGCGGCGGCGCGGCGGGCGCCGCCGCGCTCCGCGAACCCGTCGTAGGTCGAGTCCCAGTCCTTCCACACGGGCTCGTACCCCTGCGAGCGCAGGAACGCCGCGACAGCGGCGGGGCTGCGGTTGTCGTCGATCGCGAACTGCTCGAGCGATTCGGGCGCGCTCGCGTAGCCGCCCGGGTTCGTGCGCGATCCCGCGCTCATCGAGGTGAACCCGAGCCGGAAGGCCCGGTTGCGGAACGCCTCGCTCTCTCGCGTCGAGAGCGACAGCTCGGTCTCCGGGGAGAGGAGCCGGAACGCGCACGCGGCCTGGACCAGGTCGCGCTCGGAAAAGGGGGTGACCGGGATCTCCTCCCCCTCGTGGGGCCTCAGGCGCGGGAACGAGATCGAGGTTCGCGTGCGCCAGTGGACGGTCTCGACGTGGCGCAGGTGAAGCCCGGTGAACCAGGCGTCCGTCCTCCAGTCGGAGAGCCCGAAGAGGGCGCCGAGCCCGACCTTCTTTACCCCCGCACGGCCCACGCGGTCCGGCGTCTCGAGGCGCCAGGCCATGTCCGCCTTGGGGCCGCTCAGGTGGTGCCTCGCGTAGGCGGCCGGCTCATACGTCTCCTGGTAGACCATGACCGCGCTCATGCCCTCGGCCGCCAGGGCGCCGTAGTCCTCCTCGGGGAGAGGCTGGACCTCGATCCACAGGCCGGAGAAGTGCGGCCTAAGCAGCCGGAGCGAGCCGGCCAGGTAGTCGCGGCCGACGCGGCCCGCCTCGCCCGTCACAAGGAGCACGCTGTCGAAGCCGTGCCCGCGGAGCACGCGGGCCTCAGCGAGCGTCTCGGCGTCGGTGAGCACCTTCCTGCGGATCCTGTTGTGCGCGCTGAACCCGCAGTACGTGCAGACGTTGGCGCACACGTTGGACAGGTAGAGCGGGGCGTACAGGCGCATCGTCGGCCCGAACCGCTCGAGCGTGTACTGGTGGCTCGCCTGGGCCATGTCCTCCAAGTAGGCGGACGCGGCGGGCGAGAGGAGCGCCGCCAGGTCCTCCAGGTCGACCGATCCCCGCGGCCTGCCGAGCGCCCGGCGCACGTCCGCGGGCGTCTTTGACGCGATCCTGCGGGAGACCGCCCCGAAGTCGTGCCGGCGCCAGACGTCGGTGAAGGTCACGGCGCGCCCCCCCCCAGGAAGGACGTGAGCGGCGACGTCGCGCTCGCGCGGGCGGGCGCGCCTGCGGATGCTCGGCCCCCGAGCCCGGCCTCGCGCGCGGTGCGCCCCGCCTCGACGCCTAGGCGGAACGCCTCGGCCATCGCCACGGGGTTGCCCGCCGCGGCGATCGCCGTATTCACGAGCACCGCGTCGGCGCCCATCTCGAGCGCGGCGGCCGCGTGGGAGGGGGCGCCCAGGCCCGCGTCGACAACCACCGGCACGCGGCTCTGGGCGATGATGATCTCGAGGAAGGCCCGCGACTCGAGCCCCAGGGCGCTGCCGATCGGGGAGCCGAGCGGCATCACCGCGGCGGCGCCCGCCTCCTCGAGCCTCTTGCAGAGGACCGGGTCCGCGTGGACGTACGGCAGCACGATGAAGCCGCGCTTCACGAGGAGCTCCGTCGCCTCGAGCGTCTCGACCGGGTCGGGCATCAGGTATTTCGGGTCGGGGTGGATCTCAAGCTTGAGCCAGTTGGTCTCGAGCGCCTCGCGGGCGAGCTCGGCCGCGAGGACCGCCTCGCGCGCGGAGCGGGTGCCCGAGGTGTTGGGGAGCAGGCGGTAGCGCGCGGTGTCGAGGTGCCCGAGGATGTCGTCAGGCTCGCCGCCCGTCCGGACGCGGCCGAGGGCCACCGTGACCAGCTGGGTGCCGGAGGCCTCGAGGCTCCTGCGCATGATCTCTCCGGAGCTGAACTTCCCGGTTCCGACGAAAAGCCGGGACGAGAACTCGACTCCCGCGATGACTAGGGGGCTTGGGCTCATGAAAGGGGCGCCGGGTCGGGCTGCGGCCGGGGCGCCGCCGGCCACGCGGCGAGAAGCGCGCGGAGGTTCTCCTCCAGCCGCCCGGAGCGGTGGAGCGCCGACGAGACGGCGACGCCTGCGGCGCCGGCCCGGAAGAGGGCGGGGAGGTCCTCCGGAAGGACCCCGCCGATCACCCAGGAGGGGAGCGTGCCGAGTTCCCCGATGAGCGAACGCACGCCCGCCAGGCCGAGGACGGGCGCCAGGTTCCCCTTCGTCGGCGTGAAGCGAAGCGGGCCGACCCCCGCATAGTCCAGGCATCCGGACGCGGCGGCGCGGCGGGCGTCCTCGGCCGAGTTCACCGTGCCGCCGAGGATCCTGTCCGGGCCGAGGAGCCTGCGCGCCTCGCGCCAGTCCCCGTCCTGCCGTCCCAGGTGGACGCCGTCGGCCCCGCACTCGATCGCGAGGGCGACGCTGTCGTTCACGATGAGGACGGCCCCGTGCCGGCGGCAGACCTTGGCCGCCGCGCTCGCCTCCGCAAGCCAGCCGGCAAAGTGGGCGCCCTTCATCCGAAGCTGGACCCAGCGGGCCCCGGCCGCGCACAGGCGCTCGGCCTGCTCGGCGTGCGGGACGCCGAGGCCGTCCTGCGTCAGGCACATGAGCGGGAAGCGCCTCTCGGGATCAAGCGGCATGTCGCGCGCCCTCCAGTTTCGCCGCCGCATCCCGGATTGCGACGTAGGCATTCACCGGGTCCGGCGCATTCCACACGGCGCCCAGCACCGCGGCGCCGTCGAACCCAAGGTCGCGGCAGCGGGCGAGGCGGTCCGCCGAGACCCCGCCGATCGCGAGGACGCGGGCTCGGGGCTCGGGCCTCGTTCCGGCGAGGAGGGCCCTTAGCTCCTCCCAGGGAAAACCGGGCGCCGGGCCGTAGCCCGGCTTCGAGATCGACGGGAACAGCGGCCCGAAGAGGATGGCCCGGTAGGCCGGCAGGTGCCTCTCGAGGGAGGCCAGGTCGTGGCACGAGCGGCTGAACCCCGCCGGCGTGGGGTTGTCCGCCCGGTCCCTGTCGTGGTGGCCGCCAAGGCCTAGGCTTGCGGCGATTTCCGGGTGGCCGTGGAGGATCAGCCTTTTGCGCCAGCCCTGCGGCAGGCGCTTAAGCCACGACTCGAGCTCCGCGCCCGTCCATGCGGGCTTGCGGACGTGGTAGTGCTCAAGCCCCGCCGCGAACAGCCCGTCGATCGCCCCCGCCTCGCGGGGGTCCGCCGACTCCGGGGAGATGACGACGATCTGCATGGGGCCAGGCGTGCCGGGTTCAGCCGCCCTGCGTGGCACGGATCACGAGGACCCGGTCCTTCTCTGCGAGCGCCCGCATGGCCCAAGCGGACCTCGGGACGACCTCGCCGTTGACGGCCGCGGCGATGCCCTTTCGCTGCGCAAGCCCGGCCTGCGAGAGAAGCCCCTGGAGCGTCGCGGGCACCGCCAGCGCGTGCGGGGCGTCGTTGAGCGTGATCCCGATCGTCTCGGCGGCCGCATTCATTTGGGGGCGGGCACGTAGAGCTCTCCGCCGCTGCCGATGAACTCCTCGGACTTGGCCCGCATCCCCGCCTCGAGCGCGGCCTCGGTCGTCAGGCCCTGCTCCTCGGCGTAGCGGCGCACGTCGTCGGTGATCTTCATCGAGCAGAACTGGGGCCCGCACATCGAGCAGAAGTGCGCCGTCTTCGCGCTCTCCTGGGGCAGCGTCGCGTCGTGGTACTCCCGCGCCTTCTCGGGATCGAGCGAGAGGTTGAACTGGTCCTCCCAGCGGAACTCGAAGCGGGCCTTTGAGAGCGCGTTGTCGCGGTACTGCGCCGCCGGGTGCCCCTTCGCCAAGTCCGCGGCATGGGCGGCGATCTTGTAGGCGATGACGCCGGCCCTGACGTCGTCCCGGTCGGGGAGGCCCAGGTGCTCCTTCGGCGTCACGTAGCAGAGCATCGCCGTCCCATGCCAGCCGATCATCGCGGCGCCGATCGCGCTCGTGATGTGGTCGTAGCCCGGGGCGATGTCGGTCGTGAGCGGCCCGAGCGTGTAGAACGGCGCCTCCTTGCACCAGTCGAGCTGCTTTTCCATGTTCTCAGCGATCATGTGCATCGGGACGTGGCCTGGCCCCTCGCACATCACCTGGACGCCGAGCTCCCACGCCCGCACCGTGAGCTCGCCCTGGGTCTTGAGCTCCGCGAACTGCGCCTCGTCGTTTGCATCGGCGATCGAGCCCGGCCTCAGGCCGTCGCCGATCGAGAACGAGACGTCGTAGGCCGCCATGATCTCGCAGATGTCGTCCCAGCGCGTGTACAGGAAGTTCTCCTGGTGGTGCGACAGGCACCATTTGGCCATGATCGAGCCCCCGCGGCTCACGATGCCGGTCATGCGCCGCGCGGTGGACGGGATCGCCCGCAGCCGCACGCCCGCGTGAATCGTGAAGTAGTCGACGCCCTGCTCGGCCTGCTCGACCAGCGTGTCGCGGAAGATCTCCCAGGTGAGGTCCTCGGGCCGGCCGCCCGCCTTCTCGAGGGCCTGGTAGATCGGCACGGTCCCGACGGGAACCGGGCAGTTGCGCAGGATCCACTCCCGGGTCTGGTGGATGTTCCTGCCGGTGGACAGGTCCATCAGCGTGTCGCCGCCCCATTTCACCGACCAGCGCATCTTCTCGACCTCCTCGTCGATGGACGAGGCGACCGCGGAGTTGCCGATGTTCGTGTTGATCTTCACCAGGAAGTTGCGGCCGATCGCCATCGGCTCGAGCTCGGGATGGTTGATGTTCGCGGGAATGATCGCGCGGCCGCGGGCGACCTCGTCCCTGACGAACTCGGGCGTGATCTGCCCCGGGATCGAGGCGCCGAGGCTCTGGCCAGGGTGCTGGCGCCAGAGGGAGTTGCGCGGGCCGGCGGCCGTGAGCTCCATCAGCTCGGCCACCCGCTGCAGCTTCGAATTCTCACGGATCGCGACAAACTCCATCTCCGGGGTCACGATGCCCCGGCGGGCGTAGGCGAGCTGCGACACCCGCAATCCTGGCTTCGCCCGCAGGATCCTGCGCGAACTCCGGTCGAAGAACTTGATCGGGTTGCGCCGGCCCTCGGCCTCGGCCAGCTGGCGGTGGGACTCTGAGAGGTAGCCATCGTCCAAGGGGTGCACCGGGCGGCCCTCGATCTCCTCCACGTCGCCGCGCTCCCGGATCCAGCCGGCGCGCAGCGCCGGCAGCCCGAGGCTCGGGTCCCCGTGGAACCCGGGATCGCCCCACGGGCCCGAGGTGTCGTAGACGCGCACGGGCTCGTTCGGCACCTCCGTGCCGCTGGGCAGGCGGGTGGGAGAGAGCGCGATCTCGCGCATGGGGACCCGCAGGTCGCCGCGCGAGCCGGCAAGATAGACGCGGCGGGATGAGGGAAAGAGCCGGTGCCCGGCGGGGGGGACGTCGTTCGATTGGGACATGGGAGGGATGGCTGTTGGCTGCGGCCCGCCGCGCGGGTCGGGTCACAGATCCCTCCGCTTGCCGCGGACGGCCCTGTTTTCCCTACGGCGCGGTGAGACGCATCAGGTTCGAAGGATTTGGCAGCGGAGGGTGCCGCCATCTCAGCCCGGGCCCCCGGGCTCTCCTAAACGAGGATGCGCAGAACGTATGCGCGCGCCCCGGCTTATCAACTGGAATTGTCGGATTCGCCGCGGGGCCTGAAACCCCGCCGGCCCCGGGGGCGTCATTGGGTTGCAAGAGCCCGATCCATGCGAATTCCTTCCCACCCGATGCCAGGCGAGCCCCCCTGCTGCGGCGTTTCCACAAACCTCGAGGATTACTTCCTCACCCGCAGGAGATTCCTGAACCGGGTTGGCATGGGGCTGGGCGCCCTGGGGCTCGCGACGCTGCTGGACCCCGCGGACCTCCTGTCCGCCGACGAGGCGGCGGAGGGCTTCTCGCCGGGCTCGAACCCGCTCGCGCCGCGCAAGCCCCCGCTTCCCGCGACGGCGAAGGCCGTCATCCATATCTTCGCCCAGGGGGCGCCCTCGCACATCGACACGTGGGACCCGAAGCCGGAGCTCGTGCGGATGGACGGGCGCACGATCGGCGACAGCGGCGTGGCGATGGGCTCGCCGTTCAAGTTCACGCCCATGGGCCGCTCGGGCACCGAGGTGAGCGAGCTCTTCCCGGGCATCGGCCAGCACGTGGACGAGATGGCGGTCATCCGCTCGATGTACACGGACATTCCGGCGCACGAGGTGGCGACCGTCTTCATGAACACGGGCTCGCTGCGGATCGTGAAGCCGAGCATGGGCTCGTGGGTCGTGTACGGCCTCGGCACCGAGAACCAGAACCTCCCCGGGTTCATCTCGCTGCGCAACGGCGGCCTGCCCTCCGGGGGCGCCGCCAACTACGGGTCCTCGTTCCTGCCGGGGGTGTTCCAGGGTTCGAGCGTCAACACGCAGGTGGCGACGGTCCAGCAGATGATCCAGAACATCCGCAACCCCTACATCGGCGGCGCCGAGCAGCGCCGCCAGATGGACTTCGTCAAGCAGCTCGATCTGATGAGGTCGCGCGAACTCCAGCACGACCAGATGCTCGAGACCCGCCTCGAGTCCTACGAGATCGCCTTCAAGATGCAGGCGGCCGCGACGGACGCGTTCGACCTGAACAGGGAGCCCGAGGCGGTGCGGGCGGCCTACGGCAACACGCCCCAGGGCAAGCAGCTTCTGCTCGCGCGCCGGCTGGTCGAGCGGGGCGTGCGCTTCGTCCAGGTCTGGCACGACGGATGGGACCACCACCAGGACCTCCAGGAACGGATCACCAAGAAGGCGAAGGAGGTCGACCAGCCGGTCGCCGCGCTCCTTGCGGACCTGAAGCAGCGGGGCCTCCTCGGCTCGACCCTTGTCATCTGGGGCGGGGAGTTCGGCCGCAAGCCGACCCGGGACCGAAACGGCTACGAGAATCCCGGCCGCGACCACAACGCCCGGGCGTTCTCGGTGTGGCTCGCCGGCGGGGGCGTCAAGGGCGGCCTGGTCTATGGGGCGACGGACCCCTTCGGGGCCGAGGCGGTTAAGGACAGGGTGCACGTGCACGACCTCCACGCGACGATCCTGCGCGCCCTGGGCTTCGACCACACCAAGCTCACCTACCGCTTCAACGGGCGGGACTTCCGCCTGACGGACGTGGCCGGAAACGTGGTGCAGCCGATCCTCGCCTGATGACAAGAAGGTCCACCTGGGCGGCGGCCCTGGCCCTGGCGCTGTGCGCCCTGGGCGCACGGCTCGCGGGGGCGGTCGCCGCCTCCCAGGCGGCCCTGTCGCCCGAGGACCTCCTGTACTTCGAGTCGCGGATCCGGCCCCTGCTGGTCGACCGCTGCTACAAGTGCCACAGCCACGACGCCGACAAGATCAAGGGGGGCCTCATGCTCGACACGCGCGAGGGGATGCTCCACGGCGGCGACACGGGGCCGGCGGTGGATCCGGGCAAGCCCGAGGACAGCCTGATCCTCGACGCGGTCAGCTACAAGGACCCCGACCTCCAGATGCCCCCCAAGGGCGAGAGGCTCTCCGACACGCAGGTGGCGGACCTGGCCGAGTGGATCCGCAGGGGCGCCCCGGACCCGAGGTCGCTGGTCTCGCGGGGAAGCTCGCCCACCTACGGCGGCGTCGGCCGCGAGCACTGGTCCTTCCTGCCGGTGAAGAGGCAGCCGGTCCCGGCCGTGGCGGACGCCCCCTGGTGCCGGACGCCTGTCGACAACTTCATCCTGGCGAGGCTCGAGGAGAACGCGATGAGGCCGAATCCCCCCGCCGACAAGTACACGCTCATCCGCAGGGCGACCTTCGACCTGACCGGGCTCCCCCCGACGGAGGCCGAGGTGCAGCGCTTCCTGGTCGACCCGTCCCCCGACGCCTGGGCGAAGGTCGTCGACCGGCTGCTCGACTCGCCCCGCTACGGCGAGCGCTGGGGCCGGTACTGGCTCGACGTCGCCCGCTACGCCGACACGAAGGGGGACACGCCCCAGCGCGAGGACCCGAGGTACCCGTTCGCCTGGACCTACCGCGACTACGTGGTCGACGCCTTCAACAGCGACAAGCCGTACAACCAGTTCATCCTGGAGCAGCTCGCGGCGGACCGGCTCCTGGCGGAGGAGCTGCGCAGGGGCAGGTCCGGGGGCACCCCCCCGGACCTGCGCCCCTTGGCCGCGCTCGGCTTCCTCACGCTCGGCAACCGCTTCGAGAACAGCGTGAACGACATCATCAACGACCGGATCGACGTGACGACGAAGGCCTTCCTGGGCCTCACGGTCTCGTGCGCGCGCTGCCACGACCACAAGTTCGACCCGATCCCGACGGCGGACTACTACGCGCTCTACGGGATCTTCGCGAACTCGGCCGAGCCCAGGGAGGAACCCTGGCTCCACCCCGTGCCGAAGACCCCGGAGCTGGTGGACTACCTGGAAAGGATGAAGGCCGCCAGCGCCGCGAAGGCGCAGGTCGAGGCGCAGTTCCTTGAGCTGCGCCGCTCCGGCCTCCCGCAGGCCGAGCGGGCCAAGAAGCGGCGCGAACTCGTCCGGCAGCTCGCCCTGGCGGAGAAGGAGATCGCCGACCTCGAGGCCGGCCCCGCGGCGCCGCCTAAGGCCGACGTCCTTGTCGACGTGGCGAACCCGAGGGACTACCCGATCCTCCTCCGCGGCGAGGCCCAGAACCGGGGCCCGGTCGTCCCGCGCCACTTCCTGAGCATCCTCTCGCCCGACCCGAAGCGGCCGATCCCGTTCCGCAGCGGCAGCGGCCGCCTCGAGCTGGCGCGGGCGATCGCGAGCCCGTCCAACCCGATCACGGCCCGCGTCCTCGTCAACCGGGTGTGGCAGCAGCACTTTGGCACCGGCTTTGTGTCGACCCCCGACGACCTCGGCAACCAGTCGGCGCCGCCCACGAACCCCGAGCTCCTGGACTATCTTGCCCTGCGCTTCATGGAGGACGGCTGGTCGGTCAAGCGGCTCCAGCGGCTCATCATGATGAGTAGCGTCTACCAGGAGGCCGGCGCCGCCAATCCCGCGTACGCGGAGACGGACCCGGACAACCGGCTGCAGTGGCGCTACAATGTCCGACCGCTCGACTTCGAGCAGATGCACGACTCGATCCTCGCGATCTCGGGCACGATCGACCTCACAATGGGCGGCCGGCCCGTGCCGATCGGCAGCGAGGGCTTCGCCATGCGGCGCGCGGTCTACGCCTTCATCGACCGGCGAAACCCGGCCGAGGTCCTCACGCAGTTCAACTTCCCGAACCCGAGCGTCCCGACGGGCAAGCGCTTCCTCACCCAGGTGCCCCAGCAGCAGCTCTTCCTGATGAACAGCCCGCTGGTGATCGAGACGGCCCGCAAGCTCACCCACACCGAGGAGTTCCTCTCCCAGACCTCGGACGAGCTGCGCGTCGCCCTCCTGTACATTGCGGTGTTCCAGCGCTTCCCGACCCCCGACGAGACGCGGCTCTGCCTCAGGTACGTGGAGTCGAACCCCGGCGGCGCCTCGACCACGGCCCCCGGATCGACCCAGCAGTCCGAGAAGGCGTCCCGCTTGGCCGAGGCCCAGGCCAGGATCGCGGAAGACTCGATGCAGAACTTAAGGAGAAAGAACGCGCTCCAGGTGGAGCCGGGCGCCGCGGCGTTCCGGAGCCGGGCCCCGCTGGACGCCTGGACGAAGCTCGCCCACGGCCTCTTCCAGACGGACGAGGCGATGTTCGTGGACTAGGCGGGGGTCGGCGGCCAGGTTTCGGGGCGGCCTATCGCGCCCTTGGCGCGGGTGGGCAGGTGGCGAGGCGGCTCCGTGCCGCGCGGCCCGGGCCGCACAAGGGAAAAAGTTCTCAGGAACGAGGCGATGTTCTTGATCTGGCGGGTCATCGGGGTTGTTTCTCGGGCATGACGAACCGCCCCCTAGGTCCCGTTCTCCTTGCAGCGCTCGGGTTTTTCGCCCCGCAGCTGCGTTCCTCCCCGGAGCTTTCCGGGGCCGTCGAGGCCCGGATCGCCTCGGAATACCCGTCGCTTGAGACCCTATACAAGGACCTGCACGCCCATCCCGAGCTTTCGCTCATGGAGGAGAAGACCGCGGCCAGGGTGGCCGCGGAATTGCGCGCCGCCGGCTTCGAGGTCACGGAGAAGTTTGGGGGGACCGGCGTCGTCGGCGTGCTCCGAAACGGCGCCGGCCCCGTGCTCCTCATCCGCACCGACATGGACGCCCTGCCCGTGAAGGAGGAGACGGGGCTTCCCTATGCGAGCACGGTGCGCGCCCTGAACCTCTCGGGGGCGGAGGTGCCCGTGATGCACGCCTGCGGTCACGACGTCCACATGACGGTGTTCGTGGGCACGGCCCGCATGCTGTCCGGGCTCAAGGATAAGTGGGGCGGGACCGTGGTCCTCGTCGGCCAGCCCGCCGAGGAGATGGTGGTCGGGGCCCGCAACCTGCTGACGGCGGGCCTCTACCGCCAGTTCCCGAAACCGGACTTCGCCATCGGGCTCCATGACGAGCCGCTGCTGGCGACCGGGTCGGTCGGCTTCTCCGAGGGAAACTTCAGCTCCAACTCCGACTCGGTCGACATCACGGTGCGCGGCATCGGGGGTCACGGGGCGATGCCCGAGAACACGAAGGACCCGATCGTCCTCGCGTCGCAGATCGTGCTTGCCCTGCAGACGATCGTCAGCCGGGAGATCCACCCCGGCGAGCGCGCGGTGGTCACGGTCGGGAGCATCAACGGCGGGACCAAGAACAACATCATCCCCGACAGCGTGAAGCTCCAGCTGACGCTGCGCTCGTACTCGGACCATGTCCGGGAGCACCTGGTCGCCTCGATCCGGCGCATCTGCCGGGGCGAGGCGATCGCCGCCGGGATCCCGGAGGACCTGATGCCGGTCGTCACGGTCGTCGGCTCGTCGGCCGACTCCATCTACAACGACCCGGCGCTCACGCGCCGGGTGCGGGCCGCCGTGACCGGCTGGCTCGGGGCCGACCACGTGGCGTCGGTCGAGCCGATCATGGCCAGCGAGGACTTCAGCCAGTATGGGCGCACGGTGGAAAAGGTGCCGATCTGCTTCTTCGAGCTCGGGGCCACGGCCCCCGACAGGCTTGCCGAGAGCCGCCGCACCGGCGTCCCGGTGCCGTCCCTGCACTCGAGCAAGTTCGCACCCGTGCCGGAGCCCACGATAAAGACGGGGGTCAAGGCGATGACCGCGGCGGCTCTGGACCTGCTGGCAAGGAAGTAAACGGCCTTGGGGCGCGCCTCACGATTCAGAGAGCAGATCGTCGCGGAGCTTCTCGAGCTCGTCCAGCCGGGGCTGGATCCGCTTGCGCAGGGCACGGCGGTTGATGTGCCACGCGAACCAGAAGACCAGGGCAAAGAAGGCGAAGAACGCCAGGAATATGGCGGGTTCGCGCAGGGGGTCCCACGACGGCAGCCGATGGATGATCACGGCGACCTGGATCGCGATCGCTACGGCGCAGGGCGCGAGATACCAGGCCCACACGGTTCGCAACAGGCGCCTCTGGTGGCGCAGTTCGGCGATGTCAGCCTCGACCTTGGCAAGCAGGGGCGCGTCGGCGCCAAGCCGCATGCGGCGGGCCCGAAGGCGCTCGCGGACAAAGAACCCGCTCACGCCGAGGATGAGCGCGATTGCGATCGCCATGGGCCAGCCCGCCGCCTTCAGCTGCCACCAGAAGAAGACGTACGCACCGACGACGACGAGGCCGGCTCCGGACTCGGCCAGGTCACGCACGAGCAGGGCGCCATACATCGTTCGGCTCTTGGCTTCAAAAGTCGCCCTGAGCGTTGAAAGGTCGGCGCCAATGCCGACCGGCAGTTCCTGCCGCCTCCAGGCGGCCTCGTAGTCACTCCAGTTCATCGGCGGCTCCTTTCAGTAGCTCGGCGAGGCGCTTTCGCGCGCGGCTTAGCGCCACGCCCACGTGGTTCTCGGTAAGTCCGGTAACTTCGGCGATCTCGCGGTAGGCGAGCCCGTCGAGCATCAGCAGCACCATCACCCGGTCAAACCGGGGCATTTCCTGGATCGCCCTGTAGAGCTGGTCCAGCAGGTCCCTCTGGCCGGCGGCCTCCGCGGGCGATTCGCTCTCCCCGGAAATCTGGGACAGGTCCGCCGAGGCCTCGATGTGGCGGCCGCGGCGCAGGGCGCCCCTGCGCCAGGTCAGGGCCGTGTTCAGGCAGACCCGGTAGATCCATGTCGAGGGCTTGGCCTGGCCCCTGTAGGTCGGCAGGGACTGCCAGAGCTGGAGCATGAGCTCCTGCTCGAGGTCGGCCGCGTCGGGAGGCGAGCTGGCAAACGAGCGCGTCACCTTCACGAGGACCCCGCGGTGCTCCGCCATCCATTCGGCGAAGATCGATTCCTTCGTGGGGGTGGGGCTCATTGCAGGATTAGTCGCCGCAGGTGCGCGACCCCTTACACCGATCCAGGGGGATTACCGCACGAATCGCGGTCGCCGCGGGTCGCATTCTGCGGTTTCGTCGAGTTTTCGCTTGTCACGAGGTTCGCGGGCGGAACTCTCAGGAAAAATGGCGTCCGGCTACACCGAAGCGAGCATCAAGACCCTCTCGTCGACCGAGCACATCCGGATGCGCCCGGGCATGTACATCGGCCGCCTGGGAAACGGCGCCCACGCCGAGGACGGAATCTACGTGCTCCTGAAGGAGACAATCGACAACTCCGTCGACGAGTTCACGATGGGCGCCGGCAGGAGGATCGACATCGAGCTGGAGGAGCGCCGCGCGAAGGTGCGCGACTACGGCCGCGGGATCCCGCTCGGGAAGCTCCTGGAGTGCGTCTCGGTCATCAACACGGGCGCCAAATACGACAGCGAGGCCTTCAAGAAGGCGGTGGGGCTCAACGGCGTGGGCCAGAAGGCCGTGAACGCCCTCTCGCTCGAGTACCGGGCGCAGGCCTTCCGGGAGGGGGAGATGAAGATGGTCGAGTTTGCCAAGGGCAAGCTGAAGAAGGACTACCGGGTGGCGAAGACCACGGAGCGCAACGGGACCTCGATCGAGTTCACGCCGGACGCCGAGCTCTTCGGCGCAAACCTGCGGTTCCGGACCGAGTTCGTGGAGGACATGCTCTGGAACTACGCGTTCCTGAACCGCGGCCTCACGCTCAACCTGAACGGCAAGCCCTTCAAGTCGGAGAACGGCCTGAAGGACCTCCTTGAGAAGAACCTGATCGGCGAGCCGCTCTACCCGATCATCCACCTGGAGGGCAACGACATCGAGATCGCGGTCACGCACGGCTCGCACTACGGCGAGGAGTACTTCTCGTTCGTGAACGGGCAGCACACGACGATGGGGGGCACGCACCTGCAGGCCTTCAGGGAGGCCTTCGTCGACACGATCCGCAACTTCTACAAGCGCGACCTCGACGCGGCCGACATCCGCCAGTCGGTCGTGGCGGCGGTCTCGGTGCGGGTCATGGAGCCCATCTTCGAGTCGCAGACGAAGACGAAGCTCGGCTCGAGCGTCATCGGGCCGGACGGGCCCACGATAAAGGAGTTTGTCGGCAAGTTCGTGCAGCAGACGCTCGACGTCTACCTCCACAAGAACCCGGAGACGGCCGACGCCCTCTTGCGGCGGATCCAGGAGAGCGAGCACGAGCGCAAGGAGCTGACCGGGATACGCAACCTGGCGCGCGAGCGGGCCAAGAAGGCCTCGCTCCACAACCGAAAGCTGCGCGACTGCCGCCTGCACCTGGGCGACAAGGACCCCCGCTCCGAGGACAGCGCGATCTTCGTCGTGGAGGGCGACTCGGCCGCGGGCTCCCTCACGGCGTGCCGCGACGTCCAGACCCAGGCCGTCTTCGCGCTGAAGGGCAAGCCCCTCAACACCTACGGCCTGTCGAAGAAGGTCATCTACGAGAACGAGGAGTTCCACCTCCTGCAGTCCGCCCTCAATATCGAGGAGGGGCTCGACGGGCTCCGGTACGGGAAGGTCATCATCGCGACCGACGCCGACGTGGACGGGATGCACATCCGGCTGCTCCTCATCTCCTTCTTCCTGCAGTTCTTCCCCGAGCTGATCGCCCACGGCCACCTCTTCATCTTGGAGACGCCGCTCTTCCGCGTGCGCAACAAGAAGGAGACGCACTACTGCTACACCGAGGCCGAGAAGCAGGCGGCGGTCGGCAAGCTCGGGGCCGCCGCGGAGATCACCCGCTTCAAGGGCCTGGGCGAGATCTCGGCCGGGGAGTTCAAGGCGTTCATCGGGGACGACATCCGGCTGGAGCCGCTGTCGCTGGCCCACGTCCACAATAGCGACCTGCTGCTCTCGTTCTACATGGGCAAGAACTCGCCCGAGCGGCAGGACTTCATCATCGAGAACCTCCGGGTGGAGAAGGACGTCGTCCAGGCCTAGGGCACCGACCGCCATGCCAAAGGAAACCAAGATCCCAGGGTCGAAGAAGGGCGCCGAGGCGCCCCTTGAGCGCAGCTACCGGGACTGGTTCCTGGACTACGCGAGCTACGTGATCCTGGACCGCGCCGTCCCCCACATCGACGACGGGCTCAAGCCCGTCCTGCGCCGCGTCCTGCACACCCTGTGGGAGATGGACGACGGCCGGTTCCACAAGGTGGCGAACATTGTCGGGGCCACGATGCGGTTCCACCCCCACGGCGACGCGTCGATCGGTGCGGCGCTGGTCGGCATGGGCCAGAGGGGCTGGCTCGTCGAGCCGCAGGGAAACTTCGGCAACGTGCTCACGGGCGACGAGGCGGCCGCGCCGCGCTACATCGAGGCGCGCCTGACGCCCTTCGCGCGCGAGGTCCTCTTCAACCCGAAGACGACGCAGTGGCAGCTGAGCTACGACGGCCGCAACCGGGAGCCGGTGACCCTTCCGGCGAGGTTCCCCATCGTGCTCCTCGAGGGGGCCGAGGGGATCGCGGTCGGCCTCGCGACGAAGATCCTGCCGCACAACTTCAACGACCTGTGCCGCGCGGCGATCAACCACCTTCAGGGAAGGACGTTCAGGATCTACCCCGACTTCCCGACGGGGGGCATCGCCGACTTCTCCGAGTACAACGACGGCGAGCGCGGCGGCAAGGTGAAGGTCCGGGCGAGGATCGAGCAGCGCAGCAAGGTGCTCCTCGCGATCACGGAGCTGCCGTACGCGACGACGACCGAGTCCGTCATCGAGTCGATCCTGGCCGCGAACGCCAAGGGCAAGATCAAGGTGAAGCGGGTGGACGACAACACGGCCGACCAGGTCGAGATCCTCGTGCACCTGCCGCAGGGCGCCGAGCCTGAGAAGGTGATCCAGCAATTATACGTCTTCACGAGCTGCCAGGTGGCGATCTCGCCGTCGGCCTGCGTCATCGAGGACGACAAGCCGGCCTTCCTCGGCGTGCGGGAGATCCTTAAGCGCGGCGTCGACCGGACGGTCGAGCTCCTCAAGCGGGAGCTGCAGATCCGCCAGGGCGAGCTCGAGCAGCAGTGGCACTGGGACTCGCTCGAGCGCATCTTCATCGAGGAGCGCATCTACCGCAGGATCGAGAAGTCGAGGACCTGGGAGAGCGTCCTTGGCGAGATCCGGGAGGGCCTGAAGCCCTTCGTGAAGCGCCTGCGCCGGGAGATCGTCGACGACGACATCGCCCGGCTGACCGAGATCCGGATCAAGCGGATCTCGGCCTACAACCGGTTCGAGGCCGACGAGAAGCTAAAGAAGATCGAGGAGGACATGAAGGGCCTGAAGCACGACCTGAAGCACCTCACGGCCCACGCGGTGCGGTGGTTTGAGATGCTTCAGGAGAAGTACGGCAAGGGCGTCAGGCGGCGCACGCAGTACGACGAGATCGAGCAGATCAGCGCCGCCGAGGTGGTCTCCGCGAACCAGAGGCTCTACGTGAACCGCGAGGAGGGGTTCATCGGGCTGAACTGGCGCCAGCACGAGTTCGTGCAGGAGTGCACCATCTTGGACAGCGTGCTCTGCATCATGGCCGACGGCTCGCTCAAGGTCTCGAAGGTGGGCGACAAGGTCTTCATGGGGCTCGGCATCCTCCACTGCACGGTGTTCCCCAAGGACGGCGACACGTCGTTCTACACGATGATCTACCAGGACGGCGCGAGCGGGAAGGCCTTCGCCAAGCGCTTCCAGATCGGGGGGCTTTCCCGCGACAAACTCTACCCGCTCACCAAGTCCGACGGCTCGAGGGTGGTCTACTTGGACGTGAGCCCCACGCAGAAGGCGATGCCGAAGCTCGTCCACGTCTCGCTTGACGGCCGCAGCAGGGCCCGGGTGAGGGAGTTCGACTTCGGGGTCGCCGAGGTCTCGATCAGCGGGCGCGCCGCGAAGGGCATCACGGTCACCAAGTGGGCCGTGAAGGAAGTGAAGCGGGTCGACCCGGCCTAGGCGGATCCATCGGGCATGCGGGATCCCTTCCCGGCCGGCGCGCCCGCTGGCACGTGGCCCCCCCCGAGGTCGAGCGCCGGGAAACCCGACGCCGGCCTGCGGCGCCTATCGGCCGAAGAACCTGAGGGCCCTCTCGCTCGAGGGGGCGTCGATGACCCGGGCCGGGGGGCCCCGCTCGACCACCTGGCCGCCGTCCATGAAGATGACCTCGTGGGCGACGGCCCTCGCGAACCCGACCTCGTGCGTCACGACCACCATCGTCCTCCCCTCGGATGCGAGGGACCGCATCACCGCCAGCACCTCGCCCGTGAGCTCCGGGTCGAGGGCCGAGGTCGGCTCGTCGAAGAGGAGCGCGGCCGGCTGCATCGCGAGCGCGCGCGCGATCGCGGCGCGCTGCTGCTGCCCCCCGGAGAGCTGCGCGGGGTGCGCGTCGGCCTTGTCGGTGAGCCCCACGCGGTCCAGGAGGTCGAGAGCGAGGCCCCGGGCCGTCGACCTGGAGAGGTTGCGGACGACCCGGGGCGCCAGCGCCACATTCTCCCACACCCGCAGGTGCGGGAACAGGTTGAACTGCTGGAAGACCATCCCGACCCTCGACCTGAGGCCGTTCAGGTCCGCGTCCCTCGCGCGCACCGGCCTTCCCGCGAAGCGGACCTCCCCCTCGTCGGGGATCTCGAGGAAGTTGAGGCAGCGCAGGAGCGTCGACTTGCCCGAGCCGCTCGGCCCCAGGATGGCCGTGACCCGCCCGGCGTGGACCTCAAGGGAGACCCCGGCGACGGCCGTCACCGGGCCGAAGCGCTTCACGAGGCCCCGGGCCTCGAGGACGGCGCCCGAGGGGTTCTGCGGCTCAGGCTGCATGGCGGCGGTAGCGGTGCTCGAGCGCCTTGACGCCCAGCGCCAGGAGGAGCGTCAGGGCCAGGTAGAGGAGCGCGAGCAGGGTCAGGCTCTCGGTGTAGCGGAACGTGGCGCTCGCATAGAGGCGCGCCTCCTGGGTCATGTCGCGGACGCCGAGCACCGAGACGAGCGAGGAGTCCTTGAGGAGCGAGATCAGGTCGTTGCCGAGCGTCGGCAGGATCCGCCGGAAGGTCTGCGGCAGGAGCACGTGCCGCAGGGCCTGGCGCTGCGAAAGGCCGAGCGCGCGGGCCGCCTCGGCCTGGCCGCGAGCGAGCGATGTGAGGCCCCCGCGAAGGGTCTCCGCCTCGAAGGCGCCGTAGGCGCAGACGAGCGCCGCCACGACCCGCACACCCATCGGCACGTCGGAGGCGCGAAGGCCCGCGAAGAGGCCCGTCGCGCCCGCGCCCCAGCGCAGGGCGTCGACGCCGAGCGGAACCAGGACGAACGCCACGATGAAGATCTGCACGAGGATAGGGACCCCGCGCACGACCTGCACGTAGAGCGTGGCGACATTCCTGCGGACGGGGTGGGGGGAGACGAGCCCGAGCGCCGTCGCGAGCCCGAGGGCGATCGCGAGCGGGAACGCGACGAGCGTGACGGCGAGCGTCACGCCGAGTCCGGAGAGGATCATCCCGAGGATCTCCGCGTAGACGGCCGATGTGGCGGCCCGCCAGGCGAAGACAGTCGCGCCCAGGGCGACCGCGAGCAGCCACCAGGGCGCTCTCGCGAGGCGCCCGACGTTGCCCGGGGAGAGCTGGCCGTCGGGTCCGATCATGCTCGGCGGGGCCTCACGGCCAGGCGGCCCCTGCCGCCTTGAAGCCCGGCGAGAACCATTTGGAGTTCAGGCGAGCGAGCGAGCCGTCGGCCCTCATCGAGGCCAGGGCGGCGTCAACGGCCGGCCGCAGGGCCGATCCGCGGTTGAAGATCATCGCCAAGTCCTGCCCGTCCAGGGCGCCTTCGAGCAGGCGCAGGCGCCCGGCGCTGGCGCCCACGTAGCCCTGCCCGCCGATGTCGTCGATGATGACGGCGTCCAGGTCGCCGTTGACGAGCGCCTGCACCAGGTCCCCGAAGTCGTCGTAGGCGACGGTGCGCGAGCGGCCCACGAGCTCCCCGGCCCGGGTGTAGTTCGTGTTGCCCTTCTGCGCCCCGAGCCTGGCGCCCGGGGTACGCGCGAATTCCTCGAGCGAGGTGAACCGCTTCTCGCCCAGGCGGACCATGAGCCGCTGGTGGACCTGCGCGTAGCTCGTCGAGTAGTCCACGACGCGGGCCCGCGCGGGCGTCACCGTGATCCCGTTCGCCGCCATGTCGAACTGCCCGGTCACGATCCCCTGGATCATGCTGTCCCAGGCGATCTCACGGAACTCGGGCCGGAAATTGAGCCTGCAGGCGATCTCCCGGATGGCGTCGTAGTCCCAGCCTCCGGGCTTGCCGGTGCCCGGGACCATGTAGTCAAACGGGGGAAAGTCGTCCTCGACCGCGACGACGACGACCCGGCCCCCGAGGTCGGGCAGCGGGGCGGGCGCCACGGGAGCAGAGGCGGGCGGCCCGCCCCCCTGCATCCGGGCGAGGCCGAGCCCGAGGGCCAGCGCGAGAGTCGCGGGTATCCGGCAAGACACGAGAGGGACCGTGGCCGACGCGCGAGGGGCTGGCAAGTGCGCCCTGAGGAGGCAGGCCTACAGCACCTCGGTCTCCAGCATCGCGGCCTCGATCGCGGAGCGGCGCCTCAGGTAATATATCGCCATTCCCCCCTGGTAGAGCAGGGTCGCGCCCGCGACGCAAAGGTAGACCAGCCGGAGGAATTCGAGGAGGAACTGGTCGACCGTCATGCCGGCCTGCGCGATCTGAGCGGCCAGCTCCGTCGTCACGACGGGGCGGATGGCGGATATGTCGGGGTTGGCGACCCGGACGGCCACGTACACGAGCATCGTGGTCATCAGGTAGAGTTGGCTCGAGACGAGCCAGCGCATGCCGTTGCCGCGGCCCGCGCGCAGGAGCGCCGCCCCGTGGAGCTCGATCGCCCCCGCTCCCGCGACAAGCAGGCCGATTACCGAACCCGAGACGTCGCGCGACGCCGCCGAGACGAGCGCGAACGCCCCCGCCACGCCGAGAATGGACATCCCGTCAAAGCGCGCCACGCGGGTGACCCGGCGCAGGACCTCGGTGGGCGGGAGGGGAGGCTTCATCGCGGGAGGGGGTCTTCATTCAGGGGTTGGAGGCGAATCTCAAGCTTCTTCGCGACGGCGGCGGCGCCGCCTGCGGGGCGCGGACATTTTGGGGGTTGCGAACGGGCGGCTTTGTGTGATGTTCCGCAGCAGTCAAAAACACCCCATAATTACCCCACCCCATGGATACCCCGGTTTCGGCGCTGATTGAGCGCAAAGGGTCAGCTGTGCACGCCGTGCCTTCGACGTTTACGATCGCCGAGGCCGTGGCCGAGATGAACAAGAAGCGGATCGGTTGCGTCGTCATCATGGATTCGGGAAAGATAACGGGCATCTTCACCGAGCGCGACGTCCTCAGCAGGGTCATCATGGCCGACCTCGACCCGAAAACGGTCCGGGTCGGCGACGTGATGACCACGGACGTCCACATGATCAGCCCGGACACCACGGTCGAGCAGACGATGGTGCTCTTCGCGGAAAAACGCTGCCGACACATCCCGGTCGTGGACCAGGGCCAGCTCAAGGGCCTCATCTCGATCGGGGACATCTCGCGCTGGGTCGCCGACACGAGCAAGGCCGAGGCGGACCACCTCAAGAACTACATCTCGGGCGGATTCCACGCCTAAAGGCGCGGCCGCGCCCCCGCGAGGCCCGGGGCGGGCGTCAAGAACCCGCGATTTGACGGGTGGAGCGGGGTGGGCCAAATTCTGCCCGAACCCCGATTCCACTCCATGAAAGCCATCACCACAGCACTAGTCGCGGCCCTTGCCGCCTCCACCATGAGCGCCTCCATCGTCACCCGTGAAATCGATTACGAGCACAACGGCGTCAAGCTGCAGGGATTCCTGGCCTACGACGACGCCGGCGTTAAGGGCGGGAAGCTTCCCGGGGTGCTGGTCGTCCACGAATGGTGGGGCCTGAACGACTACGTGAGGGGCCGCGTCCTGAAGCTGGCGAAGCTAGGGTATGTCGCCTTCGCCCTCGACATGTACGGCAAGGGGGTGCTCGCCACGGATCCTGAGAAGGCCGGGGAATTCTCCGGGCAGTTCCGGGGGAAGCCCCTCATGGCCGAGCGGGCCCGGGCCGGCCTCGATCAGCTGCTGGGCACGGGCCTCGTCGATCCCTCCCGCGTCGCCGCCATCGGCTACTGCTTCGGGGGCTCCACCGTGCAGGCGCTCGCCTATTCGGGCGCGCCGCTCGCGGGGATCGTCAGCTTCCACGGGGGCCTGATCCCGGCGTCCGAGGAGGCCGTCTCGAAGAACAAAGCGAAGATCCTCATCTGCCACGGCGCCAGCGACCCGTCGCTCAAGCAGGAGCAGATCGACGCCTACCTGAAGTCGCTTAACGACGGCAAGGTGGACTACAAGTTCGTGGTGTACGCGGGCGCGCTGCACGCGTTCACGAACCCGGACGCGGACACGATCGCCTCTGAGAATCCGAGCATGAAGGGCTTCGTCGGCTACAGCCCCTCCGCGGACCGCCGCTCCTGGGAGGATATGAAGGCGTTCTTTGGCGAGATCTTCGCGCCCGCGAAGGGTTGACCCCCAAAGGGGTCTGGCCGCGGGCCTTCATACGGCGAGCTCGTACCAGCGCTTGGTCCTCACGCACGCCCGGCAGACCGAAAGCATCACGGGCACCTCGACAAGCACGCCCACGACGGTGGCGAGCGCGGCGCCGGAGGTCGGGCCGAAGAGCGTGAGCGCCACCGCGACCGCCAGCTCGAAGAAGTTGCTTGCGCCGATGAGGGCGCCCGGCGACGCCACGTTGTGCGGCACCCTGAACCGGCGCATCAGCAGGTAGACCAGGGCCGAATTGAAGTAGACCTGTATCACGATCGGCACCGAGATGAGAAGCACGACGGGCCATTTCCCGAGGATGTTCTCCGACTGGAACGCGAAGATGAGAACGAGGGTCGCGAGGAGCGCCAGGATGGTGACCGGCTTGAAGACGGGCAGGAAGGCCCCTTCGAACCACGGGCGTCCCCTCAGGCGAATGAGCGCGGTGCGGCTCAGCCATCCAGCCGCCAGCGGGATCACGATGAAGACGACGACCGACGTGAAGAGGACCTCGCGCGGCACGGTCACCCCGGCGACGCCCACCAGGAACATCACGATCGGGGCGAACAGCACCAGCATGATGAGGTCGTTGATCGCCACCTGGGCCAGCGTGTAGGCCGAGTCGCCGTCCGTGAGGTAGCTCCAGACGAAGACCATCGCGGTGCAGGGCGCTGCGGCGAGGATGATGAGCCCGGCCGTGTAGCTTCGCGCGGCATCCTCCGGGATGAGGCCGAGGACCTGGCCGAAGAGCACCCGCAGGAACAGCCAGCCGAGGAACGCCATGCCGAACGGCTTAACGAGCCAGTTTACGAAGAGCGTGATCGCCAGGCCCTTCGGCCTTTGCATGACGCCCTTCAGCCCCCCGAAGTCGATCTTCAGCATCATCGGGTACACCATGAGCCAGATCAGCACGGCGATGGGTATGCTCACGTGGGAGGCGTGGCCGAACTCGAGCGAGCTCAGCCAGAGCGTCAGCGACGGGAACATACGCCCTGCCGCCACGCCCACGACCATGCACGCGAGCACCCAGGCGGAGAGATAGCGCTCAAAGAAGTCCAGGCGCTTCACCGGACCGGCGCGGCCTGATGCCTCGGCGGGAACAAAGGGGCCCGGAGGCGCGTCGCCCTCGATCCCGGCCTCGTTTCCAATGCCCTGGACCTGCAGCTCCCGCAGCCGCGCGTCCGGCAGGGCGCACAGAAGATCGATGCGCCGCGCGATCTGGGAGGCGACCTGGACAAAGGCCCATTTCCTCTCGGCCTCCGATCCCTGGGCCGTCGCGGGGTCCGGCGAGCCCCAGTGGGCGAGGATCGGGTGGCCGGGCCAAACGGGGCATGCCTCGCGCGCATTGTCGCAGACCGTGATGACGAAGTCGAAGGCGACCCCCTTGAACTCGTCCCATGACTTGCTGCGCGCATCGGGCGCGTCGAGGCCGTAGCGGTCCTTTAGGACCCATAGCGCAAGGGGATTGACGGTGCCGGTGGGCGCTGCGCCCGCGCTATAGGCCTCGAAGCGTCCGCGGCCCCTGTGCCGCAGCAGGCATTCGGCGATGATGCTCCGGGCGGAGTTGCCGGTGCAGAGAATCAGAACCTTGTAGGGAGGCGTCACGTGGAAAGGGCGCGTCGCGCCTTCAGCGCCGCAGGCGCGCAGCATATCGGGCCGCGTTGCGCAAGCCTGCGCGTCAGCGTGTTCAACCGGGCCGAGTCCGCCCGGAAGACCGGGTCCTCGCGGGCGCAGTCCTGCAGGCAGGCGAGGTTCGCCTTCAGCTCCCCCGAAGTGCGGGCGGGCAGGCTGTAGACCATCCAGTTGGCCTGCCTGCGCGCGACTGCAAGGCCGCGCGCCCGCAGGTAGGCGAGGTGCTTGGACACCTTCACCTGCGGCTCGCCCAGGATCTCCTGGAGGTGGCACACGCAGAGTGGACCCTCGCCAAGCAGGTTGAGGATGCGCAGTCGTGTCTGGTCGCAGAGGCACTGGTAGATCTGGACAAGTGTCATGTCCATACAGGTATATACCTAATTCGGCATATACAAGCGCAATCGCAGCAGCTCCGTCCCGCCCTTAAAGCCACGCACCCGGGCGGCCGCCGTGCCTGACCGTGGTGACGTAGCGGTTGCGCGACCTGCGGACGGCGATCCGGGCGCCGAAGGCCTCGCTCAGCCTCTTTGAGGTGACGACCCCGGTCCTCGGCCCCGCGGCGAAGGCGCGCCCGTCGCGAAGGAGGAGTGCGTGCGTGAACGCCGGCATTATCTCCTCGGCGTGATGGATCACGAGGACCAGGGCCGGACCGTGGCGGCGCTTGGCGATCCCCTCCAAGAACCAGAGGAATTCCTCGCGGGCGACCGGGTCGAGGCCCGCGCACGGCTCGTCGAGGATGAGGAGCTTCGGCCGCGCCATGAGGGAGCGCGCGATCAGGATCCTCTGGCGCTCGCCCTGGGAAAGGTGGACCCACTCGCGGTGCGCCAGGTGGGCGCCCCCGACGAACCGCAGGAGCCTACGGCCCTCGGCCGCCTCGGCCCGCCCCGGCTTAGCCCAAAGGTCGAGCTGCGCGTACCGGCCGCTCATGACGGTCTCCAGCGCCGTCTCCGCCGCGGGGATCGACGCCTGCAGCGCGCTCGTCACGATGCCGACCTCGAGGCGCAGCTCGCGCCAGTCCGCCTCGCCGTAGCGCCTGCTGAGGAGCGCGATCTCGCCCGAGGAGGGCGAGAGGTACCCTGTGATCGCCTTCAGGAGCGACGTCTTCCCGCTGCCGTTGGGCCCCAGGATCACCCAGTGCTCGCCCCTGCGGACGCGCCAGTCGAGCCCGCGCAGGATCTCCGTGCGCCCGCGCACGACGCGAAGGTTGGAGACGCAGAGGATGTCGGCCATGCGGTCCAGGCTGACGCGTCGGCCCCGGGAATTCAACCGGGTCTTGTGCGCCGGCCGCGGATTGCCAAGAGTCGCCGCCTTCCAGCAACGATGACCCTCGTCGACTCCCACACCCACCTTGATGCGGCCGCCAGGAGCGGCGCGCTGCCGGAACTCGTGCGGCGCGCGCGCGAGGCGGGCGTCGGCTGGATGGTCGCCGTCGGGACGGAGCCCGGCGACTGGGCGCTCTACCGCGAGCTCGCGAGGGCGAACCGGGACTGCATCCGGCACACGGTCGGCGTCCATCCGTGCTCGGTGGGCGAGGGATGGGAGGCTGCGGTGGCCGAGATCGAGGGCTACTGGAGGGCGGGCGCGGCGGACGCGCCGGTCGCGCTCGGCGAGTGCGGGCTCGACCGGTTCCACCTGCCGAAGGCGCCGGCCGAGGCCGCGCGGATCCTCGGCCTGCAGAAGGCGGCCTTCGAGGCGCAGCTCGCGATCGCGCGGCGGCTCGGCTGCGCGCTCGTGATCCATTCCCGGGGCGCCTTCCGGGAATGCGTGGAGATGATCGACGCGAGCGGCGTCAACTGGGGCCGCGTCGTCTTTCACTGCTTCTCCGAGGGGGAGCCTGAGATCCTCGAGCTCGCGCGCAGGGGGGGGCGCGGGTCGTTCACGGGCATCCTGACCTACAAGAACGCGGACGGCGTGCGTGCGGCGGCCAAGGCGCAGGGCCTCGCCCGTCTGATGATCGAGACGGACGCCCCGTTCCTCGCCCCGGCGCCCCACCGCGGCAAGCCGAACGAGCCGGCCTACCTGCGCCACACGGCCGAGTACGCCGCGGGCCTCTTCGGTGTCGGCTTGGACGAGCTCGCGGACGCCACGACGGCGACGGCGCGGGCCTTCTACGGATTCTGACCGGGGCGGCCCGGCCTCTAGGCCTCGTCAAACTTGCGCGCGAAGAGCTGCTCGAGCTCCGTGAGCATCTGCTGCGCGTCGTCGCCGGTGACGACGAACTTCACCTTGGAGCCGTTGCCCGCCGCCAGCATCATGAGCCCCATGATGCTCTTGCCGTTCACCTGCTCCTCGTCCTTCTCGACGAACACCTCGGACTTGAATTTGTTGGTGATGCGCACGATCATCGCGGCCGGGCGCGCGTGAATCCCCAGCTTGTTCAGGACGACAAGCTCCTTGACCACGGCCTGGCCGGGAGGGGTCGTTTCGGTTGGGTTCATCGGCAGTGGGTGCGCGGCAGAAGAATGTGGCGAGCAGTGTAAACTCCCCAGCTAGGCCCGGCTTGCAACTCAAAAACCAGATGGCAGCATCGCCTTGGATGCCGGAATTAGCAATCATCGTGCCGTGTCGTCTGGAATCTAAGAGATTCCCGAGGAAGCTCTTGCACAGGATAAAGGGGCGGCCGCTGCTGCTCTGGGTCGCCGAGCAAATCACGCGAGCGGCCCCGGGCGTCGAATTGTGGTTCGCGGTTGACGATCCCCTCCTTGCGGACTGCCTGGCCCCAGGGGGCTACCGGACGCTGATGACCAGGACCGACCACGCGAGCGGCACGGACCGGATTGCCGAGGCCAACCGCACCGTTCGGGCCGCACGCGTGATCAACGTCCAGGCCGACGAGCCCCTGGTCTCCGCGGGCCAGATCCGCATGCTCGCCTCCCTCATCTCGGGGCCGGCGGACATGTCGACTCTGGCGACCCGGTTCACGACCGCGGCGGACTTCCGCAACCCGAACCAGGTCAAGGTGGTGTGCGACCGCGAGGGCCGCGCCGTGTATTTCTCTCGCGCCCCGATTCCCTATCCCCGGGACCTGGGCGGGGAGGTCGACGACCGGTGGGTCGGCGCCCATCCCTGCTACAAGCATCTCGGGCTCTACGCCTACAAGGCGGCGCTATTGGACGAGTTCGCGCGGCTGCCCGCGGGCAGGCTCGAGGAGATCGAGCGGCTCGAGCAGCTGCGCGTGATCGAGAACGGGCGCTCGATCGCCGTCGGGCTGACGGACGATCCGACCATCGGCGTCGACACGCCCGAGGATGCTGCGAAGTTCGGGGCCCATCTCGGCGGGGGGGCCCGCTGACCGGTTCCCCGCCCGACCGCGCCCCCTTCCCCGAGGTGAACGCCCCCCCGGCCCACGAAGGCTCCCTGCGCGGCGACTGGCTCGCGATGGGGTCCGCCGCCCTCCTCTGCATGCTGCTGTACTTCGCGATAGCCTCGGAGAACCGCGAGGCCTACCGCGCGAAGCCGGTCACGTACAACCACTACAACCTCCTGGTCGAGGGGTTCCTCTCGGGCCACCTCTACATGAACATGGCCCTCGACCCGGAGAAGGAGAAGCCCGGGCGCGACCCGATGAGGTACACGCCGAGGGAGCACGACACGAGCCTCTACAAGGGTCACTATTACCTCTACTTCGGCGTCGCGCCGGCCGTGGTCCTGTTCCTGTCCCTGAAGGCCCTCGGGTGGGAGCTTCCGCAGTACTGGGCGGGCGCCGTCTTTGCGAGCGTGGGCTACCTGTTCACCGCGGCGCTGCTCTGCCGGGTGAAGCGGGACTTCTTCCCGCGGCTCCCGCCCGGCGTGCTCTTCGCCAGCGGGCTTGTCCTCGGGGCCGTCAACTGGTGGCCCATGCTGCTCAGCCGGGTGGGGATCTGGGAGGTCTGCGTCTCAAGCGCCTACTGCTTCTCGTGCGCCTGCCTCTTCTGCGCCTACCGTGCGATGGAAGGCGGACGGGAGCGGGTGTGGCTCGCGGCTGCGTCGCTCTGCGCGGGCCTGGCGATTGCGTCGCGTCCCAACTACTTCTTCGGGGCCGTGATCCTCCTGGTGCCCCTCCTTTTCTTCTGGCGGGTCGAGCGGGCCGCCCCCGCGGGCGCGGGGGCGTGGATCGGCAGGCTCTGCGCGACGGTCCTTCCGATCGCCGGCGTCGGGGCCCTCCTCGCGCTCTACAACTACGAGCGCTTCGGCAACCTGCTCGAATTCGGCACGAAGTACGAGATCCTGCTTCGGCCGACGGCGTCGAGCCTCTTCAGCGCCGACTACCTGGGGTTCAACGCCTACATGTACTTCCTGGCCCCGGCGCACTTCTCCCCCTGGTTCCCGTTCTTCAACCTGTCGCTGATGCCGGAGCTGCCGAAGGGGTACGCCGGCGAGCCCGAGGACATGTACGGGGTGGTGGCGAACATGCCGGTCCTTCTGGCCGCCGTGTTCGGCCTCGGCCTCCTCCGGATGAGGGGCGGGCGCTCGAGGCTCTGCGCCCTCGCCGCGGCCGCCGCGCTTCTCCTGCTCACCGTGGGCGGGCCGCTCATGTTCTACGTGGGCGCGAACAACCGCTACATCCCTGACGCGATCTGCGGCCTGCCGGTCCTCGCGGTGCTCGGGATCTGGGCGATCGAGGAGCGCTTCCGCGGGGGCGGCGCCCGCGGGTCCGCCGCGAGGGCGGCCTGGGGGCTCCTGGCGGCGTATTCGACGGCGTTCGCGCTGTGCGCGGGCATCCAGAGGGACGAGATCCTCCGGCACGTCCACCCCCGGGTGTACGGCGCGCTCGCGCACGCGCTCGACTACCCGAGCTACTGGTACGACCGGATCCTCGGCGTGGGCTACGGGCCGCTCAACTTCGACCTGAAGTTCCCCGCGAACAAGCCCGGCGAGAACGAGCCCCTGGTCGTCACCGGCTGGGGCCCCTGGAGCAACGTGGTCTACGTGCGCTATTGCGACCGGGACCACCTGCAGTTCGGTTTCATCGGGCCGTTCACGGTCACGCGCAGCGAGGTGTTCGAGATCGACTACGCGAAGCCGCACGCGCTCACCCTCTCGATGGGGTCCCTCTACCCGCCGCGGGAGAGCCCGTACTTCGACTCCCTGCCGGCGCCGGACGCCGACGCGCTCGCGGGCACGCTCATGGTCACGGTCGACGGCAAGACGCGGTTCCGGTTCCACACCACATTCTTTGACGCGGCCGCCCGAAGGCCGGAGCTCGGCCGGGGCCCGTCCGTCCTCGACAAGCGATGGACCTTCACGGGGACGATGTCTGGTGGGTAGGCGCCGCCGCGCCGCTTCAGATCCGGCCGGCCTTGCGCGCCTCCACCATCCGGTAGAAGTCCACGAAGAGGGGATCCGCGTCGCTCGGCCCGGGGGCGGCCTCGGGGTGGTACTGGACGCAGAAGACGGGCAGCTCCTTGTGGCGCAGGCCCTCGACCGTGTTGTCATTCAGGTTGAACTCGGTGAGGACCGCCCCGCGGTCCCTGACGCTGGCCGGATCGGTCGCGAAGCCGTGGTTCTGCGCCGTGATCGACACCTTTCCCGTCTCGACGTTCTTGACCGGCTGGTTGCCGCCGCGGTGGCCGAACTTCAGCTTGAAGGTCGAGCCCCCCAGCGCGTGCGTGATCATCTGGTGGCCGAGGCAGATCCCGAACATGGGGTAGCGGGGCAAGAGGGCCGTCACGGTCTTGTAGATGTAGGGCAGCGCGGCCGGGTCGCCCGGGCCGTTGGAGAGGAATACGCAGTCCGGGCGGTGCTCGTCGAGCAGCTCCGCCGAGGACGCCGCCGGGAAGACCTGCACCTCGAAGCCGTGGCGCACGAGCTTGCGGTAGATGGTGCGCTTCGCCCCGTAGTCGAACGCCGCCACGCGGAACTTCCTGGCGGGCGTCACCGCCGCGCCGAACGTGGTTCCCGCGGGCACGTAGGGCGGGTTATGGTTCGCCGGGTCGTCGCCCCAGATGAAGGGCTCCTTGCAGGTGACGTCCTTCACGTAATCGGCGCCCTCCATGTCCTTCCACGCCCGCGCCCGCGCCACGGCCTCCTCGTCCGAGAGGGCCCGGGTGCTCAGGCAGCACTTCATCGCCCCGTCGACGCGGAGCCTCTTCGTGATCGCGCGGGTGTCCACCTCGCTGATCCCGGGGATCCCGTTCTGCGCCAGGTAGTCGCCCAGCGCGAGGCGCGAGCGCCAGTTGCTCACGACCGGGGAGAGCTCGCGCACGACAAAGCCGCTCGCCTTCGGCACCGCGGCCTCCGCGTCCTCGTCGTTGACGCCGTAGTTGCCGATCTGCGCCGCGGTCATCGTCACGATCTGGCCGAAATAGGAGGGGTCCGTCAGGATCTCCTGGTAGCCGGTCATCGACGTGTTGAAGACGCATTCCCCGGCAATCGTGGCCTCGGCGCCGAAGGCGACCCCGCGGAAGACGCTTCCATCCTCTAGGGCAAGTACGGCGGGCTTGGTGGTCGGCATCAAGGGTCGAACAAAATCCGCAGAACGGGGCCTGCCAACCAAAAAGGCCCGAAACGGCGATCAAAAGCCGCCATTTGACAACGATCCGCAGGTAACTAACGGTGAGTGCCGCCCAAAATGCCCTACACCGAGGATCGATCTACGTGGTTCGAAGGCCAGGGGCTTTGGCAGCATGTTCCCCAGGCGGACTGGACAGACTGGACCTGGCAGCTGAAACACCGGATCATGTCCAAGGAGCAGTTGGAGAAGTACATGACGCTCACCGAGGAGGAGAAGGAGGGGTGCGAATTCGCCAACAAGAAGCTGGCCCTCGCGATCACCCCGTACTTCTTCAACCTGATCGACAGGAACGACCCCGACTGCCCCATCCGCAAGCAGGTCATCCCGCGCGGCGCCGAGATGATCGTCAGCGAGGGCGAGACCCTCGATTCGCTCGGGGAGGACGCCCACTCGCCCGTGCCCGGGCTCGTGCACCGCTACCCCGACCGCGTGCTGTTCCTCGTCACCGACCGGTGCGCGGCCTACTGCCGGTACTGCACCCGCAGCCGGCTCGTCTCGAACGCGCAGGACTACAATTTCCATCCCGAATACGAGCAGGGCCTGCGCTACATCGAGGCGCATCCCGAGGTCAGGGACGTGCTGCTGTCGGGCGGCGACCCGCTCCTGCTCTCCGACAAGAAGCTCGAGCACATCATCAGCCGCCTGCGCGCCATCAAGCACGTCGAGTTCATCCGCATCGGCTCCCGGATCCCCGTGTTCCTTCCCCAGAGGATCACGCCCGAGCTCTGCGACATATTCAAGAAGTACGGCCCGATCTGGATGAGCATCCACGTGAACCACCCCAGGGAATGCGCGGCCGAGCTCAAGGCGGCCTGCGACCGGCTGTCCTTTGCGGGCGTCCCGCTCGGCAACCAGAGCGTGCTCCTGAAGGGCGTCAACGACGACGCGGACGTCATCAAGGCCCTCGTGCACCGCCTGCTGCGCATGCGGGTGAGGCCGTACTACCTCTACCAGATGGACCTGATCACGGGCGGCAGCCACTTCAAGGTGGGTGTCCGCAAGGGGATTGAGATCATCCGCGCGCTGCGGGGCAACACGACGGGTTACGCCATACCCCAGTACACGATCGACGCACCCGGGGGAGGGGGGAAGGTCCCCATCAATCCCGACTACGTCGAGAGCATCACCGACGACGAGGTGGTCTTCCGAAATTACGAAGGCAAGAGATACCGCTACCCGCTGAAGAGCACCCCGGGGGTTGCCGAGACCGATGGGATTCCGGCTGCAGAGGCCCCTATTGTTGTGTATTAAGTATTGATTGGGAACCGGTTATGACCCAATCGCAATTAGCTTCGGATTTCTTCGGAAATTTTGAATGTTTTCCGCGCGCCCACGTCTTACTCCGTGTAGTCAGCATCGCTCATAGGAGCGGTGAATGTTTGTAGTTCTTACGGTTTGCTTGGTGTTAGGTCACACGGGCCGCTTCGAAAGGAGCGGCTCTTGTGTTTATAAGGGGACGCTAGCGGTCCTTGGCGCAGGGGCGCAAAAAAGCCGCCTGCTTGCGGCAGGCGGCTTTGGACTTTTGGGAGGTTGCTCCCGAAGGTTGATTACGGTGAGTACGTGATGGTGCGCACTCCGGCGATGCTGCCGATCGTGATCGTCGTGCCCTGCGAGAAGCCCGCGGGATACGCCTCGTTCGCGACCGAGTTGAGCGCCTTGACGTAAGACGTCGGCCCAATCAGGTCGGTGAGGATGACCGTTGAGACGCCGTTCTCGAGGTAGTACTGGTCAGCACCGGCCGAGAGCTGGCGGGCGTTGTTGAGTACCGCCTTGTCCTGGGAGTTCGTGCGGACCTTCTGGAAGGCCGGAATCGCCATGGCGGCCAAGAGACCGATGATGACGACGACAATCATGATTTCGACAAGGGTGAAGCCCTTGGAGGAGCGAGCTGTCTTCACTGAGTTCATATTTTTGTATTTGTTGTATGATGTAGCACTTTAACTTCTAGCTAACAGACGGGGATAGACGTAGGGAATTTGCGAAAGGATACAACCTTTCTGGAGGGGAATGTGAAATCCCCGCCGCGCCGGCCTGCGGGTAACAGGAATTTCTTTATATTTTGTATATAAATGATTTATGCGTTCTTCTGGGCGCCGGGACTTTTTCCGGGGCGGATCGGGCTACGTAATATTACCACTTTTTTGATTACGCCCGAGCTCCGGAATGGCGGCTTCGGCTTATGCGGGCCTCCCGGGCGGCCTCCCTGCACGGGGCGTTCTTGGGGGCCTTGGCCGGGCGCACAACCCGTGTGCGGCCGATCCGTTGCGCGAGGTTAATCCAACACCGTTGCCCCGGTTCCTGCGCGTGGGCCTCGCGCCGCCGCCGACCCAATTCGGCTTTCATCGGGGGGGGCGAGGTGCTGTGCTCCCTCACATCCCCATGCATTCCACTCCATTCAGGATTCTGAGCGCGGGCGCGCTTCTCTGCGCGCTCGCGGCCGCGAAGGCCGAGGGCGACCTCGGGATCTTCAACGATCAGGGCGACATCGGCGCCGTCAGCAAGCCGGGCTCCGGCGTCTACGACCCGGCCCACGGCACCTACACCGTGGGAGCGAGCGGCGCGAACATGTGGTTCAAGGAGGACGCCATGCGCTTCGTCTGGAAGAAGGTGTCCGGTGACGTATCGATTGCGGCCGACATCGAGTTCGCCGGCGCGAGCGCCCAGGCGCACCGCAAGGCGTGCCTGGTCATCCGCCAGAACCTCGACCCGGGATCGGCCTACGTCGACGTGGCGCGGCACGGCGACGGCCTCACCTCGCTTCAGTTCCGGGACGCGCAGGGGGGCACGACCAAGGAGATCCAGAGCAACGTGGCGGCGCCGCGGCGCGTGCGCCTGGACAAGATTGGGGACACCGTCTACCTGTCGGTGTCGAGTGCCGGGGAGGAGCCGCATCCGTCGGGCGCCTCCTTCACGCTGCACGTCGCCGACCCGTTCTATGTCGGCCTGGCGGTCTGCGCGCACGACGACAAGGCCTTTGAGACGGCGGTGTTCTCACGGGTGGAGCTCGGCGCGGCGTCGCCGGCCGCCGCCGCGCCCCAGCCGGGGCTAAGGATCATCACGCTTCCCAGCGGCGACCAGCGCGTGGCGGACCGCTGAGCGCCCCGGCGCCGGCGCCCGGGCCCCGTTTCGTTTTGCGCGCGGCCGCGCACCGGCATAGGACCCTTAACCATGATTTCACTGCACGAGGGAAGGGGATCCGGGGCCAAGAGGCCCGTGCCGAGGGTCCTCTGCCTGCGGCTGGTGATCATCGGCACCCAGCCCAAGGTCTGGAGGCGGCTCCTCGTGCGCGAGACGATGTGGCTGTCGCGCCTGCACGACTCGATCCAGATCGCCTTCGACTGGTTCGACTACCAGACGCATGCCTTCGCGCTCGACGACCTCAGGTTCGGGAACCCAGTGAAGCGGGACGACCTCATCGTCGAGGACGACAGGGACGTGACGCTCGCGGACCTCAACCTGGCCCACCGCGACCGGATGACCTATGACTACCAGATCGGCGAGGGGTGGCATGTCGACATCCGCGTCGAGAAGAGCGCCGCCCCGGGCAAGGGCGTCCACTACCCGATCTGCGTGGCGGGCGAGCGCGCCGGCCCACCCGAGGACTGCGGCGGCCTCGAGGCCTTCCACGACATGCTCGCCTGCCTCAAGGAGCCCGAGTCGGATCTCGGCCGCGAATGGCTGGCATGGCTAGGGCCCGACTACGACCCCGGCGTCTGCGACCTCGACAAGGTGAACCAGGCGCTGCGCAAGCTCGGCAAGTAGGCCGAGGGCCCCGCGGGGCCGTCAGGAGCCCGCGCAGGCGGCGAGCTTCTCCCGCAGGTGCGTGACGCGCAGCTTCGACTCGCCGTTGCGCACGGCCATCGCGTAGGCCGCGGGCTCGCCCACGATGAACACCTTATTGCGTCCCCGGGTGATCGCCGTGTAGAGCAGGTTGCGCTGCAGCATCATGAAATGGGCCTTCAGGAGCGGCACGATCACGACCGGGTACTCGCTGCCCTGCGACTTGTGGATGCTGATCGCGTACGCGAGGGCCATGTCGCCCATCTCGGCCCGGGTGAACGCGTGGCTCTCCCCGTCGAAGTCCGCCTTGATCGCGCCCGCGTCGGGGTCGACGGACGTGACCGTCCCGATGTCCCCGTTGAACAGGTTCTTGTCGTAGTTGTTGCGCAGCTGGATCACCTTGTCGCCCGGCCTGAACTCGCCCGACTGCGTCCGGATCCCGCGCCCGCGGCCGTTCAGGGCCTCCTGGAGCTGGAGGTTCAGGTTGGCGACGCCGGCGACGCCCTTGTGCATCGGGGCCATCACCTGGACGTCGGCGACCGGGTCGCACCGGGGGTAGTGCCTCGGGATGAACTCGGTGCAGAGCCGGATCACCTTGCGCAGGCAGTCCTCGGCCGAGTCGGCCGCGAGGAAGGCGAGGTCCCCGGCCGTGTCGACCTCCTCGATCGTCTGGGCCACCGGTGGCGGGGCCGCGTCGCCCGAGTTGACCGCGTGCGCCGTCACGACGATCCCGCTCTGGCCCTTCTGGCGGAAGATGACCGAGAGCCGGGTCACGGGCGCGCGCGACGCGGTGATCAGGTCCTGCAGCACGTTCCCCGGGCCGACGCTCGGGAGCTGGTCGGTGTCACCCACCAGGAGCAGGTGCGCCCGCGCGGGCACGGCCTGCAGGAGCGCCGAGGCGAGCCGGGTGTCGAGCATCGAGACCTCGTCCACGATCAGGAAGTCCGTGGCGAGCGGGTGCGACTCGTTCGAGGTGAAGCCCACGGCGGGGTCGTACTTGAGGAGCCGGTGGATCGTCGAGGCGAAGCCCCCCGTGGTCTCGGCCAGGCGCTGGGCGGCCCTGCCCGTCGGCGCAGCCAGGTGGACGCGAACCCCCTTCGCCTTGAGGATGCTCACGAGCGAGCGGAGCGTGGAGGTCTTCCCCGTGCCCGGCCCGCCCGTCAGGACCGACACCTTGTGCTCGAGCGCGCTTCGGACGGCGTGGCGCTGCAGCTCATGGAACTGGAATCCGGCCCTCGCCTCGGCCCACCCGAGCGCGGCCTCGACCTTGATGGGGGGCAGGCCGCTCGGGACGCGCCTGAGCCGGGCGACCACCTCCGCGATCTTGGACTCGGCGCGGTCGAGCACCGGCAGCTGCAGCAGGCCCGAGCCGGGCAGTGGGTCGGCCGCCGACGGCGGGAAATGCCGGACGAGCTGCCGAGTGGCCACGAGCGCCTCGATGCGGGCCGTCACCAGGCTTGCGGACGTGTCCAGCATCTCTGCCGAGAGGTCGCGCAGCGCCTCCTCGCCAAACGCGGTGTGGCCCTCCTCCTGGAGGGTCTCCATGGCGAAGAGGATCCCCGCCTCGAGGCGGGGCGGCGCGTCGTTGGCGAACCCGAGGTTGATCGCGATCTTGTCGGCCGTCTTGAATCCGATCCCCTCGATCTCGCGGGCCACGCGGTAGGGCTCGGTCATGAGGACGGCCTTGGCCTGCGCCCCATACTGCTTGACCAGCTTGACGCACTGGCTCGGGCTCACCCCGTAGGTCTGCAGGAAGATGTAAAGCTCGCGCTCGGCGCGCTTGCCGTCCCACGCCTGCTTGATCGCGGCCGCCCGCTTGCGCCCGATCCCGGCCACGTCCCTCAGGCGGCCGGACTCCTCGCTGAGCACGCGGAACGTGTCGGTTCCGAACTCGTCGACGATCTTGTTCGCGTAGACCCGCCCGATCCCGGGGACGAGCCCGCTGCCCAGGTACTTGCGGATGCCGTACACCCCCGCCGGCAGCTCGCTCTTGAAGGACGAGATCTTGAACTGGGCCCCGTGCTGGGAGTGGCGCGTCCACTCGCCGGTCAGGTGCAGGGTCTCGCCGCACTCCACGCCCGGGAGCGCACCCACGATCGTCACCGGCTCGGGCTTCGCACCCCCCTGCGCGGCGTCGGGCCGGAACTCGGCGATGGTGTAGTGGTTCTCCTCGTTCAGGAAGATGATGCGCTCGACGACTCCGGTGAGCGCTGTGGGTTCGTGGGATTCGGGCACGTGAGTCGGTGTGACCCCGGAAGCGATGGTCGATAACCCACGGAAAATCAATGGTGCATGTTCTCCGGCGTTGCCCCGTGCGGCGAACCGGTCAATCCTTGCGCCATGGTCCGCACCGCGTGCGCCGTCGCTGCGCTCTGGCTCTTTGCCGCCCCCCCGGGGCGGGCGGCCGGGCCCGCCGCGCCCGACGAGCCGGCCATCCGACAGCTCAACGACGACTACGTGCGCGCGTTCCTGGCCTGCGACGTGGCCCGGTTCCGCTCGATCCTGGCCGACGACTTCATCGGGGTCCTGGCGGACGGGCGGGTGATCGACAAGGCCGAGTTCCTGCGGCAGGCCGCGGAGCGCCCCGACGCCCAGGGGCTCAGGCTCCACGACGTCGTGATCCGGGAGTACGGGGAGACCGCGCTCGTGGGCGCCCTGGTGGCGTACCGCAAGGCGGACGGGTCGGATGTGCGGACCCGGTACTCGTGCGCGGCCGTGCGCCGCGCGGGCCGCTGGGCCATCGTCTGGGTCCAGTGGACGCGGGTCGCGGCCCGTTAAATTGGACTGGCGCGGGCGGCGCGAAGTGGAGAGATTCCCACAAGATGCCTGCGAGCCAAGAGCCCATGGAAGCCCGCGCCACGGCGCGGACCGAGGGCGACGTGCTTGAGGTCGCCCTTCAGGGGTCGTGGAGCCTCGGGGGCGCGACCCCGAGGTGGGGATCGGTCGTCGGCGACGCCGCGCCGAAGGCCGTGCGCCTGCGCGCCGACGGTGTGTCCCACTGGGACACGTCGCTGATCGTGTTCGTGGGCGAGGCCTCGCACTGGTGCGCCGACAAGGGGATCGCCTGCGACCTGGAGCGGCTGCCCGAGCGGATGCGCCTGCTCGGTGGGCAGTTCGCGAAGTCGCTTGTCACCGGGGAGCTCAACGACCATTCGCGAAGCCTGTTTGTCGAGGTGGGGCTCGCGACCCGCAACGCGATGTCCCAGGCTCGCGAATTCCTCGGGTTCATCGGGGAGTGCTGGCTTGCCGCGAAGAGGCTCGTGAGCGGGCAGGCCGGGTTCCGCTGGAACGACTGCCTCTCCGAGATGCAGAAGTGCGGCGCGATGGCGCTGCCGATCGTGAGCCTGATCAGCTTCCTGGTCGGGATCACGCTTGCGTACTCCGGGGCCATCGTGCTCCGGCGCTTCGGCGGCGACATCTGGGTCGCGGACCTGATCGGCGTGGCGATGACCCGCGAGATGGGCGCCATGATGGCGGGCATCGTGCTCGCCGGCCGCACCGGGGCCGCCTACGCGGCCGAGATCGGGAGCATGAAGTCGAACGAGGAGATCGACGCCCTCACCGTCCTCGGGATATCGCCGGTGCGGTTCCTCGTCCTGCCGCGGGTCCTGGCGGTCGGCCTCATGATGCCGCTTCTCGCGCTCTACGCCAACGCCCTTGGCATCCTTGGCGGCATGATGGTGGCGTACGTCGACCTCGGCATCCCGCCCGCCGCCTACTGGATCGAGATGCTGACGATCGTGGACCTGCCGGACATCGCCGTGGGCGTGATCAAGTCGATCGTGTACGGGCTCATCGTCGGGCTGTCCGGGTGCCTGCGCGGGCTCCAGTCCGAGAACAACGCCGCCGGCGTCGGCCAGTCGGCCACATCCGCCGTCGTGACGGGGATCCTCTACATCATCGTGGCGGACGCGATCTTCGCGGTCCTGTTCCAGGCCATCGGCCTATGACGACGGACGCCCAGCCCGCGATCGAGGTGACCGAGCTCGCCTGCTCCTACCAGGACTACAAGGTCCTGCAGGGGGTCTCCTTCAGCGTGAGGCATGCCGAGATCTTCTTCATCGTCGGGGGCACCGGTGTCGGCAAGACGACGCTCCTGCGCAACATGGTCGGCCTCGCGACTCCGGTGCACGGGGACGTCCGCTTCAACGGGCGGTCGTTCACGGGCGCGGACGTGGTCGAGCGCCAGGAGATGCTCAAGACGTTCGGGCTCTCCTTCCAGGGCGGGGCCCTCTGGAGCTCGCTCACGTTGAGGGAGAACATCGCGCTCCCCCTCGAGGAGTACACCCGGCTGCCGGGCGACGAGATCGGGCGCATCGCCGCCTTCCGGCTGTCGCAGGTGGGCCTCAAGGGCTTCGAGGACTACTATCCCTCGGAGATCAGCGGGGGCATGAAGAAGCGGGCGGGGCTCGCCCGCGCGCTGGCGCTCGACCCGACCATCGTCTTCTTTGACGAGCCGTCCGCGGGCCTCGACCCGGTCACCGCCCGCAACCTGGACAGCCTCATCCTCGACATACGGGACACCTTCGGCACGACGATCGTCATCGTCTCCCACGACGTGGATTCAATTATGGGGATCGCCGACCGCCTGATCATGCTCGACCGGGACACCCGGGGGATCATCGCCGAGGGCTCCCCCAGGCAGCTGGCCACCGGCCCGTCGGACCCCAAGGTCCTAGAATTTTTGACACGGCGGAGTGTCCGGTCAGGATAGCGCCGGAACCCACCTCCCGTCCGCAACACATGAAAACGAAAATCAGCCCCGCGGTCGTAGGCGCATTCGTCCTCGGGGCGTTTGCGATAGGGATCATCACGCTCCTCGCGCTCGGCAGCCTGAGCCTCTTCTCGAAGCCGGAGCGCTTCCTGGTGTACTTTGACGAGGGGATAAGCGGTCTCGACCAGGGCTCGCCGGTCAAGCTTCGCGGCGTGCGCGTGGGGCACGTCGTCGACATCTCGATCCGGTACGACCGGACGACCGGCAAGTCGCTGGCTGTGGTCCTGTGCGAGCTCAACCGGGGGGCGATCTCCGACGAGCACGGTGCGAACTTCGACGTCTCCGACCGCGGCGCGCTGCAGGCGCTCGTCGACCGTGGCCTCAGGGCCCAGCTGGAGATCAGCGGTCTGGCGACGGGACTGCTCTTCGTCGAGCTCGACTTCATGGATCCGCACATGCACCCGGACCTGAGCATGGCGACCGACGTGAAGTACGTGGTGATCCCGTCGGCACCCTCGGAGATCTCGGAATTCCGGGCGAGCGCCGCGGCCCTCATGGCCAACGCGACGACGCTCCTCGCGCGGATGCAGGATATCGACTTCAAGGGCCTCTCCACGGAGTTGAAGGGGCTCGTCGGCGAGACGAGGCAGCGGCTGGACGGCGTCGACTTCAAGGGGCTGGCGGCCCAGTGGAAGAAGACGGGGGAGTCGGTCGACTCCCTGGCGCGCTCTCCCGACCTGCTGCACTCGCTTGAGAACCTGAACAAGACCCTGGAGGTCCTGCGCACGTCGGTCGCGCGGCTCGACGTCCAGGTCGACTCGAACGGGAAGGAGCTGCAGGCGACCCTGATCCAGGCGCGGGCGTCCCTGGAATCGTTCAACGCCGCGGCCCAGTCGGCCCGGAGCTTCATCAACGCCCAGCAGAACTTCGGGGCGGACACCACCCGCGCGCTCGAGAAGGTCGCAGACGCCGCGGAATCGATCCAGCGGCTCGCCGACTTCCTGGAGCGAAACCCGAATGCCATCGTCGCGGGACGCAAGCTGCCCACCAATGACTAAGCCCGCCATGACTACCCGCACCTCACCCGCAAGGGGACCCCTCATGCCGATCGCGCTGACCGGCCTGCTTTTCGCATTGAGCGCCTGCAACGTGGTCCAGCCCGCCCAGGAGGACCCCACGCGCTACTTCGTTCTGTCGGATCCCGCCGTGCCCCAGGGCCAGGCGCCCGCGCCGTCGGCGGGCGTCCGGATCGGACTTAAGGCGGTGCGGCTCGAGGGCTACCTCAGAGGGAAACAGATCGTGGTGCGGACAGGGGATAATGAGATCCAGTTCAGGGACTACAGGCTCTGGGCCGAGCCCCTTGACGCCGCGATCGCCCGGGTGCTGCGCACCCGGCTCCTGGCGTCGCCCGAGGTGGCGCAGGTCTACGCCGAGCCGTTCCCGCCGGACCAGGAACGCGACGTTGACGTGTCGATTGAGGTCCGCCGGTTCGAGGGTTCGGCGGGGGCGGAAGGCCGGTACGCGGCGAGCCTTTCCGCGGCGATCGAGATATCGACGACCGGCGCCAGTCCGCGTGTCGTTGCGCACAAGGTCTTTGTCGCGCCCGCCGCGGCGTGGGACGGCCGGGACTTCGACCGGCTCGCGCGCCTGCTGACTGCGGACGTGTCCGCGCTGGCCCAGGACGTCCTCGCAGACCTTCCCGCCCGGAACTAGAGGCTACCGGAGCGCGGCGGCGATGCGCTCCAGCGCCTGCTCCACGTTCTCACGGCTGTTGAAGGCGCTGATCCGGACGTGCCCCTCGCCGCACTTGCCGAAGCCGGCGCCCGGCGTGCAGACGACCTGGGCCTTCTCGAGCAGCAGGTCGAAGAACTCCCAGGAGTCGCGGCCGACGTTCACCCATATGTACGGCGCGTTTTCGCCCCCGGCGCACGTGAAGCCGAGGCCGGCCATCGCGGAGCGGATCAGCTTGGCGTTCCCGAGGTAGAAGTCCGTGAGCGCGCGCGCCTGGCTCCTGCCGGCGTCGGTGAAGACCGCGGCCGCGGCCCTCTGGACGGGGTAGGAGACCCCGTTGAACTTGGTCGTGTGCCGGCGGTTCCAGAGGCCGTGGAGCGCGTGGGGCCGCCCCTGCTTGTCCCACGCCGTCACCGTCTTCGGCACCACCGCGTACGCGCAGCGCATGCCCGTGAAGCCCGCCGTCTTCGAGAAGCTCCGGAACTCGATCGCGACGTCGCGGGCCCCCTCGATCTCATAGATCGAGTGCGGGATCTGGGGGTCGCGGATGTAGGCCTCGTAGGCCGAGTCGAAGAGGATGACGGCCCTGTTCCTCCTGGCGTAGTCCACCCAGGCGGCAAGCTGGGCCTTGGTCGCGACCGCACCGGTCGGGTTGTTCGGGAAGCACAGGTACACCAGGTCGGCCGGGGCGGCGGGGACGGCGGGCACGTAGCCGTTGGACGGGGTGGAGTCTAGGTAGAGGATCCCCTCGTAGCGGCCGTCGACGCTCGGCCCGGTCCGCCCGGCCATGACGTTCGTGTCGACGTAGACAGGATACACGGGGTCGGGTATCGCGAGGCGCGCGTCAGTGGCGAAGATCTCCTGGATATTGCCGCAGTCGCACTTCGCCCCGTCGGAGACGAAGATCTCGTCCGGCTCGATGTGGCAGCCGCGCGCCGCATAGTCGTGCGCGGCGACGGCCTCCCGCAGGAAGGGGTAGCCCTGCTCCGGCCCGTAGCCCCGGAAGGTGGCCCGCTTCCCCATCTCGTCGGTCGCCGCATGGAGGGCCTCGATGCACGCCGGGGGGAGGGGTTCGGTGACGTCGCCGATGCCGAGCCGGATCACGGGTCGGCCGGGGTGCGCCGCCGCGAAGGCGCTGACGCGCTTGGCGATGTCGGCGAACAGGTACGAGGCCTTGAGCTTCGTGTAGTTCTCGTTTATTCGGATCATTGCTACGGACGTAAATAGGGCGTGAAGAAGGCGGTCGGTGGCCGAAAACCTTGAACAAACCGGCCGGGACCGCTTTGTTCAAGCCCTCGTTAACCCCATGGAGACTATTGGCTCGGTATCCGACATGCGAGCCCTCGCCGCAAGGCTCAGGGCCGAAAGGGGAGGGTTGTCGCTCGTTCCAACGATGGGGGCGCTCCACGCCGGGCACGAGGCGGTCATCGGCGCGGCGCTGGCGGCGGGCCGCCCGGTCGTGGTCTCGATCTTCGTAAATCCCCTGTCGTTCGGCTCGAACGAGAACTTTGCGGGGTATCCCCGGTCGCCGCAGGAGGATCTGGAGCTGTGCGCCCGGCTCGGGGTCGACGCCGTCTTCATGCCCACCGCCGAGGACGTCTACCCGCGCGGCTACTCCACCTACGTGACGGAGGAGACGGTCAGCAAGCCGCTGTGCGGCCGGTCCCGCCCCGCCCATTTCCGCGGGGTCACCACGCTGGTCGCAAAGCTGCTCAACATCGTGGCACCGACCCACGTCTTCCTCGGGCAGAAGGACGCCCAGCATGTCGCGGTCCTGGTGAAGATGGTGGCGGATCTGAACTACAGCGTGGACCTGGTGGTCGTCCTGACGGTGCGGGACCCGGACGGCCTTGCGGTCGCGGTCCGCAACCGCGAGCTCACCTCGGCCCTGAGGCAGGAGGCGGCCGCCATCAACCTCGCGCTCAAGAGGGCCAAGGAGATGGTGGACTCCGGGGTCCGGAGCTCGGACCGGCTCGTGGCCGAGGTCACCCACATCCTCGGGGCGCACTACAGGCTGCGGATCATCTACGCCTCGGTCGTCGACCCGGCGACCATGCAGGCGATGCGCGAGGTCGTGCCCGGCAGGACGCTCCTGTGCATCGCCGCGTGGCTGGACGAGGTCAGGCTCACCGACAACGCGCTGCTTTAGAACGCGCGCCGGAATGCCCGCTCCATTTCCCAGGATAGGCGTGGTCGGTTCGGGCGCCGTCGGCTCCTATTACGGGGCCCGCCTTGCGCTCGCGGGCGCCGACGTCCGCTTTCTGATGCGGGGAGATTTGGCGGCCGTCCGCTCGAGGGGCTCAATCCTGATCCGGGACGCGTCCGGCACCACGGAGGTGCGGCCCGTCGCCGCATACGGCGCGGCCCGGCAGATGGGGCCCGTCGACCTGGTCGTCATCGCGCTCAAGACAACGTCGGAGGGGGTGGGGGGGCTTGTCGAGCCCCTCCTCGGCCCCGCGACCGTCCTGCTCACGCTCCAGAACGGCCTCGGCGCCGACGAACTCCTTGCGGGGCTCTTCGGGGCAAGCCGCGTCATCGGCGGCCTCGCCTTCGTGGCGGTCACCCGCGTCGGCCCCGGCGAGGTGAAGTGCTTCCATCCGGGCTCAATCACGATCGGCGAGTTCGGCCGGCCGCCCGAGGCCAGGACGGAGGCGCTGGCGGGGCTTTTGCGGTCCGCGGGCGTCAAGACGCAGGTCGTCGAAAACCTCGTCGAGGCTCGCTGGCGGAAACTCGTGTGGAACATTCCGTTCAACGGCCTTTCCATCGCCGAGGGCGGCATCACGACCGACCGGATCTGCTCCGATCCGCGCCTCGCCGGCGAGGTGCGGGCCCTGATGGGCGAGGTCCAGCGCGCGGCCACGGGGCTCGGGTTCGCGATCTCCGACGACTTCCTCGCCCGCCAATACGACGCGACGCCCCCGATGGGCCCCTACCAGCCGTCGAGCCTCGTGGATTTCCTGGCCGGCCGGGAGGTGGAGGTCGAGGCGATCTGGGGGGAGCCGCTGCGGCGCGCCCGGGCGGCCGGCGTCCCGACCCCGCGGCTCGAGTGCCTCTATTCGCGGCTCGTCGCGCTCTGCCCCGGGGCGCGCAGGGCACCGGCCCCCTAAAGGCCTCACCCCGGGGCCCGCAGCGGCGCGGCGCCGCCATCATCTCGCTTGCGATCATCGGCCCCACCGGGATCATCGTGCCCCATGCCGAAGCCCCCCGTCACGGCCCCGATGGCTGCGAGCCACGACCCGGAAGGCCCGCCCGCGGGTCGCCTGCCGGCCGGCGGCACCGCGGCGTGACGATGCTCACGTCCCACCGCACCCCGGTCACGGGCAGGCGCGTCCAGCTGATGGCCACGTGCCTGTGCGACGCGTTTCATGACGACGTGGCGGCGGCCGCGGTTGAGGTGCTCGAGCACCTGGGCTGCGAGGTCGCGTTCCCCGAAGGCCAGACCTGCTGCGGGCAGCCGGCGTTCAACGCGGGCGACTGGCCGGCGTCGCGCAGGGTCGTGCGGCACGCCGTGCGCACGTTTGCATCACCGGACCCGATTGTGGTCCCCTCCGGCTCGTGCGCGGCGATGCTGTTCCACGGGGCGCTCCTCGAGTTCGAGAAGGAGGCCGATCTGGGCGAGGTCGACGCGCTTGGGCGGCGCACGTGGGAGCTCGGGGATTTCATCGTGAACGGCCTTGGCGTGCGCTCGTGGCCCGGCCGGTTCGACGCGGTCGTCGCGCTCCACCGCTCCTGCCACACCCGCGGGACGGGGAGCAGCGACGCCGCGGCGCTCCTCCTCGGCTCGATCGCGGGGGTGCGCCTAGTCGAGCTGGGCGAGGGCGAGCAGTGCTGCGGCTTCGGCGGGACCTTCTCGGTGGCGTTTCCGCACATCTCCGCGGCCATGGGCCGCCTGAAGCTCGACCACGTGCGGGCGGCGAGGCCGGACGTCCTGGTTTCGGGCGACATGGGCTGCCTCATGCACCTCGGCGGCATGGCCGCCCGCCAGGGCGCCCCGGTGCGTTCGATGCATTTCGCGCAGGTGCTGCGCGAGGCGCTCAGGGGGGCCGCGTGAGGACCCAGAGGATCGACCAGGCCGCGGCGCGCCTCGGCGCCGAGACGCGGGCCGCCGTTTACGACGGGGCCAAGATCGGGCACGAGAAGCGCACGAAGCTCCTGTTCGATCACTACGCCGACCCGAACCGCTTGAGGGAACTCGCCGGCGAGATCAAGCAGCACGTGGTCGAGAATCTCGACACCTACCTGCCGGCCGTCGAGGCGAGGCTTGTCGCGAACGGCGTCAAGGTCCACTGGGCCTCGACGGCCGAGGCGGCGTGCGAGGCCGTGCACGCGATCCTGCGGGCGCGCGGCGCCACGAAGCTCGTCAAGGCCAAGACGATGGTGAGCGAGGAGATCGAACTCGAGGGCTACCTGCGCGAGCGAGGGATCGAGTCGCTCGAGACCGACTTGGGGGAGTTCATCGTGCAGCTGGACCACGACCGGCCCTCGCACATCATCAAGCCGATCATCCACAAGAACCGCAGGCAGATCGCGGAGCTCTTCGAGAGGAACGGACTGGGCGCCTACAACGACGAGCCCCAGGTGATCACGCAGCGGGCCCGGCAGTTCCTGCGCCACAAGTACCTCGGCGCGGACGCGGGCCTGACGGGGGCGAACTTCATGGTGGCCGAGAGCGGAAGGCTCGTCGTCGTGACGAACGAGGGGAACTCGAGGTTCTGCCTCGCCGCGACCCGCTGCCACATCGCGCTCGTCGGCATCGAGAAGATCCTCCCGAGGGACCGGGACCTTGCGCTATTCCTCAACCTGCTCGCCCGCTCGGGGACGGCCCAGCAGCTGTCGGTGTACAACGAGTTCATCCTCGGGCCGCGCGCGCCCGGGCAGCCGGACGGGCCCGAGGAGATGCACGTCGTCTTTGTAGACAACGGGCGGACGAACGTCCTGGCGAGCTCGTGCAGGGAGATCCTGCGCTGCATCCGCTGCGGCGCGTGCCTGAACGTCTGCCCCGTCTACCGCCAGGCCGGCGGGCACGCCTACCGGAGCGTCTACCCGGGGCCCGTGGGGGCGGTGCTCTCGCCGCTCCTACTCGGCCGGCGGTTCCCGGAGAAGGCCGACCTGCCGAAGGCCTCGAGTCTGTGCGGCGCGTGCAACGAGGTCTGCCCGGTGAACATTCCCATACCGGACCTGCTGCTGCGGCTGCGCGACCGGGCGCACACCGAGCGCGTCCCGTCGCCCGGGACGCCGCCCATGGGGGCCTGGTCGATCCTCGCGTCCCAGCCGGCCGCGTGGAAGGTCGCGCTTTTCGGCGGGCGCTTTCTCGACCATTTCCCGAGAAGCCTCGTGCCCGTCCCGGCCCTCCGGGCCTGGGAGTCGTCGCGGGACCTCCCGAAATGGCGGGGAGGGGAGTTCAGAAGATGGCTCAAATTGCGTCGCAAGCGCCCGGGCGCCGGGCAGAGTTCGCCGGGGATAACACCTTAAGCATGGATTCACCCAAGAACCCAAAGCCCAAGCACGAGCCCTTCATCCTGCCTGAGACCACCATGCGCGAGTTCACGGCGCGCTCTCTCATCGTCGGTACGTTTCTGGGGGTCCTGTTCGGAATGTCGTCGCTCTACCTGGTCCTCAAGGTCGGGCTCACCGTCAGCGCTTCCATCCCGGTGGCGGTCATCTCGCTCGCGCTCTTCCGGATGCTCTCGAAGGTTGGCCTCAGGGACGCCACGATCCTTGAGAACAACGTCAGCCAGACGGCGGGTTCGGCCGGGGAGTCCCTCGCGTTCGGTGTGGGCGTCACGATGCCGGCGATCATGATCCTCGGCTTCGATCTCGACCTGACCCGGGTCCTCCTCGTGTCGGTGCTCGGCGGGTTCCTGGGCATCCTGATGATGATCCCGCTTCGGCGGGCGCTGATCGTGAAGGAGCACGGCGTGCTCAAGTACCCCGAGGGCACGGCCTGCGCCGCGGTGCTGATCGCCGGCGCGTCCGCGGAGGACCGCAAGCACGCGTCGCCGGGCGCGACCGCGGGGATGCGGGCGGCGGAGGCTGCGGGCCTCGGGAAGGCGCCCGGGGCGAAGGCCATCTTCGCCGGGCTCGGCATCGGGATCGTCTACAACGTCCTGAACCGGGTCGCGCGCCTCTGGAAGGACACGCCGGAGAAGGTCTTCGGGGCTCCCTTCAACGGGGCCTCGGTCAGCGCCGAGATATCGCCCGAGCTGCTCGGGATCGGCTACATCATCGGCCCGAAGATCGCGGCGCTCATGTGCGGGGGCGGCGTGCTCTCGTACCTCGTCCTCATCCCGATGATCAAGTTCTTCGGCGAGAGCATGCCCGGCGCCGTCGCGCCGGGCAAGATGCCCATCTCGGGGATGGGGCCGGACGAGGTCCGCGAGGCCTACATCCTCTACATAGGGTCCGGCGCCGTCGCGGCGGGCGGGATCATCAGCCTGTTCCGGAGCCTGCCCACGATCTGGCACGGGCTGCGGGAGGGCCTGCGCGACGTCGGGTTCCTCAACCTCCGGGTCGACGGTGGGGAGGCTGCCGGCCCGGCGCCGCGCACCGAGAGGGACCTCTCGATGAGGTTCGTGGGGATCGGGATCATCGTGCTCATGGGCGCCGTCGTGGCCGCCCCAACCCTCCTCGACGCGGGGATCTGGGCCAAGGCCTTGAGCGCGGTCCTGATCGTCGTCTTCGGGTTCCTCTTCGTGACCGTGTCGTCGCGGCTCACCGGCGAGATCGGCTCCTCGTCAAACCCGATCTCCGGCATGACGATCGCCACCCTCCTCCTGACGTGCCTGATCTTCCTCATCGTGGGGTGGACCGGCAGCGCATACTACGTGACCGCGCTCTCCGTGGGCGCCATCGTCTGCATCGCCTCGTCGAACGGCGGGAGCACCTCCCAGGACCTGAAGACCGGCCATATCCTGGGCGCGACGCCCAAGTACCTGCAGGTCGCCATCCTCTTCGGGTCGTTTGCTTCGGCGCTCGTCCTCGGGCCCTTGCTCCTGGTTCTCAACGACTCGCAGTCGGTCTACGTGCCGGTCCCCGCCGCGGAAGCGGCCGCCCTGCACGTCGACGTATCTAGCCTCACGAAGACCGAGCGGCTCTCCGGTCCGCAGGCTCGCGACGACCCGAGGACCTACCTGGTCTGGCACAAGAGCGACCCGGCGGGGGGCGCCTCGGAGAAGTACCTCGTGGACGCGGGGGGCACCGCCGTCTGGCTCGTCGATCCGGGAATCAACGGCACCCACGAGACCCGGCCGGACGGCAGCTCGGTCAAGAAGTTCAACGCGCCCAAGGCCGTGCTCATCTCCTACATCATCAAGGGCATCCTCGGGCACAAGCTGCCGTGGTCGCTCGTGCTGCTCGGCGTCATGATCTCGATCACGCTCGAGATGTCCGGCGTGCCCTCCCTCGCCTTCGCGGTCGGCCTCTACCTCCCGCTCTCGTCCTCGAGCCCCATCTGGGCCGGCGGGATGGTCCGCTGGCTTGTCGACGCGTACACGAGGCGCAGGCACGCGGGCAAGGACCTGACCGAGGAGCAGATGGTCGCGGAGACCGACAAGAGCCCCGGGGTCCTCCTCGCGTCGGGTTACATCGCCGGAGGCGCGCTCGCCGGGATCGTCATCGCGCTGCTTGCGGGCGCCATGAAGCCGCTCGACGACGCCTTGAACGCGTGGGCGACGGACCACAACCCCGTGTTCAACGGGCCGTACGCCGACGCCCTCTCGATGCTGTTCTTCCTGGGGCTGTGCACCTTCCTTTACTTCGTCGGGCGCGAGAAGATCCTCGTGCCGAGGCGGCTGCCGCCCGGATAGGAGCGCCATGGCCGACGACCGCGAGGAGATTCTGTCGAGGGTGCGAGGCGCGCTGGCGCCGCTCAAGGAACGCGCCCGGATGCCCGAGTACGACGGGGGCCTCGTGCTTGCCCGCAGCCGGCGCGACGCGGGGGACCCCATGGCCGAGTTTGCCGTGCGCCTTCGGGCGGTGAACGGCGAGGTCGCCGCGGATGCCGCTGCGCTGGCGGCGCTCCTTAGGGCCCGCGGGTGGACCCGCGGCTACTGCGATCCGGCGCTCTGGCCCGGTCTGCGGGCGCACTTCGGCCCGGAGTTCAGGGTCGAGACGGCGTTCGACCGCACCCGGGTGGACGACTTCCAGTTCGGGATCACCCGGGGGGCGGGCGCCGTTGCCGAGACCGGCACGATCATCCTGGCGGACGCGACCACCTCATCGCGCCTCGGCGCGCTGGCGCCGTGGGCGCATGTGGCGGTCATCTCCCGCAGGGACCTGCTTTCGGACCTGACCCAGGCGGTCGCGGCGCTCGGAAGCGACCCGAACGTCATCTGGTGCACCGGGCCCTCGAAGACCGCGGACGTTGAGGGCATCCTGATCGAGGGCGTCCACGGCCCCGGGGTGCAGATCGCGCTCTTCGTCGACTGAGCCCCTTCGCTGGGCCGCCTCAGACGCGCTCCTCGGTGACCGGATTGACGAGGGCCCCGATCCCCTCGATGTCGATCGTGACGATGTCGCCGGCCTTCAGGAACACGGGCGGCTTGCGCGCATAGCCGACGCCGTGCGGCGTCCCGGTGAGGATCACGGTGCCGGGCAGCAGCGTCTTGCTGCCGCTCAGGAACTCGATCAGCGCGGCGACGTCGAAGACCATGTCGTCGGTGTTCCAGTCCTGCATGGCCTGGCCGTTGAGCAGGGTCCGGATCCGGAGCTTGTTCGGGTCAGGGATCTCGTCGCGGGTCACCAATACCGGGCCCATCGGGCAGAAGGTGTCAAAGCTCTTGCCCTGGCAGAACTGGCCCCCGTTCCACTTCATCTGCCAGTCGCGCGCCGACACGTCGTTCGCGGCGGTGTAGCCCAGCACGTAGTCGAGTGCGCTGGCGCGCGTCGCGTTCTTGCAGGTCCTGCCGATGACGACCGCCAGCTCGCACTCGAAGTCAACCTCGGTGCTCACGAGCCCCCGGGGAATCTCGATCGGGTCGCCCGGGTTCTGGAGCGAGCTCGTGGCCTTGATGAAGAGCATGGGGCGCTCGGGCACGCCCTTGCCGCCCTCGGCGGCGTGCCTGCGGTAGTTGAGGCCTATCGCCAGGATGTTGGGGGGGGACACGGGCGCCAGGAGCTTGCCCGGCGTGACGACGCGGTCCGTGACCCGGAAGGAGCCAAACAGGTCCCCGGAGATTTCGCGGGCGGAGCCGTCCGGCTGCAGCGCGGCGTAGGCGGGGCCGGAGGGCGAGAGGTGGCGGAGGATCTTCATAGGGTCGGGAAACTCACGGTAGGGCCTCGGCATAGGCCTCCATCCCGACGCAGGTGCAGACGAGGTGGCGGTCGCCGAAGACGTTGTCGACCCGGCCCACGGCCGGCCAGAACTTCGACGCCCGGGTCCACGGCGCGGGAAACGCGGCCAGCTCGCGGGAATAGGGGCGGTCCCACGCGTCCGCGCACACCACGCGGGCCGTGTGCGGGGCGTGCTTCAGGGGGTTGCTTACCCGGTCGGACTCCCCGTTCGCCACGGCCTGCATCTCCCCGTGGATCGCGATCATCGCGTCGCAGAACCGGTCGAGCTCCGCCTTGGCCTCGCTCTCGGTCGGCTCCACCATGAACGTGCCGGGCACGGGGAAGGAGAGGGTGGGCGCGTGGTAGCCGTAGTCCATGAGCCGCTTCGCGGCGTCCTCGGCCTCGACGCCGTGCTTCTTCCATGCCCGCAGGTCGACGATGCACTCGTGGGCCACGAGCCCGGAGGCCCCGCGGTAGAGGACCGGGAAGAACCCCTCGAGGCGCTTCGCGACATAGTTGGCGTTGAGGATCGCGGCCTTTGTCGCCGCAGCGAGGCCCTCGGGCCCCATCATCCGGATGTACATCCAGGAGATGACCAGGATGCCGGCGCTGCCCCACGGGGCGGAACTCACCGCGCCGGGGTGCGAGCCGAGGACGTTCGCGAAGGGAGGCACGACGACGTGGCCCGGAAGGAACGGCGCCAGGTGGGCGGCGACCCCGATCGGGCCCACGCCCGGCCCGCCCCCGCCGTGGGGGATGCAGAAGGTCTTGTGGAGGTTCAGGTGGCAGACGTCCGCGCCGATGTGGCCGGGCGAGGTGAGGCCCACCTGGGCGTTCATGTTCGCCCCGTCCATGTAGACCTGCCCGCCGTGGGCGTGCACGATTGCGCAGATGTCCTTGATCGAGCTCTCAAAGACGCCGTGGGTCGACGGGTAGGTGACCATGAGGGCCGCGAGCCTCTCCGAGTGGGCCTGCGCCTTCGCCTTCAGGTCCGCGACGTCGATGTTGCCCTGCGCATCGCAGGCGACGGGGACGACCGCGTAGCCGCACATGGTGGCGCTCGCGGGGTTCGTCCCGTGGGCGCTCGTGGGGATGAGGCACACGTTGCGGTGCCCGTCTCCCCGGGAGTCGTGGTAGGCGCGGACCGCCAGGAGCCCGGCGTACTCCCCCTGCGAGCCGGCGTTCGGCTGGAGCGAGACCGCGGAGAAGCCGGTGATCTCGGCGAGCCAGGTTTCCAGGTCGCTGAAGAGCCGCCGGTAGCCGCGGGCCTGCTCCTCGGGGGCAAACGGGTGGAGCCGCGAGAACTCCGGCCACGAAACGGGGAAGAGCTCGCTCGCCGCGTTGAGCTTCATCGTGCAGGAGCCGAGCGAGATCATCGACTGGCAGAGCGTCAGGTCCTTGGCCTCGAGCCGTTTGATGTAGCGCAGCATCTCATGCTCGGTGTGGTACCTCTGGAAGACCGGCGCCGTCAGGAACGCGCTTGTCCGGGCGTGGGGCGCGTCGAAGCCGTCCTTGGCGGAGTCCGCGGAGGGAAGAGGGGCGCTCCCGAAGATCCCGAGGAGCGCCCGCACCTCCTCGAGCGTTGTCGTCTCGTCGAGCGAGATTCCGACCCGGCTCCCGTCGATCCTGCGCAGGTTGAAGCCCTTGGCCTCCGCCGCCGCATGCACCCTCGCGGGCGCGACATTGCTGGCCGTGAGCGTATCGAAGAACGGCTCAGGGCCTAGCCTTGCCCCCGCGCCGCGCAGGCCCTCGGCGAGCATCGCGGTGAGCAGCTTGATCCGGCGCGCGATGGCCGCGAGGCCCGCGGGGCCGTGGTAGACGGCGTACATCGAGGCCATCACCGCGAGGAGCACCTGGGCCGTGCAGATGTTCGACGTCGCCTTGTCCCTGCGGATGTGCTGCTCGCGGGTGCCGAGGGCGAGCCTCAGGGCCGCGTTGCCCTGGGCGTCCTTTGACACGCCGACCAGGCGCCCCGGCATCTGCCGCTTGAAGGCGTCCCGGGTCGCCAAGTATCCCGCGTGCGGCCCGCCGTAGCCGAGGGGCACGCCGAGGCGCTGGGAGGTGCCGACCGCGACGTCCGCCCCGAACTCCCCGGGAGGCCGCAGGAGCGCCAGCGCGAGCAGGTCGGCCGCGACGATGCAGAGGGCGCCCGCACCGTGCGCCGCCTCGAAAAAAGCGGTGAAGTCATGGATGGCGCCCCAGGTGTCGGGATACTGGACCAGGACCCCGAAGCAACCCGGTCCCGGCTTGAAGGAGCGGTGGTCGCCGGTCACGACCTCGATCCCGAGCGGCATCGCGCGGGTCCGCACGATGTCGATCGTCTGCGGGTGGCAGGCGTCGGAGACAAAGAAGGTGCGGCGGGACTCGGGCGGGCCGTCCTTCAGGCGGTGGCACATCGTCATGGCCTCGGCGGCCGAGGTGCCCTCGTCGAGCATCGACGCGTTGGAGATCTCCAGGCCCGTCAGGTCGCAGACCATCGTCTGGAAGTTGAGCAGCGCCTCGAGGCGGCCCTGCGAGATCTCGGACTGGTAGGGCGTGTACGCGGTGTACCAAGCCGGGTTCTCCAGGATCGTCCGCTGGATGACCCCGGGGACCCGGGTGTCGCTGTAGCCCATCCCGATGAAGCTCCGGAAGACCTTGTTGCCGGCCGCGATGGACTTGAGTTCGGCCAGCGCCGCGCTTTCCCCGGCCGCCGGGGGCAGCCGGAGCGGCCCCGTCCGGATCTGCGGGGGGACCGCGGCGTCGACCAAGGCGTCCACGCTCGGGTACCCGAGCTCCGCGAGCATCGCCGCCGTGTCGGCGGGATTGTCACCCAGGTGCCGGCGGGCGAAGGAATCGTTCGAGTTCGCGAGTTCGCTTGGCGAAGACATGCGGCTTCGAGGGTAGGCGGTCGCGGGGGTCGCGCAACCGCGTTTTGTTGAGCAAGGCGAGGGTTTGATTCCCGGAGGAAACTCGTTTATCAGGGATCCTGCATGCGGAAAAAACCCTACTCGACCCGGGAGGCGCGCGCTGCATTTGTCGATCGGAAGCTCGAGGAGCTCTACCCGCAGACGCCCATACCCCTGGCCCACAGGAACGCGTTCACGCTCTTGGTCGCCGTGGTCCTGTCGGCCCAGTGTACGGACAAACGAGTCAACCTGGTGACCCCCGAGCTCTTCAAGCTCGCGGACACCGCCGAGACGATGGCCAAGGTGCCCGTGGCCGAGATACGGAGGATCATCCGGCCGTGCGGGCTCTCGCCCCAGAAGGCCAAGGCGGTTTCCGGCCTATCCAAGATGATCGTGAAGGAGCATAACGGATTCGTCCCCGGGACGTTTGGGGAGCTTGAACGCCTTCCCGGGGTGGGGCACAAGACCGCAAGCGTGGTCATGGCGCAGGCCTTCGGGGTCCCGGCTTTTCCGGTAGACACGCACATTCACCGGCTGGCGAAACGATGGCGGCTCTCAAACGGCCGCAATGTCGGGGAGACGGAGCGGGACCTGAAGGCGTTGTTTCCCGAGGCGCGATGGAACAAGCTGCACCTAAGGATGATATATTTCGGGAGGCAGCACTGCACGGCTCGCGGGTGCGACGGACACCGGTGCATGATTTGCTCTTGCTTCAATCCAAGGCGCGGGTCTTGCTGACCTTTCTCTTGTTCGGGCCGTAGCGTAGCCTGGTAGCGCGCTTGCATGGGGTGCAAGAGGTCGAGAGTTCGAATCTCTCCGGCCCGACCATTTTTTGGCTCTCCACCATGAAGTGGGGACAGGGATCGTAGACGGACGAGGTTATGGGTTATCCGCATTGGGCGATGACACGCAAGCGGTAGTTGGAGACGGAGCGGAAGCCATAGGCTCTTCGCTGTATTAGTTTCATTTTTCGATGGAAGCCCTCGGTGATGGCGTTGTTCCTGGTAAAGCGCCACATACAGCCGATCTCCTCGGTCCATTCGGACAGGGTTTTGGCGAGCGTGGCAGCGGCCTCGAGGCCGCTGCCACGCAGGG
>Ga0302320_10000932_pt1 | contig 69940 bp, 53 predicted proteins | sample Bog_T0_3_FD_202130 | JGI IMG/M metagenome (GOLD analysis project Ga0302320, IMG submission 202130) | Peat permafrost microbial communities from Stordalen Mire near Abisko, Sweden - Bog_T0_3 | ecosystem: Environmental > Terrestrial > Soil > Wetlands > Peat | place: Sweden: Abisko, Stordalen Mire... | reverse complement strand
CCTCCAGCCGCTTTCTTTCCTTTCGACTCATTAAAATCATCTCCATCCTCGTCTCCTTCGGAGACGATTCTAGGGGACATTTCTAATGGTCGCTTATGGGGTCATTTCTAATGGCGCAAGACAGGGGTGTGGAATGTGGGGTGTGGAGTGTAGGAAAAACAAATCACTCCACACCTCGCACCCCGCTCCCCGCGTCTTTCTTTATTTCCGCGGTCACCGTGGTGCTGATGCCGCCGCGGGGGGTGAACGTGGCCACCAATCGCATCTGCCGGGGTTGGACGACGGCTACCAGGTCGTCGAGGATCCGATTCGTGACGTGCTCGTAAAAAATTCCCTCGTTGCGGAACTGTTGCAGGTAGAATTTCAGGCTCTTGAGCTCGACGCAACGCCGGTCGGGCACGTAGAGGATGGTCAGCGTGGCGAAGTCGGGCTGGCCCGTCTTGGGGCACACGGACGTAAATTCCGGACACACGATCTGGATCGTGTAATCCCGGTTGGGATAAAGGTTTTCGAAGGTTTCCAGACGATCGCGAAACGGCTCGGTCACCGGCGGCGCTCCTTCTCTCTGAGGATCTATTCTGGCATCATAAGGAATTCGCCCAACCCGGCACAGGTGTGGACACATGAATCAGGACCAGAAAAAAGCGGTCATACTTCTCTCCGGGGGTCTCGACTCAGCCACCACGGCAGCCATCGCCCGTCACGAGGGGTTCGCCCTCTACGCCCTGTCGGTCGACTACGGGCAGCGGCATCGTTTCGAACTGGATGCGGCCCGGCGGGTGGCCCAGTCGCTGGGGGTGCGCGGGCACGTGATCCTGCCGGTGGGCCTGTCGCAGTTCGCCGGCAGCGCGCTGACCGGCGATATCGCGGTGCCGAAAGATCGGCCGCTTGGGGAAATGGCCCAGGGGATCCCGGTGACCTACGTGCCGGCGCGGAATACGGTGCTGCTCGCGCTGGCCCTGGCCTACGCCGAGGTGAGCGGCGCGGCGGACATTTTTCTGGGGGTCAACGCGATCGACTACAGCGGCTATCCCGATTGCCGGCCGGAGTTCATCGCGGCGTTTACGGCAATGGCCCAATTGGCCACCAAGGCCAGCGTGGAGGGGCGGCTGCGGTTCGCCATCCATACGCCACTGATCCGCTGGACCAAGGCCCAGATCATTCGCCGTGGCACGGAGTTGGGGGTGGACTATGGTTTAACCCACAGTTGCTATGACCCGACCCCCGCGGGCGTCAGTTGCGGACGCTGCGACGCCTGCCAGTTGCGGCTCAAGGGATTTGCGGAAGCCGGCTGTGCCGATCCGCTAGAATATCAGAAGTAGTCGGCAGTTATGGTCACATGTCCACTGCCGCCTGCCTACTGCCGACTTTTTTCCATGCACATCGCCGAGATTTACTCCTCGATCCAGGGTGAAGGGTTCCTGACGGGTACGCCCAGCGTGTTCATCCGGGCCAGCGGTTGCAATCTGCGCTGCTGGTTCTGCGATACACCCTACGCCTCGTGGCATCCGGAAGGGACCAACCGGCCGGTGGCGGAGATTGTCGCCGAGGCCGCATCGCTGGGGGGCCGGCACGTGGTGCTGACGGGCGGAGAGCCAATGCTGTTCGCGGAGTTGGCGCCACTGGCCGAGAGCTTGCATGCCCTGGGCCGCCACGTGACGATCGAAACGGCCGGCACGTGCTATCTGCCGGTGACCTGCGACCTGATGTCGATCAGCCCCAAACTATCGAACTCCACGCCCTCGGCCCAGCAACATCCGCGCTGGTCGCAAAGCCACGAGCGAAGCCGGCAGGCCCCGGAGGTGATCCGCCGGCTGGCCGCCGAGTACTGCTGCCAATTCAAGTTCGTCGTCGATTCGCCGCACGATTGCGAGGAAGTGGAACGTTATCTGGCAGAGTTTCCGGAAATCCAACGGGCCCGCACGATGCTGATGCCGCAGGGAATCGATCGCCTGGCGTTGGAAGAAAAAGCCCGCTGGCTGAAGCCCTACTGCGAGGAACATGGACTGGGTTTTTGCCCCCGTCGGCAGATCGAGTGGTTTGGCGCGACGCGAGGAACGTAGGGGAAAGAGGACGGCGAACCGTCGCGCAAGCGGCTTCCGCTTTCCCGCTCACGCACATTCGGCAAACTCCAGGGCGGGCGGGAAGTTCGCCAGCGCCTGCTGCACTTCCTGGCGATGGATCGGCACCTCGGTCGGGCCGACGAACCCCAGTTGCACGCGATTGCCCTTGATCCCCAGCACGGTGACGCGGATGTCGCGGCCGATGATAATCTCTTCGCCACTGTTGCGTGTCAGCACCAACATGATCGAACCTCCGTGAAGATAAGTTTCGTACATACATCCTCACAACACTACGCACGTCGGCTCGGCCTGGTTTGCAAGAATTTATTCCTGTTTCGATTGTAATATTTTCGTGGGCGTTGAAGATCTTGCAAATCACTCGGCCGCGAGCGTTCGCAACAGCGGAGCGGCCACGGCCGCGCGAACGGCGGCCAAGCCGGCCGAGAGCCCGACGACGAGCACGAGGCTGAGCGTGGCCGCCAACGACGCCCAGGGAATCACCGCTCCGCCGAAGAGCAGGTGCGGCAGGACCGCCACCAGCGCGGAGAGCATGCCGATCGCCAGCCCGAGCAGCAACAACAGCGCGTTTTCGCACATCACCAAGGCGGCCAGCGAAGCGCGGCGAAAGCCGATCGCGCGCAACAGGGCCAACTGGCGGCGGCGCTCGATCACGTTGCGAAGCTGGACGGCCGCCAGGCCCAAGGTGCCCAGCAACAAGCCCAGCCCGCCGAGGCTTTGGAAAGTGGAAAGGTACGTATTCTGCACCACCATGAATCCGGCCAGCCGCTGCGAAGTCGTTTCAGCGGCAAAGCCATATTCGCCCAGCGATCGTTCCAGGGCCTGGCGGACCGCGGCGGACTGGCCGGCCGGGGTTTCGACGAGGAAGAACTGGTAGCCGCTCACCTCGGGAAACAGCCGCAAGAAGGCCGCTTCGCCGACAAGCAGCGTTCCCTGGAAGATGCTGTTATCGAGCAGTCCCACCACGCGGAGGCGGACGGCGCCGCCGCGACCGTCGGGCAGGGCGTAGCTCTCGCCCACGCCTTTCCAGAGGTGCAGGGCGTACATGGCGGTGTTCTGCTCCAAGACCACCGGCAGGGGCGTGACGCCGTCGGGGTCGGCCGGCAACGGTTTCTGCAGCAGCCGCCAGGGGTTTTCGAGTTCTTCGCGACTTTGGGCGGCCGATGCGACCCAGGCAAAGCCGCCCCGCTCGATCATCGCCGGGGGCACGCCCAGCACGGTGGGCCGGCGGGCCTGGTAGAGATTGAGACAACTGGCGTCGTCGCCCGCCTTCTGCCGCAGAGCGATAATCTGGCTCGCGGTGAGCAATTGGCCGTCTTCCGCGGAGAAGCCCAGCGCGGCGCGGCCGGCGCTGCGATTGAGGTCCTGATAGATCGGCTGGTCGCACTGTCCCACCAGCGTGAAACCGCCGCCACCGCTGCGGCGGTCGGGCGAGGGGCGGCCGACGTCGACGTGGAACGCGCTGACCGAGACGATCAGGAACGTGGCGGTCGCCACCAGTCCGCTGGTGAGCGTGCTGCGGCCCGGGTTCCGCGCCGCATTTCGCAGCGCCAACCGTGCCAGATTGCCACGGCCGACGGCCACCGCCCGGCGAACCATGCCGGCGCGGAAATGCGCGCGGGCCATGACCAGTCCGGCCAGCAGGGCCAGCGCGCCGGCGCCGAAAAACGCCCCGGCCGCCTCTTCCTCGTCCAGCCCGGCCCGGGACAGACCGACGACCGTCGCGGCAATCAGCACCAGCCAGGCCAGGTCGATCCAGAACAGAGGGACTGCTGACTGCCGCCTTCCCGCCACGGGCTGCTCAGCAATCTCGCCGGAGAGCAGCCGCCGCGGGGCAATGCGCCCGGCCCGGCGCACCGAGCGCCAAATGACGAGCCAAGCGATGAGCAGTCCCGTAACGAAACCGATGGCCAGGCTGGTCGGAGTCACGTGCAGCCGCAAGAAAGGGGTGACGATGGCGCCGAGCCACAAGGTCCGCAGTCCGGCCAAGAGCAGGGCCCCGTATCCGACGCCCACGATCAGCCCCAACAGGCTCCCGCCGGCCGCGACCAGCAACCCCTCCCGGGCGAGCAGCCGGGTGACCTGCCGGCGCTGCCATCCCACGGCCAGCAGCAGGCCGATCTCCGGGCCGCGAATGTCGATTCCCAGGCGGAACAGCAAGGCCTGGAGCATCATCGCGGCGGCGATCAGGAAGCCGCTGAACATCAGAAACAGCACCTGAAAAGGCGTCGTTCCCACGGCCGCCGCCAGCCCCTGCTGTTTGACGGGCTGGAAGACCAGGCCCATCGCCTCGGGCGGGATGGCCAGCTTTTTCTCCAGGCTTTCCAGCGTGGTCGACGGTTGCGCCGCGATACGGATCGACGTGGTGCGGCCGAAACGGCTCCCCCACAACCGCCGCCCGGTCGCGAGCGCGACAAAGGCCTTGGGCGTGCCGCGATAGCGGAGCCAATAGGCTTCGTCGGCGGGGCGGATGCGGCGGGCGTCGAAGGGAAAAGGCGGGTTCCAATCCGACATCGCCCGCTGGTCGGTCACGCCCGGCACGTCGGGCGTGAAGGCCGGGTCGCGGGCCGCTCCGGCGAGTTGGGCGATCGCCACCAATTGCAATTCGACGCTCCCCTCGCGGAGCCGGCCGTGGCTGCTCTCGGGTTCGAAGAAGTCGACGCGGATGGTGTCGCCAGGCCGGGCTCCCAGGTTTTCCGCGGCCCAGGAATTGAGCACGATCTGGTTGTCGCCCAACGGAGCGATGGGCTTTCCCGCGGGCGTGAGGAAGGGGCCCAGCGGCGGGCGAGCGGCGAAGTCGACGGCCGTGATGATCGAGTAAGGAATGGTGGACGGTGGACGAGCAGTGGCGGACGGGTGTGTGCCACCGGCTGAGCCAGTGCCACCTATCGCCCCTTGGTCCGCGATCGTGTTGGCCAGGTAAGTGAAGACGGGCTGGATTGGCTCGTGGTCGAGCGCGGCCAGCGCCGCCTTTTCGGCGGCCGGCTCAAGGAGCATCCGCTCGGAGCTGAAGTCGAAGTAGCCCTCGGCACGCGTGCCACTGGCTGAGCCAGTGCCACCCACCGCGATTCGCTTGAGGCGAATGCCGTAGTCGGCCAGCGTGGGGTGCAAGAGGGCCTGGACCGTGGAGGCCGGCTGAGTGCCACTGGCTCTGCCAGTGCCGGGCGCCGCACTGGCTCCGCCAGCGCCACCCTCGAGTCCAGCCACCAGGATTGCGTTGGCGCGGGAGGGCTGTTCGAGCCGCTCCTGGAGCCAATCCAAAGGGACATAGGCATTCAGCGGCAACTGCTGACTGGCCGACAGCCCGAACCGTCCCAGCCCCGTGGCGGCAATAATGGCCGCGACCCGTAGGCGTTGCGTGCCGACGGTTTCCTGTTTGCGTCCCAGCGGGCTATCGGCGGGAATCGTGCCCGGCAGCGGCAACCGCACCAGCACCGCATCGCCCACCGCGACGCCCAATCGCTCGGCCAGGGGCCGATTGAAGACCACTTCGCCGCGGCCGGGAAGTTGGGCGGGCCCGCCCGAGCCCAACGCCCAGAAGCCTTGCTGCTGGCAAGCGATCAGCGTGACGCGGTTCGCCCGTCGCACGTCGCCCGCGGCGGCGGTTTGGAAATTGACGTCCAAGAGAATGGCGGGGACGGCCGTCGCATCCTTGGGGAACCGTGGATTGGCGGCGAGCTCGCCGGCCAACGCGGCGCGGCAATAGCGCGGGCTGTGCAGCACTTCGTCGATCCGCCCGAGCCGATCGAGCGTCAGGTCGCGGAGACTGCCCCGCATCGAATCGCCGACCAGCAGGGCCCCGGTGAGCACGGCCGTGCCGGCCGCCACCCCGCAGGCCACGGCCAGATTCATCCGCGCGTGATACACCAGCGACGTAAGCAACAAGCGAATCGGCGACATTTGCCGGGTCCAATTCTGTGATGCGTAGGGTGGCACGTCCTTCGCTACGGTCAGGGCGTGTCACCCAAATTCGACAACAGGTTTATTTACCGGCCCTCACCCTGCGGGGACCTCCGTCAACCGGCCATCGTCAAGCTCGAATTGCCGGGTCATCAAGCCGGCTAAACGCGAACTATGGGTGACGACGATCATCAGCGTCTGTTCTTCCCGCTGTAATTCCAGCATCAGCCGGCCGATCGCATCGGCCGTGGTGTGGTCGAGGTTGCCGGTGGGCTCGTCGGCCAACAGCAACGCGGGGCGATTCACCAGCGCCCGGGCCAACGCCACGCGTTGCCGCTGGCCGCCGGAGAGCTCGGCCGGCCGATGGTTGCGGCGGTCTTTGAGCCCCACGCGATCGAGGAGCATTGCCGCGCGGTCGAGATGTTCGGCATGGACGGGCCCCGCGGCGACCACGGGCACCAGCACGTTTTCCAGCGCCGAGCACTGCGGCAGCAGATGGTGGTCCTGAAACACCAGGCCGATCTTGTGGCTGCGAAAGGCGGCCAGCGCCGGCTCCGGCAGCAGCGCCGGGTCCTGGCCGTCGAGCAACACCCGGCCGCCGCTCGGCGCGTCCAAGGTGCCCACGATGTTCAGCAGCGTGCTCTTGCCCGAGCCGCTGGGGCCGCGGATGGCCATGTTCTGGCCGTGTTCCAAGGTGAAAGAAATGCCGCGCAGCACCTCCAGCGGCTCGGCGGGGGTGAGGAATTGCTTGACGACGTTTTCGACGCACAGTCTGGTCATGGGTTCCCCAATAGTCCCTGGTATAACTCGATCGTCTCGCAAGCCATCCGTTGGGCCTGGTAACGCTCGCCGATCGCCTGCCGCGCCCGCCGGCCACACTGAGCCCGCAACGCGGGATCGAGAATCAACTGCTGCAAACGGGCCGCCAAATCGGCGGCATCGCCGGGGCGGCAGAGCAGTCCGCCGCCGGTGTCTTCGAGCAACTCGGGGAAGGTGCCGTGCGCGGGCACCACCACCGGGACGCCATGGGCCCAGGCCTCGAGCACCGGGAACCCCTTGCTCTCATGATAGACGGTGGGCAAGCACATCACGTCGAGCGACTGGAGAAAGGCGGCCTTTGCGACCCGGTCGGGCTGGCCCAGGTACTGGAAACGATCGGCCAGGCCGCGCTGGGCCAGTTGCCTCGCGACGCTCGCCAGGTAGGGCCGATCGGCGCCGTCGAGGTAGCCGGCCGCGTGGAGCCGCAACGGCGGCAGGCCCGGCGTGTCGCAGAGCGTGGCAAACGCCTCGGCCAACAGGTGCAGTCCCTTGGCCGGGCAGATTCGCGCCAGGAAGCCGATCGTCAGGCCGGTCTCGGCTGGCGAGAGCGAGGCGGGAGCAAGGGGGGATTGAGGCGGCGTCCCCTCACCCCCTGCCCCTCTCCCGCAAGCGGGAGAGGGGAGTTTTCGTTGAGCAGGTTCCGCCAGTTCTTTCCCACCGCCCGGCCCTATCGCACCACGCGAGAGTGGTGATAGTCCGGGCCGGATCACGCGAATCTGCTGGCGATCGACGGCCAGGTATTCGGCCATGCGATCGGCGTAGTAGCGATTCAGTGCCACCAGCCCCGCCAGGTCCTGGCAGCGGTCGCGGAGAATCGCCTGGGCCTCGGCCTGGTAACGCGGGGGCAGATCCTCCAGAAAGATGTCCTCGCCCGAAAGGGTGCAGACGACGGGAACGCGCAGCCGCCGCGCGATCGGCCGGGCCAGTCCGGCCAACAGCAGGTTGGAGAGATGTACCACTTGCGGGCGGAGATCCTCGGCCAGCCAGTCCACCAGCTTGTCCAGCTCTTTCCGCTGCCGCCCTTCTTCGCCGTGGAGCACGGAGATCGTCATGGGGCCCAGGTGCGCGGGCCGAACGGCCATCGAGTGCCGGCCCGCCCAACGCAACAAGCGGGGGTTGTCCAACGTTCGCCCCAGCCACCCTGGCAGGTAACTGAAGAGGGCGGAGATTTGTTGCAAGTAGACGTTGATCCCGCCCATCGCCACGCGGCGGACGGCTTCGCCCGGCTCGTCGGTTCGCAATGGCGTGTAGACCGGCACAAGCGTAATGTCGATGCCCTGCGCGCGCAGCGCGGCGGCCAGGGCGTTGCTGTGCAGGCAACTGCCGCAGTACATCCCGCCGGCGCCGGCCGCAAGGTGAACAACACGCATGGGAGGAAGGGAAATGGAAGGTGGAAGTTAGAAGCTAGCTTCTGCCCCCATTCTACGGGCCCAATAGCCACCGTGCCAGGCGGCCGCGAGGCAGGTCGGGCAGGAGAAGTCGCTCGTGCCGCCCCCAGGATTGCAACAGCGCTTCGACGGCAAGGCAGCCGCTGCGGACCGCACCCTCCATGGTGGCCGGCCAGCCGGTCGCGGTCCAATCGCCCGCCAGAAACAGATGGCGGACCGCCGTTTGTTGCGGCGGACGCAACCGCTCGGCGCCGGGCGCGGCGGAAAACACCGCCGCGGGCTGGGTGATCATCCGCCAATGCCGCAATTTTGCGTCGCGCGCCGCCGGCCAAAGCCGCCTCAGTTCGCCGCACACCTGGCCGACCACGCGATCGCGATCCGCCTTCAATAAGTCGTGCGAGGCGCTGATCACCACCTGGCAGTAAGAACCGCCGTTGCGGAAAAAGACCCATTGGCTGGTGCGTCCGGGCAGCACCGCGTGCGGCAAACGCGTGATGGGGCGATCGAACCAGAGATGCACGGCGGTGATCGGCGCGGCGGGCATTTCGGCCGCCGCGCGAACCGCCGGCAAGGCCTCCAGTATCCGCGGATCGAGCAACGCGGCCGCGCGGTGCCAGGGCACGGCCAGGACCGCGGCGTCGAAAGACCGCCGCGTGCCGTCGCGGAGCACCACGGCCGTCGCGCCGGAGCAATCCCCTTCGATCTGCCGCACGGCCGCGCCCAGGCGGAGCGCGACGCCTTGCCCGGTGAGATGTTGGGCCATGCGGCGGTCGTAGATCTCGGCCAGCGGCACTTGCGGCAGGAACAAGCGATAGGCCTGCCGGGCGGCGAGAAAACCGTCGACAAACACCTTGCGGGCCACGGCCACGCCGATGCGCTGCGGCGTTTGGCTCAAGGCACTCAGGAGCACGGGCAGCCAAAACAGGCGGATGGCCGCTTCCGACTGATGCTGACAGCGCAGCCAGGAATCCATGGTCTGCCCCGATTGGTCGCAGCCATCGTTGTGCCGGGCGAGGCGGAACATCGCCCGGCCGATCCCGATGCGGTCGCCGGGGCTGAGATATCCGAGCCGGCAAAGCGCCGCGGCCAGGTGCAGCGGAGCGGGAAGCCAGCCCGCGGCGGCGAAGTCGTGGCGCGTGCCTTGGGGGCCGAAGAAGTGCAGCCGGCCGTCGTCGCGAAAGCAATCGGCCACGCCCATGCGGCGGCAGAAGTCGATGAGGTTCGTGCAGCAGCCGAGGCCGACGTGCTGGCAATGATCGATCCACTGTCCGGTGGCGCGATCGTACAAGGAGCCGGCGCGGCCGCCCAGTTGCCGCCGGGCCTCAAATAGTTCCACCGCGAGGCCGGAGCGCGCGGCGGCTTCGGCGGCGGCCAGGCCCGCCAATCCTCCGCCCACGATGGCTACGCGGCATTGCAACGGGATTCCCATTCGCTCAAATGGAAGCGACAGCGGTGATGAAGGGAATCGCCAGGGCCTTGTCGGAACCGAGTTCGAGGAGAACCCATTTCAAGGCCGCTGAAGTATCGAGAACGTACTTCATTCGTCGCGGACTTCACGGAGAAGTTCCAGCGAAAGCTCTCGATCGCCGAATTTTCCGCGAACCTCTTCCCGAATCCGCGCCGATTCGTCCATGATATGTTGAAGGACCGCCGGGTCCGCCATGCCGGTCATGGCGAAGCGGACCGCTTCTTCCAACTCGGCGCTTTTCTCGATGATGCTCATACCCCCATTATTCTGACGCCTCGTTGGGCAGTCAATGGCCGGCCTTCGTCGCCCAGGTGAACGGCAAAGCCCGGACGCGGCCGCCCAAAGTGGTACGGAATTCACGGCGTTTCCCTGAGAAAGGCAAAGGCAACGGAATAAATTCCGCTGGTACGACGCGGACTTTGCAGTCCTCCTGCGGCATGGGGTTTGTTGTCAAAACGATACGCGCAGGCTAGAATATGGATGCTCGCGATATCAATTTGATTCGCGGAGCGTGGCGATCGAATCAGCCCGATGGGAAGAACCTGTGTTTCACCCTGCGCCCCGCGAAGGCGATCTTTCTGACATTGAGCGAATGCAAGGCCAGTCGGCCTGGCTGTCGATTGCCGCAAAGATCTACTGCCGCGCGCATCGCGTGGACGATGCGGCCGCGTACCTCGCCGCCAATCTGGAAATGTTATCGGCGATTGCCGGCGGCGATTATATCGCCTTGACCGTCGCGACGGCTGGGCGTTGGATCGTGACGGCCGAATCGGGCGGCAACCAGCCCCTGCCCCTGGATCTGATGGCCGAGGCCCTCGATCGCGAGGCGTTGACCTGCCGCGGCGACTGGCTGGCCGTGCCCCTGGAAACGCGGCAGGCGGTCGCGGAAATGTTGGTCGTGCACGGCACCAATGTGGCCCAGTCCCCGGCCGCGTCGACGGCCATCGGATATCTCAGCGCCGCGCTGTACGAAGGGCTTGCCGCGATCCGCAGCCGGGCGCTGGCCCGCCGCCGCGCCGGCCGCCTGGAGGCGATGTTGGAGATGTCGAGTCGTTGGAACGCCACCCGCGAGGTCCAACCGCTGCTGAACCAGATGGCCGAGGCTGCCACGCGGTTGTTCGGCGCGGATCGGGCGAGCATTTTCCTCTGGGACCGGCCTAACCATATTCTGGTGGGCCGGCCCGCCCTGGGAGTGAAGGATAATGAACTGCGGATTCCGGATGATCGCGGCGTCGTGGGACGCGTAATCCAGACCGGCCAGCCTTATCGGGCCGATGCGACGGTGGGGGCCGCTCTCATCGATCATCAGGTTGACGCCCAACTCGGTTACCGCACCCGCACGCTCCTTTGCGTGCCGCTGCGCGGCGCTTCGGGCGAGTTGTTCGGGGCTTTCGAATTGATCAACAAGCTCGAAGGCAACTTCAGCGACGAGGACCAGGAAGCCTTGGTCGAACTGTCGTCGTTGGCGGCCATTGCGCTGGAAAACGCCCAGGACCGCCAAGATCTGCTCTCGATCAATCGCCGCATTGTGCAGGAGGCGGCCCAGGGGGTCCGGCTGATCGGGGAAAGCCCGGCCATCGTCGCCCTGCGTTCGGTGATCCGCCGCGTGGCCGACACCGATCTGGCGGTGCTGATCCTGGGCGAGAACGGCACGGGCAAGGAGATCGTGGCCCAATCGATCCATTATGGCAGTCGCCGCGCGGAGCGGCCGTTCGTGGCGCTGAATTGTGCCGCCATTCCCGAAAACCTGGCCGAGAGCGAATTGTTCGGTCATGAAAAGGGGGCTTTCACCGACGCCCACGAGGCCCGGGCGGGCAAGTTCGAGTTGGCCTCCGGCGGCACGTTGTTCTTGGACGAGATCGGCGATTTGAGCCTTGGCGGTCAGGCCAAGCTGCTGCGGGTGTTGGAAGAAAAGGTGCTCACCCGGGTGGGCGGATCGCTGCCGATCCACACCGATGCCCGGGTGATCGCCGCGACCAATCAGAGCCTGGCGGAGATGGTACGGCAGAAGCGGTTCCGCGAGGACCTTTACTTCCGCCTCAACGTGGTCACGCTGGACGTGCCGCCACTGCGGGATCGGCGCGAGGACATCATGCTGCTGGCCCAGCACTTCCTCAACGATTTTTGCAAGAAGGCCCGTCGCCGCGTGCCGCAGTTCATGGCCGCCGCGCAAAAGCGGTTGGAGAGCCACCTCTGGCCGGGCAACGTCCGCGAGTTGCGAAACCTGATGGAACGCTTGGCCTACCTTTCGACAGAGGATCGCGTTCAGGTAGAAGACTTGGCCTTTGCCCTTTCGCCCCGCGGTGAAACCCCTTTATTGGGTGACATGGATCAGTCCTTGGCGTCGGCCACCGACCAGTTCCAGATCGAGTGCATTCGGCGCTCGATCCAGCGTGCCGGCGGGAACATGAGCGAGGCTGCGCACCAGTTAGGTTTGCATCGCTCGAACCTGTATCGGAAAATGCGGCAATTGGGGATGAATGTGCCGCCATAGGGACCCACCCGGCAAGCGGGGCTGGCGACGGATTTTTTGCAGCCTGGTGAAGATCGATTTAGAGGACTTGCGTGTTCGGCCGATCCCAGTATCATTAGATGGCTTGTCGGCCTTGGGCCGGCAATCGCCTCCCTAGCTCAATTGGTCAGAGCATCTGACTCTTAATCAGAGGGTTCCCGGTTCGAGTCCGGGGGGGGGCACTAGATAAAGCCTTGCGTAGCAATGAGTTACGCAAGGCTTTTTTGTTGGCCTATTGGTGGGGATAGGCCGCGGTGCCATGCCGGTGCTATGTCAGCGAAAGAACGGCCCAACAACGAGACCCTTACGGGCCGTCATGAATATGCCTGGTTTCGCACCCGCAGTGGGTTTCGTAGACATCGCTGACAATCAACGTAAGGTGTGGCCGCCTGCCCAATGGTCGGCAACACGACGGGCGAAGAACCGGTGGCCCGCCAGAAAGCCGACAAAGTGCCCGGTTTCGCCTGATTGACGGTCCGGTGATGGCGTCGGCAAACTCCGGCCTGTTCGCCAAAGATCGGGCCGCAAACATCTGCCATTTTGGGTGTCCACGATACGGAGGCCAATCGGGCTGCGACGGTTCGATGAGATTGGCAAAATGTAGTGAAGACTTTGGCGAAAAAATGAACGTAAGTCCTTTGCCACCAACAAACCGACTCGCGCAACAGCGTAACTTGGGCTAACCCGAACAGCGACTCGATCAAGGAATCAATGCCAAACCCAAGCAGAGCGGCGTTTCCAGCAAACATGCCTGCGCCGACGGAAACTGCCGTCTCAAGCTTGTTCCAGCCGATGGTCAGGTATTCGAGGCCGCGCCCCCATTGGATGGCGTCACGACTCATCGGCACTGCCTCGGTAATTACCAATAATTTTTGGCATCTATTACCTCACCATCGATGCGTCGATTTTCCACGGCCGGGATCTTTGGTCGGCTGCGGCACCGATCATTGCAGCCGGTCATAGCGCGCTGGATCAAGTGGCAAGCCCGAGGAAGCTCACACTGGACCTGCCGCAGCCTGCTCCTTGGACTTCTCGGCCATCTCGCGCTCGGCGATCAGGTCTTCCAACCGCTCCTTTTCACGCAGCAAGTCTTCCAGCGATTTACCGGACGAGTCTTTGGCTTGCATGCCCGTGAAGGGCAAAGTGATCGACTGGCGGCGCAGCCATTCGTCGATTTGCGCCTCATTCTTCTTGTACATGTAAAATCCTAACGCGGCAACGCCGATGCCCACGATGGCGCCGGTCACATGATCTGAGGTGATGGTCATAAGTGTGTTGCTCCTTTGAACCTAATGCCAAAATTCAGTTAAACCGTATGGGGATTCCCTGTGGCATCCGCCCGAATCCCTCCAATACCTCTCCGTGGACCTTTGCTACGTCCCGAAGTTCCTCCAGCAGACTGCGGAAGCCGTACGATCCGCCACCCGTCATCGCGTACTTGAGGATCCCCTGGAGCGCGCTGAGTATTCGCACACGCTCCGGGGCGTCCACGTCGGGGCCGATCATCACTTCGTAGCGGGCATGGCCGTTTCCGCGCCCGCGCACTTCAACAGGCCGGACTTGCACGCCGGTTGGAGGAATGGCGAGCAGGTGTCGGCCAAAGGATGCCAGCCATGTGACGACCGAGGCCGTGAGGAAGTTGCCGCGAACAAAGGCGGTGACCAGGTAAGCCAGCGAGAGGACTTCTGGATCGAACGTCCCACGCTCACGAAGCTCCTTCCCGGCGTGGTCTACCACCGCCCACGCCGTGCCAAGCCCCGCCAGCCAGTCCCACCGTGTCGGCGATCCCTGCGCCCTTTTCAGCCCGTGCATTATGAGCGACACGGCCAGCAAAGCGGCAGAAAGCGTGGCGCTACCGCCGAGCATGGGCCGCTGCTCAGGTTCAGCCAAGAGGCGAACCGGCGCGGAGTCACAATCCAACGACAGGTGAAAGGCAATCCGCAGCACGATTTCCTGCTGACTGATCTCGTGGGGGTGGAAACGGGCCAGGACGGACCTCGTGATGGGCGAAAAGCTGATCGACTCCATCCCCGGATGCTCGCGGACCCCGGCCAGCATCCGTTGTATGTCTCTGGGGGCGACCGACAGTCGCGCGCGGACCCGCCCCGGAAGAGAATGAACCACCGTCACGACCGGCTTCTTGGATTGAATCATCGAGCCCTCCGCTCCACGTCGTGGAACAACAACCGGGACGAATTGAGCACCACGGCAACGGTACAACTGTTATGGAGCACCGCACCCCAGAACACCGGCAAGACACCAATCGAGGCCAACACGAGTCCCAGTGTGTTCACGCCGACCGCCGCCGCGAAGTTCTGCCGGATGGTCTGCATCGTCCGACTTGCCAGGTGAATGACGGCGGGAATCATCAAGGGATCGTCGCCGGTGACGGTAATGTCCGCCGCCTCCATCGCAATATCGGTCCGTGTCCCGCCCATCGCGATCCCCACGTCGGCGTAGGCCAGGGCCGGCGCGTCGTTGATCCCGTCGCCGACCATCACCACGTGCGTGCCCTTGGATTGGAGTTTCAAGACCGTTTCCGCCTTGTCGTCGGGCATCGCCTCGGCCTTGTAGCGATCCACGGTCATCCGGTCGGCAATGATCTCGGCGTGTTGTTCGACGTCGCCGGTCAAGAGCACGATGTCGTCGATACCCCTGTAACGGAGCCGATTGATGGCCTTCTTCATGTTCTCCCGCAAAGCATCCTGGATGCCGAGCACACCCAAGAGTTCGCCATTCTCGGCGACGTACACGATGTTCTCACCCGCGCGGACCAGGCGATTGACGGCCTCCGTTGCCGGGACAAGGTCGATCGCGTTCTCCTGCATGAAGCGCCGGCTTCCCACCCGGATGATCCGGCCGGTGACTTTGGTTTGGACGCCACGGGCCGTATGCACCTCGGTGTCCTGATGGGCCGGAATCTGCCAGCCACTGCGACGAACCTTCTCCACGATAGCCGCCGCCATGGGATGGGTGCTGGTCTCCTCGGCGGCGCTGGCATATTGGAGCACCCCCTGGGCGGAAACGTCCGCTTTCATGGGAACAATGCTGGTCACTTCCGGGCGTCCCACGGTCATCGTGCCGGTCTTGTCGAAGATCAACGTGTCGGCCTCGGCCAGCAACTCCAAGTAATTGCTGCCCTTGATGAGGATTCCATTCCTCGCCGCAGTGCAGATGGAAGCCGACAGGGCGGTTGCCGTGGAGAGCCGGACACCGCAAGAGTAGTCGATGATGAGCATGCCGAGCGCGCGACTGCTGTTGCGCGTCACCAGGTATACAATCAAAGCCAAGAGGAAATTCACCGGAATGAACTGGGCCGAGAAGCGGTCGGCGATGGTCTGGACGTTCGCCTTGCGGTGCGTGGCCTCCTCGACCATGTGGACAATGCGCGCCACGGCGGTCTGGTCGCCGACTTTGACGGCGCGGATCACCAGCCGGCCGCTCTTGACAACGGTTCCAGCAAACACCTGGTCCGCCTCGGCCTTGCGGAGTGGCATGTATTCGCCGGTAATCGACGCCTGATCGACCGCCGCCTCGCCCGACTGCACCACTCCGTCGACGCTGATCTTCTCGCCGGTGTGGACCATAATCCGATCACCTGCATGGAGCAGTTCAAGGTCCACGCGCTCCTCGGTGCCATCGTCCTGCAACCGCCAGACGGTCTCTTCGCCAACCGCAAGCATGCTGCGAATCGCGCGGCGGGTGCGGCCCATCGTATAGGCAGTGAGCAACTCGGCGATGTCGGCCAGCCAAATGATCGTGAGCGCGGAAAGGCCTCGGCCGCTGGCGATGCTCGCCAGAATTGCCGTGGCGCTGAGCGTGTCGGCGTTCGGACGAAACGTGGTTGCCAATGAACTCAGTCCGCTGCGGAAGATGGGGATTGCCAGCGAGGCAGCCGTCAACGAGGGAACGGTAAGGAACCGGCCTGCGAACGTGGTTCGCCCGTGGTCCAGGGGCTTGCGGAAAAAGTAGTAAACGAGCGTCGCGGTGGTGACTCCGATGCGAATGAGCATGTCGGAGAGTGACCCCTCTTGCAGCCGCCGCTCGTTCACGGTGGGACGGTTCTGTTCGGCCCGTTCGGCTTTATAGGCAGTCAACGAGTACGAGCCGATCACCAGTTCCGCCAGTTCCAGGACATCCTCGGCCGATACCTGCGTGTGGTCATAATGAAGAAGGACGTTTTGCGTGAGGATATTGACCTGTGCCTGGGAAACCGGCGACAAGTCCTCCAAGCGTTGCCGGATTTCGGCGACATACGTGCCGAGATAGCGGAGCGCGCGGCAGTGAATCCGCACCCTTCCGGGAAGGGAGTGGACCATCTCGCAATGCAGAAGCGGTTGCCGTTTGCTCCAGAACATTATCTACACGCTGAACGTTTTGAGGTGCCCCGAAGCATGACGGCAGGGAGAGGTTCGTATCATTCTTAGCCGTTCGCAGTAAAAACTCCTCACAGCCAGTTACGACTGCCGGCCGCCCAGCAGCGAGGCCAGGCCCCACCAGACAAGCGTGAGCCCCGCCGGAAACGCTCGCATCCCTTGTACCAACAGTTTTTGGATGCCAATGGCGGTCAACAGAATGAGCGCGGCCGACCAGAGATCCAGTAGCCCGCCCGTCCGGTCGTACACCACCCGATTCACGCTGCCCAGGATTTCCCGCAATTCCCGAGTGACGACCGGTTGGGGCATCCGTTTCAACTCGGCATCCAGATTCATCAGGCGGACGACAGCGGCGAAAAGCAATTCGGGTCGCACTTCGTCCTCTCGGTAGACGATGAGCACGCTGCCGGTGGTGGGGTCCAGCTTGACGGATTGCACGCCCTCGATGGTTGGCAGCTTTTCCCGCACCATCGCCGCACCCGCACAATTTTCCGCCAGGGAAGGCACACGCAGCCGGACCCGCCCGGGAATCCAATGCGCGGTCTGCACCGGGCCGGTGCGGAGCATCGGCATGAGCGTCCGACGGCGAAACTTGTTCTTGCCCAACAGTCCGGCAAGAAGGAATCCGGTAAGGATGTGCATACAGGCTCCGGGTTGTCGTGACACTCTTTCCGAACCATACGCGTAGCCTGGGGGTTGGTGGCCCAAACTTTGCGATTTTACCGCCCAAATTATAGGGTACACACGAATTAGGCTACCGGCAACCATTTGCAACGGCGAAGCCTGTCTCGCAATCTCTTGCTTTATGCCGCCTGCCCCCGGGGCTTTTCGCGGGCATGGCTTCCTGCCAAAATTGTCGTGCGTCGCCAGGACAGTTGGTAAAATGGAGCGGCCGAGCAGGAGCAGATCGTCCCGAATAGGAATCCAGCCACAGAGGGGTATCGATGGAGAGCGTTACGGTCGAGAACTATCTCAAGGCCATCTACCAACTGTCCGACGCCTCGGGCGGTGCCCCTACCGGCGAACTGGCTCGTCGTCTGAAGATCACGCCGGGTAGCGTGACGCTGATGCTCCAGCGGCTCGCCAAAGCGGGGCTGGTAAAGTATGCGGCGCATCAAGGCGTTCGCCTCACCAAGAAGGGCCAGAGGGCGGCGATTCGGGTCGTGCGTAACCATCGCTTGCTTGAGCTATATCTCACCAATACCCTGGGGCTCCCCTGGGACGAGGTGCATGAGGAAGCTGAAAATCTAGAGCACGCCGTTTCTGACCGTTTGGTGGCCCGAATCGACGAATACTTGGGGTATCCAGCTCGGGACCCTCACGGTGACCCCATTCCCGAGACCAGTGGCGAGATGAGGGCCGGCGAAGGGACACCTTTGGCGGAATGTGCCGCTAAGACCCCCTTCGTGCTGTTGCGCGTACCGGATCGGTCGCCCGATTTTCTCCGCTACCTCCGCGATGGTGGTCTGGTCGTGGGCGCGCAGGCGGCGGTGCTGGAAAACCAGCCCTCGGCGGGCGTTGTGACAGTGGGGGTCGGCCAGCGCCAAGTCAGTCTGAGCCGGGAAATGGCTGCCAGCATCTTGGTACGGCCTTTGTAGCGACTCTCTCATTGCCAGCTACGAGTGTCTCTGGCTCGGCCCCCGTGTTCTGCTTTGCACCAATTTTGGGGGTTGTCTCTCTCCCCCCTCTTTCTAGACTTCGGTCGGCCGAGTTTTGTAGCCAAATATCCACACTTGGCTTGCCAAAACATATATTTTGGAGGCTGTGGGGATCAATCGTGGGTAAGGTCAGGCCTGACAGAAAGACGCGGTCGATGAGGACACTTCCGCAAGCCGATACTTTTTTGTCCGCCGAGGACGAGGGCGGCGGTGGCGTTGCGGTGGCTCCGCCTGTCATTCAAGTATCGCTTGAAGAGGTGCATGGGACGATCGCAGTGCCTCATCATCAGGCCGGCTTTTGGCGGCAGTTGCGGGCATTCGCCGGGCCGGCGGTACTCGTCAGCGTCGGTTACATGGACCCTGGCAACTGGGGCACGGACCTGCAAGGTGGTGCTCAGTTCAAGTATGGACTCCTGTGGGTGGTCGGACTGGCCAGCCTGATGGCCATCTTTATGCAAGTGATTTCGGCCCGGTTGGGCGTTGTCACTGGAAAAGACCTCGCTCAGTGCTGCCGTGACTGGTATCCGCGCTGGACCCGCTGGCCCAACTGGCTAATGTGCGAGGTGGCCATCGGTGCCTGCGACCTGGCCGAGGTGCTCGGCAGCGCCGTAGCGCTGAACCTCATGTTCCACATCCCGCTGTTGTGGGCGGTTATCATCACGGGCTTGGACGTGCTGCTCCTGTTGGCGTTGCAGCGGTTTGGGATGCGGACTATCGAGGCCATAGTGGCGTTGCTGGTTGCAACCATCGGCGTTTGCTACTGCATCGAGATTTTCGTGCTGCCGCAGACCCGCCCGGACTTCCACGAGATGGGACTGGCACTGTTCGCCCCGAGTTTTCGCTATGCGGGGATGTTCTACGTGGCCATCGGGATCATCGGGGCCACCGTGATGCCGCACAACCTGTATCTGCACTCGGCGCTGGTGCAAAGCCGAAAACTGAAGAGAAGCGACTCGTCCACCCGGCAAGCGATCCGGTTCAACACCATCGATTCGACGCTGTGCCTTACGGTTGCTTTCTTCGTCAACGCCGCCATTATGGTACTTGCCGCGATGGTGTTCTTCGGCCACCAGAGCGTGGCTGTGCCTGGCGGAAATGTCGTAACCTTCAGCCCGCAGAGCGACTGGATTCGTATTGCCTATCTGACGCTGGCACCGCTGTTAGGGACGACGCTGGCGAGTACGCTGTTTGCCGTAGCCCTTTTTGCCAGTGGGCAGAGCAGCACGATCACCGGCACGCTCGCTGGGCAAGTGGTGATGGAAGGTTTCATGCACTGGAAGATTTCCCCTTGGGTGCGGAGGCTAATCACTCGCACCTTGGCCATCCTCCCGGCAGTCGTCATCATCGGCCTGCGCGGCGACAGCAGCATAACCGACCTGCTGACTCTCAGCCAAGTTGTGCTGGCCCTTCAGCTCCCGTTTGCCATGTTTCCGCTGCTGCATTTCACTTGCTCTCGCAAGCGGATGGGGACATGGCGGAATGGTTGGTTCCTCGTGATCGCCGGTTGGGGCAGCGCCCTGTTAATCACTGCAATGGACGTGTATGGGCTACCAGACGCGATTCGCGCGGCTTGGCAAGTCATCGCTGGCGGCTGAGTGCGTCTTTGCACGGCAACGGGTATCCGTCGGTGGCGAAGTGCGTTTGATCGGGCATACACTTTCCGTTGATGATCAGCCCCGTGCCGATCTCGTCGCCATCGCGGCGCCCGGGCCCGCCGCTAGAAATCGAAATGCAGCCTCGCCCCGAAGATCGATACGGGCCCCCGGGCGCTGTTGAACGCAGGGTCGCAAACCAACTGGTAATCCAGCATGAACTGGCCGGTTTTCCCGATGGGAACAGCGTAATAGGTCTCCATGACTTTTTCGCAGTCGTAGCTCAAAGCACCGTCCCCGTTCAAAATGCCCAAGCCGCCTGCCTCCAGGAATTCTTGCTGTGCGCGTGAAGCGCCGCTGAAGATGCCGGCAAGGCCGATGGTGTCGTCGGGCCGGTGCCACCGCTCGCCTTTGACGCTGAAGCCCAGTGATGCCGTCCAATTGGCATCGCTGTACGTCCACGCTTCTTCGTGGCCGTCATTCCAGCCCAATCGCGAAAACACGCCCACGTTCTTCGCCAGCTCCTGTTCCCAGTTCAGCCCAAAGCCGTATTTGTAGCGGTAGGCCATCGAGCCGGGTGGCACGTCTGCTCCCGTTCCCTGAGGGACGTTCGGCCCCGGCGGGTTTTGCTGCAGCATGGCAGCCGCGATTGCGTAGCTGGCCATGTTGGCCTGGTTGAGAAAGGCCAAATACCGAATCGCCCCCGGGTGATCGTCGACTTTGTAGCGGCGCTCGAGCTCCACCATCATTCCCCATGATTTGAAAAACGGGCCATCGGCCCCGGCGCCCGGCCAACAGAGAAACTGGTCCTCGGCGGTGAATCCATTCTGGACGCTCGGCATCTGGAAAAACCCGTAGCGCAAGGCCCAGTCGGGCTGATTCAATTCCACAGCAAGTCCGGTGGTGTACCCGACTTCGTCCGACGCATAATCCCACGCGAGGTTGATGTTTGTCGCCCAGTTCAAAAACTGCGTGTGTGGGTCGTTCGCGTAGGCGTTGCGGTCGCAAATGTCGGTGGGGGTGAACCGGCCGACGGTGAACGTGAGCCGCGATATGTCCTGTTTGCCCGCAAGCGTGAATGGGCCATCGGGCACGTCTTCTTGTTCCCCGCCCAAGCCGTAGGTTTGGCGAATGAACAAGCGCGCGCCCATGACGTCGGCAGTCTCGGTGCCGGCCTTGTAGGCGTCGCCGTTGGGAAATGCCTCGATGCCAAACGTCTGGGACAGTCCGAAGCCCTGCCACATCAAAAGATCCGCGTGCAACTCGGCGCCGTGCCATAACCGCAGGCCGGCAAACAAGTCCGCCGACAGCGTTTGCTGCCGCTCGCCCGCGGGGTTCAGGCTGTTGGGGCCGGAGTACTGGGCTGGAAAACCGGAGTCACCTTGCAAAACGACGGTGGTTTGAGCGTGGAAGTTCCAGCATTTCGCCGCGGCGGTTTCCCCCTCGTCCTTCTTTTCCTCGTCTTTTTTCTCTTCCGTGTCTTTGTCTTTCGCCTTCCCGCCGTTGTCTTGCGCCGAGGCCGCGTCGTTCTCTTTGCCTTGCGGCGAATTCGGCGCCGCCTGCTTGGGCGGTTCCGGAGGCTGATTCGCATCGCGCGACAGCGGATCATCCACGGCAAACGTGGCGGCTTCTCCGAGAGGCAATGGAGCCGGTGGATCGCCGGCGGCGGCTACTGCGCAGAACGCAGCCGTCAGCAGGGGCATCGCCAAGATGGCCAGGGCTATCGATCGCATCCTGATCGCTTCACTTAGGGGGTGCGATTCAACCAGAAATGGCGGTCGATCGGTGCTTTTTTCTGAAATTCTGGGACGCATGTCGCCACATTGGTTCGGCTCGAAGGTTTCGATTAGGCAAGATTTAGCGACTTTATCGCTTGTAGGGTTTATCGGCTTGTCCTTCAACGATCGATCATTAGTTTCCGCCTGCGGCAGTGTTTTGAACCGGAGAAGTTGTACGCCGTGTCGTGCTGTGTCGCGTAATGCAAGCTTGGCGCATAATGGAGCAACAACGCGAGTTGGAGCGGGACGATGAAACCGAAAGGGGGCAGTTCCATGCGCGGCGGCTGGCGGCTGGTGATCCGCAACAGCGGTGAAGTGGTGGTACCCGATTTGATCCTGGCCGATCATTTCTGGCCGCGGTTCGTTGGCCTCCAGTTTCGCCGCCGCTTGCCGCCGGGCTCGGGGTTGCTGCTGGTGCCGTGCAATTCGGTTCACACCTGTTTCCTGCGCTTCCCCATCGACCTGATCTGCTTGGATCGCCAGGGGCGCGTGGTGGAGGTTCGCCCTCATCTTCGCCCGTGGCGGGCCGCGGTCGGGGCCGCCGGCACGCACGCGATTCTGGAAACCGCCGCCGGCGCGGGACACTTCGCGGTCGGGCAGTTGCTCTCCGCCCAAGCGGTCGGCGACGATCCGGCCGCGCTGCCGCGGTCATTGCAATTTCTCAACCCGGGGCCCGCACGGCCATAATTCGTGCGATTGAAAAGTAGCGGGCACACGCGGTGTGCCGTGACCAGCGGGCGACACACGGCGTGCGCCTGCTACAACTTGTCGTTATTCGGACGGGGGTCCCGACGATCCAGATACGCGAGAAAGGCCTTCGGCTGCGGCAGGGTCGGATCGAGGGCCAAGGCTTTCTGGAACGATTCGCGGGCCTGGTCGTAATGGCCTTGCTTGGCCATCAACACGCCCACGTTGGAGTGCGCGGCCGGCGGCCCCACGACCGCGGCGAACAACTCGTAGCTTTCCTGGAATTGCCCCTCGTTGCCAAGCACCAGCGCGAGGTTCGTACGGGCCTGCCGGTGGGCGGGGGCCAGCGCGATCGCCTGGCGGAACCACTTCTTGGCCTCGGCAAAGTTGCCCCGGCGGTAATAGTAGTAACCGAAGTCGTTCAACAGGTCGGGGTCGTTGGGGCTGGCGGCCAGGGCCTTCTGATATTCGCCCAAGGCGTGGACGCCGTCGCCCTGCTGATCGTAGAGGAATGCCAGCGGGTGTGCGACCGAGGTCAGGGCGGGGTCGTCCTGCCGGGCTTTTTCGTAGAGAGCGATCGCCTGCTCGGCTTGTCCCTTTTCCTGCATCTGCCGCGCCGTGGCCAGACACAATTGCGCGGCCTGCTTGGGCGGCAGCTCCCTCTCCGCTGATTTCGTGGCGCCGGCCGGGGGCGGGAGCAGCGGATTAACCGCGCGGTCGTGGTCCCACATGGAACAGCCCAGCAAGGGCAGGACCAGTGGCAGGATTCCCAGGGCAAATGCCGCGCGAGGAAGGATTCTTGATGGAGTGTTCATGGTGGACGGTGGAAAGTCGATTGTTTTTGGGCCTCGTTCCTACGCTCTGCGTGGGAACGGGCTGCCGAAGCCGGTTGGTTAGGGGATGCTTGGGGTCACGTTGATGCCTGGACCCGAAGCACCGCTAATGCTCGGGGCAAAGTTGATGCCCGTATTACCCATGCCGCCTTGTCCGGCGTTTTGGCCACCTAAGGTTCCAATTGCTCCGGCCTGTCCGGCCGCCGCGCCGGCGCTATAGATTCCCGCGGCTATTTGCGGGACTTCCACGCCCTGAAGTCCTTCGGCCTCGGAGTGGCCCAGCACGACGCGATCCGCAGGCACTTCCACGCCGTGTATCGCAATGAGCTGCGTGATCGCACCGCGACGGGACTCGTCAAGGCGGATATCGCCCGACGGCTCGACGACGACCGGATAGGGCGCGCAGGCGAACTGTTCGGCGATCTGGGGCAGGTGTTTTTCGCCGAACGAATTCAGCTCGGCCTTGCCCCGCTGCCATTCATAGCGGTAGATCACGAACTGGTCGCGGGCGGCGCGGTCCATTTCCGCGTTGTTCCACTGGCACGCATAGGTGCCGGCCGGCGGTGGGATGGCGCCATGGGGAATGTCGCGGCACTCGAGGCCATGGGGCGCGCAGGCCGTGATGCCCAGCAGGGCCAACAGGCTGACTCCGGTGGCGGCGATGCGAACGGCGGAACAACATCGCGACATGGTGTGCGTCCTATTCAGATTCCATTGCGGCAATAGTAGGGTGGGTCGAGCGAACCATGCGGAGCATGGGAAGCGAGCCCCACCATAGCTATCCAATCAAATTTCTGTGGTGGGGCTCGCCGCGCTCGACCCACCCTGCATTCCGTCCACCGTCCACCGTTCACCTCTCGTCGTTCACGCCGTCCCCGCTGCGTCGGCAAATACCCGACGCCGGGTGGGGGCAGCAGCCGCCGGGACACGTGCAGCACCCGTAGGTGGCCCCCTTGGGGCCGACAATGAACCGGTCTTCACAGTGATAATAGCTCGTCATGCGATCGAAGTCGGTGCGGGCCGACGCGCGAAAATCCTTCGTGCGCTGGCTTTCCATGTGGCCGCCGAGAAAAAATTCGACGTCGCCGGGCTCGAAGATGTCGCTGCCGGGCAGGGGCGGGGTCTGGCAGCGCTCCATGGGATGCACCAGCACCGGAGTGACCAGCACCACCAACTCCTGTTCGCCGGAAGTCACGCTGTCGAGTCCTCCGGCCCGGCCGATGAGCGGCAGATCGCCCCACAGCGGCACGCGGTTGGAAGTGCCGCCGAAGTTGTTTTGGATCAGGCCGGCCACGGTGAGTGTCTGACCTTCGCGAAGCTCGACGGTGGAATCGAACGCCCGCGTGTCGACCTCGGTCGGTACGGCGGCCCCGGAAACGTTGGTGGTGGTCGAGCTCCGCGTGGTCACGTCGGCGCGCAGCACCAGTCGGATCCGCGTACGGTCGGTGATATAGGGGGTGAAGTGGAGATCGATGCCGAAGGGCAGGTAGGTCACGCTCTGCGCGGTGCCGCCGGGAGTGACCACCACGGTGGGCACGGGAAACGCCCCGCCGGCGCGGAAGTTGGCCGTGCGGCCGTTCAAGGTGGTGAGGTTCGGTTCGGCCAGGCTCCGCGCGAAGTTCATCGTCCGCAGCGCTTGGATCCCCAACAGCACGTTGCCGTTGTCGAGCGCCGTGGGCAGGTTGCCGCCGGTCTGCGCCAGCGCGATGGCGGCCGGCGAGGCTGTCGACACCGTTTGCCCGGCGATGTTGGCCGCCGACGAGGCGATGTTGCCCCCGGTGGTCTGCGCAAAGGCGAAGCGGCCGTTGACGATGCTGAAATCCATGCCGATGGTGCGGGCGGCGGTGCGATCGACCTCGGCCACGGTGACCATCAACATCACTTGCTGCTCGCCGGGCACGTTGAGCAGGTTGACCATCTGGGGATTGCCCTGCAGCAGCGTGCGGATGGCGTTCACGGCGTCTTCGTCGTGGCCCAAGCCCGGGAGGAAGTTGATCCGCACATTGTTGAGACCGTTCGTCCGCTGCCGCGAGGCGTTGGCCACGATGGTGAGAATCTGGTAGGCCTGGACTATGTCCTTGACCTCGCCCCGCACGACCACCTGGTTGCCCACGAACGACAAATGGACGTCGGTTTCGGGGAATGCCTTGTTGATCTCGTGGTCCAACCCCTGCATCCCTTTTTCCAACGCCCGAACGTGCGCGAGAATGCGTTCCGGGTCCTGGAGGACCATCACCAGGTAGGTCAACAGGGTGTCCTGATTCGGATCATCCGGATGTGCGGGATTGGGAAACCAGATGTTAAGCACCGTGCTTCCCTCCCGCTTGCCCATCACGGCCAATTGCTGCGGCGTGATCGCTTGATACTCGGCCACGTCTTCGCGGGGAATGTAAATACGCCGCGGGACTTCACGAAACACCAGCACCAGGGCCCGGCCGGCGACCACTTGAAGCGTGTTTTCGGGATTGGCCTGGCGCTCGACGAATTGGCCGAATTTTTTCTCCGTTTCCGCGGTTGGCGTGGGAGCGCCCAAACCGGGCGGAAGGCCCATACTTGGTAGCCGGAATAGCTCGGGATCCAGCGGCGAAGAGTCCGCGCTCGGTTGCGCCGAGGCATCGGCGGTGCCGGGCTGCGGGACGGGCCCGCCGGGCGCGGGGCTTGGGGTCCCCGGCCGAATCAACTCGGGCATGGGCGCCGCCTGCGCCAAACGGTCGGGCCGAGCTACCCAGTCTTGCCCGCCATTGCCGGGCGGGGCGTCTTGGCGAGTTGCTTCCGGCATCGACGTGGCGGGGTCTTGCGGCATCGCGGCCGAGGCCGGCACGACGAAATCCGTGGCCGAAGCTTCGCGAATTGCCAGCACCATCGGGCCCGCGCTCCCGGGCGGCGTATCGCCGGGTTCGGCTGCGACGCACGACGCCGTGACGATTGCCAGCACAATCGCCAACACCGAGCTACCCGTCATGGGGCCGCTCCAGTGTTGCAATCGGCCCCTTCGGGCGAGGAAAACAGCGGTCGTGGTTTCGTTGGTCACAAATGCCTCCGCAGCCAACGCTCAGTCGTCAGCGGCAAATGCGCAAGAATTAACGTCTGCGCTGACATTACCGGTAATATCGACTTTATGGGCCAGGGAGGCCATAAATTCTATTTATTAGGATAGGTTTGCCTTTACTTTCCCGTCTATTCATTCGACGCATCTTAACTCCGCGGAAGTCTGGAGCGGAAGGAGAAGTAGGGTGGGTCGAGTGAAACGAGCCCCACCAATTGAAAACCGAACGACGAATTCGGGCTTCGCCATTGTTTCGTCATTCGGATTTCGACATTCGTCATTAGAACTGGTGGGGCTCGCTACGCTCGACCCACCCTACGTGGCCGTGCCCCTTACTCATCAAAAGCGATGGCGTTGGATCAAGAAGCTGGCCATTTGGAAGAGCTGTGCCAGGGCGGGCCCCAGCGTCCAGACGAACAGTCCCGGCAGGAAGCAGGTCACCAGGGGGAACATGCGTTTCACCGGCAGGGTCATGGCAAAGGCGTTGGCCCGTTCGCGGCGGCGGCTGCGCAGATCGTCGGCCTGGCGGCGGAGCACCAGCGCGATGCCGGTGCCGAGTTGTTCGGCCTGGACCAGCGCCGAGACCAGGATCGACATCGAGGAGATTTCCACCCGCCGCGAAAGCCGCCGCAGGGCCTCGACCCGCGTGCGGCCGGAGAGCACGTCGGACTGGTAGCTGCGGAGTTCCCGGGCCAGGGGGCGGTCGGCGAGCTTGGTTTCCAGCAGCCGCGCCAATCCGGCGTCGAACGCCAGGCCGGCCTCGCTCAGCGTGGCCAGCAGGTCCAGGGCGATGGGCAGATCCTGCTCGATTTGCTCGACCCGTTGGCGGCGCGCACGGCGGACCGCCAGCCAGGGCAACGCGGCGAGGATCAACAACAGGAGCCAGGGGGTGAGATAGGCCACGGGGAGCGCGATGTCGCCCAACCCGCCCGGCACGTCGGTAAGGCTCTTCACCAGCAGCGGGACGGCTCCCATCTCGTAGAAGGTTAGCAGAGCGACGACGCCCAGCGTGGCCGCGAAAAACTCGGCCCCCAGGAACAGGCCCCACGCCGCCGGACGGCGGTAGCCGGCCAGGAACAGCCAACGCTCGAGGAAGCCTTGCCGGGCCAGCAGGTCGGCGTCCGCTTCGGCGGCGCCCTTGTTCACGCCCTCGAAGAGCCGTTCCAGGCTGCGGCGGTTCGCGCCCAACCGCCGCAACAGGGTGAACGCTCCCCAAGCGGCCAGCATCCAAGCGGTGAGGATCAGAAAGGCGGTCATTTTGGTTTCTCAGTAGCGCAACCGGCTGATGGCCGACATCCAGGCGATGCCCACCGCCTGAAGAAGGATCGTGCCGGCCACCATCCATTGGCCGTAGATTGTCGAGAGGAACAGGTCGGTCTGGGCCGGATTGGTCCGCCAGACGATCAATGCAATGAAGTAGGTCAGCGCCAGCACGGCCACGGTGGAGACCTGCGACTGGGCGATGTTGGACTGGATTCGCCGGGTGATCTCGATGCGGTCGCGAATCGTGCGGCCCACGTTGGCCAGGATCGGGGCCAGGTTGCCGCCGGTCTCCCAGTGGACCGCCAGGGCGGAAGCAAAAAGCTGAAAGGTCTCCAGCGGCACTCGTTCGACCAGGCCGCGGAACACCGCCTGGGGGGCGTCGCCGAAACGGATCCGCCCCACCAGTTCTTCCAGTTGCGGAAGCAGGGGCGATTTGCACTCGAGGAGCACGTGTTCCAGGCAATTCAGCAGCCCACCGCCGGCACCCAGGGCCCCCACCATCAGGTCGATGGCGTCGGCCAACTGGACTTCGATGCGGGCGGTCTTCCGCGCTGCCAAGTAGCCCTCGAATTGTCCGCCGAGCAGCCCCAGGATCACGGCGATGGCCAGGATGAACGGGGTGGTCCAGCCGAGGAAGATATGGATCAGCACGGCGGCCGCCGCGCCCGCGAGCCAGGGCGCAAACCGATAGCGCCGCAGGAAGGGACGAACGTCGGCCGCGGGCGGCGGTTCCGGCCCGGCGGCGGCGTCCGACGCGACTCCCAGCCGCGCCCGCGCCTGATCGCGGATGCGCAGGTTCCGCGAGGCAAAGAACACCAGCGCGGCGCCGCCGCCGAGGAGGATCAGGAGGATCAACGTTTCAAGCATGCGGCGGCGACCCCGGTTTCTGGAAGATGCCGCGGGGGACTTCAATCCCGCGCTGGTCCAACTCTTCGATGGCCCGGGGAACGATTCCCGTGGCCACGAACTCGCCGGCGATGCGCTTGCCGGACTGCCCGCGGCGCTCGAAGCGGAAGATCTCCTGCAACTGCGGCGTGTTGCCTTCAAAGCCGACGATCTCGGCGATGCTCTCCACGCGGCGGACTCCGTCCTCGTAGCGGCGCACGTGAATAATGGCGTGCAAGGCCGAAACGGTCTGCTCGCGGATCGCCCGCGAGGGCAGATCCAGCCCGGCCATCAAGACCATGGTCTCGAGCCGGGCCAGGGCGTCGCGGGGACTGTTGGCGTGTACCGTGGTGATGCTGCCGTCGTGGCCGGTGTTCATCGCCTGGAGCATGTCCAACGCCTCGCCGCCGCGGACTTCGCCGATGATGATCCGGTCGGGGCGCATCCGCAGGGCGTTGATGACGAGATCGCGGGCGGTGATCAGCCCCCGGCCTTCGATATTGGGCGGCCGGGTTTCCATCCGCACCAGGTGCACCTGGTCGAGGATCAACTCGGCGGCGTCCTCGATGGTGATGATCCGCTCGCGGTCGGGGATCGCTTCGGCGACGGCACCCAAGAGGGTCGACTTGCCGGAGCCGGTACCGCCGGAGATCAGCAGATTCTTCCGCCCCTTGACCAGGGCGTCCATCAGCATAGTCATGGCCGGGGAAAACATCCCCAGTTGCTCCAGGTCGGTTCGCCGCAGCCGGTGGCGGCCGAAACGGCGAATCGAGAGCGTGGGCGAATCGAGCGTCACCGGCGGGAGCGTGGCGTTGACACGGCTGCCGTCGGGAAGCCGGGCGTCGACCATCGGCGAGCTTTCATCGATCCGCCGGCCGATGCGGGCGGCAATCCGCTGGATGATCCGCACCAGGTGGTCGACGTCGCGGAAGCAGACGTCGGTTTTCTCCAGGCGGCCGAAACGCTCGATATACACCTGGTCGGGCCGGTTGACGAGGATGTCGCTGACGGCCGGATCGGCCAGCAGCGGCGCCAGCGGGCCCACGCCCAGCGTCTCCTCCAGCAGATCCTCGACCAGCCGGCGGCGTTCGGCGTCGTTCAGCGGCAGCGCGCCGGAGAGGATCGCGTCTTCGACGAAGCTCTCCACGAACTCGGCAAGCGTCTCTTCGCTGCCGCCGAGGAGGTTTCGCCGATCCAATTCGTCCAACAGCCGCTCGTGCAGGGCGCCTTTGACGGCCAGATATTCCACGCTGCCGCTCTTGACCGTGGGCGCTTCGACGTCGCGGGGAGCGACCACCCGCGAGGCAGGCGGCTTCGCGGCCGCCTGGACGCGGCGGGCCGGCAGCGTGAAATTGGTATTCAACAGGCGCTGCCGCGAGGTTGGTTCGGCAGGGGGCGGCGTTTGTTCCGGCTCGGTCATTGGGGCGCCTCCTCGTCGTTGGCATGGTGACCGGCCCCCAGCACTGACGAGACGCCGCCGCCACCCGGCCGATCGCCGCCGCCGGCGGGCGACGATTGCGGCTGACCGGCCGGAGCGGCGTCGCGGGGCGTCTCTTCGTCGGCGATCGCTTCGACGTCGTCGACGAACTCCCGCAATTGCCGGCCGAGCGTCGAGAAGCGGCCGGCGCGGAGCACGAACGGCTCGCCCATGTTGGCCGCGATGATCACCTGCTTGTCGTAGGGAAAGACGTAATCCACGTTGTGGCCCAGCCGCCCCGCGACGTCGGCCGGCCGAAGGCTGCCGGGCAGCGTGGTGTAGCGGTTGAGAATCACGCGGTGGCGATACTGGGGAAACCCCAGGTTATTGAGCAAGCGGAGCAACTGCACCGCGCCTTGGAGCGTGGGCACCACGTTCTCGAAGACCAGCATCACCCGGTCGCAAAGGTCGAGCACCGCCACGTTGATCCGGTCGAACAAGGGGAAGGTGTCGACGAGCACGTAGGCATAGGCGCGGCGGGCCAGCGTGAGGATGCGGGAGATGACGTCGTCGTCGAGATCGCCCGCTTCCAACGGGTCGGCCGGCGCGGCCAGCAGATGCAAGCCGCTGGAGTGGGGCGTGGCCAACTGGCGGATCAGCGTCTCGTCCAACCGATGCCGCTGCCGCACGGCGTCGGCGATCGAGGCGGTGGGGCGGAGGTCGAGCATCGACGCGCAAACGCCCATCTGCACCGAGGCGTCAACGAGCAACACGCGGTCGGGATGCCGTGCGGCCAGGGCGACGGCGGTGTTGACGGCCAGGGTGGACTTGCCCACCCCGCCCTTGTTGCTCATGAAGCCGACGATCTTGCCGAACTGAGCCACGGGGCCCCGCGGCGAACGCAGCAGGCGGTGCAACAGTTCGTCCAGCTCGGTGCTGGAGATCGGCCGCCGCAGGAAGTCCTTCACGCCGGCACGGACCGCCTCGATGAACACCGCGCTTTCCGAGACCTCGGCGTCGAAGCAATCCTGGCGGAACACGGCCGCCACCACCGTCTCCGGCGCGGTGACCGACATTTCGTCGGCGAACGCCCGCAGCGGGCGCAGGTCGAGGCCCATTTCGATCAGCGCCAGTTCGGGGCGGCGGTTGCGCGCGGCTTCCAGGCCCTGACGCATGTCGGGGGCGGAGTACATCACCGGCCGCGACTCGCCCAGCGAGGAGAGCGCGGCCTCGACTTCCTCGGCAAGCCGGGGATCGGAACTGACGACCAGCAGATTCGGGATTGCAGGCACGGTTGAGTGAGGGATTGGGGATTAGGGATCAGGGATTGGAAAGGTCGGGTGGGTCGAGCGCAGCGAGCCCCACCGGATTCAATGACGAATGTCGATATCCGAATGACGAAACAATGTCGAAGATCGAATGTGTCATGCTGGTTTTACGGTGTATTCGGCCCGATGTAATGGTCCACCAGCACAGGGGCGTAGAGCGGATTGGTCATCCCGTCATTCGATTGGCCGGCATGCAACTGAAATAGCGTGGTGAGATCTTGCGGGCTCGTCGTAAAGCTCGTGGGTAGCGCAATGCCAATGACACCTGAGGCGTTCTCGCCGGCCACATGAGGCGGAAGCTGGTCTAGCGGAGTAATCGATATCTGCGGCTGCGGCTGTCCGGGTGGATTCGCGGGAGTGAACGTCCATTGGCCGGCCGGCAGATAGCCGAAACCGATGACCGTGTTTGGCTGTCCTCCCAGAGAATTATCGGTGAAACAGACCGCGACGTAGCCAGCGGTTCCGCTGTCTTGCTGTAGCGCGGCGGTGGTCGAACTACCGACCACCGGCTGGCCGATCGCCGTGGTGGGAACGCCGAGGTGGTTCCACTGGTCGAGCCTTGTTGCGAGCACGTACCCCCAGGTGTTGTTTTGGCTGTCCTGGAGCACGTAATTCGACGTGCCGGACGCCGGAATCACATTCAATTTCACCGCCGCCGCCGAGCCATTGTTCAATGTGGTCCAGAACCCGCTCAGGAAGGCGAAAGGCGCCAGCCCGGGGATTGTCACCGCGGTTCCGCCGCTGCTGGCCGCGGGAATCGCGTAGGACGGGCCGGCCGTCTTCGCCCGGCCGACATTGTAGGGGCTGCCGCCGAACGCTATTCCGTCGCCCGCGGCCGCAATGGCGGTCGCCCGCACGGTGACACCCTGCTGGACGCTGGTGCGCGACATCATGCTGCCGCGGCCGAAAAGATAGGGGAGCGTCGCCGGGGCCGCGGAATTCGGGTCGCCGCCCATGCGTACCACGCCGCCGGAACTGACGCCCGGCTCGGCGTCGATGCCGCCCGGGTTCGTCGTGCGGCGCATGCGGACCAGGAATCCCGGTGCGGCCTGGGCATTCGCCGTCGGGGGCTGGTAGTCGCGGCGGCCATACCCGGCGTTCTCGTCATGCGAGCCGTCGGTGTCGTCCGGGTCGGGCTGATACGACGGGTTAAGCCCATACGTGCCGGCCACCATGTCGCCTTCAACCGCGTTGCCGGTCGCATTCAGTTCCAAGCCGGGCGTGCCGTCGGAGCGGGTCGGTTTGTAGACGGGCGGGTTGGGCACCACGACGGTCTGTCCGGCGGCTAAACTGGCCATCCCGGCATTGGGATTGGGTTGGAACCCCACGACCGGGCCCGCGCCAAAATTCAGCGGGTCGCCGTCGCTGGGGTTCAAATCGTCGTCGAACACATTGGCAACCATGGCACTGGCTTGCTGGTGCGGGTCGATTCCCAGGCTCTGCCCGTCGTCTCGAAATCGCAACCCTTCCAGCGCCGCGGAGTCGACGGCCGTTTGCATCTCGCGTTGCGCCAGCCGGACGAAGCCCAGGTCGATCACCAGCGCGGCAAAGGCGAAAAACACGAACGCCAACATCACGAACATCACCAGCGCATAGCCGGAGCGGCTTCCGTGGCGGCGTTTTCGGCGGCGACCGGCGGGAGAAAAGAGTTCACCACGGAGGCACGGAGACCACGGAGAAAGGGCGAAAAAACGAGCCACGGATGAACACCGATGAAACACGGATGAAGGGCAGCAGCGAATGTCGATATCCAAATGTCGAACGACTTTCATCGTCGATTCGTTCTTTCTTTTCGATCTGTGTTCCATCCGTGTTCATCTGTGGCAAAACGTTTTCTGTGTCCTCCGTGTTGCTCTGTGATATTCCTCCTGAGGGCTCAAGTTCCCGCTTCGCCGGATGGCGGGATGGGGAAGACCAACGTCTCCCGCTTTTGGCCAACGATCGATTCGATGGCGCGGACGTGGGCCAGGGGGTTTTCATCCGGCGTCAACACCGTCTTGCTGGCATCGCGGGGATTGCCGCTGCGGACCACCGTGGTCAATTCCAGCTCCAAAGACATGGCTTCGGCCACCCGGGGAACTTCCTCGGTGGCCACGGCGACCACCATCTCCTGGCCGGACTGTTTGGCGTCGCCGCTGGCCGCTTCCACGGCAGTCATGGTGGGCGAAGCGACCGGGACCACGACCACGCCGTCTTGGACCAGCGCCCGCACCGCGGCCTGCTTTTGCAGCGCCACCGACGACCCGCTGAACGCGGTGCCCATGAATCGCAGCGATCCGGTTTGCCCGTTGCCCTTACCCCAGTCGATGTTCGCGCTGGCCATGAGATCGAAATGGTCGCCCAGCCGCAAGGCGCGGGCGCCGGCCACCTTGCCCGCGTCGAGCGTCAGGGCCCGTTTGCCCGGCGGGATGCCGCCGGCCAAACCGGGCGGCGTGCCGGCGGGCAGAAAGTCGTCGGCGGTGAAAATCTGGCCCCGGCTCTTGTCGCGGGCCAACACCCGGCCCGTCACCGCCGCGGTCTCGGTAATGATGCCCCGCTGCTGGACATCGACGAGATTCATGACGACCGTGCGCTGCTGCCCGGTGGCGGGATCCAAGAGGTCGGCGGGCATCACCTGGCTGTAGGCGGCGATCGCCCGGCCGCCGGTGGGAACGGCGATCATGCCGGAAGGAAGGGCGGCAATCGTCTTGTCTTCCGGCCGCCCGGAATGCGCCACGCAATTGATCTCCAGGTTCAGGCCCAAGGCGTCTGTGAGCGGCGCGATCTCGTCCTCCGCCACCGCGATCACGATCTCCTGCACGGGAATCGTACGGATCGTGGTGCCTTGCGTGAGCGACGAGGAAATGACCGGCTTGTTGCGGCTGGCGACGGGGCTGACGACCAGCGCTTCGCGGGCGAGCATCCGCGATTCCGTCCGCTGCGGCTTTCCCTGGTCGCGCGAAGTCGCTTGCGCCGAACTGCTGGGAGGTGAGACGGTCAGCTCCGAAACGGCCACGCGATTCCAGTCGGCACCGCCAAACGAGCTGAGCTTGTCGACGGGGATGCTGGCCACCAGGTCAAAGCGGTCGCCCACTTGCAGGCCGAAGATGCCGTTGAGTTTGCCGGCCTCGATGGTGATGGCCCGCTTGCCCAGCGGCACGCCCGCGACCATTCCCGGCTGCGTCCCGTGCGGAAGGAAATCGTCTTCGTAGAAGAAGTAGGGGGCGTCCTTCTGCTTCGCGGTCACGCGGCCGCGAATCTTGGAAAGTTCGGCAATCACCCCCTTCGGAATCTGGCCCACGGGCCACCACTGCACCTTCCAGTCTTGGGTCTTCGTGTCCCACAGATAATCGCGGGTCACCCGTGTATAGGCGGGGATTGTACGGGCACAAACTGGCACGGGGACCATCCCCGTATGGTCGACTTTGCGTTGGAAGAAGGGGAGTTGCAGTAGTCCGGCGATCGCCAGCGTCGCTATGACTCCCACCACGACCACCGCTCCGGCGGAAACGCCCAGCACTGCGGTCCGCGACGATAGGCCGCTACGAGGACGAGAGTTGACGGATCGCATGGGGATTACCTCGGTTACTCGGGAGTTTGTCGAATCAAAGTTGGAAAGAAACGTAGGGTGCGTGCTCGCACGCACGCGTAAAGACTCGTGCGTGTAAACACGCACCCTACACTGCGGTTATTGAAACACCTCGCGGCGGTAAATCGCCTGGAGGCACATGAGTTTGCGATAGGGGCGCACGTTCTGAGCCCACGCGGCCTGGCTGCCCAAGCCGTATGGGCCGGAATAGACCCGCGATGCGGTGGGCACATTCCCGCCGACACCCGGCGGCGACGGCGCACCGATCGAATCGTTGGCTGCAATGGGAACGACCGGGGTGTAGCTGGGCGGCCCCGGTCCCTGGGGCGCCAGCGGGTCGGCCGCCGGGGCATACCCGCTCATGGTGGCCGATTGATACGCATAGTTGACTCGCAGCGCCACCACGCCCATCTGCGGCGACGTGACCGGAAAGGCGTCTTGCCCGGCCGAGTTGAGGATCGGTTCCAGCGGCCGCACCCAGCCGGTGATCGTCTCCGCCGCCGCGGCATAGACCGGCAGGTTGCCCGTGCCGCCCGTGGGCGGCGATGCCGGCGGGGTGCTGATGACCGGGATTCGCACCAGGTATCCGCTGGGCGTCGGCATGCCGGGCAGTGTCGGATATCCCGAGGTGTCAGAAAACATCGCGCCCGGATAGCGAAGCAATTGGGTCGGCTGCGCATTGTTCTGGCCGGTCGTAGTGGTCTGAGCGATCTGGTCGTAGATCATGGCCGGCAAGAGCAACTGCGTGACCAAGGGGAAATCGCCGATGGGGTGCCCGCGGTTGTACGTGAGCTCCGTTGCGGAGGCTGGGGTGGGGTCGATCGTCAGCACCAGGTAGCGCTCGTCGAAAATCCGCGTGCGGACGCTGGCCAGGTTCGGATCGGCGACCGCATCGCCGTAAAGGACGTCGTGGAGGGTATACAGCGTGGTCGGGTTGGCCGCGGAAGCCTGCGCCAGAGGCGTGTGGGCGATTTCCCGCGCGGCCACGTCGGCCACTTGCTGGACGGTCTGGGCGCAAAACAGCATATGGCCGAACGTCAGCGTTGCCGCCAGGAGCAGGTACATCGCCAGGCCCACCACGGCGAACTCCACCAGGGCCGAACCGCGACGATTGTGATGACGAATTGAAGGAACCACGGCTCTCGTTGTGACCGCCACGCGTAGGGTGGGTCGAGTGCAACGAGCCCCACCAATGGAATCGCCGAAACATGTGGTGGGGCTCGCTGCGCTCGACCCACCCTTCAACTACAACTTCGAACGACGAAGGCCGCCGGCGAAATCATTGGGTTTCTTGGACGAATGGCGAATCGAACGCGCCCGTAGATCCGCCAAGCAGGTTGGCATTCACACGATCCGTGTTATTCGCTGCCTGAACCCCGGTGACGGAAATTTCGATTGCGCCGTTCTGTCCGTTGTTGTCCGTCTCGATGAGATGCCCGGCGGTGATGGGGGCATTGTCATCGGTATGCGCGCCGGGCAGGATGGCCGCCACGGTGCCGATCAGGTCGGCCGTCTTGTGACCGAACATGGAAATGCCCACCACGCCAATGAGCGCCACGCCGGCGATAATCAGGGCGTATTCCACGAGTCCTTGGCCCTTGCGATCTTTGCGATTACGAAGAATCCTACGCATCATGTTTCTCCCTTATGAAAAATAGAAATCAGCGACATCAACTGGAAACGAACAAAAAGCTAACGTCTTCAAAACGTCGGGCGCGACCTGACCGCAAGGCGCGCAAGCAGCGCCGCAAGCGGAGACCGATACCTGGCAGGGCGGGTGATTGCACCCACGCGGCGTCTTGCGGAATCAGGCGCGTGCAAGCACGCTACCGTAGGCGGTGTGTCACGCAATTGCGGGCATACAAGCACACACGCTACGGCGAGTCCGCCTCTTGCGCAACAACGAGCAACGCGTTAGATTGCCGCAGATGGCGGGGCCCGAGATTGAAAGGCCCAATGTTGCGCGGGCAGAGCGAGAATCGGCGCCACAGCGGCCACGTCGGTCCGCTGGAGCGCCTGCGGAGGCGGCTCAGCGCTCCGCGTCAGGACGTTGCCCTGACTCATAAACTGGCAGATGGCGCACTTCTCGGCGTCGCAGCAACCGGTGGCCGCGGCAGCGTGGAGATTACTGCGGGGATTCTCCGCGCCGGGCCGCATGGCGGCGCACGAGCCGTGCGCGTGCAGGCAATGATCGAGCCCGGGCAGAAGGTGCAAGCCTTGCCCAAACAGCGAAACCGCCCCAAAGAGGCCGGCCAGCAACCAGGCAGACGAAATGTGCAGTTTTCGAGGCATGCGCACGTATCACGAGGAACGCCGACGCCGCCCAGTAAGGGCACTCAAACGTCCGTTTATCGTAATCGCAATGCCCGGAAAAAGCAAGATGCAAAGGAATAGCAGCGGAATTTGACAAAAATCTAACGCCGCAGGAAAACGTAACCGTTGACGCCCCGGAGGGCGATTTTGGCTGAATTGATCTGGACAGGCAGGCGGATTTCGGCGACATCAATGGCATGTTGCTCGGAATCACGGAAGAAATCATCGCCCGCCAGCCGCCGGAAGCTCAGGCCATCATTCGCCTGTTGTTGGCGGAGATTGCCAAACTGGAGGCACGCATCAAGGAGTTGGAGGGCGGGCGAAAGACGCCCCAGAACTCCTCTTTGCCACCCAGCAGCGTGCATCCCCATGCCAAGCCTGCCCTGCCCAAGCGTAAGTCGAAAAAGAAACGCGGCGGACAGCCAGGGCACAAGAAACATGAGCGGTCGTTGATTCCCACCAAGGACTGCGACGACGTGAAGCCTCTCAAACCGACCGAATGCCGCCGCTGCGGCGAGAAACTCTCGGGCAATGATCCCGAACCCCTGCGGCACCCAATGCGGTCACGCCGATACGCGCGGCACGTGCCGGGAACTGTACGAACACCGTCCCTGGCTGTGGACCTTCCTGCGTCACGAAGGAATCGAAGCGACGAACAATGCGGGCGAGCGGTCGTTGCGTCATGCGGTGATTTGGCGCAAGCTTTCCTTCGCGACGCAAAGCGCCAACGGCAGCCGCTTCGTCGAGACCCTGTTGACGGTAGCTCAATCGCAGGTCGCGCCGAAGAGCGTTTGACGGTCCGGAACATAGCGCAAGTACGAGCCCTTGGCAAAACATGCCTGCTGAGCACAGCCAGGAAATGTCACGCCGAACGTCGATGATCGAGGAATTACGCTTGCCTTGCAACCGGCATGCGGAATGACTTACACCCTGATCTCATACGGCGAACGTTGCGGGCGTGTGAGCATGGCGTTGGCCTCGGCATCGCCTATAAATTCCTCCTTGAGCGGGTCCCACGTAAGCTTTCGCTTCAACTTGATGGCGATCGTGCACATGTGGCAGGAGTTCATCACCCGGTGGTGGCTGAAAATGTCGGAGGCCGGCAGCTTTCGCGACCTGACGCAATCGAAGAAGTTCCGCATGTGGTTGCGGGAGATGGAGTTGGGACCGCGGTAGCGCTGCGGCCATGCCTCGCCTTCCGCCGCGGGCAGATGCCGGCCCCCGGAGAGCTTGTCCGCCTCCGCTTCGAGCCACTGGCGGTCGGCCTTGGTGAGGTCCTCTACCGGCTTGCCCGTCAGGTGGTCGCGATTGATGAAGATCCGACCGTTCTCCCCCTGGAACAGCACACCGTAGGTCTTATTCTCGTCACGGACGAAGATCGTGGCGCCGTTGGCGAAGCGGAGCGTGCAGTCGTAATCGTAAGCGGTGCTGAAGGCGTTGGGGACCTGCGGCAGAACGCCCGTGCCTTCAATCTCCACCGGTTCCGTATCCTGGAGGCCCAAGCCTAACTGTGCCACGTCGACATCGTGGGCACCCCAATTCGTCAAACTGCCGCCGGAATACTCCAACCAGCGACGAAAGCCCTGGGAGCTGAACCGCTGTTCGCAAAACGGTGCTTTGGGCGCCTGGCCCTGCCACATATCCCAGTCCAGCTCCGGCGGCGGATCCGTAGCGGGGAACGGCCCGGCCTTGGCGCCGCGGATGCTGCTATAGGTCAGGTTGACGCGGGCGACGAGGTTCTTGCCCAGCCGGCCGCTGCGAGCCAGGGCAATGGCCTGCAAGACGCGAGGGTCGCTCCGCTGATCGGTGCCGACCTGCAACACCCGCCCGGTCTTCCGCACGACATTGCAGAGGATCTTCCCTTCGTCGATGGTCAGCGTGACCGGCTTTTCGCAATACACGTCCAGGCCGGCCTGCATGGCTTCGACGGCGATTTTCACATGCCAATGATCGGGCGTGGCAATCGTGACAACGTCGATGTCCTTGCGATCCAGGAGCTTGCGATAATCCTGGTAGACCGGGCAACTGTGCTTGGCGGCGAAAGTGTCGGCCCGGCCAAGGTGGACATCGCAGCCAGCGACCACGCGGCCCAACTCGGCGGCCCACTTGCCGTTCCACGTGCCTTGGTTTCCCACGCCGATCGACGCCACGTGGAGTTTTTCGTTCTTCGAGTCGGCTCCAGCGGCAACGCCGGTCCAGACATGGGGCGCGAAGAACCCGCCCATCGCCACTGCAGAGACGCTGAGAAAACGTCGTCGATCCAATCGCAAGCTGGTCTTACCGGTCGGGTGAACAGGCATCGGTCGTACTCCTGGAGCTAGGCGAAAAATGGCAACAAGTCCTGGCAACGCCGGCGTACCTCATAGACGGTCCGTCGAACGTCGGCAATTCGTATCCTTTACGTCGGGGGCGAGAACGCAGCGTAGTGGTCACAGTCGCCCTACCGTTGGTAAAAACGAGCTTGCCCGTGAGGTGCGTGGTCTGGCCGTCAGCCAGAACCACATAAGGGATCGGTTTGGCCCCGGGAACTGCCCCGGAGATTGTCCAAGTCACTTGTTGATGGATCTGGTAGAGGGCGTTGGGCTTATCCGCCGTCACTTTTAGCTCTTGGGCGCAAATTTCCAACGGAACGAATGCCCACGCGGCAAGGAACAGCTTTGCGATCAGCTTCATCGGATGTTCCCTCTACTTGTCCGTTCTTTTTCAAGGGAGCGGAATCTCACCTCTGGTTTGTCTTGGCAATAATCGTCTCCAGTAGAGTGTTCATTGCGTTGCCCCGCTCAGGAAACTTGTCGGCGAGGTTGGTGGTTTCGGCAAGATTGGTGGCCAGATTCACCAGGAATGGTTTCTTCTCAACAGCGGCCATCGGCATCTTGCTGGCTTGGTTCGCGACCTTGTAGCTGGAACGGGCGCCGCCGTAGCACCCCAGGTCCGAGAATCCGCGGTCATCGGCCAGGACCAGCAGGATATTGGGCCTGGCTGACGACCTTGGTGCTGGATCGGCGCGCAGTGCGGCCAGCGGTCCCGCCAGCAGGCTGACGGCAAAGACCGTGAGAATGGATCTTGTTGATCTTTTCATTGGGCAGATTCCGGTTAGCGAGTCCAGCCAGGGCCGAAATCCCGACTCTCATTGTAGTGGCCGCGAACACCGTGTCAAAATACGTTGGCTTTCCGCGAAGATCGCCCCGCCTTCACCACCGCGACGGTTTCGGCCCCCATGTCTTCCGATAGTGCCATCGCGGAAAACAAGCGACCGTGAAGCCGCGAGAGCTGAGGTTCTTGACACAGGCCAGCAGCTTCGTTTCCGGCCATCGGCGCTGGTGACGATTCGGGGGTCGCCAGGTGGGCCAACTGGCCTGGCACGCACTGCCATCGCAACTGAGCCCTACCGCACCTTGAACAGCGGCGGGCCGGCCCGGGAGACGCCGCGCACGGCCGGGGAAGAGGGCCCGTAAGGCCATACTCCGCGTCCAGCGCAGGCGCGGCCTGGGCGGAATCTCGGGCGTGCCACTCACGGAGCCGTGTGCTATCTCTCTGCGCCGATCCTTGCACAAGCTTCCTTCCGACCTCCACCCAGAGCGTGAGGGCGTTAGTTCCCGTGCGTCGATCCGTCAAATTGTCATGCCATGCTAATCCCGGGGGTCACCAATCACGCAGAATTCGACCGCCGAATTTCGCCGGACCAGCGCAGCAAATGTACATGCCTCGCATGAGAAAGCCTCTTCACCTTATGATCCGCACGGTATCAATCCGACAGGGCCTTGCGCAGATCGGCGTCCCGCTGGCCATTGTCGGAGGCCTGGCGATCAGCGGCGCGGAGCGGATCGACGTCAATCGTGACCTTATCGATGCTGCCCGTAAACTTATACGGGTCCGCTATGCCGTAATCGTCAATTACCGGGAAGCCCAGGTCCATGCCGACGTCGGCCCCTTCGCCCGCCCAGAAGACGAAGGGCTGCGTGCGCTCGATCCGACCGCTGGCGACCGGCTTCTGATTGACGAAGATCGTGCCGGTCCCGCCTCGACCGGGCTCGCCGCCGTCATAGGCAAACTGGAAGCGAAGGGTGGCTTTTCCGGCCGGAACCGCCGCGGCAGCGGCGATGCGGTAACGGTTCAGACCCAGCCAGTTGTAAGTGTACATGGGGATTCCGCCCTTGAAGTACAGGCTCCAACCGCCAAACCTCCCGCCTTGGCACAGAACCACGCCATCGGCGCCGCCGGGGGGAATCGCCACCTCGGCCGTGATGGTGTGCGAGCGGTTCTTCACGCTGATGAACACGTTCTCCGACATGCCCGTCATCCCCTCATAGACCGTCAGCGACGTGCGGCCGGCCATCAGGTCCGGCCGCCCAGAGGTCGAGGCGTTGAAGCGGGCGCTGGTGCGGTCGTCGATCGGCAAGACGTTGTAGCGGACCGCCTCGTGGTCGAAGAGCGTTTGCATTTCCTTGAGCTTTTCGGGCTTCTCCGCCGCCAGGTCGCGGGCCAGGCTGAAGTCGTCCTCAATGCGGTACAGCTCCCACTTGTCGTGCTCCAGCGTAGCGCGGGGAACCCGCTCCCAGGGCGCCCGGTGGACGGTGCCGGCCAGCCAACCGTCATGGTAGAGAGCGCGGTTGCCGAAGATCTCGAAGTATTGGGTCATATGCCGGCTCGGCGCCGCGGCATCCGCAAAAGTATACGTCATGCTCACACCTTCTATCGGGACCTGCGGCGCTCCATGAACCACTTTCGGCTCCGGCAAGCCGGTCGCTTCCAGGATCGTGGGAGCCACGTCGATCACATGATGGAACTGCGATCGCAACTGGCCCCGGGCCTTGATCCTCCGAGGCCAGCAGATGACCATGCCATTGCGGGTGCCGCCGAAATTCGCAGCGACCTGCTTGGTCCAGGTGAAAGGCGTGTCGCCGGCGACCGCCCAACCGGCAGCGTAGTGCCCGTAGGACATGGGGCTGCCCAGCTCATCGTAATGCGTGAGGATCTCCGGCACGCTTTCCCGCACGCCGTTGAAGTAGGAGTTCTCATTGAACAGGCCGTTCATGCCCCCTTCGGCACTGGCGCCGTTGTCGCCGGCGATGTAAAAGATGAGCGTGTTGTCCGCCTGGCCCAAGTCCTCGATGGTCCGGATCAACCGGCCAATTTCAGTGTCGGCGTACTCGCCGAAGCCGGCATAGACCTCCATCTGGCGGGCGAAAAGCTTTTTCTCGTCGGCCGTAAGCTGGTCCCAATCTCGGATGGCAGCGGGCTTGGGCGCCAGCCGGGTTTGCGGTGGAACGATGCCCAGCCGCTTCTGGCGAGCCAGGGTCTCTTCGCGGAGACGGTCCCAGCCCTGGTCGAACTGCCCGTGGTACTTGGCGATCCACTCCTCGGGAACGTGGTGCGGCGCATGCGTCGCACCCGGTGCGAAGTAGAGGAAGAACGGCTTGTCCGGAGTGAGCGCTTTGACCGACTTCGTCCAGGCGATCGCCTGGTTAGTCATGTCGGTCATCAAGTGGTAGTGCGGATCTTTCGGCGGAACGACGTGATTCATGCCGTCGTAAAGCAGCGGCGCCCATTGGTTGGCCTCACCGCCAATGAAGCCATAGAACTTGTCGAAGCCGCAGCGCGTCGGCCAGCGGTCGGTCGGCCCGGAGGGACTCACCTCCCAGGCCGCCGTTTCGTGACTCTTGCCGAAGGCCGCGGTGGCGAAGCCGTTGAGCCGCAGCATTTCGGCCAGCGGCGCCACCCGATTGGGGCGCTGGCCTGTCTGGCCCGGAAAGGCCGTGGCCATCTCCACGACCGCCCCCAGATTGCACATGTGGTGGTTGCGACCCGTGAGCAGGGCCGCACGAGTGGGCGAGCAGAGGGCCGTGGTATGAAACTGATTGTAGCGGAGCCCCTGACTGGCCAGGCGGTCGAGCGTGGGCATGTGGATCGGACCGCCGAAGGTGCTCGGCTGGCTGAATCCCATGTCGTCCAATAACACGATCAGCACGTTGGGAGCGCCGCGGGGAGGGCAAACCTCGAACCGCGGTGGCGGCGTGGCGTTCCGCACGTCGAGCACGGTGCTATGCGGGTACTCGGGTTCCGGAAGCGGCAGCACCGTGCGGTCCGTCGGCAGGACAATCGGGGCGGGCGTCCGTTGCTGCGCGGCAACCGGCGCAACGGGTATCAACCAGGCCAATAGCACCAGTTCCACACACGCACTGCGACGAAGAATGGGGCGTTTCATGTTCGATGGCCTCACAAAATGACTTCACGAGCCGCGGCTGATAATCACGGTCAATATGTCCCGACGGTGACGGCCCTGCCGCAGTCGCGCAATTCCACGTCGTCGAACCAGACCGTGCCCGATGTCCCACGGAGTGGCAAGCTGAAGCTCCGCCATTGGGCCGCGGCGACCCCATCGGGCAACCTCCCGGGTCGAGCCTGGTTCGTCTGCCCCGCGAGATCTCCCGCGGACATATGGCCAAACTATCACAACGCACATGGTGTCCCTATTGATAATCTGGTACTCGTTGTCCGTCAATGGTTTGCGATGCTTGCCGTCCCAGGCGATGGAAGTGGAATCGGTGTGTCTCCGCAGCCGCCAGGGAGTACACCATGGGCATCGTCAAAGCGATCTGTCTTCTGATACGAGCATTCCTGGTGCCCCGGCTCATCCTGGCTGCCGAGAACCTCGCACTGTGGCAGCAGGTGGGCGCTAGAGAGCGATTACGCGCGAGGCGAGGGGCGAAGCCCAACACAGGTCATCGCGCGATAGTCTCCCATGGCGGCAGGTTGGCAGGTGTCCAAATTGGACAGGTGACCGACTTCTTAACTGCCACTCTGGCAGTTAGCGGATCGAGAGAGGATCGGTGCCGAGGACTTCGACGCGGCGGTGCCGGTGGTGAGCGAAAGAAAAACGGCGCGCGTCGACCGAGAGCTGCAGAGCAACGTCTAGGGTCCCCTTTGGTCAGCCCAGGTTATAACCACGACCCGGGGTCGCGCCGGAAACGGCGGTAACTATCCCCGCTCCCGCTCGTTACTACTTTTCCGGCTCTCCCAGTCGCCGACTCACCGCATGGGTTCCGTTGTCCATAGCTGCGATGAAGGTCGCCGGAACGGCGATGCTGGTTTTCATGTCCGGCCAGTCGAACGCGCACCGCAGTTTATGTCGCCTTCAGTTGAGTTTTCGGCGGACTCTGCCATACTGGGAGTGCGGTAATTGGTTCCTGGCGGTGGTTTTCTGCGCTTTTGGCGGGGCGGAGATGGATAACACCCCACGCAAGGGTGGGTGCAGCGATGGATTCACTAACTACGCCAGCACCACGAGGGTTCTCTTTCTTCGCCCGCAGCTCCGAGGAAGTGTTCGATGAACGCTGCCATTTCCGCTAGAAAGATGCTTGGTCGCCGCCCCCCTTTTCAGAAGGGAGTCGCAATCGGCGCTGGGTCGCTTGTGATCCTGCTTGTCTTGAGCGCGGGGCTTGGGTATTGGAACACAGTTCAACTCCGCGAGAATGATGCTTGGGTCAGCCATACCGATGAGGTGTTGGACGCCCTGGAGAGTGTCCTTTCCACGATGCAGGACGCTGAGACGGGCCAGCGAGGCTACCTGATTACCGGCGAAGACCAATACCTTGAACCGTACAACGTCGCCCTGGTTGCCGTCGAAAAAAACATTCAGCGAGTGAAGCACTTGACGGAGGACAATCCTCGGCAACAAGCCCGCATCCCGCTCCTGGAAGAACAGATTTCGGCAAAACTGAAGGTCGAGGACCGAACCATTACCTTGAGGAAGAAGGACGCCGAGGCGGCCCGGCAGATCGTCTTGACCGGCGAAGGCAAGAAGATCATGGAGGCGATCCGCGCGCAGGTCCAGGAGATGCAACAAGAGGAACGGGGCCTACTCGTCGCCCGCCAGCGACAATCCCGTCACAGTTTCTTGGTGGCCGTCCTCACCAACCTCTTTACCGTTGTCTTGGGCCTGGGGATGGTCGGGACGATGGTCTACGTCTTGCAACGCCATCTCGCGGAGCGTCAAAAGGCGGGGAGATCGCTGGCACGGCTGGCGGCAATCGTTGAGTCATCCGACGATGCAATCCTGTCCAAGGGCCTCGACGGCATTATCCAAACCTGGAACGCCGGGGCACAACGCCTGCTCGGCTACCGGGCAGAGGAGGTGATTGGCCAGCCGATCACGCTACTGCTGCCGCCGGAGCGCATGCAGGAGGAACAGCAAATCGTGGATCGCCTGCTGGGCGGCCAGCGCGTGGAGCACCTGGAGACGGTGCGCGTGACTAAGGACGGGGGACGGGTCGAAGTGTCAGTGACCGTCTCCCCGCTAAAGGGCGCGGATGGCCAGATCATCGGAGCCTCGAAAATCATCCACGACATCACCGAGCGCAAGCGGGCGGAGGAGGAATTGCGCCGCCTGAAGGATGAACTGGAGTATCGGGTCGAGCTGCGCACCGCCGAGTTAGCGGCCAGTAACGGCGAGCTTGAGGCGTTCAGTTACACGGTGTCCCACGACTTGCGTGCGCCGTTACGGCACATTACGAGCTTTGTTGCACTGCTCGACGAAGAGGCCCAGGCAAGCCTGAATGAGCAGTGCCGCCACTACATGCAGAACATTTCCGAGGCCGCCCAGCGCATGGGCCACTTGATCGACGACCTCTTGACGTTCTCGCGGATCGGCCGTGCTGCAATGACCGTTCGGCCCGTGGGCCTGCGGCGGTTGGTGGACGAGGCCCGGACGGAGTTGGCGTCGGAGACGGACGGCCGGGCGATTGATTGGCAGATCGGGCCGCTGCCGGAGGTTTCCGGCGATCCTACGCTCTTGCGGTCGGTGATGGTCAATCTGCTGTCCAACGCCATCAAGTACACGCGGCACCGCGACGCGGCGCGGATCGACGTGGGATGCCGAGAGGAGGCCGGCGAGGTGGTCTGCTTCGTGCGCGACAACGGGGCCGGGTTCGACATGAAGTTTGCGGACAAGCTGTTCGGTGTTTTCCAGCGATTGCACCGGGCGGAAGATTTCGACGGGACGGGCATCGGACTGGCCAGCGTGCGGCGGGCCGTCCAGCGACACGGCGGCAGGACCTGGGCCGAAGGCGAGTTGGCTCGGGGCGCTACCTTCTATTTCTCGCTCCCTTTAAGGAGGAACGGCGTATGATGACGGCCGACTTGAAACGTATTCTTCTGGCCGAGGACGATCCTAAAGACGTGGAACTGGCGCTGAAGGCGCTGGGGAAGCACAACCTGGCCAACGCGGTTCAGGTCGTCCGCGACGGGGCGGAAGCGCTGGATTACCTGTTCAGGCGGGGCGCGTATACCACACGCCCGAACGGCCCTCCCGCCGTCGTCCTGCTGGACATCAAGATGCCCAAGGTAGACGGCATCGAGGTTTTGCGGCAGATCAGGGCCGATACGGACCTGTGCCTCCTGCCCGTGGTTATCCTTACCTCCTCGCGTGAAGAGCGGGACCTGCTGGAAAGCTACCGGCTGGGGACGAACGCCTATGTGGTCAAACCGGTGGAGTTTCAAGCCTTTGTGGATGCGGTGAAGGAATTGGGCCTGTTCTGGGCGGTCATCAACGAGCCCCCGTCGAGCTTGGCGGAGAATCACGGCGGGTGAATTCCGGCTCGCATGGTTTGCGGGACCCCTGGAAGATGAAACGATGGAACCTACACTGCGGATTCTGAATCTCGAAGACGACGCGCTCGATACCGAGTTGGCACTGGCGCTGTTGCGTAAAGACGGCTTGGCTGCCGAGATCGACCGCGTGGATACGCAGGCTGCGTTTGAGGAAGCTCTGAGACGGGATGACTATGGGCTGATCGTGGCCGACTACTCGATCCCTGGAATGGACGCGCTCGATGCATTGCGGCTAGCGCGGCAGGTTCGCCCGGAGGTGCCGTTCGTCTTTCTCTCTGGCGCGATCGGCGAGGAAACGGCCATCGAAATGCTCAAGCTCGGCGCGAGTGACTACGTGCTCAAGCAGCGGATGGAACGCCTCGTCCCCGCCGTGCGCCGAGCCCTGCAAGAGGCCGAGGAGCACTTGCGCCGCAAGCAAGCCGAGGAGGCGCTCCGCCAGAGCGAGGGGCAGTTGCGGCGGGCGCAGCAGATTGCGCATCTGGGCAGTTGGGATTTAGACGTGGTGAACGATCGGCTGACGTGGTCGGACGAGGTCTATCGTATCTTCGGCTTGCAGCCACAGGAGTTTCGGGCGACCTACGAGGCCTTCCTCGAAGCCGTGCACCCGGACGATCGTGCCGCCGTCGACACTGCCTATTCGAGCTCGTTACGCGAGGGCCGGGACAGCTATGAGATTGAACACCGCGTTGTCAGGAAACCGGACGGCGAGGTGCGCGTCGTCCACGAAAAGTGCCAACACATCCGGGGTGGTTCCGGTCGGATCATCCGCTCCGTTGGGATGGTGCATGACATTACCGGGCGCAAGCGGGCCGAGGAGGCGCTGCTTGAAGCGAAGGCTGCCGCCGAGGCTGCCAACGCGGCCAAGAGCCAGTTCCTGGCCAACATGAGCCACGAGCTGCGTACGCCCATGAACGCCATCCTGGGCATGATCGACGTGGCACTGCCGAAGGCGGCAGACCCGACCGTCCAGGATTGTCTGCGAACCGCCAGGGGGTCGGCCGACCTCCTCTTGACGCTTCTCAACGACCTGCTGGACTCAGCCAAGATCGAGTCGGGAAAACTGGAGCTGGAATCGGCTCCCTTCAGCCTGCGGCGGATGTTGGACCAGATTACGAGGGTCCTCTCCGTGCGGGCGAGCGAGAAGGGGCTGTGCTTCTACTGCCGTTTGCCGGACGAAACGCCGGATGCGGTCGTGGGCGACCGGACGCGATTGCAGCAAGTGCTGCTCAATCTCGCCGGCAACGCCATCAAGTTCACCGAGCGTGGCGACGTGGAGATCAGTCTTCACAGCCTGTCGCAGGACGGCGAAGCCTGCCTGGAGTTTGCCGTGCGGGACACCGGAATCGGCATTCCGCCTGCCGGCGTGGAGCGTCTCTTCCAGCCCTTTGCCCAAGCCGATGCGTCCATGGCAAGGCGTTTCGGAGGCACGGGCCTCGGGCTTTCCATCTGCAAAAGCCTGGTGGAGTTGATGGGCGGGCGTATCTGGGTCGAAACCGAGGTGGGAAAGGGAAGCACGTTCTACTTCACCGTTCATTTGCCCATGGCGAAGGAGCTTTCTCCCGACTTCAAGGCCCCCGTTGCTGTTCCCGCGGTGGCCTGCGCCCAATTGCGCATCCTGTTGGTGGAAGACAACCCCGCAAATCAGAAGTTGGCTACCTACATCTTGCAGGGCCGGGGACATATTGTGGAGATCGCCGGGGACGGTCAAGAGGCAATCTGCTTGACCGAGGAGAACCACTACGACGTGATCCTGATGGACGTGCAGATGCCGGGCATGAACGGCTTGGAAGCCACGGCCGCCATCCGCAAGCGCGAGCACGCGGGAGGCGAAGGCGGCGGCCGCCGGGTGCCGATCATCGCCATGACGGCCCACGCGATGAAGGGCGACCGCGAGCAGTGCCTTGCGGCGGGAATGGATGCGTACCTGTCCAAGCCCATCGACGGCCATGAAATGATCGCCCTGGCGGAGACATTGGCCGCCGGAGCAGTTTCATCGCCACCCAGCCCACCCCAAGCCACAGAACCTCCGGCTGCCCCTGTCTTCGATCCCGAGTTGGCCCTGAATCGCCGGGAGGCAGAGGAGCGTTTGCACGCGGGTAGAGCCCGAGTTGCTTTGGCCGTGTCCGAAACGGATGCCCGCGCCCTGGTCCACGAGTTGCAGGTGCAGCAGATCGAACTGGAGATGCAGAACGAAGAACTCCAGCGCGCCCAGGCAGCCGCCGAGGAGGCGACGAGCAGGTACGCCGACTTGTTCGATTTCGCCCCGGTCGCATATTTCCTGTGGGGCCACCAGGGGCGGATTCTGGAACTCAATCTGGCCGGGGCCGCCCTGTTGGGACTGAACCGCGATGCCGTGATTCACAAGCGGTTTGGTCAATTCGTGGCAATGGAAGACCGCGCGGGGTTCGCTGAATTCTCCGCGCGGGTGCTGGCGACCGACACCAAGCAGAGCTGCGAGGTCAAGGTTCTGAAGGATGGGCAAGCGGTCGACGTACTCATCGAGGGCATCGGTACCCAAGACCGCCAGCGGCAAGAGCGGCTCTGCCGTGCGGTGGTCATCGACATCAGCCGACAGAAACGTGCCGACGAGTTGGCCGTAGCCCCCCGTGTGATGAGCGGGTTCCTCGCCAACGCGGGCCAGGAGATTCGTACGCCCGTGACGGCAGCCACCCCGGCAGCGGTTGTCTTCGATCCCGAGTTGGCGCTCTCGCGGTGCTGCGACAGCCAAAATATGGTACGGGAGATGATTGAGTGCTTTTGGGACGACGTGGACAACATGTTGCCGCAAATGCGCGTGTCCTTGGAGAAGGGGGACCTTCTGGAGATCGGCCGCTTAGGACACCGGATGAAGGGAACGCTAGTGTATCTTGGGGCAATACCAGCCGAGGGAGCCGCACTGCGCGTGGAGCGATTCTGCAAGTCGAGCGGCGGCACTCCGTCGGAAGCCGAGGAAGCCATCAATACCCTTGAGCAGGAGTGCCTGGTGTTGAAAGCCGCATTGAGCGAGCATCCACTGACAGGCGCGCTGAAGCAGGGCGACTAGCCGCAATCAACCCGCCTGGGTTTCGTCGGTCGGCAACCATCGACCGGCATTGCCAGACAAGCTGCATCTGGTGGCACGGCCCGCCCCGACCATCTTGTGACCTGGCGAATCTCTGCCGGTTACGTGTGTATCGCCGCGCACCAGACCAGCAGGTCAAATGGGGCTACCAAAGCTGGCAATCATCGCTCAACTGCGTTTTTTCTTGCGTAGGGCCTGCTTCTGGGCTTTCGATACGTTCCTACCCTTCCGGGCCGGAATCGTTACTAGAGTCAGGGTTTTGGACAGGGATTGCAAGGGACTACGGGGCTTCCTCGGCAGAGAGAGAAAAGAAAGAAACGAGAGCGATGAGGGCGAGCGTGCGAAGGCCGGGGGCGATTCATCGCCGCACTGCAAAAGGTGGCCGGCCGCTAAAACGGCCTGTGGCTAAGGTCCACGGGCGGCCATCCTATTGCACAGTTCGGATACCACCAGAAGATCTTGCCACACGCATGGGGTAAGGAGGGCTTGGACACCGTCCGTTCCTGGGGTGTAATTAAGGAGAGACTGCTAGCGTCCCAGCACCGCTCATTCCCGCTTTTCCCCGGGCCGAAATGATGGAGCCAACCGACCGGTCGATCCGCATTACGCGACTGTCAGATCAGGGGGCCGATGCGGATCTGCGCGCCACGACCACGCCTGCCGAGCGCATCGGCATGATGTGGCAACTTGCAATGGATGCCTGGGCCTTCATGGGAGAACCCGTTGCTGAATCCCGGCTTCGGCGGGATGTTGTCCGCCTTGTCCGCCGAAAACGTTGAATTCCTATGATTTGGGTGCCACGGGCAGCTTGTCTGGCCTGTGCAGTACACACGCTTGGCAAGCGGACACTCAAATATATCCCATGCCACCCACCGGACCAAATTGGCCGAGCGGATTAGGCTTGAGCCGCCTGAATTAGCTCGCTCAATTGCTCCTTGGAACGTGGCCCCGCTTCTTGATAGACGACCCGACCGTCTCGCATTACCAACCAGATCGGGCTGCTGGAATGGTCGCTCGAAATGTGAACGTTTCGCCGCGGGCCGCCCAAGACCGTCAAGACGGGGTCACTCCGGGACGGTGCTTCTCCGCCAGGCCACCACTTGTATATCTCTTCGTGGTAGTCACAAGGCCGAACGCCGAGCTGGAACTTCCCGGCATAGTCTTTGGCACAAGCGAGGGCCGCACGGACGGAGTGACGATCAGGGCCGCTCCATACCGGAAAGACCACGATAAGCCAAAGCCCAGACTTCAACTCCGACTCTATCGAGTCCGGTGCCATCTTCAAGGCGTGGATATAGCTCGGCTCGTCGGAGAACAGCAGTTCCCATTTGTCGCCGTCGATGGCCCGAACCTCAAAGCCCATGACCACCTCCATAGCGTCCTGATTTCGGTCGGTTGGTGGCACGCCCCTGAGCGGAGCGAAGGGCGTGGTTTACCGGCGCGCCACGCCCTTCGCTCCGCTCAGGGGCGTGCCACCCAGATCGTTCAACTTATTTCGTCCCACACCCCGCACCCCACCCCTCTACTTCCACTTCAGCACCGCGCCGGTGTCGGCGCTGGTGGCCATCGAGGCGTACTTGGCCAGGTAGCCGCTGGTGTAGCGCGCCGGCCGCGGCTTCCAGTTCTTCGCCCGAGCGGCCCACTGTTCGGCCGTTAGCCGCACGTTGAGCGTGTGGCCGGGAATGTCGATCTCGATAATGTCGCCCGGTTCCAAGAGACCAATGGGTCCGCCGGCCGCGGCCTCGGGACTGATGTGGCCGATGCAGGCCCCGGCCGTGCCGCCGGAGAAACGCCCGTCGGTCACCAGGGCCACGCTCTCGTCCAAGCCCATGCCCTTGATAGCCGTGGTGGGGGCCAGCATTTCCTGCATGCCCGGCCCGCCCCGCGGTCCTTCGTAGCGAATGACCACCACGTCGCCGGCCTTCACTTTGCCGTTGACGATCCCCGAGTAGGCGTCGGTCTCGCTCTCGAAGATCACCGCCGGGCCGGTGTGGCGAAGCATCGCCGGCTTCACGCCCGCCGCCTTGACCACCGAGCCGTTGGGCGCCAGGCTGCCGTAGAGAATGACCAGCCCACCCTGCTCGCTATAGGCCCGCTCGACTTCGCGGACGCAATCGTAGGGGTCGAAATCGAGCTCGCCGGAAAGTTCTTCAATCGACCGGGCTTTCCGCGCGACGCTCATCCCCGGCGCGTTGCGGACCCCGCCCGCCATGACCGTCGCCAACTCCAGAGCTTCTTCGTTGGCCGTGGTGGCGCGGATGTCGTACTCGGCGATGTTCTGGCCGAGCGTCTTGCCGGTGACCGTCGGACAGTCGAGGTTCAGCAAGCCCGGCTTTCCCCGGGCGACCGAGCCCAGGATGGTGTGGATGCCGCCGGAGTTGTGGACGTCTTCCAGGTGGTACTTGCTGCTGGGGGCCACCTTGCAGATGTTGGGCGTGTGCTGGCTCAACTGGTTGATGCGCTCGATGTCGTACTCCACGCCCGCCTCGCGGGCGATGGCCAGGATGTGCAGCACGGTGTTGGTGCTGCCGCCCATCGCCATGTCGAGGATCATCGAGTTGTCGATCGACTGCTCGGTGACGATCTCCCGCGGCAACAGCCCGTGGCCTTCGCCGCGGCGGTCGAATTCGCGGGCCATCTCCACAATCCGTTGAGCCGCGTGGCGGAAGAGCCGCTTCCGCTCGGCGCTGGTGGCCAGCAGCGTGCCGTTGAGCGGCAACGCCATGCCCAGGGCCTCGCACAGGCAGTTCATGCTGTTGGCGGTGAACATGCCGGAGCAGGAGCCGCAGGTGGGGCAGCCGGCCTGCTCCAGCTTCAAGAGCTCCGCGGCGCCGAGTTTGCCGTCCTGCTTGGCGGCCGCGGCCACGAACACGTCGATCAGGTCCACCTTCTTGCCGTCGTCGGTGCGGCCGGCTTCCATCGGCCCGCCGCTGACGAACAGCGTGGGAACGTTGCAGCGCATCGCGCCCATCAGCATGCCGGGCACGATCTTGTCGCAGTTGGGGATGCAAATCATGGCGTCGAAGCAATGGGCGTTGAGCATCGTTTCCACGCTGTCGGCGATGATTTCCCGGCTGGGAAGCGAATACTTCATGCCCGCGTGGCCCATGGCGATGCCGTCGTCGACACCGATGGTGTTGAACACGAAAGGCATCCCGCCCGCCTCGCGGACGCATTGCTTGACGAACTCCCCCACCTTGTCGAGGTGGACGTGTCCGGGGATGATATCCACGTAGCTGTTGCAGATGGCGATGAACGGCTTGCGGAAATCATCTTCCCCCACGCCGGTGGCTCGGAGTAGGCTGCGATGGGGGGCTCTGGCATCACCCAGCTTGACGATATCGGAACGCATGGCGGGTATTCCTTTCGTAATGAACGGTCGAGAGTCCTTCATTTTAGATCGTTTTGCGCCCTGTTGCCAGGGGCCGAAGGGGGGAAAGAATGGAGAGGGAAAGGATGAAGGACCCGCAAGCGGAGTGCTCCGTTTTCCTTTTTTTCATCCTTCATCCTTCATCCTTCACCCTTTCTTTTTTCTCCGCTATGATCGAACCCTGGGACTCGACCGTTCGCAGAATTCCGAAGGCGAAAGCAAATTATGGGCGTGAAGTTCTTGTATTTCGACCTGGGCATGGTCGTGCTCACCTTCAGCGTGGAGCGGATGTGCCGGCAGATGGCCGATGTGGCGAGCGTCGGCGCCACGCAGGTCAGCCAGATCATCTTCGACAGCGATCTCCAGCAGCGTTACGAACGAGGCGAAATTAACAGCCGCGAGTTCTACGAGGCGTTTTGCCGGGCGACCGGCACGCGGCCCGACTACGACCGGCTCTCCTTCGCCGCCGCCGACATCTTCGAGATCAACGGCAGCATGGTCCCGGTCGTGGCCCAGCTCCGCCAGGCCGGGCATCGGCTGGGGATCCTTTCCAACACCTGCGAGAACCACTGGCAATATTGCCTCGGCCGCTTCCGGCTGCTCGGCGAGGCCTTTTCGGTGTTTGCGCTGAGCTACGAGTTGAAGGCGATGAAGCCCAACGCCGCCATTTTCCTCGCCGCGGCCCGGCTCGCGGACGTGCGGCCCGACGAGATCTTCTTCTGCGACGACATTGCCGGCCACGTGGCGGGCGCACGGGCCGCAGGCCTCGACGCGGTGCAATACACCTCGACCCCGGAACTGGTCGGCGAGCTGCGGAGGCGTGGAATCCGCTTCAATTACTGAAGCAAATTCCGAATCAGAAAACGTACCGGTTCACCACGTTCTCGAACAGCTCTTGCCGGCCGCTGTGGTTCGCCGCGGCGTCGCGCTTCTTGAGCATGTACTTCTCCAACGACGCGAAGCCGTGCTTGCCGGCCTCGATCTCGGCGCCGACGCCCTGGTCCCAGGAGCTGTAGCGATCGGCGACCATTCCGGCCAGCTCGCCCTCGGCGCGGATCGCCGCCGCGATCTTCAGCCCCTTGGCAAAGGCGTCCATGCCGCCGATGTGGGCGTAGAACAAGTCGATCGGCTCGAAGCTCTCGCGGCGCACCTTGGCGTCGAAGTTCACCCCGCCCGGGGCCAGCCCGCCGTACTTCAAAAAGATCAGCATGATCTTGGCGGTGGTGTAGACGTCGGTGGGGAACTGGTCCGTGTCCCAGCCCAGCAACAAGTCGCCGGTGTTGGCGTCGACCGAGCCCAAGAAACCCTGGAAGCCGGCATACTCCAATTCGTGTTCCACATTGTGGCCGGCCAGCGTGGCGTGGTTGCTCTCGATGTTCAGCTTGACGTGCTTTTCCAGACCGTTGGCGCGGAGGAAATTGATGCACGCCGCGGCGTCGAAGTCGTACTGGTGCTTGGTGGGCTCCTTGGGCTTGGGCTCGAAATAGAACTGCCCGCTGAAGCCGATCTCCTTGGCATAATCGACGGCCATGTGCATGAAGCGGGCGAGGTGGTCCAGTTCGCGCTTCATGTCGGTGTTCCAGAACGACTGGTAGCCTTCCCGGCCGCCCCAGAACGTGTAGCCCTCGCCGCCCAGCTCCTTGGTCACTTCCAGGGCCTTCTTCACCTGCGCGGCGGCAAAGGCGAAGGCATCGGCGTTGCAACTCGTGGCCGCGCCGTGCATGTAGCGGGGATTGCTGAACAGATTGGCGGTTCCCCAGAGGAGCTTCACTCCGCTGCGCTTCATCGCCTTCTTGATCGCCTTGACGACCTTGTCGAGGTTACGGTTGCTCTCCGCGAGCGTCGCGCCTTCCGGGGCCACGTCGCGATCGTGGAAGCAGAAGTAGGGGGCCCCCAGCTTTTCCAGGAATTCGAAGGCCGCGTCCACCCGGCTCACGGCGTTTTCCACCGAGTCCACCCCGGCTTCCCAAGGCCGCAGCATGGTTCCCGGCCCGAACGGATCGCTGCCCGTGCCCCGCATCGTATGCCAATAGGCGACGCTGAAACGGAGCTGGTCCTTCATCGATTTGCCTTCCACCAACTCCTCCGGGTTGTAGTGCCGGAAGGCCAGCGGGTTCTTCGAATCGGGACCTTCGTAGGGGATCTTTTTCACGTCGGGAAAGGCGGTCATTACGGACTCCGTTTCGGACTTGGGAATGATGGCTCGTGTAGCTTGCCAATATACCAAGGGCGTTGGGGGCGGAAAAGGAGTTAGAAGTTAGGAGCTAGAAGGAAGAACGGGGAACGTACCCGGCCTGAAATTCGAGCTCCTAACTTCTAACTTCTTCTTCACGTCATTCTCCGCACGATCCAGTCGCCCCATTCCGGCCAGAGTTGGCTCAAGGCGAACAGCAGCCGGGCCTTGCCCGGCATCACCAACTCGGCCCGGCGGCGCTCGCAGGCCCGCAAGATCGACCGCGCCAGCCGCTCCGGCGGGATGGTCCGCACACGGACCCCGGCCCCCGGCCGCCGCGCCCGTTCCGGCACGTCCTCCAGGCCGGCCAGCGGGTAGAGCCGCTCGTCTTTCCGCGTGATGGGTCCCGGGCAGACCAACAGCACATGCAGCCCTTCCGGTCCTAGCTCCAGTCGCAACTGCTGCGAATAGGCGGCCACGGCATGCTTCGTCGCGGGGTATGCGCCCACCCAACGCGATGCCGACTTGGCCGCCAGCGAGCCGATGTTGACCACGTGTCCGCGCTGCCGCAGCAAATGAGGAACCCCCGCCCGAGTGCAGCGCACCAGGGCGATCAGGTTCAGTTCCATCAACTCGCGGAACTGTTCCGGGCTGGTGTCGAGCAGCTTGCCGCGCATCGAGCGGCCGGCGTTGTTCACCAGCACGTCGAGACGCCCGAAATGGTCCAAAGTCTGCTGGAACAACCGGTCGACGTCGGCCTGCTGGGTAATATCGGCCTGTACGCCCAGCACGTCGCCGCCCGAGGCCCGCATCTCGGCCACGGTGGCCTGCACGGCATGGCCTTCGAGCGCGGCGATCGCCACTTTCGCGCCGGCGGCGGCAAACGCGTCGGCGATCATGCGTCCCAGGCCGCTGGAGCCGCCGGTTACCAGTACCACGCGGTCCTGCCAGTAAGAGATGGACAGAGGCATGTGTCAGTCGTGGGCTGGCCGAAGGAAAACAAAGAAGTCCAAAAACAAAGTGCCCAGGGCGTCGGTTCGCAAAGTGAACCGATCGCCCCAGGCATACTTTGCGTTTGGACGACTAACCAAATGCAATTACCGGGGCCATCAAACTTCGTAGAGTGTAGCGGCTATTCCGGCCGTGTGCCAGCAGGGAGGCGGGACCGGGCGGGAAAAAATTGTCGATTTCTGCCATTGCGGGTGGCTGTCATAGTACCATACAGAGGGGCTGCTGGAAATATATAAAGACTTGGGGTGTCCTTGTACGCTAGGGGAGCCTCGTCGCAGCAGTGCCACAAATCCTGCCTGCTCGAAGTGGTGGTCTGCAGTCAACGCATGCGTGATTCCGTGCTGCTCCATGACGACGAATGATATGCAGTCGGTCAGGCTCCAGCCCTTGTCGGGGCGCTGCGAATATAGTTCGCATGCCGCGTGAAACAGCCGGCTCGTCGGCGCTACGAGCGTGGTATGGGCGTCGCTTTTCAGGTCCGCCAGCATGGCCACGAACACATGCCGCTGGTCTGGAGCAGCTAACGCGTCAGCCACCTCGGTCAGCACCCAGGGCGTCGTCAACACGTCTCCGCGGTAATCGCGAGAAATTGCGATAGCGCGTTCGTGCCCCGCGTCGCGCTTGCTGGCCAGTGCCAGGTAGTAGTAGGCGTCGGCGAAGACCACCTTCATTGCCGGGCCTGGCCGTGGAGGTAGAAATCGTGATTCGCAGCCAAATCCGGCGGCAGTCCTTCCGCCTTACCCACGACGTCCTTCAGTCGCTCATAGAGGCTGGGAATCTCCTTTTCTCCCTCTGCGGAAGCGTTTTCCGCGAGCAATCGCACCTCCACTTCGACCCCTTCGGGCAGAGCCGGTGCGCCTTCCAACCGAATTACGCCGTTTTCCACGTGTCCTCGATAAACCATGTTCTTCGCCTCCGTTGACAAGCCACTTGCGCTTGGTTGCATTTTACTGCGCCGCCGATGTCCTCGGCAGCCCTGGCCGTGTCGGGTTTCGTCGGCCTTGACCCATCTTAATTCCCCTATAATGCGGGGGGTATCGGGTCAACAGAACCGAAAATCGCCCCGTTGTTGCCCTCCCGGCACGCCCTCCCGGTTGTCAATCGCGCGAACCCCGTTCACAATAGGGGCTTCTTGATTCTCAAGACGGGATCTCTTGCCTGCTGCAATCGACATCACCTTTGCCATTCGGAGCGTTTCTCATGCCAAGCTGTGTTCTGGCGTATTCGGGCGGATTGGACACCTCGGTTATTCTCGGCTGGCTGATGGACGAAGGCTACGACGTCCACGCGGTGTACGTCGACCTCGGGCAGCCCTGCGAGGATCGGCAGGCGATTCTCGACAAAGCCCACAATATCGGCGCGAAGTCGGCCCGCATTGTCGACGCCCAGGCAGAATTGTGCCGCGACTTTGCCTTTCCCGTGCTCCAGTGGCAGGCGAAATACGAGGGCGTGTACCTGCTGGGCACTTCCATCGCCCGGCCGCTGATCTCCAAGGTCTGCCTGCAGGCGGCCCGGGAGGTGGGGGCCGACGCCTATGCCCATGGCGCGACCGGCAAGGGGAACGATCAGTGCCGCTTCCAATTGGCGGCCGAGGCCTTGAATCCCGACATCCGCATCATCGCCCCCTGGCGGATCGAGCGGTTCCGCAAGTCCTTCCCCGGCCGTACCGAGATGATCCAATACTGTGAGGCAAGAAAAATCCCCGTGAAGGCCTCGGTCAAGAAACCGTACAGCTCCGACGAGAACTGCCTGCACATCAGCTACGAGGCAGGCAAGCTGGAGTCGCTCGACGTCAACGGCGTGGATCTAGTCGAATTCGGCATGACGACGGTGCCGCAGAAGGCCCCCGACAAGATCGAACCGGTGACGATCGGCTTCGAGTCGGGCGTGCCCGTCCGCGTCAACGGCCGCAGTCTTAATCCGTTCGAGATCGTCCACTTGCTCAACGAGATCGGCGGCCGCAACGGTATCGGCCTCGTCGACATGGTCGAAAACCGCTTCGTGGGTATGAAGAGCCGCGGCGTCTACGAGGCCCCCGGCATGACGTTGCTCTACGACGCGCACCGACTGGTCGAGCAACTCACCATGGACCGCGACCTGATGCACCTCCGCGATCGGCTCGCCCCGGAAGTGGCCGAGATGGTGTACTACGGTTTCTGGTACCACGCTAAGCTCGACGCGCTGATGGCCTTCATCCGCGAGGCGCAAAAGCCGGTGACCGGCGAGGTGAGCTTGAACCTCTACAAGGGCAACATCCTCGTCGACAGCCGCACCAGCCCCAACAGCCTGTACGATGAGGGCATCGCCACCATGGAAGGGGGCGGCTCCTACAACCAGACCGACGCCGAAGGTTTCTTGCGGATTCAAGGCCTGCCCGGCCGGGTCCAGGCCCGCCTGCGGCCGCGGGAGTATTAGGGCGGACAGTGGACGGTGAAAGGTGGACGGAAGGGACGATTGGGTGGCACGCTCTGAGCGCAGCGAAGGGCGTGGTTTCCCGGTCGCCACGCCCATCACTTCGTTCTGGGCGTGCCACCCGCCGAGGCAGCCCGGTAGCACGAGCCCGTTGGCGGCCGCGGTCGCGGCGATCGCACGGTCGGCCGACGTGCAGCGGATCGACTACGCCCGGCTCCGCACGCGCTTGCTCGGCGATCGGCCGGTCCTGGACTGGACGGGAAAGCGAAGGAATAGGAGTTAGAAGCTAGGAGTTATAAGAAACGCTTCCGAAGTGATTCTAACTTCTAACTCCTAGCTCCTTGATCAACCCCGCCGCGTAATCGCCGATTTCCGCCAGCACTTGCCCGCGCGGCTTGTGGGCCGCTTCGGCCACGCGGCGCACAATCGCCGAGCCGACGATCAGGCCGTCGGCCGCGGGGGCCAACATCCGCACGTGCTCCGGCCGGCTGATGCCGAAGCCGATGCAGATCGGCAGCGGCGTCTGCTCCCGCAGCCAGCCCACGCTATCGACGACCTCCGGCGGCAATGCGGTTCGCTCGCCGGTGATGCCGGTGACCGACACGTAATAGATGAAGCCCGTGGCCTGCTCGGCGATTCGCCGCGCCCGCTCGCGGGGCGTGGTGGGCGTGACCAGCGGGATCAGGCTGAAATCCCGTTGCCGGCAAACAGCGGCCAGTGCCGCGGACTCTTCCAGCGGCAGGTCGGGCACGATCGCCCCCGCCACCCCGGCCGCCTGCGCGGCGTCGACATAGGCCTCCAGCCCGCGGCGATAAACGATCGAGTAGCTTACCATCGTGACCACCGGCGCAGGCAGCGTGGGCGTGATCTGGGCCAAGGTTTCCAGGATCGAGTCCAGGCGAATTCCTTGGTCCAGCGCGCGGCTGTAGGAGGCCTGAATCACCGGCCCGTCGGCGATCGGGTCGCTGTAGGGGATTCCCAGCTCGCAGAGATTGCTGCCCCGCGCGACCAGTTCGCGGAGCACGTCGGCGGTAAACGCCAGGTCCGGGTCGCCGGCGGTGACAAAGGGCATGAAGGCCTTCCGGCCGCAGGGGCGAAGCTCTTGGAACAGTCGGTCGATGGCGGACATGGCGGAGAAGCGATTGGGAATTGGGGATCAGAGATTAACCGCGGATGTAAATCGGCGGTCCCACGCGGGGGAGTCTTTTTTTCACCCGTACGATTCGCCCCGCAGGCGGGCCACTTCCTGGGCGTCCTTGTCGCCGCGGCCGGAGAGACAGACCACGATCGCCTCGTCCGGCTTGCGCGTGGCGGCCAGTTGCATGGCCTTGGCCAGGGCGTGCGAACTTTCCAACGCGGGCAGGATACCCTCGGTACGGGCGAGGGTGTCGAAGGCCTCCATGATCTCGGCGTCGGTCGCGTAGGTATACTTCACCCGCCCCGACTCTTTCCAAAAGCTGTGTTCCGGCCCGACGCCCGGGTAGTCCAGCCCGGCCGAAACCGAATGCACCGCCGCGGTCTGGCCATCGTCGTCCTGGATCACGTAGCTGAAGGTGCCATGGAGCACGCCCGGGCGCCCGAAATTCAGTGTCGCGGCATGGTCGCCCAACCGCTGCGAGCGTCCGCCCGCCTCGACGCCCAAGAGCTCGATTTCGCGGTCTTCGATCAGGGCGTAAAACATGCCGGCCGCGTTGCTCCCCCCGCCCACGCAGGCCACGACCGCGTCGGGCAAGCGTCCCAATTGCTCCAGGCATTGCTGTCGCGTCTCGCGGCCGATCACCGACTGGAAATCGCGGACGATTCGCGGGAAGGGATGGGGGCCGATGGCCGAACCGAGGCAATAATGGGTGGTTTCCACCGAGCTCATCCAGTCGCGCATGGCCTCGTTGACCGCGTCGCGGAGCGTCCGCGAGCCGCTGGAAACCGGGCGGACTTCCGCGCCGAGCAACCGCATGCTGTAGACGTTGGGCTTCTGCCGGCGGATGTCCTCCTCACCCATGTAGACAATGCATTCCAGTCCGAAGCGGGCGCAGGCGGTTGCGGTGGCCACGCCGTGTTGTCCGGCGCCGGTCTCGGCGATCACGCGGTGCTTGCCCATCCGTACCGTCAACAGGGCCTGGCCCAGCGTGTTGTTGATCTTGTGGGAGCCGGTGTGATTGAGATCCTCCCGTTTCAGGTAGATCTGCGCCCCGCCGCATTTCTGGCTCAGCCGTGGGGCGTGGTACAACGGCGACGGGCGGCCTACGTAGTGCTTCAGCAGCCGCTCCAATTCAGCCTGGAACTGCGGATCGCGGCAGGCCTGGTCGTAGCAGGTCTGGAGCTCATCGAGCGCGTGGGTCAATGTCTCGGGCGTATAGCGGCCGCCGAATCGTCCGAAACGGCCGGCGGCGTCGGGAATCTGGCTCATCGAAAGGGATCGAGGATGAAGGATGGAGGATGAAGGACGCGCAAACACAGCGGCGGCGGTCTTTCTTGATCTGAGAAAACTCATTCTCGGCAGGCGTCTGTGGCCCGTCAAGGGGGGAGGGGGGAAGGCGCAGGGCGGACGAGGGAAGCAGAAAAACGCGCAAGCCGAGGCCCGCTCTTTCCCCGGAGTCGTCGTTCATCCACGCCCCTTCCGCTATCCAGGTTCCCCCTGACGATCGTACCAATTGCGCCAGTTTTTATGTTTCCCCCCCGGACTAATTGTTTGGCGATCGTCGGTCATCCGCCGGAATGACGTTTGTCGCGGGCTGCGGCATGCCATATTTCATTGAATGGGGATCCATGGCGGCGCGCGACGCGACGTAAGTTGAGAGACCCTGCGAATCTGATCCAGTGGGATGCCTAGCATGAGCAGTCCGGAAATCCAAAGCGATGCCCAGTTCTACAACCTGATCTACCAGATCACCGGCACCCCACGGGACAAAGAAAACACGGAACGCCGTCGCTCCCGCCGTCACCCCTTTCTTTGCAAACAGCGGATTGCCCCCTGGCCGGAGTCAGGGAAGCTCTCGCAGGCCGACTTTATCGAAGTCCGCTGCCACGATTTGAACCAGGCCGGTTTCTCGTTCCTGCTGCCGGCGCGTCCGCAATTCACCAGCCTGGTGGCGGCCCTGACCAGTGCGACCGAAGAGATCTACATCATTGCCAAGATCACCCGATGTGCCGAGGTGCTGGTTTACCCGTCGGGCCGCGTCGAGCCGGCCGAAGGTCGGTCGTCGCATGTGAGCTATCGTGAACCGGGCGGGGGCATCGCCGAGCGGATGTTCCAATTGGGTTGCCGTTTTACCGGCCGGATCGCCCGGCCCGACTGAACCGTGGACGGGGGTTCTTTAGTGTTCAGTTTTCGGTTAGCTGAACACTGAAAACTGGATACTTAGGATCGGCCGAAAAATAACTTCCCGATTTCCGTAGCCCAGGCATAAATGCCTGGGCTACGGAAAAGGAAGCAAAACCGGGAAGTTATTCTTCGCCGGAAGCTTAATTTACCTATATCGCCCCTCTTGTCTTTCCACCGTCCACTGCTTCTGCGTTGCACCGCAAATCCTGCGAAATCGATCCAGTTTGCCGCGTTCGCGGCCGATTGGTATGAGTACGATGTGGTGCAAAGTCTGTCAACAAGATGCGCCCGGGATCCGCTCGCGCGATCGCGGCCAACTCTGCTGCGCCCGCTGTGGCACCGAGCTGCCAGGATCTGGCCAGCCGGCTGCGGGTGCCCCGAGCGGCGTCGGGGCCGATGAATCGCCCGCCGAGCGGCCGCGCTATGATAGCTGGGAGACCGACGAGCGCTTGCGGCACATCGATCGGGTGTTGCACTGCGAGACCACCCGGCCTGCCCCACCGCATCTCGCATCGCCCCAGGGCTCCGCCCGGCGGATCGATGCCGCCGAGGAATCCCCTCGCGGCTGGCACGCCGGAGAGTCCCTCGCGGACCACAGCGCCAATCGCGTGGGTATGAGCGACCGGGCGGGGTCCGTGGCGCGGCGGCGGGCGTCCGGCTGGGGTGACCGAGCGTTGGCGATGGGCGTCTGGCTGGCGCTGTCGCTGGGGATCATGGCCCTGGTGTGCGGCGGAATTTTGTTGGCCTGGTCGGCGATCGCCAAACGGCCCGAGCTTTGGTCGATCGGCTTGCCGATCGCGATCGTCGGGCAGGTGGCATTGCTGCTGTCGCTGATCCTGCAGCTCGATCGGATCTGGCACAACCACCGCAGCACCGCCGCGCAGTTGGACGATTTTGCCGGGCAGATCCACGATCTGCGTTCGGCCGCCGCGATGCTCACCACCACGCACAGTTCTCCGGCCACGGCCTTCTACGCCCACTATTGTGGCGGCGCCAGTCCCGATGTCCTGCTGACGGACCTGAAGAGCCAACTCGACCTGCTGGCCATTAAGATCGGCACGAGCGAGGGGGGACGGTGAGGGTGGACGTTCTCGGTGTTCAATTGGCCGAACACTACTTCCGGTCGTGATCGTTCAAGGTCACGAGCGCCTGGATCAACAACAGCACGACCAGGTCCAGGCTCCAGAAGATCCCCACGGCCAGCGCGATCCACCCCAGTACCCGCCCCCCGACCGCATCGCCCATCGTCCCCAATAGGGCTGCGACGCCCATCACGATGCAAATGGCGATCGGTAGAATCACCGCGGCGGCCATCAGGGCCAGTGTCAGGCGTCGTAATTGTGGAGATGGATCCATAGAGTCCGCCATTAGATCTTTCCTAGATTCCCCAATTGTGAGAGAGCGGGTTGGGAGTGTCAAGCCGTACAACCGTCTCCGCCGGCATATCCACAGATCGCCCCGACACTCGATGTGGTCGTCGCTGCTTGACATGCTCCCCCCAGAAGACACAATGACATCAAGGGGCCATCTTGCAGTTTCGAGACCATCCGGAATGAGTCGATCAAGTCGTGGCGGCGGGGGCATGCTCTGGCTCGGGGCGTTCCTCCTTGCCTTGCTGGGTAAGGCTGCGCCCGCCGTGGCGGCCACCGAGATCGTTCTCAAGGACGGCCGCGCGCTGTCCGGGCGCGAGGGTTTGACGACCGGCATGGCCGACAATCCGGTCAACGGCTTTGGTCCGCAGGGGCCGCTGCAACTGATCGTGTTTCTCGATGACGATCTGCGGCGGACCTATTTTTCGAAGCGTCAAGTCCGCGAGGTTCGCCAGTCCGGCGAAGGGACGTTGGAGCGGTTCTCCGTCCCCCAGCGGGTGATGCGTACCGGCCTCACCGTAAAAACCGTCGGGCCGATCATCGGCATCGAGCCCTTCGACGAGTACGGTCGGCGGATCTTCACCATGAACACCTTCAAGGGCGCGGTCCCCGTCGTTCAGGCGATCACCGAGATTACGCCGCACTGGACCAAGGTCGAAGGCATATCCCACGTCTGGGACATGCGGATGGCGACCAGCTCGATCCCCCGCGAGGTGTTGGGCAAGATCCTCATGCGGCGGATCGATCCCAAGGACATCGAGCAGCGCAAGAAGATCGCCCGCTTCTATTTGCAAAGTGAGCGCTACGAGGACGCGATCAAGGAGTTGGAAGCGATCATGGCCGACTTTCCCACCGCGGCGCTGCAGGGGCAGATTGCCTCCTCGCTGCACGCCTTGCGGCAATTGGCGGCCGAGCGATTATTGAGCGAACTGCGGTTGCGGCGGGAGGCGGGCCAGCACCGGTTGGTGATGCGCAGCCTGGAGCACTTCCCCACCGAAGGCGTCAACGGCGAGGTGTTGCAGGTCGTTCGCGAGATGGTCGGCGATTACCAGGCCCTGGAGGATCGCCGCAAGCAGTCGTTGGCGAAGATCGACGAATTGCTCGCCAAAGTGTCGGACTCCTATCAGCTCAAGCCGCTGCGGCCGATCCGCGACGAGATCGTCGCCGAGTTGAGCGCGAACACGAGCGGTCGCATGACGTCGTTCCTGCAAGGGCTCGACGACCCCCAGACCACTCCCGCGGAAAAACTCGCCCTGGCCGTCAGCGGTTGGCTGCTCGGTTCCGATGCGGCCACGGCCAAGCTGGGCGTGGCGATCTCCGCCTTTCACATTCGCCAGACGGTCCAGGAATATCTGAACGAACCGCAGAAGGCCAACCGGGCCAAGCTTTTCGCGACGCTGATTTCGTCGGAGCAGGCCGCCACGCCGCAACTGGTCGCCGCGCTCTTGGCGCAGATGAAGCCCCCGCTGGATCTGCCCGCCGCCGCCCCCGGCAAGCCCGGTTTCTACGAACTGGCCGTGCTCGAGGGTTCCACCGACCCGCCCGTCCATTACCTCGTGCAACTGCCGCCGGAGTACGATCCGCATCGCCGCTATCCGGCCATCGTCACCTTGCACGGGGCCGGCACCACCGCGGAAAATCAGATCGATTGGTGGGCCGGCGCGCCCGAGAAAGCCGGCGCCCGCGCCGGGCAGGCGTCCCGCCGTGGCTACATCGTGATCGCCCCGGATTGGACCTTGGACCACCAGCGGGACTATCGCTACAGCGGCCGCGAGCATGCCGCGGTGCTGGATTCGCTGCGCGACGCCTGCCGCCGGTTTTCCATCGATGGCGATCGCGTGTTCCTCTCCGGGCATTCCATCGGCGGCGACGCGGCCTGGGACATCGCCCTGGCCCATCCCGATTTCTGGGCCGGTGCGATCCCCATCGTGGCCACGGCCGACCGTTATATCCGGCTGTACTGGGAGAACGCCAAGCCGCTCCCTTGCTATTTCGTTTGCGGCGAGCTCGACGGCAACAAGATGACCTTGAACGCCCCCGATCTCGATCGCTACCTCAAACGCGGTTACAACTGCACGGTGACCGAGTTCCTCGGCCGCGGGCACGAGGATTTTTCCGACGAAATCCAGCGGTTGTTCGACTGGATGGGCCGCTTCCACCGCGACTTCTTCCCCCGCGACTTCACTTGCTCGACGATGCGGCGATTCGACAATTATTTCTGGTGGGTGGAAATGGATAAAAACGGGATGCCCTCCGGATCCATGGTCGCGCCCACCGATTGGCCTCCGCCGCGCGGCACTCAGGCGATGCAGGTCAAGGGCTCGATCACCAGCAACAACGGGCTGAACGTGCGGACCGGATCGACGCATTGCACGGTCTGGATCGCGCCGCAGATGATCGATTTCGGCCGCCGCGTGAACGTCGTCGTCAATGGCCGCCGGCTCAACGGCCAATTGGCGCGGCCCGACCTGCAGGTGATGCTGGAAGACGTTCGCGCCCGCGGCGACCGCCAGCATCCCTTCTGGGCGAAGCTGGAAACGGCCACCGGGAGAATTAACGAAGAGCGCGAGCGATAGCGAGTGGAATGTCAGACGCGGGGTGAATCTTCTTTGCATCCCACTCTCCGCGCCCCACTCCCCACACTACTGCGATTGCTTGGGCAGCATGAAGCCCTTGACGAACCAGCCGTTGGCTTCGCTGGTCATTTCCATGCCGGCCGGGCCCAGGTAGCGGCGGACGATCTGGAAGTCGGGCATCTGCGAGCCGTTGATCCGCTGCTTGCGGACCACGCCCTTTTTCGTTGGTCCGGCGATCGCGTTGAGGATCCGCGCCAGCATGGTTTCGCTCTCCGGCATCTTCCCCAGCTTGATCAGCTCGTAGGTGGGACGATACTCTTCGTCGGTCCGCGAAAACGCTTCCAGGCAATGCTCCGGCGCGGCGAACTGCAAGAGCGTGCCGTTGACCAGGCGGTAGTCGACGTCGCGGGCGAGCTGCTCCCGCGCGGCCAACTGCGGCAGAATCTTCTTCAGGAAATCCAGGTGCGAGGCAATCAGCAGGTGCCCATGCGCGGCCGTGACCGCGGCGTGGGGCATCAGCCGCACCTCCTCTTCGTCCCCCGAATTGCGTTTTCCCAAGATGCGTTTGGACGGCGGTTCGGCGGGGTTCACCGAGGGGACCGCTTCCAAGGAAATCGTCGGCACTTCCTGTTCCTCGGGCTCGACCATCTCCCAGATGACTTGTCCGTTCCACTCGCGCTTCTTCGCGGTCTTGTCTCCCTTCATCCATTTGTTCAGCGCCGCGGCCACGGCCTTCTCGTTGCTGGTTTCGATGGCGTACAACAGCCGCTCGCTATTGATGGTGATCGGCAGCTCGTAGTCGGAAACCACCGTTACCCGGCGGCTAAGGTATTGGATCATCTCGCGGCGCAGTTCGATCTGCGGCCCGCTGGGGTCGTCCTTCAGGCTTTGCAGAACGTCCGACCACAGCCCGGTCTCGCCGTTCTCGCCGAAGAGCTCGTCGAACATCGGGCCGAAATGGTCGAAGGCATTGAGAATATCGATGGACAGCGTGGTGTAAGTGGCCACGTCGCGGGGAATCCAGGGTTGCGGCGCGAAATCCTTGGCGTTGGGGAGCACCAGCATCTGCATCGATTTATTCCACGGCTTCGGCGCGTAGATCGCCGTGCGGTGCAGGATTTCGTACTTGTCGAGATTCACGCTGAGGTAACCGCCCATCCCCTGGATGGCGTCGAAACCCTGGTTGCGCATCACTTGGATCAGGGTCTTCCCTTTGCGGCGATCCTGCTCCGGCGTCGCCGCGCGGACGGCCTCGACGTAACCCAGCGGCTGGATATACCAACGGATGTCGGGCGCGGACCGGGCCACGGCCTTCTGCTCCCGCGCCTTCTTCTTCCGCAGCACCCTTTGCGGCAGAACCTTCTGCCCCAGAGCCTTCAGACTCGGCGCCTTCTGGCTCACGGCCTCGCGGTCCAGATCCTTCTCGCCCGGGGCCTGCTGGTCCAAGTCTTTTTGACAACGGGCCATCACTTCCTGGAATCCCGTCTGTTGGGCCAACGTGTCGCCGGGCTTGCCCGCCAGCCGCGACAGCAGAAACTCGCCCACTTCGCGATCGTCGGTGGCGCCCAGGAGATTGCCGGCCAGGAAGTACACCGTAACCCGCGCTGGCGCCGTCGTTCCGGCCGCCGCATCGGTCACGTAGACCCAAGCGCTGAAGGTGGGCATTTCCTTATGGCTCTCGCGGGCCCCTTTGCCGACCAGGTTCGTGGCGGCCGTCTTCAGCATTACCTTGGCCTTGTCGAGCCGGCCGCTGACGTCCATCAGCAAGGCCATCGCGGCCTGGTTCGGCGCCGGCTCGATCAATGCCAGCGTGAAAGCGCCCGAGGGAACCCCCTGCAGATCCTCGAACGTCAACCCCAGGCGGTCGCGGAGATCGGCCAGACGGTCCTCGAACTGGTGCCGCAAGTCCTTCACGAACGGTTCCATGGCCGGATCGTTCATCAAGTGACCGAGTTGGGTCTTATTCCAACGGCCGTCGAGTTCGGTCACATTGGTCACCGAGAGAAACCCCTTGGTCGACCCGGGGAGCAAGTCTTCACTGGCTGGCACGGACGAGACCTTGTCGATCCGCGCGGCGCCGCCGCGGACAGCCGCCGGCAACTTCTCGCTTGGCGGTGCGGTCCAGGCCGTCGGAACGGAGGCAACAAGCAGCACGCCAATGGCCAATAGTGTCCCCGTCCGGATTTGCGGCACAGTAACTTCTCCTTCATTCTCGATGGAATTGAACGCAGCGTGATCGCGCGAGTCGGCTGAAGCAGTTTAGTGAACCCAGTCGATTGATGCTAGATCGGTTGGAGGAATGGGCGAAATGCAGCGAGATTGCCTACTACACCTGATGAGCGAATGGAATTGACGCTGCGAATCGATCGTTCTTGCCGTTGGCTGCTTTTCTATTTACCCCAAACTGCTCTGCCAGCCTGTCTTTTGTGCCTCATTCGTTTTTCACTGTTTGAATTCTATGGATCGCTTTCGGCAAGGGCAAAACGCCGCGTTTGCCGCCCGCCGCGTACCGTCTACTAGACGGCCGCCCCCCGGGGCACCATAATTTGCCCATGCACGATTTCCACACCGAGAGCCTCAGCCACGACCCGATCCACGGCTACATCGCCTTCACCTCCCGTGCGGGGGTGCCCGCCGGGGAAGTGGCCGAGCAGCAGTTGATCGACCATCCTTGGCTGCAGCGCTTACGGCAGATCCATCAGTTGCAGACCGCCTGGTGGGTTTTTCCTTCGGCCGAGCACACGCGATTCCAGCACGTGTTGGGGGCCATGCATCTTGCCAGCCGCGCCGTGCAGGCCCTCTACGAAAGCCTGCAAGCGGCTTGCCCCGACGTTCCCAGCCGCGGCTACATCGAGTCGCTGATGCGGGTTGCCGCGCTGCTGCACGACGTGGGACACGGCCCCTTCGGCCATTTCTTCGACGAACACTTTCTCGCCGACTTCGGCTTGAATCACGAATTGGTCGGCAGCGTGATCATCCGCCAGGAGCTGAGCGACCTGATTAGCCGCATCCGCCGCAATCCCCACGGCTGTTTGCAGGCCAACGAAACGCTCGATCCCGTGCAGGTGGCCACCCTCATCACCCGCCCCAAGGAAAGCGAAGGCCCCGGCGTGCCGCAGTGGTTGCGGTTTCTCCGCAGCTTGTTCAGTGGGCTGTATACCGTCGACAACATGGATTTCGTGCTCCGCGACGCTTACATGTCGGGCTACAGCACCAAGGCCTTCGACCTGGAGCGGTTGTTGCACTACACCACCTTCACCGCCAAGGGGCTCACCATCCACGAGCGCGGCCTTTCGGCCCTGGTGCGGTTCATCGGCGTCCGCGCCGAGTTGTTTCGGGCGATCTACTTCCACCGCACCGTGCGGGCGATCGACTTGTCGCTGCAAGACCTGTTCCTGGAGAGCAAACGCCACCTGTTTCCCGGCAATCCGCTGGAGCACTTGAGCGAGTACCGCAAGCTGACCGAGTGGTCGCTGTTGGGGCAGGTCGGCTCGTGGATCGAAAGCCGCGATCCAGAGCTGCACGAGTTGGGACGCCGCTGGGATCTGTTTCTGCAGCGGCAATTGCCCTGGAAAATGGCCTGCGAGCGGACAATCTTCTACGCACCCGGCGAGCCGGAGCGGAGCAGCGTCTTCAGCAACCAGCGGTTCTTCGAGGCGGCCCTCCGCGAGCAGTTGCCCGCGGCCCTGCGCCAATTGCCCCTGCGGGTCGACACGGCTCGCCACGTGCACCGTCCCGGCGCCCAGACGCCGGCGGCGGGGCAGAACTTTCTTTACGATGCCACCACCGGCAAGATTCGCGGCTTGGACGATCGTGCCGTATTCCGGCAGATCCCCACCAGTTTTCGCATTTGCCGGGTGTATGCCGAAGACGGCCAGCACAACGCCCAGATTGCGGCCGCCATGGACACCCTCACGGGCATCGGCGGCGCCGACGACGTAACGAATATGTAGACGTTAGAAGAAAGCACTAAGTGCTAAGTTCTAAGCACTAAGAACTTAGAAATTATCTCAAAAGCTCATAACGATGTTGGCGGCGATACCACAGCAGCGAACAGGCCAGTTGGATGAGGCCCAGGTAGTTACATGATTTCTTGGCGTACCGAACCAGGATGCCCCGGCACT
>Ga0302320_10000931_pt1 | contig 69975 bp, 58 predicted proteins | sample Bog_T0_3_FD_202130 | JGI IMG/M metagenome (GOLD analysis project Ga0302320, IMG submission 202130) | Peat permafrost microbial communities from Stordalen Mire near Abisko, Sweden - Bog_T0_3 | ecosystem: Environmental > Terrestrial > Soil > Wetlands > Peat | place: Sweden: Abisko, Stordalen Mire... | reverse complement strand
GACTTCAATCTGCCGCAGCATCGTCACGATTTGCTCTGGTTTGTACCTCTGGATGGGCATGACCTGCTTTTCCTCCAAGTGGATTCTCTCTCATTCCACCTGGTACAAATTTCGCCGGTCAGGTCAGAAGTTTGCCGAGGCGGTGGAGGGATTTCTCACCTGGGAGCAGATTCGCGAGTACCTTCACCAAGGACCAATTCAGCGGGAGCCAAGTCGTCGCACTACCTTGGAGTCCATCACCCGCTCGGTGCGGATTGTGGGCGGTATTCTGCAAAGCCTTGGGAAAGAGACCAAGGGCGTCGGGGGAATCCTCGTTCGCGCCGGCGGTGCGCTGTGGTGGTTGGTGCAAGCGGCTATACCAGAGGGCCTTACCGGGCATTTCGCCGGAAAGATCTTTGCCTCTTTCTTCTGGTTTGCAATCGTCATGATCATCGGGGGCACGTTCTTCAACCAAGCGGTGCAATCAGTGGGTCTGAAGCTGTTATTCTTCACAACCTTGCTTTGGCTCGTCAAGGACGCATTTCAGCGTTACATCCAAGGGGGCAGGCGTGCGCTCAGAATTACCGCTGTGTGGGCTGTCTTGGCTCTCCTGATCGGCGTCGGAGCATGGGCGTCGCTGCAGAAATTACAACGTTCTGAGCCCCCCGAAAAAGCCTACCAATACGTACACGATCTGTGGTGTGGGTGCAAGACGCCGAACTCAAAATAGAGACCTCGTTGACCCACAGCTCACGAGGCGCACGCTATGTCGGTTACCATCGCGCGCGCCTGAAACAGTTCCCGCAACGGACGTCCGTTGGGAGGTTTGAATTTACTGACCGTTGGGTTGTGCGTGCAGCTGTTAACGGCGTCTAAAGGCCCGCAGGGCCATTTCACGCGCGGAGCGCAACTGCGCAACCGCATCGCCGCTGGGATGAAACTCCATCGCAACCACCCCGGTGTAATTCAACTCGGCCAATTTGCGAAAAATGTTTTGGTAGTTGATTTCGCCCGTTCCCGGCTCGTGACGGCCTGGAACGTCAGCGATGTGCACGAGTCCCAGATGCGGGATGCTCTTCTCTAGCTTCTCGATGAGATTTCCCGCGGCGATCTGCTCATGGTAAAGATCGTAGAGCAAACGCACTTGCGGGTGGCCGGTCGCTTCCACAATCTCAAGAGCTTCAGAGATTCCCGTCAAAAAGTATCGCGGATTTTCCTCAGGGTCAATGGTCTCGAGCAACAACCGCACTGGCTCGCCGTTGATCGATTTACCCTGCACTAGATCGGCGGCGCCTTTAAGCGTGTCGATGCAACATTGATGTTGCACTTCGCGAGGCATTTCCTGAACCTGGTCGCCAGAGAGCAAAATCAGGTTCGGACAATCGATTTGCTCCATGATCGGCAGCACATGCCTTATTTCGTCGAGCAGAGGCTGCCGATGACCTGGGATGCTTACGCCGTGCTTCAACCCGGCCGTACAGTCGAAGTTGATGCCGAACTGCTTGCGCATGGCGTTAACTCGCCGGAAATCCGCGTCCGTCCACCCGTCGTATTCACCCACCAATTCCACATTCCTATAGCCTGCCTCCGCCACTTTTTCCAGGCGCTGTTCGAAAGGGAGGTTGGTGAAAACAGTCCACAGCATGACCGACAGCTTAAAAGGCACTCCGGTCTTCTCACTCTCGTTTGCCGCCAATGCTGGCCCTTCACCGACCAACTTGGAAATGTGACCCACCCCATAAGCCCCCGCTACCGTTCCAGCAACGGTTTGAACAAATGCTCGTCGATTCATCATTCACCTTAACGACGCGTCCGGAAACTCAGTCGCTTCTCCTAGTGACTGCGTGAAATTAACACAACTCGCATGCGAGTGGCAGCCGATCGAAGAAACTTCGACACTCCTCCTTATGGAGGATGCGGAAGTAACCCGCTTGCACTTAGAATTAGTGATTTGTTTCCGCAGCAGGTTAGCTGCCCACACTTCGAGGTTGACGCATAGCAATCATGGAAAGAAGAGAGTTCATAAAGAAAACCGGCACTCTGGTAGCCGGAATCGTAGCGGAGAGCGCGTTTCCGAAGGCTCCTAGTCCGCGTCCCCTGCCGGTTGCGAGCGGACGCCTTGTCCTTCCGATGAGCCGGAACTGGTTGTTCAGCCGCTCCGCGATTGCTGAGGCGCGCGCAAGGGACTTTGACGATTCCAAATTCGAACCTGTGGTGATTCCTCACGCCAATATTCGCGTGCCCTGGCACAGCTTTGACGACAAAGACTACGAATTTGTTTCGGTCTATCGCCGTCATTTCAGGCTTCCCCGAGAAGCGCGCGGACGGCACGTTTTCGTCGATTTCGAAGGGGTGATGACGGCCTCAACGGTTTGGCTCAATGGAACTCGCCTAGGCGAGTACAAAGGCGGATACACGCCTTTCTCTTTCGACCTGACGCCGCATCTCGAATTTGACGGCGACAATGTGCTGACCGTTGAGGTTGATTCCACCGAACGTGCGGACATCCCACCTTTCGGAAATCAGATCGACTACCTCACCTTCGGCGGTATCTACCGTGAAGTTGCGCTGCGCATCGTTCCCGCAACCTTCATTGAAAATATCTTCGCGAAAACAAAGGATGCGCTCACTCCAAAACGCAGCCTTGAGGTGGAGTGTTTCCTGCAGCGTCTGGAGCCCTCACGCGACGCGCTTTCGCTTGAAGTCACGCTGCGCGATGGCGACCGTGCGCTCGCCACAGCTACGCAGCGAGTCGGGCCGCCTGCAGCCTCAGATATTCCTGCCCCGTACTCGGTGCGCCTGGAAAGTCTTGGTCCGATTGTGCTGTGGGATCTGGCGCAGCCAAAGCTCTACTCTGTGCATGTTCGGTTGCTGAATGGACCGAACGTGGTCGATGAGGATTCCCGCACTATCGGTTTTCGTGAGGCGCGCTTTACCAAACATGGCTTCGAACTAAACGGCAAGGTCGCCAAGCTGCGTGGGCTCGATCGTCATCAAACGTTTCCGTTTGTGGGCCAAGCCATGCCGGCGCGCGTGCAACGGCGCGACGCACAAATCCTCCGGAACAATTTCAAATGCAACATCGTACGCACCTCGCATTATCCGCAATCGCGGCATTTTCTGGACGCTTGCGACGAGGTCGGCCTTCTGGTCCTGGAAGAAATTCCAGGCTGGCAGCACATTGGCGACGCGGCGTGGAAAGATATTTCCGTGGACAACGTGCGCCGCATGATTCGCCGCGACTGGAACCATCCATCGATCATTCTCTGGGGAGTCCGTATCAACGAATCCCGCGACGATCACGAGTTCTACACTCGCACCAATGTCCTGGCCCATCAACTCGATCCAACGCGGCAAACGGGAGGCGTCCGGAATTTCGAGAACTCGGAACTGCTCGAGGACGTGTTTACCGTCAACGATTTCGGATTTCCGCTCCGAGCGCCCAACCATCCCCTGTACCTCAATACGGAATTCATTGGCCACACGTATCCGACCAAGAGCTTCGACAACACGGAACGACTTACGGAGCACACTCTGCGCCACGCTCGCGTCCACAACCAGCTTGCATCGAATCCTCAATACGCCGGCGGCATTGGATGGTGTGCCTTCGACTACAACACGCATTTCGATTTCGGTTCCGGCGACCGGATCTGTTACCACGGCGTTGCCGACATCTTCCGCGAGCCCAAGCCTGCCGCGGGTTTCTACAAATCGCAGTGCGATCCCGAAGAAGAAATTGTGCTGGAGCCCGCCTTCCGCTGGGCACGCGGCGATGAATCGATCGGATTCAGCACCGCCGTAGTCTGCTCCAACTGCGACCATCTCAAGTTTTATATCGATGACAAGCTGATTGCGGAGGTAGATCCCGACCGAAACGAGTTTGGCAACCTTCGACATCCGCCATTCGTTCTTCACACACGGCCGTTCCGCGATGCCTGGGGAGACCTTCGGATCGAGGGATACATTCAAGGCAAGCAAGTGATCGTGAAACAACGCTCGGGCAAAGGGATTGATCAGCAATTTTCGGTCTTACCCGACGACACGAAGCTCGTTGCCGACGGCGCCGATACTACCCGTGTCGTCCTCCGCGTCACCGACGAGTTCGGTGCGATCCGCTCTTTCGCCAACGATGCCATTCAGTTGGCCGTTGAAGGCCCCGCCGAAATTGTCGGCGACAATTCTTTTGCCCTGGTAGGTGGGACCGGCGCTGTGTGGTTACGAGCAAAGGAACAAGCGGGAAGAGTGACGCTGACGGCTTCACATCCGATTCTTGGTAAACGACAGGTTGATTTCGAGATTGCCGCTGCGCCGTCGGAAGCTGTATAGCTGTCTTCAATCCGATATCCAAAAGGATACGTTGATGAAAATCGGTTGCCGGATTTATTTGTTCGCGGCATGGTCATTGCTTTTGCCATCTCGAGTGCCCGCTCAGACAGACCCTGCTCTCCGGCCATTCACCGTCGCCCATCGCAAGGCACTGCTCGCGTACTCACCAGTTGATGTCTCGTTCCTGCTCGACGCTCCAGCGGGCAAGCACGGATTTGTCCGAGCCCAGAACGCACATCTTGTAACCGGAGACGGCAAACGCATCCGTTTCTGGGGAGTGAACATCACCGACTGGAGCAAAGGCTCCGTAATGATTCCCTCCAAGGAGGATGCTCCGCTCTGGGCCGCTACCCTGGCCCGGTTTGGAGTGAACTGTGTCCGCCTGCAATTTCTCGATCTGCCTACGCCGCGGGGACTGATCGACGGAAAGCGCGATGACACGGGCGCGCTCGATCCTGAGGCGCTCGACCGCGAAGATTTCTTCATCGCGGAACTGGAGAAACGGGGTATCTACATTAATTTCAATTTGCTGGTCGGTCGCCCATTCAAAGCCGGCGACGGCGTGCAGGACTACCAGAAAATCCACGAGGGCGCCAAGGGAATTAGTTTGTACGATCCGCGCATTATCGAGCTTCAAAAGGAGTATGCGAAACAACTGCTGGCTCATTACAATCCGTACACCAGAATCGAATACCGCAATGACCCAGCGGTTGCGATGGTCGAAATCAACAACGAAAACGCTCTGTGGGTCGGCGCTCACGGCCCCACGCCTTATTACGACCACGAACTTGGCGACCTCTACAATGCCTGGCTCAAGAAAAATCTCAAAGCAGAGGAGCTCAAGAAGTTGAAGGAAGTCGCCGGGATCTCCGGGGATGATCCCGTTCCTCTGCTGCAAGGCAGGAAGGAAATCGAGACCGCCCCGAAGCCGCGACTTTACGCGGAGTCCCGCTTCTTTCTCGACACTCAGCGCGGCTACTGGGAAGACATGCGCGACTATCTGACAAAAACTCTCGGGGTGAAGTCGCTGATTATGACCACTGCCGATCACGGTCACACCAGCAGCGGCTATCCTTTGCTGCTCGCAACCTCATCGTTTGACAGCAACGACGGTCACACCTACTGGCAGCACGACTGGGAAAACAAGATCAAGGCCCCCATGGTGAACGACCCATTCAATTCGACCGTGGTCGAGCTGTCCCGCACGCCTGTTGCCGGCAGACCTTATACCGTGAGTGAAGTGAACAATCCCTTTCCCAACGATTGGGCGAGCGAAGGCATTCCGATTCTCGCCGCGTACGCCGATTTCCAGGATTGGGACGCCATCATTTGGTATACGTTCGAGCCCAAGGCATCGCCCGACTGGAAGCCTTATATCGGCGACGCGTTTGACATTTCGCTCGATCCGGTCAAAATGCCGCAGCTTGCTGCGGGAGCCCTAATGTTCTTACGGGCGGACGTAAGCCCCTCCAACTCCACCGTTCTGCGTTCCTACACACACGACCAAGTGTTTGACAGTGCGCTACTGATACCGGCGACAGACCGCCCTTACTTTACGCTCGGATTTTCGCTCGCAATACCACTGGAACACGAGTCGCGTATCGAATCGCTGGATGGTGCGCCAGTGCCTCCTTTTGCGGCGCCCAAGGCCACAAATCCAATTGTTTCCGATACCAATCAGTTGGCCTGGTACAACTCGTCTGCAATGACTGGCCTGGTGACCGTGGACACTCCGCGGTCTCAGGCGCTGATTGGATTTGTGAAGGCGAATGGCAAGTCCGTCACCAATCTGGCGGCAGACGTGGAGAACCGATTCTGCACGATTTGGATAACGTCGCTCGAATCGCAACCGATTTCTCGGGCTTCCAGATTGTTGTTGACGCTCGGGTCACGCGTTGAAAACGAAGGCATGCGGTGGAACGACCGGCGCAGCAACCTCGCAGAATGGGGTGGGTCGCCTACGCTGATTGAGCCGGTTGTCGGCCAAATCCGTCTGCGAAGTCTGGATCATGCCAAGATGGTCTCCGCTCAAGCCTTGGACGGTTCTGGGCAGCCCATGGGCGAACCGATTCACGCCGAGAAGAAAGCTGAAGGATGGGATATTCCCTTAGGAAAGATTGTTACGACTTGGTACGAACTAACAGTAACGCGCTGACAGTCTGGGCGGCGGCCTCGATATCGCGGAAATTTATTGCCAGACTATATCGTGCTAGCAATGTGATACCGCGATATAATGCACATCCCGAAGGGCAAGTGGGCCATGTCTTGCGTGCGGATCATCGGTTTGACGTTAAGCTTGTTGGTATTGGCGACAAGCGCCCGCTCCCTCACCGAACCGCCGATCAACTATACCTCGCGTATCTGGCAGATGCAGGATGGTCTTCCTGAGGAGACGGTTCAGTCATTTGCGCAGACCAAAGACAGATATCTCTGGATCGGAACTACCGGCGGCTTGCTCCGCTTTGATGGCGAACACCTGGTTTTGTTTGATCGCGATAACACTTCTGCTTTTACTGATAACAATGTTTTTAGCCTGACCGTCACCACCGACGATGCTCTTTGGATTGCGACCGAAGGTGGTGGCCTCATCCGCTATAAAGACGGCGCGTTCCGCCGCTTCTCGGGAAAGGATGGTCTGCTGAATGATTTTGTGCGGTCGGTTTACCAGGACAGTAAGGGATTGATATGGATTGGAACCGACAACGGATTATTTCGATTTTTGGGAGATCGAATCGAGCGGGTAGACAATTCCAATGGCATTCCTCCGATCGCCGTGCACGCGATTCACGAAGACAATCAAGGACGCCTGTGGGCCGGCGGCTCGAGATTGTTCTGCCTCAACGGAACCAATTACCGGGAATATCGGCTGGCTGGAGAAGGCAGTCAGAATCGCGTTAAGTCCATAACACAAACTCGAGATGGAACTGTGTGGGTGGGCACCATCGGAGGTTTGTACAACAAAGTGTGGGGGTCGGATTCTTTTCGGCGAGTGCAGGAAACCAGCGGCACCGTCCGTTTTCTCCATGAGACTACCGACGGCACTCTCTGGATTGGCACCATCGGTCACGGAATCTACAAATACTGGAGACATGCGTTTTCCCAAATGACCGCGCCGGGAAGCCTGCCCAGCAACACAGCCTTGAGCTTGTTCGAAGATATCGAGAACAACATCTGGGTCGGAACGCAGGCGGGGATGCTGCGGCTGAGCAAGACCCCAATCCGAACCGTCGTTCTGCCCGACGCCGGCGACTACGACGCCGAGACCGTCTATGAAGATCACAACGACGACCTTTGGATCGCGGCGGCCAATCTCTTTCGATTCCACAATGGCCAGGCGACACTAGTGCGCTTCCCTGGAATTACCGGTGTCCGTGTCCGCAACGTCCTCCGCGACAATCAAGGCGCGCTTTGGATCGGAACCGAAGGCCGAGGTGTGTTCCGGCAGAGCGGTAGCAAGTTGGCCCACTACATGGTCAAGGATGGCTTGGTAAACAATTTTGTTCGCGCTTTTCTGCAGGGTCGTGACAGCAGCATATGGATTGCTACGGATGAGGGAGTGAGCCATTGGCACGACAGCCGCTTCACCAACTACCAGGAGCGCGACGGACTTTGTTATTTCAGCACTCGCACTCTGGCGGAAGATCGCAATGGAGACATCTGGATCGGAACCGACCGCGGGGTAAGCCATTTGCGGGGCGCAGATTTCGTCAAAGACGCGGTCACCGAGGCGCTGAGGCACGAAAAGATCTGGGCGATTCGTGAAGACTCCGAAGGCGGCCTATGGTTTGGGACCAGAACCGGCGGCCTCTACCGCTGGCGTTTTGGAAAACTGACTCACTTTACAACGGCACAGGGCCTGGCCAGCAACAGCATTTATGAACTCCTTGAAGACCGCAGGGGAAACTTCTGGATCAGCGGTCCCAACGGCATCTCCGTAATCAGCCGGCGGGAGCTAGACGTAATCGCGGAGGACCCGTCGCATCCGCTTTCTTTGACGCTGTACGGCATCTCCGACGGTTTGGAAACGACCCAGATGTACGGTGCAGAAAAGCCCGGCGGAGTTGTCACGTCGCAGGGTGAGGTCTGGTTCGCCAGCAACAAAGGTCCGGTCCGCGTCTCTTTGAATCCAACTCCGCCCGTGGGTCCGGCGCCGGTAGTGATCGACTTCGTGCTGGCGGACGGTATCCAGGCGCAGGATCTGCGGAGAGTTTCTCTCACTCCCGACAACGCCAAGATCGAAATGCACTACAGCGTCATTCAGCTTCGCTCGCAGGAACAGGTAAGGTTTCGCTACATGTTGGAGGGCTTCGACAAGACTTGGACCGATGCGTCTTCACGCCGCGTGGCTTACTATACAAACCTTCCCCCGGGACGGTATCAATTCCGCGTCGCGGCGTTCGAAATGAGCGACCCACTGCAGATCGCGGAAACTTCCGTCGAAATCATTCAACGGCCGCATTTCTACCGGACCGCATGGTTCCTGGGTTGTTGTTTGTTATCCCTTGCAGCCTCTGTGTGGGGAGGCTACAGATTCCGCATGCGCCAAGTAAACTCCCGTTTTCAGGCGGTATTGACCGAGCGGAATCGGCTGGCGCGCGAAATGCACGACACTCTCATTCAAGGTTGCGCGGGAGTTTCCGCGCTGCTCGAAGCGCACTCGAGTCTCGGTGACAGTGAATCCTCCGCGAAGGAGGATTTATTAAGCTGTGTGCGCACGCAGTTGCGCACTACCATTAACGAGGCTCGCGAAGCCGTTTGGGATCTCCGCCACGCCGATGGGTCCGCTACCGCGATTGGTCCGATCCTCGGCGATATGACGCAACAAGTCAGCCATGAGTTTGGGGTCCCCGTGGAATATCGCATCTCGGGAAGGCCCTTCGATCTGGATCAATCCACTGCTCACGAACTGCTGATGGTGGTCCGCGAGGCCCTGCACAACGCGATTCGTCACGGCCAGCCTAAAACCGTGCACGTAGACATTGGCTTTGAGAATAGAGAATTCAAAGTGCAGGTGCGCGACGACGGATGTGGTTTCGACCCGGAAGCGGCATCCTCACAGCCGAACGGCCACTACGGCCTGGTAGGCATCCAGGAACGCGCCAAGCGGATTGGTGGAATACTCATTTTGAAGAGTTGGCCCGGAGCTGGAACGGAGTTGACGCTCTCCGTTCCGCGCAAGGCCCCTGCCGCAGAAGACGGAGTCCCGCGCATATGAACACGAGCAACGGCGAGAAGATGAAAGTAATGGTTGTGGATGATCATCCGCTCATGCGCGTGGGCGTGGCTTCGATTGTGAATGCCCGCGTCGACATGACGGTTGTGGCGCAGGCCGGCACGGGAGAAGAAGCGGTCACGTTATTCTTAAAGCACAAACCGGACGTGACCCTGATGGACTTGCGGCTGCCCGGAATGAGCGGAGTGGATTCCATTCGCTCCATTCGCGAAACTCACCCGCGCGCCCGATTTGTAGTGCTCACAACCTACGAGGGCGATGCCGATATCCATCGCGCTCTGGAGGCGGGGGCGCAGGGCTATGTCATTAAAGGCATGCCTTATCAGACTTTGGTGGAGGCGCTGCAGCGCGTGCACAAAGGCGGACGCTTCCTGCCGCCGCCGGTTGCCCGCGCCCTGGCCTCGCGCATGCCTGACTCGGAACTCAGCGCGAGAGAGCAAGAAGTGCTCTCTCTGCTTGCCAGCGGAAAAAGCAATAAAGACATTGCCGCCAGTTTGCACATCACCGAGGCCACGGTGAAGTGCCACGTTAGTGCGATTCTGCTGCGGCTGAACGTCAGCGATCGCACCGAGGCCGTGGTTACAGCCCTGCAGCGCGGCCTGGTACACCTGGAGTGAAACCCCATCCACAATTCGTATACCTGTTGTCAAGATAAATACTTATTTTCTACTATCCGACTTTTGGCGGATTCGCGGAGCGTCGCGTCGGCATAGCATTCCTCGTCGGTGATATAGGCATCGTTTCGAACTCTGCATCGACTAGTAGGCATGCGCCCGAAAGCTCCCTGACGACTTCGGCCGCATTGCCGGGCAGAGTTAACTCTAGGAGGCTCCGCGATGAGACTAGGGATGATTCGCCACTTTGGGCGTTTTTGTGTGCTCTTGGTTGCTGGCTTTACTGCTACGTTTGCCTTCGGGCAGAACGCGAACACTGGAGAAATCAAAGGCACGGTTCAGGACGCAACCGGTGCCGTAGTGGAAGGCGCCAAAGTCACGATCACCAACGTGCAGACCGGCGTGACCATCGTTTCCGCTACGAATTCGTCCGGCATCTACGATGTGCCTTCGGTCCCAACGGGCGAGTATACGATCACGTTTTCGAAGGCCGGATTTAAGGAATTTGTGCGTCAGGGCTTGACTCTGGAGATCCAAACCATCGGAGTGGACGCCACCCTGCAAGTAGGCTCTATCAACGAACAGATGGTAGTGATAGCTGAGACTCCGCTGATGGAAACGGAGACCTCCGATCAGCGGGTGGACCTTAATACCGCGGCGATTCGCTCGGCGCCAATCGTGGGCACGGACTGGCGCTCCGACATGATTCAACTTGTCCCCGGTGTGAATACCGGTGGAGGCGCTGGCGAAGCCAACGGCCAGGCAGCCGGAGTCAACGGCACGCAGTCCTACAACATAATGTTTCTATCGGATGGCGGACCGGCAACCGCTCCCAGAGATTTCAACGGCAGCAATTACTACATGCCCGTTGATGCCATCGGCGAGGTAAGTGTCAATTCAGCCAACGCGCCTCCGCAATACGGCGGCGGTCTCACTTCCATCAATGTGAGTACCAAGAGCGGCACAAACCAATGGCACGGCAGCGGTTATGAATACATTCAGAACACCGCGTTCAACTCCAGGAATTTCTTGGATCCTGCGCCCGACGTGAAGTCCGTGGAGCACTGGAATACTTACGGCGGCAGCGTAGGCGGCCCGATTATCAAGAATAAGTTGTTCTTCTTTTTCCTCTACCAGCGCAACCCATCGTCCACTCCAACCACCGGACTCTATACCTACCCGACCGCTGCGATGGCAGCCGGAGATTTTTACGGGGTCAGCGGCTACAACACCAATCCGGCCTTCTTCAACCCCACCACCGGCGCGCTGCTGGCGCCTGTCGATCCCGTGGCCTCGAAACTTCAGTCCTATTTCCCCGCCGCAACTGCCCAGGGATGGCTTGCGGGATGCCCCGGTCCAGTGAATGTATCGGCAAGCACTCCACAAACCTGCCCCACCGTTAACAATTTTGTGTTCAACGGTTCCAGTCCGAACAAGGATACGTGGTACACGGGTAGGGCCGATTACGAAATTTCCCCTAAGCAGAGAGTCTTTTTTAGCTTCAACTATTTTCCGACCACCACGTCTTATGTCCCGGCGGATCCTCTTTTCCCGAACGACGCGACCGCCTATGAACAAGGGAAGACTGACAATCTGACTGGGCAGGTCTCGGATGTTTATACGATTAGCCCAACTATGCTGAATGAGTTTCGTGTGGCTGCAAGCCGCGAGCTTGATAAGTACGTTCCTCCGTCGTTTGGGAAGAACGATCCCACGACGCTGGGCCTTGAGCCGGCCTACGGCACCAATTCACCTGCGAATGTTTTCCCTCATGTTGGGATCGACGAGGGAGCTGGCGTTGGACAAATGAACTTGGGGGCTGGAATCTGCACCAGTTGCAACGGCAACATCGATGCCACTCTGGGCGAAGGAATTTACGCCGTCTCCGATGTCCTTACCCTCATTCGCGGCAAGCACACCATCAAGGTTGGGGGAGAGTACGACAGGCTTTACCAGAACTACACCAGCTGGGGAGATATTGACTCCGGTCACTTCGAGTTCAACGGAACCGTCAGCGGAATCCCATACGCCGACTTTCTTTCCGGAAACGTTTACGGTTGGTTCGTCTACGAGGCCGATCCCACCAGCGCTCACACCAAGGGTGGGGCCTTGTTTGCCAGCGACGACTTCAAGGTCACCCCGCACCTCACGCTAAACCTGGGCCTGCGCTGGCAACTGCAGAGTGGCTGGGCTGTGGGCAACAACCTGTTCGGAAACTACGACTCGGTTATCCCTGATCCCACGCAATATAACGGCGCATACCCCGGTGGCATTCTCTTTGGCGGGCAGAGCGACAAAGCCTTTGGAGGTACGATCGGCAATCTGTCGGCAATTCAAAACGGCGATTACAAGGAGTTCGCACCACGCCTCGGCTTCTCCTGGTCGCCTCGCGATAAGTGGGTCGTCCGTGGAAGCTTCGGAATGTTTGACGCCCCGCGCGACGCCGAGAATTACACCGACGGCGCGCTCGGTCTGGGCTTCAATCCTCATAACCAAGGCAACGGGGGGTACACCAACGGCAGCGCCGCATTCCCATTGTCTGTGGGACCTCCTGCCGGCACGGTCATTTTCCCAACCGTGCAAACTCTTTCGTCGACTTTCGCGAACTATAGCAGTGCGGAATACTACCCGCGGAGCATGCCGACCGTCTATGTCCAGCAGTTCCTCCTGGGCGTTCAGCGCGAACTCGGGCGCGGCCTGATGTTGGACACGAGCTACGTCTACACTCGCGGCCGGAACCTGAACTTTGCCACCGATATCAATCAGGCCACAACTCCCGGCTCGACCGCGGTAGGCGGCTTTGAGTGCACCAGTTTCTATCACTGCGGAAATCCCAACCCCGTCTTTAACAGCATATCCGCGCAGTACTACGACGGGTATTCGAGCTACAACGCGCTGCAATTACGCTTGCTGAAGCGAATGTCGTATGGCTTGAGCTTCCAGGTCAACTATGCCTGGTCGAAATCGCTCGATACTGGCACCGGAAATGGTCACGGATCGGGTATCGATATCTACCAGAACGCCTATACCCCCTCCCTTAATTATGGTTTGTCGGACTTCAACTCGGCGAATACTCTGGTCGGCCAGATCAACTACGAAGTGCCGTTCGGTCACGGGCGCCGGTTTGCCCTTCATGGGCCGCTCGATCAGATCGCCGGTGGCTGGCGTGTCTCCAGTCTTTTCCAGTGGCACGGAGGAGTTCCGTTTACCCCAGTAATCCAAAGTTCTATTGCAGGAGGTATTGATCCTGGACTAAGCCCAGCCTTTGCCGCCGGCTCCACGCTGTATCCCGAGCAAGTTGGCGATCCAAGCGCGTTGCATCGTTCCCATGCAACGTGGTTCAATCCCACGGCCTTCGCCAACCCTGCGGATGGAACCTTTGGCAATACCCATCGCAACACGCTGATTGGGCCAGGCTTCGCGAACGTCAACCTCAGCATCGCGAAAGAGTTTCCTCTTCACGAGCAGATAGCACTCGAAATCAGGGGTGACATGTTTGATGCGTTCAATCACATTAACTGGGGCAACCCGGATGCGAACGTTGGGTATGGAGGGTCGGTGTGTCCACCCAACGGTCCGAACCCGGGCCTCCCCTTGGCGGATTGCACCGCTGGCGTGGTCACCACGCCCATCAATTCCGGGATCGACGCACGCATCATACAACTCGGCGCTCACCTCAGGTTTTGAGCTCAACCCGCTTATCCCTAAGGGGTGCGGAAGCAGCTTCCGCTTCCGCACCCTCACTTGTTAGAGCTTCGCCAAAGCAGCGGGTTTCGCGGTATCGTTCCTCCATGAGTGATTCTCACCCCAACGCATGTCAGGAATCCGTGTTTCGCTTTGGCGCCTCTGCGCCCCTGGCGGTTCTTCTCACGCTTCTTGCCGCCGTTACAGCCATGGCCGCGCAAACCGCAACCTCCCACGCCGCCGAAATTCACGATCACATGCGGAAAGCGGCGGAGTACCTCAAGGCAAAGGATCCGGATTCCGCAGTTAAGGAATTCGAGGCCGTCGTCGCGCTCGATCCCAAGAATGCCGAAGCCTACGCCAACTTGGGCGTGGTTGCATTTTTTCGGCGTGATTACCGGAACGCCTCCCACTACTTACGTAGGGCTGTTGCCATCGATCCGTCTCTGGTGAAATCGCAAGCTCTCCTGGGAATTTGCGAAAGAAGATTGGGCGACCCTTCCGCTCGCGCCCTTCTGGAAAAGTCTTTTTCAAAGCTGAAAGACAAGGCGCTGCGTCTGCAGGTCGGTCTGGAGTTAGCCGCGCTCTACGATCAGCTAGGCGAACCCGGCGCCACGGCCACGGTGATGCGAACCCTTGTGGATCTCGATCCCGATAATGTAGACGTGCTGTTCACAGCGCAGCGTGTCTACACCGAGTTGGCCGATGACACTCTGAATAAGCTTGCCATCCTCGCTCCCGGCTCGGCCCGCATGCAGCAAGTGATTGCCGAGCGCCTGGTCAACGGCGGAGACCTCCCACGTGCGATCGAGCACTACAAAAAAGCTTTGCAGATCGACCCACACCTTCCCGGAATTCACTTCGAGTTGGGTGAAGCCATCCTCCAATCGTCCCTTCACGATCCCGCAACCCAGGCGGAAGCGGAAAAAGAGTTCGAAGCGGCTGAGGCCGGGGATGGCGACGCCGCCAAAGCGGAATGTGGACTGGGCGCGATCGCGTTGTCGCAATCTGACCTGGACCGCGCGTTCGCGCACTACCAAAGAGCCTACAAACTCAACCCCAACGAAGTGGAAGCCCCGCTAGGTTTGGCAAAACTCCTGATGATGCAGCAGAAGCCGCAAGAGGCGATCAAGTATCTACAGGCTGCAATCCGAATCGATCCGCTGAATAATGAGGCGCATTACCGGCTGGCTTCCGCGTACAAGCTTCTTCAAATGGACGATCAAGCGCAGAAAGAAATGAACTTGTTCCAAGAGATCAAGAAAGCCAAGGACCAAGTCGAAGACCTATATCACCAGATGAACATTAAACCCAAGGTGCAAGACGATGACATGCCGGACAGTGACCGACAATAAGAAAAACGACCGGAAGGCTCCGGCATTTTGGATGAAAGCGCGTTTGGCATCGCTGTTTCTCGCAATAGCTCTGAACTTATTTTGGACTACAGCTTGCGGCGGCGGCTCATCCTCATCGGGCAATCCGCCTCCTCCAACAAAACTGCCGCCAGCGATCTCCAAAGCCTTTGGAGCGGCCAGCGTAGCCTTGAATGGCACCACGTCGCTGACCTTCAACCTGTCAAATCCCAACGCCGCGATCTCTCTGAGCGGCATCGGCTTCACCGACACTTTGCCCGCAGGTCAGGTGGTCGGCACACCCAACGGTTTGACTGGGAGCTGCGGTGGCGGAGCGATCACTGCCGCCGCTGGTTCGAATAGTGTCAGCCTTTCAGGCGCGACCCTTGCCGCCGGCGCGTCATGCACTTTTGCCGTGGACGTGACCGGCACGACCTCCGGCACACAAAACAACACGACCAGCGCCGTGACTTCCAGCGAAGCTGGAAGCGGAGGAACCGCTTCCGCCAGCCTAATCGTTGCCGGACCGAGCCAGCAGCCGCCGCAGCCCGTCGACATTACTCCGATCAGCGCCCAGTCTTATTACGTTCTCGATCAACTCAGCGGATTGCAGGTCGATCTCAACAACAACTCCACGACCGCCGGCGACCACCTCGTCCAACAGCCGCGGACCTTCACCAACACGAGCCAGCGATGGACATTCACAGTGTCGGGAAGCTTCTGGCAGATTAGCGATGTTCTAAACGGCCTGTGTTTTGATAGCGCAAACATTTCCGGAGTGATGTACGTAGTGCAGAATCCCTGCGGCAGCGCTGCCACGCAGCTCTGGGCCCTCGCCGCAACCACCAACGGCTACTACACGATTTCAAACAACAGTACAGGCCTGTTGCTGGACGTGCCTTCAGCCTCGAGCGGCGCGTTTCTCCAGCAGACCGCACTATCCGGAAGTGCAACCCAAAGCCAGCAGTGGCTGCTACGCCCGGCTTTCTTCCAAGGCGTGGATAATGCCCTCCTGGAAAAGCAGGAAGCCGCGCGCATCTCCACTGGCTTAACGTGGTGGAAAGATGCGGGCGTTCAGGCCGACGTTCTCCAGATTCTAAAGAATCACGGCGTCAACCTTGTGCGCGTCCGGCCCAGTTCGGCTCCTCCTTATTCCAATCCATCGCAGCCAGGATGTACCGGCAACGCCTGCTTCGCGGAAACTGATGCACAGGATCTCGACCTGGCGAAACGAACCAAGAATCTCGGCATGAGCTTGGAATTGACTTTGCTTTTCGATGGCGGCGGTTCCTCCAGCGTTCCGTCCGCATGGTCCGGTGACACGCTGACTCAGTTGCAAACCGATGTCTACAACTACGTCAAGGCCGAGATCATGTCGTATCGCCAGGCCGGTACCATGCCTGATCTGGTGTCGATCGGCAACGAGGTTGATACTGGCTTCCTCGGCCCCATCGGCAGCCCTACAGGAGCTGAATTCACCGGATTCGCGGCTTTGCAAATCCAGGCCATGCAGGCTGTTGCGGACGCCGCGTCCGATACGTCAATCGGCCCCGCGATTCCTGTGCCGCTGACTTGCATTCACATCACACCTGCGTGGAATCTCACTCAGTTCTTCACGCTGGTCAATCAAAATAGCATCCCCTATGATGCCATCTGCCAGAGTTACTATCCCTTCTTTCACGGTCCCTTGACCGACGCGCAAGCTGCTCAATCCAATCCCAACAACCAGCCCGTCGAGCAGGATGTACTTGTGTCCGCCGCCACCAGCATCGGCAAGCCCATCTTCATCATCGAGGCGGGGGAGCATTACGAAAACGGATTCGACTCGAACGATCCCTGGTACAGCCCGCCGACTACAGCGACGCAGGCGCAATTCCTGACGAATCTTCAAACCGTGCAGCTGGGCCTACCCAACAACTTAGGGATGGGCCTTGCATACTGGGATCCGGCGGGCGTCAACATACCCCGGTTGAACGGCGGTTACTTCAATGGTGGCACCAATCTGCCGGATGCAATTTACGTGTGGAACGGCCTGACGATCTTTGACAACGCCGACACGTCGGGCTCCACCAACGTGAGCGATCCAAACTATTCCACACCACTTCCCGCGTTGGATGCGCTGGGTGGGCGATGACCTTTTTCGCTGCATTGCAACGAATGATTCTTTACGCTGTAGGGAGCGGACGATGAAAAGCGCTGGCCTGTTGCAGAGTTCCCTGAGCCGACGCCAACTGCTCAAGGGAGCGGTCAGCACGGCTGCAGTCGTTTCCGCGTCCTCCTTCATCGGCCCCGGCTACGCGCAGTCTAGGTCTGAATCGGTTGCGCAAAGAGTCCGGGAGAGTTTCGACTCCGGCTGGAAGTTCCGCGGAGGCGATTGGCCGGGTGCTGAAGAACCCAAGCTCTCTGACGCCGACTGGAGAACTCTAGATCTGCCGCACGATTGGAGCATTGAAGGCAGCTTCGACGAGAAAGCTCCATCGAGTTACTGCGGCGCATATCTTCCCGCCGGCATCGGCTGGTATCGCAAGCAATTCCGCATCCCGGATTCCTACAAGGATAAAGATCTCACCATCGAGTTCGACGGCATTTACCAGCTCAGTGATGTGTGGATCAACGGCCACTTTCTCGGCAAGCGTCCTTACGGATACGTGCCATTTTTCTACGACCTCACACCCCACGTGAAGTTCGGAGGTGCGAACCTGATCGCCGTCAGAGTCGATAACTCCCATCAGACCAATTGCCGCTGGTACTCAGGGTCGGGAATCTATCGCCACACCTGGTTACTGTCTACAAACAAAATCCATGTCGCCCACTGGGGCACGTTTGTTAGCTCGCAGCGGATATCGAAAGAAGCGGCAACGATCCGCATCAAAACAAGGGTGAACAACGAAAGCGGGAACGCAGCGAGTTGCACGCTCGTCACCACGCTTGTTGACCGCGACGGGAATGCAATCCAGAGCGTTGAGGCGAGTCAGAGTGTTACAGCGGGCAAAGAAATCGAATTCCCGCTGCAAATAAAGGTCAACTTCCCTCGCCTCTGGTCGATTGCCGATCCCTATATGTACAAGGTCCACAGCACGGTGCGCGTTCAGGGTCAGGTGGTGGACGAATACGAGACCCCGTTCGGCATTCGCGAAGCGGTCTTCGATGCGGACCGCGGATTTCTGCTGAATGGCGAACGCATCAAGCTCAATGGAGTTTGCCTTCACCACGATGGCGGCAGTGTGGGCGCCGCGGTTCCGGAGAGGATTTGGGAGCGGCGTCTCGAAATTCTGAAGGAGATGGGCTGCAATGCCATCCGCACCAGCCACAATCCCTATGCCGCCGAATTTCTGGATATATGCGACACCATGGGCTTCCTCGTCATGAATGAGGCCTTCGACGAGTGGAAGGTGCCGAAAGGCCAGATCGGCCCCAACGGATATGCCGAATACTTTGACGAGTGGTACGAGCGCGACGTACAAAACTTTGTCCGCCGCGATCGCAATCATCCTTGCGTAGTGTTGTGGAGCGCCGGCAACGAAATCGGTGATCAGGGCAGCGCGCAGGGTCCGGAGACGCTGCGAAAGTTGCTCCAGGTTTTTCACTCTGAGGATCCCACTCGCCCGGTGACCGCCGGTTGCGATCACATTCGCTCCGAGCCGGCTTCCGAGGCTGCGACTCCGGAGTTTCTCGCTCTTCTCGATGTCGTCGGTTACAACTACGCGGACCGCTGGCGCGACCGGAAAGAAAGGTATTACAGCATCGACCGCCATGCGTTTCCGCAGCGGCGTTTTGTTGGAACTGAGAGCGAAGCCATGGGCGGCGTCCGAGGCGAATATCCCGACTTGTTCTCCGCTAAAGATCCGGTGCCGGACTTCTTCCAATTCCTGCGCGGAAGAAATGTCGACGTGGAACAGCTATGGAAGTTTGTCAGCACCTATGACTATGTTGCCGGAGACTTCATGTGGACCGGAATTGATTATCTGGGCGAGTCGCGCTGGCCCATGAAGGGTTCGTCGTCCGGAGTCATTGATACTTGTGGCTTCAAAAAAGACGGCTTCTATTTCTACCAGAGCCAGTGGATCGACAAACCCGTGCTGCACCTGTTTCCCCATTGGAACTGGAAGGGAAAAGAAGGGCAGGTTATCCCGGTCACCTGTTTCACAAATTGCGACACCGTTGAGTTGTTTTTCAACGGACGGTCGCTCGGAGTGAAAGGGTACGAGTTCCCTCGCGTAGGTATGGAGGGCCGCTGGGGCAACCTGCCGGAACGAGCGAAGGTCCTGCGCACGACCGCGGACCTGCACTTGTCCTGGGACGTGCTCTATGAACCGGGTGCCCTGAAAGCAGTCGGGACTAAAGACGGGAAGATCTTCGCAACCGCGGAGATTTACACGACGGGAGAGCCGGCTTCGATCGGTTTGTCGCCGGATCAGGGGTCCATTGTGGCGGATGCGAGCGATGTGGCCCATGTTACGGTCCATATCTTGGACGAGAAGGGCCGGGTGGTACCCACCGCGGACAATGAAGTTACCTTCGAGATACAGGGCGCGGGATCGCTCCTTGCGACAGATAATGGAAACCCAGCGAGTCACGAAGACTATAAATCTAGTCGTCGAAGGGCTTTCAACGGATGGTGTCTCGCCATCGTGAAATCGAATGGCAAAACGGGTGAGATTCAGGTCAGGGCCGTTTCGCCGGCGCTCCAAGCAGCCCGTGTGATCATTACAACCAAGGTGTGAACGGTGAAACGTTTCGATTCGGCTCGTTAAGTCCGTGGCTGTTCCGCCGTATCTCAAGTTCTGCTCTTCGCTAAAATAGCGTCTGTCCAACGGAGCAGGAGTTGAAAGGTGTCGACATTAGCATTGAGGAGAGTCCGGAATGGGCCTGACCAGCATCGACTGGATCATCATGGCGGTGTATTCCGTCTTTGTCCTTGGTATCGGTGTAGCTTTGAAACGCTACATGAAGACCAGTACGGACTTTTTTCTTGCTGGCCGTTCGATTCCGGCGTGGGTTTGCGGTCTGGCTTTTATCTCCGCCAACTTGGGAGCGCAGGAAGTCATCGGCATGGGTGCGTCTGGCGCCAAGTACGGCATTGCCACCAGCCATTTCTATTGGATCGGCGCCATTCCCGCCATGGTGTTCGTCGGCATCTTCATGATGCCGTTCTATTACGGATCGCGGGCGCGCTCGGTGCCGGAATACCTGCGGCTGCGCTTCGATGAAAAGACTCGCGGGCTTAACGCCATCTCTTTTGCTACGATGACGATTTTTTCCTCTGGCATTTCCGTGTACGCCATGGCGAAACTCATGCAGACGCTGCATATTCTCGATGCTCCTCTCCGGAGCATGGGCCTGCCCCTGTCGGCAGGTTTTCATATCAGTGTAATCATCTCCGCGATCGTCGTGCTGACCTATATCTTGCTGGGAGGATTGGTCAGCGCAATATACAACGAAGTACTCCAATTTTTTCTGATCGTGGCCGGCTTTCTGCCTCTGGTCCTTTTGGGGCTGAAAGATGTCGGAGGCTGGAGCGGAATTAAACAGCAACTTCCCACGGCCTACACCCACTCCTGGCAGGGCATGAGCAGTCCGCACACCAACCCGCTTGGCGTTGAGTGGTTTGGTCTGGTGATGGGACTGGGCTTTGTTTCTTCCTTTGGTTATTGGTGTACGGATTTTCTCGTAGTGCAGCGTGCCATGGCCGCGGAATCGATGAGCGCCGCCCGCCGCACGCCATTAATCGCCGCTATACCTAAGATGGTCTTTCCGTTCCTCGTCGTCCTTCCGGGACTAATTGCAATCTCGCTCCCCGCTCAACGCCCTGGCCTTCTCCCCAGCGCGCACGGGATAGAAGCCATGCAGGGCGAGATGGCCGTGGCAGGCCGGGGCCTCATTCCTCCAAAGATAAATGATGCCACCGGACAGCCGATGCTGGACGCAAACGGCAAGCCCCTCCTTGACTATGATCTCGCTGTCCCTAACATGCTCGTGCACTACCTTCCCACTGGATTGTTAGGCTTGGGCATAACGGCTCTGCTCGCCAGCTTCATGTCCGGCATGGCGGGTAACGTGACCGCATTCAACACCGTCTGGACCTACGACATCTACCAGGCCTACATCCGCAAAGGCGCAAGCGATCAGCACTATCTCTGGGTAGGCCGTATGGCGACCATATTCGGAATCGCACTTTCGGTTGCCGCTGCCTACGCCGCTACCCGCTTCAACAACATCATGGATTTTCTACAACTCGTATTCGCCTTCGTGAATGCCCCGCTGTTTGCAACCTTTCTGCTGGGAATGTTTTGGAAGCGTACCACCGGACATGCCGCTTTTGGAGGGTTGCTATCGGGTACGCTCGCGGCGGCCATTCACCACGGCCTGACACTTCCCGTCGGGGCGGTCACTGGAATCAAGGGCGGCTGGCTCGGTACCGTGCACACCTATCCCAGCGAAATGGCCCAGAACTTCTGGACCGCCATCTGGGCCTGGTCGGTTTGCATGGTGATCACCATTCTAGTGAGTCTGGTAACTAAGCCTCGCAAGGAAGAGGATCTCGTTGGGCTTGTCTATTCGTTGACTAAGCGGACTTCCGAGGGTAACTTGCCTTGGTACCAAAGGCCGGAGGCGCTGGCAATTGCAGTGCTGGTGTTGGCTTTGATACTAAACATTATTTTCTGGTAGGAGATGCGATGGGACTGGACATTCGTTTGCCGATCGGTCTGCTCTTCAGTGTGATCGGATTACTGCTTGTGGGATTTGGCGCTTTCGGTGACAAGGTAATTTACCAGCGCTCGCTTGGCCTCAACGTGAACCTGGTTTGGGGGGCGGTGTTGCTGGTCTTCGGGGCGATCATGGTGATATTCGGAAGGCGATCGAGCGCTATTCGTCCGGGCGCAGGATCGTCCTCGGTCGCCGGTCGCTCAGCGGACGAGCGATGATAACTTTCCGCCAAGATGGACCGCGCAGACATCTCTGTGGCCCTCTACCAAGTCGCTGCCGACGTGGGTGGCCCCGCCTTGATCAAACGGATCAACCAACGATCTCGGAAAACTGTTGAGGCGATGCTGGAGACAGCGTCCGACATCAAGTCGCCACCCGACAAATTCGCCATCGACATAATGCTTTCAGCCATGGCGGGCGCGATGCGTTCCTTGCTGGAGGCTGGACCATCCCCTGTAACGGTCCGCAAAGCGCGAGAGCAACTCGTGCTCCTTTGTCAGTCATACATGACGGCCGCGACAGCGAAACGCGTTTAGAGCACTCGCCGCGGTTGTGGTTGGCGGTCAATCCGCAACTTACGTGCACAACTGGTCGACCGGCAGTGCTTTCAATCGCGCAATCTTACGCTCGATTTGCACGCTGTTTCGGCAGGTTACACGGCACGAGTCGCAGGCGCCACAAGCTTCGAGTCCTCGGCCCGGTGCAGCCGATGCCAGCATCTCCCGCGCCATCCCGATATTTCGGTATTGCACGGCATACATGTGCGATCTCATCAACACGGGTATATCGACCTGCTTGGGACAATCCTTCCTACACTCGCCGCACTGCTGGCAAAACTCTGCCTTGGCCGCGAAAGTCTTATCGGCCAAGAACCTTTCTTCTTCGTGCGTATAGGCCAGGTTGCGTGCCACGGAAAAATCCTGTTCGAGATGTTCGTACGTGCTGAAACCCGGTATGGCCGTAGTAATAAACTCGTGATTCAGGGCCCACTTCAGCAACGCCGTCTGGCTCTCCGTCGGCAATTCTTTGGGAAGTTTTGCGTCCGGCTTTACCGTGCCTCCTGCCTGGGTTTTCATCGCAACAATTCCCATTCCGCTTTTGGCGGCCTTCTCGATCGTGGAGAGGATTCCGGCGTCATGCGCCATCGTGTAGTTCAGCATCACCAGCCCTACGTCAAACAGATTTAGGCGTATCGCTTCACTCAATACATCCACGGTTGTGTGCGTCGATAGTCCGATGAACCTTGTCTTGCCATCCTTCTTCAAGCTGTGCAGCGCCTCCAGGGGCCCTTCTGCCTGGGCATCTTCTACAGAATCCACAGCGTGATGGTAAAGAATGTCGACGTAGTCCATCTGCAGCCTTTTCAAACTGGCCTCTACTCCCTCGACGAAGCGGACCTTGGCTTCGGCGGCATTTTGTGAAGAGTTCCGTGACGGCTGCTTGGTCGAGATCACAACCTTGTCGCGAACGCCCATTTCTTTGATCACCTGCCCCACCATCTCTTCGTTGCGTCCGTTCTGGTAGCCCGCCGCCGTATCAAAATGTCGTACGCCTAGTTCATACGCCCGCCGCAGTAATCCCGGCACGTCGGCGTTCATAACTCCCATGCTGACCACGGGTAGAGACAGACCTGTTTTCCCCAGCGTGCGTTGCAATACGGGCGGGGCCGAAGTTTCGGGTGTAGGACTCGCCAACAGCAAATCCGTCCGCGCTAGCACGCTCGCTGTTCCGGCCCAAAGGATCGGTTTCACGATGAAGTCCCGACGATTCCATTTTCCCTGGTTATTCATGGCTCAGCTCCTGGAAAAAGATTCCACATCTCTATAAATGCTTTCGAGTTCGTTTAAGGAAGACTTCTCGCTACCGTCTTCAGAATCTCGGCCCCATTCTCCGGAGGATTCAGCAGTGCGATTACATACCGCCCCTGCGTGCGCGCAATCAGGCGCCCTTCATAGCTGTTTCTTGCCCGCATTCCACCTTCTCCCAACTCGGGCGCCGAAGTACATTCACCGCTTTCCTTGAAATGCTTCGCGAGTTGTTCCGATCGCGACTTGGCGTCTTGCGCGTTGTTCGCCACCGAAACCACAAGCTTGCTCTCCTGCTTCCCCAGTGCATATGCCACGACGTATGCCGGCGCCAGGAACGCATGCCCCAGCGGATCTTTCCTCATGTATTGTTCGGAATGAGGAACCTGATGTTCTCGCGGAAGCTTTTCCAGCAGTGCCGGTAATGTCCGCGTCCCGCCGATTCGTCCGGAGAGAAGCCGCGCAAATTGATCGAGCAACCCGTCCGCGTTCGCATCGGAACCGGAAAGTTTCACGTAGTAGTGGTCCTGCAGAAAATTCAAGACTCCCTTATCCCGATATCCCTCGGCGCCGATCGAGACGAATTTATAACCAGGGGAGCGCTCCGCCGCGTAGATCCCAAATGCGTCCTCGGTCTTGTCCATCTCATAGATGTCCACGGTCAACTCTGCCGCGCCGCTCTTGAAATCCTGATGCAGCAGGTTCTTGAAGCCATAGAGGAGATAGATATCCGCTCCACCGTCGATGTGCTGATAGAGACCCTCTGGGCTATAGAAAGAGGGTGGGGCCTGCGCACCAGCGTGGCGCGGAAGAGGTTCGCGCAAGAGATTTTCAGATTGTTTCTGCGCATCCGCGGCTCCCGCGCGGGAGCCGGTAGCGCGACGTACTGAACTCTGCGCCTGTACTATTGTTAAAGCAAGCGCCGAACAGATGAACACGCTGCTGCATCGGTTCCAAAGCTTCATTCTGATTTCCTCGGTCGACCGCGACGCAGATTCAGCTCATAGAGTCTTGATCTGCGTCCGAACTTTTTCGAACTCGTACGTTCCCAGCCCGCGATTGGCCGCCATCCTGAGATAAGGCAGTGAGGCAACCTCGAGGTTCCAGTATGCCTTCGCCACATAAGCATCCAGGGCTACCGGATCCGTTCCCGCGACCAGCGTCTTCTTCAGCAGCACGTCTTGCAGATTGCCTCCGGTTGGACCATTGCGGACGAGGATCCGGTAACAGTCAATGATGGTCAGAGTCGGGCGCACAAAGTCGGCAAGGTCCACGAGGCTCTCGTGGATCTTCTGGTGCAGTTGATGACGTGGCCCACCGAGCATGCCGTACCAGTTCTTCATGCCAAGCGTTGTACCAGTCAGGCTGTGATGCTTGGCAATTGGAACATTAATGACTTTGTCCACATTCAGGAATAGATCGAGCACCGGCCAAGCCCGCAGAGTTTCTCCCTGGAGATCCACTTCCTTGAACATGGCCGGATCAGGAAGTACAACTTCAGCGCCTACGCGCTGGGCCGCTTCGGCGATGCCGGATCGCTGAAAACAGCGGCGTGGATCGTTGCAGCTCACGTCGGTGACAATGACTCGCTTGGCCCCGGCGTTCGAGCACTGGCGGACGATTTCGGCCACCACGTCGGGATTGGTATTGGCCGCCTGCTCGGGAGTGCGATCCCAGCCGATGTTCGGTTTCACCAGCACGATGTCTCCGCGCGCAATGAAGCGGCGAATTCCCCCCAACTCTTCGATTGCCTCACGCGCCAGTTGCGCGGGATCGTCGCCGGTGATGATCGCCATCTCCGGGAGCTTCAGATCAGCTGCTATGGTGTGGCCGCGCTTTGCGGCCATTGCCAGCGCAGGCTCGGGACGCCAGCTATGTTCACTCAGCCAAAGCCCTAGCCCGGCCGCACCGGCCCCGGCTCCAGCCACTCGCAGCAGCTTGATCAACGCGTCACGACGGCTCAAATGGATCAGGTCGGATTGCATGAAAACTCCGTGTCAACGATCCAAATTTCTGTCAGCCAGTACCTAAGAGTCCTATGAACTCTCATCCCTTCCTCCGATTCAACAGGATCTGATTGGTGCGGGACCGGCTTTCGCCCACACTCGTCACGTACACCGCCGGCCTATCCTGAACGGGACAAGCGTATTCACATGCGCCACATCCGACACAGCGGGACGGATCGAGATAAGGCTGCTTCACTTGCTTCGAGTTGCCCGCTGCATCGATCAGATCCACCGTTTGAAGGTGTATTGCCTTGGGCGACGTGGGGCACCATTCTTCGCACACAATGCACTCCGTCGCCATCGCCCAAGGCAGGCATCGGCCACGATCGTAAAAAGCGGTCCCTAGACGAAACGTCTTGTCGGCGTGGGCCACATCCCCGGACCAGCCCTTCTCTTTTTCCGTGATCTCCCAGATGGCTCCGGTAGGGCAGACCTGCGAACACAGCACGCAACTGCTTTCGCAATAACCGATTCGCGGTACCAGAACGGGCGTCCAGAGGCCTTCGATCCCAGCTTCTGAAAAAGCGGGATGCAAGGCGTTGTTCGGACAGACCTTCATACACTCGCCGCAGCGAATGCAGCGGGCGAGGAAGTACTGTTCATCGAGCGCTCCGGGGGGGCGCAGCAGGCGTTCGTTGCGTTCTGTGGCAAACCCAGGAGTGCTTCGCATGAGCGGAACCACGGCCGCACCCGCAGCCAGGCCGGTCAAGACTTTCCGTCGCTGGAGGCTCGTACCCACTGTTTTCTGTCCGGGGAAAAACTGGAATCGCAACCCGTGCTCCGGACACTCATCTACGCAGTTCATGCACAGATGGCACTCGGGCTGATGCCAGGGCACGCCACCGACCGGATCGTCACCGCCCTGGCAGCGTAGAAGGCAGCGGTTGCAATCGTTGCAATGCTCCGGATTCTTGACCAGGCCAAGGACGGACCAGCGCGATACGACGCCCAGCAACGCACCCAGCGGACACAGTGCGCGGCACCAGAAGCGGGTGATGCGAAAATTCAATGCCACAAGGAAGACAAAAATCAGGCCCAGCCATATCCCCAGACGGAAGTGGGGTTGTTTGAAGCTCAACAGCAGCGCACCCAAGATAAAGTGCAATATGCTGCCGAGTGTCTGAACGGACGCATAGCGACTGCGCTCGAGTACGCCCAAGGCCGCTTGCAGGCTGTAGTTCGTTGCCGGCAGAATCGACAAACCGACGGAGCGTACCAACAGAGAGAACGGATCCAGCCAGCCGACGATGCCGGTGCCGAAAACGGCCGCGACTAGAGAGGCGATGAGTAAATAATATTTGGTCGTCTGCCAACGCTTGTAGCGATTCGAGTCAATGAGTTGTTTGCCACGTTTGCTCTCAGATTTGAAGCTGCTGAAAAAATGATGAATGGAACCGAGAGGGCAAATCCATCCACAGAAAAAGCGCCCCAGGAACATGGTAGGGATCAAAACCACCAGGCTCCACAACAAGCCACGGTAGAGCGAATGGCTGGACAGTGCGTTCGAGATCGCCACCAGCGGATCAAACTGGAAGAAAAGCGAAACGGGGTAGGCAAGACGGGTCTCGCTGGCTGAAGCCGTCAGCGAGCCTCGGAACTCGGTGCGCAACAGAAGAAACAGAAACAGAAAGAAGAAAACAATTTGCGAGAGAGTCCGCAACTTGGTTGGTTTCGGAAAACGCAACACTACACCTCTTGTGTCTGGCCTGTGCATCGAATCGCGAAACTGGCGCTGGCGAGGTTACAAGCCTATTCTTCATTCCTTGCGGCCATGTTTCTGTGACTCGAATCACATCTCGTCGTGTGCTCCGCGTGCCGTCGAACTAAGGATATTCTGCCCCGGTAGCATCGTATGGAACTGCTGAACTGTAGTTCGGCGGATCCCAGGCGTGGCGCACACAAACACCGCTGCAGGAAAGTAACGCGCAAAGGTGGCAGCCGATGCTCGTACACCCCGTCGCGCATCAGGCCTTGCTTACATCTATTACAACGGCGCAGGTGGGACCGGAGCGAGTCTATCTTTTGGTGTCGCAAGGGGGCTGACCAGGGTGACGTAAAAGCTAAGCACGCCCTATTTGTGAACAAATTTCTCATCTTCAGTGCTGCACGGCGAGCCTGCGCTCGTAGTCGTGAAGCTGCTTGAGCGGAGGAAAGTCTGGGTCCGCATCCTTCCAGACATCGAATCCTCTCATCTCCAATTCTTCAGCTTTTTCAAGTCGTTTGAGTTGGTTTCGCACAGACGTGACTTGAGGGATTCTCATTTCAAGGGAATGACGGTAGGATCTCCCGCCGGCTGCAGCGTCATCTTCCCCGGACTCGAAGTGCCATTCGGCGAACGTCCGCCCGTCCTTTCTCGAATAGAAAAGTCGACCGGCGCAACATTTCTTGACCACCACCGGGTCGGTTCCGTTCTCGACAATGAAAGCCGCAAGGGCAGCGAACTTATCGAGGCGAAGTTCTCCGACCTTGATCAGTCCTTCGTCATTCGGATTCCACCCTTCGTTTCACGCAGCCCGAGCGGAATCAAACAACTTCTTGACTTGAGCCCAGTATTTTCGCGAAACGGAGGCCTCCCATGCCCGCACCGAAGTAACCACCTAAGTGACCCGACACACAGCGCGATCGATAAATAACTACGAGTATTAGATCAACCGACAACTGCGGTGGGTCTCACGACTAAGGCAAACGCGCACAACTCTCAGAGAGGTGCGTGACTCGTCTGATCGAAGACTAACGCAAATCGAGAATCGTGTTCATCAAGAACACCAGAAGGAGATGTATGGCGACCATCGAAACACGGAAAGATACGCGAAAGAACAATAGCAGAAAGCATTCACGTGAGCACGAAGAGTGGATCGGCGCCAAGAAGGTTGGCAGATCCAAGCAGATGTGGGTGTCGGACAGCAAGACCATCGGCGGCGGCAAGTGGGTGAGCGCGTAATGGAACAAGTCATGCAAGTCGAACTAAGAACTGACGCTACGCACACGTTGACGTGGCTCGACGTTGCTTTGAAACCGAAACCGGGCATGGTTCTTGTCTGCAAAGGCGATCCCCGCCCGTGGACCGTCGTGCATGCATACGCCCTCACGGCGCATGAAATGAGAGACAACAACATAGGCTGGAAGGTTGGTGGTCTGTAACGGTCGGGCGATAATGCTCCCATTCTCAGCCCCAGTCCCCTGCCGTTTCCCTTGGTCGCAAGGAATGAGCACCCAGTAAGCAGCGAGTTTCAGCAATAATTAAGGGCGTCCAGACAAGCTATTTCTGGACGCCCGCAAACCTTAGGGAGCGTCAAAAGACTCTCCTAGAGGCAACTTAGATCAACTCCTTGCGGCGCGCAAGATTCCCGTTGTACCCCAAACCACGTTACTTTGATGATCCCGGTTGCCACAGGACAGCCTAGTTTATCGTCGGCTGCTTTGGCACCACGGTGATGCGCTGTGTGCCGCGGCTACGAGAGCGTCGAGCGCGGGTCTGCATGCAGGGACCGCAATCAATCGTCTTTTCGAGGGTCCGCCGTTGCATTTCGATTACTTCGTGCTCCAATTTCTCCGCATCGGCGTAATGCGGACTGTCTGTGGAATTCAGCGTGTCCCGCCGATGTAGTTTCCGTAACCCACAATCACCGTCGAGCTAACCAGCACTAACAGGCTGAATGCCACCAGCAGCCTTGTCCAGCCCCCTGCGCCCTTCCACTCTTGCAGCGCGATGCCCCACAACGTGCTGAAGATGATGATGCTGGCCATGTGTAACGTCCAACTGGAGAACTTGTACCTTCCCATCTGGGTTTCACCCATGGTGTAGAAGAAAAACTGCATGTACCAAGTCGTACCGGCGAGAGCCGAGAACAAGTAGTTCGTAAGCATGGGAGCTCTCACCGCCGTGCTTTGTGCGACGGCCACAGCTACCGCCATCTCCTCCGCCGGAGCATCGGTAACGGTTTCAAGGATGCGCTCTTCCTTGCGCGCGGGAACTTGGCCGCGAATTTCGGGCTCGAAGTATTGGTACCCGGTGCGGTTGCGAATATTCAGGATGACGCACCAGATGAAGTTGGTGGTGAAGCCGCCGGCAAGTACTACGACCAGCACGGGAAGTCCTTGCCACAACCTGGGCGTGCCATGCTGGATGGTGATGGCCTTGATCGGATCCCCTGCCGCCAGTCCGTAGGCGAAGCAGGCGCTCATCACACCCGAAAAAGTGGCGACGAGCAATCCCTTCTTCAAGTCGAATTCCTTGATCGAGGCACGCTTCTGCTCGGTCGACATCTCGCGCTCTTTGGATACTCCGGCTGCTCCCGCGAATGCGATACCGAGAAGACAGACGGCGACCCCGGCAAGAATCACCAGGCCGGAGCGAGTGCCAAGGACTTCGGACGCGAACACTCCCCGGAAAATCGGCGGCATCAATGTGCCGAATGCGGCTGTGTATCCCAGCGCAACGGCCATGCCGAGCGACATTCCCAGATATCGCATGGTGAGGCCGAAGGTGAGGCCACCGAGTCCCCACAAGACTCCGAAAGCGTATGCCCAGAACAAGCTGCTCGCGGGAGCTTCGTGGAGCACACGGCTGAGATCGTGGGTCATGGTCAGCGCAAGTATCCAGGGCGCGATGATCCAACTGAAAAACCCGCCCACCAGCCAATAGGTCTCCCATGCCCAGTTCTTCACCCCGCGGTAAGGAACGTAGAAGCTGGCGGAAGCGAGACCGCCGAGCCAGTGAAAAAATACGCCCAGAGCAGGATTCATCGGATCCTCGTGTCTGAATTACATGTGCAAGACTTCTTCCAACGCGGCACAAAGCAGGCTCGCCACATATTCGCTCCTCAGCGCAGGAACGCTTCCGAGAGGCCGCCGTCCACAGGAATGACATGCCCGGTCGTCTTCGCACTCTGGTCCCCGGCCAGCCACACGATTGCGGCCGCACAATCCTGGGGCAGGATCGGCCGTTTTGTCAGCGTGCGCTGCGCATAAAAATCGGCGAGTTTGGCACGCAGTTCCTCGGTCGACTCCGAGTCCTGGAAGTCGATCTTGTACTTTTGCAGAGACTGAATCACGCGATCGCGAGGGAACATGGTAGAACCGGCGACCACAGTCGCGGGGGCAATCCCATTCACGCGCACATGAGGACCGAGCTTGATCGACAACTCTCGGATCAAGTGATTGAGAGCCGCCTTGCTGGTATCGTAGGCCTCACTGCCTTTCTTGGGAACCGCAGCGTTGGCGGAACTGGTGAGCACCATGGCTGCGGGCAGGCCCTGGTCTTTGAATACCCACTCCGTTTGCCGGGCGAGAAGATAGTTGCCGGTGACGTTTACCAGGAATGTTTGCGCCCATTGTGCGTCCGTGAGGTCGACGTCAGCGCCGGGCACGGGATAAATAGCGGCCGTGTTGACGATGATATCGATGCCGCCAAATTGAGAAATTGTGAAATTCGCAGCCTCCGCAAGGGATGCAGCCGAACTGAGGTCGACTCGAGCGTGCGCGACAAACTCGGGAGACACTATCGCGCCGACTTCCTCGGCGACTTTCCTGGCCCCTTGCTGGTCAAGATCGGCCACCACGACGTGGGCGCCTTTCCGGGCGAGCAGCAGTGCGGTCTCGCGACCGATTCCGCTGGCGCCACCGATGACGAGCGCGATCTTGCGGCTGAATTCTGCTTCCGCCGGCATGCGCTGCAGCTTGGCTTCTTCGAGCGCCCAATACTCGATCCGGAACGCCTCCGATCTTGGCAGCGCCACATAGTTATGGAACTGCGTGAACTGCTGCGACTGCTCGGCGTGCCGGGCTTGCGGCAAAGGATGAGAAATTTCTCCATCTTCCAAGGCGTTCGCGCCAGCCATGACGTGAATGGCATCGATGAAAAACTCGGTTGTGATCCGCGCTTCTTTCTTATTCTTGCCGAAGCCGAACAGGCCCAAGCCCGGAACCACGACGACCGAAGGGTTGGAATCCCGCAGCTGGGGTGAGTCGTTCGTTGCCCACGCGTCGTAATACTTCTTGTAGGCGGCTCGATACTCGATGACCTCAGTCCGGATGCGCGCCTTCAGCGTGCCGATCTCCTCCTTGGCAGAATCCCAGGCAAGAAATAACGGACAGACTCTGGTTCTCAGGAAATGGTCCGGACAACTGGTGCCCAGCAAACTTAATTCCTTCGCCCACTTCGATCCGGCAAACGTCAAAGCATCCTCATCGCCGGCATAGTGGGCCACTACACGGCGATTCGAGGACACCGCTCCCCGGAGCGCCGGGAGGATCAGGGTCGCGAGATTCTTGCGATCCTGCGCAGGGCCGTACTCGATTCCTCCAAACAAGGGGCCTTTTTTCGATTGATGTTTGAGAATGAATTCACCCATCTGATCGATAGTGTGAACGCTGTTCAAGTAGCAATCCCGTTGTGTCATTCCCCAGGTGAATAACCCGTGGCCGCCCAGAATAAGGCCTTCCGCGGCGGGCTTGTCTTGAACGGCCCGTTCGATCAGGAGCGCCAGTTCGAATCCAGGACGCTGCCAGGGTATCCACACAATCTTGCGATCAAATTCTTTATTGAACTCGTCCAACTTTTCTCTCCCATTTGCGCTCGCGGCCAGCGCGATGGCCCAGTCGGGATGCAAATGGTCCACATGGGAGGCGGGAAGGAATGCGTGCAGCGGAGTGTCAATGGATGCGGCAACGCGATTCTCGCCGAAAGCCGAGAGCGGATAATAGCGGACCATCTCATCTTCGTATTGTTCGCCGCGGTATAGCTCTTTGAGTTGTTCCAGACGATCCAGGTAAAGCAACGCAAACCCAGCTTCGGCGATGGACCCGAGATCTCCTCCACTGCCTTTTACGGCCAGCACTCGGACCGGGCGTCCAGTAAAAGGGTCTGGAAGCTCCAGCTTGGAGCTGGTATTTCCGCCGCCGAAATTGGTGATGCGCAAGTCCGCACCTAGCAGGTTCGAGCGATAGCGCAACAGGGCCAGCTGATTACCGGCCATCTTCTGAGCTTCGCTTTCGTTCCACAAGTTTTTCAGGTGAGTGGTTTCTTTGATCTCAGGCATGAATACTCCCGCAATATTGCTCAAATCGTTTCGCGTGCTGATCCCATTTGTCGGTTTCAAGCGGCGCAAAGGCCTCGGTCGGAAACGATCGATCCACAATGCCGCGAACTTCCTGGAGCGAGCTGGCTCCCCCCGTCGCGAGAATCTGTATCGCCACATTTCCCAATGCCGCCGCTTCCGCCGGACCGGCTAGAACTCTTCTTCCGGTTGCATCTGCGGTCAGTTGATTCAGAAGCCGGTTCTTCGAGCCGCCACCGATGATACGGATTTGTTCGATGTGCTTTCCGCTGACATGTTCCAGATTACCCAGAACCAGGCGGTATTTGAACGCGAGGCTTTCCAGAGCGGCGCGTACGTATGCGCCAGGTCCCTCTGGAACCGGCTGCTGGGTGCGAGCGCAGAACTGGTCGATGGCCGCGAGCATATCCGGGGGGCGCAAGAAGCCCGCGTCATCCGGATCGACCAGGTGACGAAACGATGCCTCGGCAGTCGCCAGGTCGATCAATTCGCCGTAATCGTAAGAGAGTCCTTGCGCTGTCCAGGATTTCCGGCAGCCCTGCAACATCCACAGTCCCATCACGTTCTTCAATAATCTCGTAGTTCCATTCACGCCGCCTTCGTTGGTGAAGTTCAGCAGCAACGCATCGGGCGTGATCACAGGGGAATCCAGTTCGGTGCCCACCAATGACCAGGTTCCAGAACTGATAAAGGCTGTGCCATCGCGAGCCGATATCGCGGCCACCGCCGAACCCGTGTCGTGAGACGCTGGAGCGATGATCGTGGTGCCGGCGAGAGAGGAGTGTTGTGCGATCTCTGGCAGAAGTGTCCCAAGGATCGAGCCCGGTTCTACGATGGGTGCCGGCAAACGAACCGGCAGTTCCAAACGCTCCATCAGCCCCGCTGCCCACGCACGCTTTACCGGATCCACCATTTGGGTGGTCGTTGCGTTGGTAAATTCGCAGACGGCATTCCCGGTCAACCAGTAGTGAAATAGATCCGGGATCGTCAGCAGATATTTTGCCGCGTCAAGGAGCTTGGGGGTTTGACGTTGGGCGGCGAAGAGCTGATACAGGGTGTTGATGGGCATGAACTGAATGCCGGTCGCCTGGTAGATTTCCTCCCTGGCAACTTTCCTGAAAACTTCCTCCATCGCACCGTCGGTCCGCCGGTCGCGGTAGTGGTGAGGATTTTGGAGCAACTCGCCCTGCTCGCCCAACAAAGCATAGTCCACACCCCAGGCGTCAACTCCGATGCCTTCCAGTTCCATGTCGCCCAGTTGTGCCAGCGCCGTTCGCACTTCGAACCAGAGTCTTGCCACGTCCCAGTGAAGAGATCCGCCGTATTCAACCGGCTCATTGGGGAAGCGATGCACTTCTTCCGTCGTGAGAATTCCTGATTGAAGATGTGCCAGCACGGCCCGTCCACTCTCGGCGCCAAAATCGAAAGCGAGATACGGCTTCGCATGCTTGATCTTAGGCATAGGAGGAGACGCTTCGCGAATTCCGCGCTGCGCGTTCTTTAGTAATACGCTCGAGATAGCCGCTTTGGCGGAATGCCTCCATCGGATTCTGGGGCAAACCTTTGGACTTTCGCCATTCCTGGATCACCGGGCGGACATCAGTGGCGAATGCGTCCTGCAGAAAAGACTCAGCCCGCACCAGGTCACAATTCTTCTGCGCCGTGGCAAGTTCTCGGCCATCGACCAGAGCCGCCTTGGAGAAAAGCTCCTGCGCCATGGTCACGGTTTGGATCATGGCCTCGATTTTGCCCTTGAGATTGTGGCTCTGGTCGACCATGTACGCGATATCGGCCGGTTTGCCGGTTTCCCACTCGAAATAGCGAATCTCTTGGAAAATCCGAAAGACTTGATAAGGATCGATGGAGCCGAGCGTCAAGTCGTCATCGGCATAACGGCGATCGTTAAAGTGAAAGCCTCCGAGCATGTCCTCGGACAACAGCCACGCAACAATTTGTTCGATATTCTGCGCTGCATAGTGATGTCCGGTGTCGACCAGGACCCGGGCTTGTGGGCCAGCGGCACGGCAGAGCAGCAGCGCCATGCCCCAATCGGCGATATCGGTATGGTAGAAGGCGGGCTCAAATGGCTTGTATTCAATCAGAAGTCGCTGCCCGGGAGACAATGCGCTGTGCGATTCCCGCAACGCTTCTGTGAACCACTGCTTACGTTGCCGGATATTCGCGGTTCCAGGATAGTTCGAGCCGTCCGCAAACCACATGGAAACATCCCGGCTGTGAAGGCGTCGCGCAATCTCAATGCTGTCCTTGGTATGTTGCAACGCACGCTGACGAATTGCAGGATCAGGATTGCCGAATGAGCCGTATTTATATTCCTGGTCCTGGAAGAGGTTAGGATTGATCGAACCAGGCAGAACCCGGTAACGCTCGGCGAACTTCTTGATGTCGTCTACGCTGTTGACCCCTTCGGGGCAATCCCAGAGGACGTGCAAGGCTACAGTCGGGCAGATGCCAGTGAGCAAGTAGACCTGGCCAGCGTCGCTGAACTTCTCCTCGGTTGTGGTGGCTGCGGCAGGTTGGATGAATTTTCCGAATCGTGTGCCGGTATTGGCGAAGCCCCAGGACGGCAGCTCGATGCGGAAAGATTCGAGCGCATCAAAAATCTTCTCACTCTTGTGTACGTCCATAGGGACCTCTCTTCGGAATCGAAGGTTGCAATCCTTTCCGCACAAGGTCACGAATTTCTTTCCAGAATTTGCAGTTTCACATTGCAGAACGGACAGCATAACACTCCGAAGAACAAAGGGGCAGAGGCCGAGACATTCGGCCTTCACGCTGAACATTGCGCGATTGCAGTTGCAAAGTTCCACCCGTGGCGGCGACAATCGTTCCATGGCGAAAGGCTCTCAGCAAGATGCTGCCACTTCCGCGGCCCAAGCGACCGCCCGTGGTCCTTTCTTGCCGGGAGCCATGGTCGTCGTGACGCTGGGCAATCCCCGGGACAAATTCTGGGGCGTGATTCTGGCGCTGGCTCCCGAAGGACTCAGCCTAAGTGGCGTCGAGCTGGCATCTTTTGAGGACTTTGTCGTGATTGTGAAAGATGGCGAATCGTTCAGTCCGGCGGTCGTCTTCTTCCCCATGCACCGGATCGAACGAGTCGAGCTCGATCTCCCGGACGGCAACCTGCCTTCCCTTTCGCAGCGCTTCTCTGCCAAGACCGGCCGCGAAGCCGCCGTGCTGCTGGCCTCTCACGATGTCAGCGGCTCCGGTCACCTGACCGGCTCGCTGCATTCCGGAGTCAATCCCATTGAGGACCCGGCATGAGACTGTCGCAAATCTTCACTGCGCCCAACCAACTCACGCTGCTGCGGATGGTCTTTGTCCCCTTTATCGTGATCGAACTTGTCGAAGGCCGCTATTTCTGGGCGCTCATCCTCTTCGTGATTGCCGGCTTCAGCGACGGCCTGGATGGCCTGTTGGCCCGCAAGTTGCACCAGCAGACTGTACTCGGCCAATATCTCGATCCCATTGCCGACAAGCTTTTGTTGAGCACGATGTTTCTCGTGCTCTCCATCCTGCACAAGATCCCATGGAAGTTCACGGTGCTGGTCTTCAGTCGCGATATTTCCATCCTGGCAGCCAGTGCGGTGCTGTTTGCCATCGCGGGCCTGCGCAATTTCCGCCCCAGCATTTTCGGCAAGGCAAACACTTTTTCCCAGATCGCCGCCGTCTTCTTTGTGATGCTGCTTTCCATACGCCCGACGCGCTGGGTCTGGATTACTCGTACCGTCTTCTTGCGCGCCACCTTCGCCTTCACCATCATCTCGGCGCTGCATTATGTGTTTCTCGTGCAACTCCGCCTGCGGTCGCACGCCCATGCGCTGCCTCCGCATTCTCCGCCCAACCTCCCCGCCAGTTGACCCTCTTTCTGGCGTACCCCTAGAATTGGTGGTTCATTTCTCGGCGCAGCAATCACCTTATGGCCTTACGCCTTTACAACACCATGTCCTCGCAGGTCGAGGAATTCCATCCACTCCGCGATCGCGAAGTCCGCATGTATGCTTGTGGCCCCACGGTTTATGACTACGGACACATCGGCAATTTCCGAACCTTCATTGCCGTTGACCTGCTGCAGCGATTCTTGCGCCAGTCCGGCTACAAGGTCCACTACGTCATGAACATCACCGACCTTGACGACAAGATCATCCGCAATGCGGCACGCGACAACGTCAGCGTTCAGCAGTACACCGCGAAGTACGAGAAGGCTTTTCTCGAAGACGCCGCCATGATCGGCATCGAGCAACCCAAACTGGTGCGCGCCACCGAGCACATTGCGCAGATGGCGGATTTTGTAGCCAAGCTTGTCGAAAAGGGAATCGCTTACCGTACGGACGATGGTTCGTATTACTTCCGCATTGCAAAGTTCCCACGATACGGAAAGCTTTCGAAAAAAGACTTCAGTGGGATGCTCGACGGAGCCCGCGTCGACGTGGACGAATATGACAAGGACAGCGCGCGCGACTTTGCGCTGTGGAAGGCGCCTAAGCCGGGTGAGGCCTCGTGGGACACCTCGATTGGGCCGGGACGCCCCGGCTGGCACCTGGAGTGCTCCGTCATGTCGATGCAGGAACTCGGCGAAAGCTTTGACCTGCACGCGGGCGGAGAAGATCTCGTTTTCCCACATCACGAAAACGAAATCGCGCAATCAGAGTCGCTTACAGGAAAAACATTCGCGCGTTTCTGGTTTCACGTGCGCTTCCTGCTGGTCGAGGGCGAGAAGATGTCGAAGAGCCTGGGCAACTTCTACACCCTGCGCGATCTGGTACTGAAAGGACACAAACCCTCCTCAATCCGGTATCTGCTCACGTCGGTTCCCTACCGCAATCAGCTCAACTTCACTTTCGACGGACTCAAGCAAGCCGCGGTCTCGGTCGAACGTCTGCGCGGTTTTCGCCAGCGTTTAACCGCGGGGAGTTTGCCGTCGGGGTCCAATCCGGAAATGCGATCGCTCGCCAGTGAGACCGTTGACCGCATGCGAGGAGCACTCGACGATGATCTCAACACCGCTCAGGCGCAGGCCGCCATCTTCGAGATGGTGCGCAGCGCAAATTCCGCGATTGACGCGGGTGGCCTAAAAGCCGACGATGTTCCTCCGCTGCTTGCCGCACTGGAGAAGTTTGACGAGATCTTCGCCGTACTCAAGGATGACGACGGTCCCAAGATCAAACAGGTCTTCGATTGGGCGCCCACCGAAGGCCGCGACCAAGACATCAGTGCTGGACTTCGGGAAGCCGTGCAGTCTGGTCAACTGTCTGACGCCGGCATCGAGAAGAAAATCGCCGAGATGCAGGCTGCCCGTGGCGCGCGCGATTTCAAAGCTTCAGACACCCTGCGTGCGGAGCTCACCGCCGCTGGCATTCTCATCGAGAACACGAAGGACGGCGTGCGTTGGAGAAGAAAGTGAAAGAACATTTTGTAATTGGGTAATTTTGTAATTTAGTAATTTGTGAACCGAACCGATCGCTTGGCAGGCGTAGTTTGAAGCAGAGGTTGTTAAATTACCAATTACGAAATTGCCAAATTACAAATTTTCATGAAGTCTCTCGACGAATATCTCCACGATGCCGAGCAAGCCCACGGACATCTCTGCGCCGGACAGGTTCTCGGTGTGCGGCTAGCAATGCTTGGCTTGGTTAAACTTGGCATCGAAGACCCACGCGGCAATAAGGAAGACCGCAAGCGGCTCGTCACCTTCGTCGAAATCGATCGCTGCGCCACCGACGCCGTTGCCGTGGTCACTGGTTGCCGCCTGGGCAAGCGCGCCCTGAAGTTTCGTGACTGGGGAAAAGTTGCGGCCACGTTTGTGGACGTAAGCACCGGCAAGGCGATCCGCATCGCGGCCAAAGAATCTTCGAAGGCGCTCGCCCGTCAAATGCATCCCGAGATCGCCGATAAGAACCAGCAGCAGATGCTGGCCTATCGCGAAATCACCGATGACGATCTGTTCACCACTCAGTGGGTAAAGGTCGATCTGCCGCCCGAGGAATTTCCTGGATACAAAGGTGAGCGAGTGGTCTGTCAAGCGTGCGGCGAAGGCATCAACTTCCGCAGAGAAATCCGCACCGAAGAGAAGGTACTTTGCCGCGCCTGCGCCGGGGAGCGGTACTACGAGCCAATCTAAGCCGCCTGCTCGTACGCATGTGCCAGCCGCAGAATTGTCGCTTCGTCAAAATGCTTCCCAAGAATCTGCAAACCAATCGGAAGTTTTTCTTTCGTCTCTCCGCAAGGCACCGATATCCCCGGAATCCCCGCCAAATCTGCCGTGACCGTGTAGATATCCGCCAGGTACATGGCCAGCGGATCGTTCGATTTCTCTCCTAATTTAAACGCCGCCGTCGGACTCGTCGGCGTAACGATCGCATCCACCTTGCCGAACGCCTCCTCGAAATCTCGCGTCAACAACGTACGCACCTTCTGCGCCTTTAGGTAATACGCATCGTAATAGCCCGCGCTCAGCGCATAGGTGCCGAGCATAATGCGGCGTTTCACCTCGGCGCCGAAACCTTCATCACGGCTGCGCCGATACATCTCGGAGAGCGACTTCACTCCCGGCGCGCGATAGCTGTACCGCACTCCGTCGTAACGGGCCAGGTTCGAAGACGCTTCCGCAGTTGCGATCAAGTAATAAGTCGGAATCGCATACGGCGTGTGCGGCAACGAAACCGGCACAACTTCGCAGCCCAGACTTTTCAACTTGTCGATGGCTGACTCCACTGCATGGCGAACTTCATCGTCGAGACCCTCGCCGAAATATTCTTTCGCCACGCCCAGCCTCAGCCCGCGCACGGGCTTGTCCAGCTCGGCAACGTAGTCCGGCACCGGCAAATCGGCCGACGTTGAATCCATCGGATCGCGCCCTGCAATCGTACGCAGCACAATCGCGGCGTCCTTCACCGTCCTGGCCAATGGTCCGATGTGATCGAGCGATGATGCAAACGCAATCAGGCCGTAACGCGAGACGCGTCCATACGTCGGCATCAAACCCACCACGCCGCAGAACGATGCCGGCTGCCGGATCGATCCTCCCGTGTCTGAACCGAGCGCGACCACAGCCATGTCCGCAGCCACGGCCGCTGCTGAACCGCCTGAACTTCCTCCCGGCACGCGGCTCAAGTCGCGCGGATTGTGCACAGGATGAAACGCCGAGTTCTCGTTCGAAGAGCCCATGGCGAACTCGTCGCAGTTCGTCTTGCCCAGCACCACCGCGCCCGCCGCTTCCATGCGTGCCACCGCCGTGCAATCATAAGGAGGAATGTAGTGGCTCAAAATCTTTGACCCCGCCGTGGTGCGCACTCCGCGCGTCGACATCACATCCTTAATCGCGACCGGCACGCCCGCCAACGGCGGCAACGGCTTGCCCTCGGCAGCCATGTGGTCGATGCGATCCGCCTGCTCCAGCGCCCGCTCTTTGCAGAGCGTGAGGAATGCACCGATCTCTCCATCTTCTTTCTGTATGCGCGCGTAGTGCGCCTCGGCGAGCGCGAGCGCGGTCGTCTTGCGCTCCTGCACGCCGGAGCGCGCGGCGTCGATGGTGAGTGAAGTCATATCCATGGAAAACTTGAAGTGGCGAGTCACCCTGCGTCGCAAGCTGACCACTGGACACTGGCCGCTGACCTATCTCTCAATCACCTTCGGCACTCGGAAGAACGTCCCATCCGCGTCCGGAGCATTTTCCAGCGCCGATTCCTGGGACAACGACTTCCGCAATCCCTCTGGCACATCTTCGCGGCTGGCGTAGGCGAATCGTTCGCTGCCCTGTTTCGATTCGTCGACACCGTGGCGGTCCGACACCTGCGCCATCGGCTCGACGTTCGCCGTATCCAGTTCCTCGAGCCTCTCGATGTAATCGAGAATCGAATTCAGATCCCGCAGCATGCCGCCGCGCTCTTCCCCGGAAAGCTCCAGGTTGGCCAAATCGGCAACATATGCGACATCTTTCTCTGTAACTTTCATTTTCTATGACTCACTGTGCTGGAAAACAGCAGCGGAAGGAATGGACTGTTCAACCTTGCCGAATCACAAACTCAATCCTGTCCACTTTTTGTCCAGCGTAACGATTTATCGTGGCGAGATAACGCGGGGCCACGCTCTGCATCTCGCGCCTCCACCCGGCATCGGGAACCTCTACGCGCAGCACGTTGCCGATAAATTCCAAAGCCCGCGTGCGCTCGGCCACTAGCGATCCGCAAACCAGGGGCCACGCAAGCAGGGGGGCTTCATCCTGCGGCACGCGCCGCAGTGAACCCAGCACAATCTTTTCCAGTCCCGCACCTGCCTGCTCCATGCAACTCCTCTTAGGACTAGTCTGGCGCACTCGCGCGACCACCAGAGGTTTCGATTCTAGCACCACAGTAGCGCTTCCGCGGGCGTTCAGCAGGGCGCCGTCAAAGGGGGAACTCACGCTCCACGAACTCGAGCGCCTGGTCACGGGAGAGCAATCGCCCTTCGAGTTGAGCATCTTCCACCGCTTCCAGAATCTCGCGGAACCTGGGCCCCGGCGCGTACCCGGCAGCGATCAGGTCGTCGCCCGTAACTAGCGCTGCTGGCCTTATCTCCGCCGGAGGAATCTCCGCGAGCTTCTTCTGGATCAACTGATACGTGCTCAAGTTGCCGTGACTGGCCAGGCTGTCGGCGCGGTGCAACGCGAGATGTTCGTCGAAGCCGGGCATGCGCAGAAACTTCTTCAGCGTCGACTCCTTCATGCGCGTGACATGCCCAAAGCGCATGTGATTGTCGACCAGCGCAAGCACCTGTTCCGTGTCGTCGCTGGAGAACCGCAAGCGCCGGCAGATTTCTTCCGCAATCTTCACGCCCACACCCACGTGCCCATCGAACCGGATGCGATCGGGCGCCGCCCGGAACGTCGCCGGCTTGCCCACATCGTGCAGCAGGGCGCCCCAAGCCAGCGCCGCAGAACAAGGATGGGGCAGATTCTCTAGCAGCAGCAGCGTGTGCACAAACACGTCGCCTTCCGGATGAAACTCACTCGGTTGCTCGACTCCCTTCATGAGCGAAATCTCCGGCAACACTTCCCTCAATAGCCCGCTCTCATCCAACAGAAGAAAGGCGCGCCGAGCATGGCCCTCGGTGAGCATCTTCGTGAGTTCGTCGCGAACCCGCTCGCGCGAGACGACTTGAATCCCTTGCGCAAGCCGTTGAATCGCGGCTAGCGTCTCCGCTTCAATCGCATACTCGAATCGCGCCGCAAAGCGCACCGCCCGCAGCATGCGCAATTTGTCTTCCGCAAAGCGCCGCTCTGGATCGCCGATGGTGCGGATGATGCCTGCTTCCAGGTCCTCCCGCCCAGCCACAAAGTCGAGCACCTCGCCAGTCGTTCCTCCGACAAAGGGATCAAGCAGCATGCCGTTGATGGTAAAGTCCCGGCGGACAACATCCTCGCGTGGATCCTCGCTGAATCGCACTTCGTCGGGACGGCGTCCGTCGGAGTATCCCAGATCACTGCGAAAGGTCGCCACCTCCACGGCGTGGGACTTCTGCAGGACATTTTCGTCCGACCCGCGCTGTTCCTCCGGCAGTGGCACCAGCACCACTCCAAACTGTGCACCGACGGCGTAGGTGTCGGGAAGGATCTCCATGACTTTCGCTGGCGTCGCGCTGGTTGCGATGTCGTAATCCGCAGGCTCGCGTTTCAGCAAGAGATCGCGCACACATCCGCCCACCAGGTAGGCCTGAAAGCCTTGCTGACGCAGGGTCTGGATGATCGAGATGGCAAAAGCCTTGGACATGAAGCGCTGCTGGAGAATTGCATGGACCGCTCGACTTAGAGATGCCAGAGAGGCTGCTCTTTCTCACTCACGGAGCGCTGCGCTCGACCCCGGCCTCTTCTTTCTTGATCGTCTTGCAAGCCCAAGCCATGCGGGGCGTATTGTGGGCGATGCCGAACTGTCCCTTTGCGTTCAGCACGATGATGCCGCCATGCCCATTCAATCGCTGCTTCAAATAGTTCATCGCTTCCTGCGCCGCCCACTCCGGAAGATTCCCCGCGGCTACGCGGTCAGCCGTCCACTTGGCCAGCACCAGCTTCATAATCGGCTCGCCCCAGCCCGTAGTCGAGACGGCCGCGCTCAAATTGTCCGCGTAACAACCGCACCCGATCAGTGACGAGTCGCCCAGCCTTCCCGGAGCCTTGTTCAAGGTCCCACCCGTGGAAGTTGCCGCCGCGATGTTACCGTCGCGATCGAGCGCGACCGCGCCTACCGTGTCGTGCGAGACCGTAGGCGCAAACAACTCGTTCCCATCTTTCGCGAAATCACGCCCCGCCGCCTCCCGCTGATACTCCCGCAGTCGTTCCACCTCGCGTTCGATCACCAGTTCTTCGTTCTTGCACAACTCCACGCCATGCTCGGCCGCAAAACTCTCCGCCCCTTCGGCCACAAAATACACATGCGGACTCTCACTCAGAATCTTCCGCGCCGCGCGCACTGGATTGCGCAATCGCTCCACGCATCCCACGCCTCCGGCCCGCAGCGTCGCCCCATCCATGATCAGCGCATCCATCTGCACCCGGCCGTCGCGGTTCAGAAAACTTCCACGCCCCGCATCGAACGTTTCGTCGTCTTCCATGATGACGACGGCCTCCTCGATGGCATCCAGCGCCGCGCCGCCGCGTTCCAGCACCCCCCACCCCGCCGCCAGAGCGTTGCGTACGCCATGCAGATGGCCCTCCACCATGTCATCGGGTATGGCCCAGGCGCCGCCGTGAACAACAAGAACAGGATCAGTCGGCAAAAAGGAATTCTCCAGAGATTTTTCGTTATACAAACCGAAGCCACAGTTTAGCATTCCGCAGAGCGGCGAACGCCCACGTCGGGGGAAGCCGGACGTCAGCTCGAGGCACCACCTTTGTGCCGCTTGACAATGTTTCCCTGACGCGTACACTTGCGCCTCAATACGCGCTTCCCCCGGAGGAAAGACAATGAATCTCCGGAACGCGTTCTTAGTGCTATTCGCGGGACTGTCCTTGACGCTGGCTTGGGGCCAGCAAGCTACGGTTTCGACGGCTGACTCGCAGGGTCAAGTCGCAGAAGCCGCCGCAGATGTGTCGCCTTCTAACGGTGAGGGCAAGCCGGGAACGGTGAAGGTTTTCTTCACCGGCTTTTTGCTGGGATATTACCGGCTGCCGCAATGGCAGAGCGCCGACTTCGAACCAGAATGCCCCAGCCCGGACGCAGAGAACCAAACCTGGAGGAGCGATCTAAGACTACAAAGCACTGACCCTGATTCTCCCGCCAAGCAATTCATAGACTTACTCAAGAGCGGGAAAAAAGATGGCGCCAAGGTTTCCGAGCCCCGTAAACCCGACGACCTCCTTGTCGGCATGGGCGACAACTTCGCTGTGGCTCTCGAGGCCCGAGCCTATCGCCCACATAAAGACAAAGTCTGGCAGCTTAGTGCCAAGTCGCGCGACGTGCAAGATTGGCCGCCCAAGAATCATCCCCCTGTCGGCGACAACGTCATCGGCGACAACGTCGGCTGCTTCCTTTATCAGGCTGGTTACGATGCCGTAGTCCCCGGCAAGAACGATTTCTACTTCGGCCCCGAGCGTCTCCGGCGTATCGCAGATCGTTTGGCTACTGCGCCGGTTATCGTCGACGGCAACCTGCATCCCATTCTGCATCCCGTAAGAGTGCTGGCCGCCAATCTCGTCTTGAAGACCGATCCAGTGAACAAGCCTCCCGCCATCCTCGATTCCGACAAGCGAGAGCTCAAGTTCGTACCTGGCTTGCCCAGCGGAATCAAGTCGCTTGATGCTAAGGATAACGGCACCTTGATGCCCTTCACCCGCCGCCTTCGCTTCCAATTTCCGTCCGAGAAGACTCCGAACCCGTCTCTGTTCCTCTGCCCTGTGGCCAGCGACCAGGGCTTGGACGCGCTGAATCCTACGAGCGAAATCTGTCGGAAGAGAATGTTGTCTGCCTCCGCCTTCGCCTGGACCGTCGAAAAAAAATCCTCACAAACTCCGCAAAGCCAACCAACCGATGGGGATGATGCTCAAACCCCTCAAACTCGGGATTTCACTTTGCCCGATGATTGGCTACCCGAAAAGCCTGGCGCTCCGGGAACCCTCTTTGGCTTGTGCGCAAGAAGGGAGCAACAAAGAGATGCCAAGCCCTTGCCTCCCAACCAGGAATACTATTGCCTGCGACTCACCATCGCCGAACCCTTGTTTGGAAAACTTACAGACCCCCCATATGTCGTCAAGCCGGTTACTCAGGCAGATGGATCTACCGCCTATGCCGTTATCGTTGGCATCGTGGACCCCGATCTGGCCTCGTTAGTCGGGCGCGACAACCTCTCGTGGCGCAACCAGCAGCCGGAACTGGAGCCAGGAAGGACCACTTCGGCGGCGAAGATCGCTCGCGAAGGCAAAGAAGCCTACAGCACCGCGGTCAACGCCATGGATCCTGCTGCCACCATCGCGCTGGCTTTCCGGCACTTCGATCTAGTGGGCAGGAACTTCAACTCGGACGGCACTCGCAGAGAGCATCCCATCCCGCAGGACGCGAAGATCTTCAAGGTTCTGCTGGCTCAGATGGAGCGCGGCAAAGCCGAAACCTTAGGCGCGAATCTGGCAACCACCAGCCTGAGTGGAACGCCCTTGAATTTCGATCTGGTCTTTTCTTCGGCCACCGATTTTTCCGCGGCCACCGCAGATGAGCAAGTGTCCCTTGATCCAGTTCCTGTACTCGACATCAAAGATAACCAGAGCGGCACGCAGCCGCCACCCTTCCGACAATTTGTGGTGGCGCCTTGGCGAGCCTATGACTATTCGAATCACAGGTTGCCTGATCCCTTGCGAATGGTCTCTCTGGCCGACACCTGCGCTGCCAATGTCTGCACAAAACGAGATGTTGCTATCGACGGACATTGGAAAGTCAAATTCCCTCTGCCGGCAACCGTCAGTCAAAAGCATCTGAAAGACGCTTACGACAATATAGGGCAAGTCTACATTGAGCAGAACCGCTACTGGCCTCCACCCGATTCTCAGCCAGGCGGTAAGAGCACTCCCTCCGAGCCACCCTCAAATCCCTTTCAACTCGCCGTCCTCGACACGTTGCGAAATAAGACCGGCGCCGACGTAGCAATGCTGCAAAAGCGCGACTTCTACTGGGGACCGTTCTACACTCCGCTGCTTCAAACCAGGCCGCGTTACCCGAATGGCGTACTCCTGGATTCCATCCTCTGGACCGGAGACTACCTGCAGGTGCTGACTGTTCGAGGAGACACGCTGAAGAAGGTGCTTGATGACTCTGACAAACTGGATGCCTTGGACGCGCAAGCCTCCAACCCTTCCACAGAAACCTATCGCGGCCTGCTTACCTGGGGCATCCAAAAGACCCACGATAAGCAGTACCTGGTAGACGGCGCACAACTGGATCCCAACCGGCTTTATACCGTGGCCACCAGCAACCACATCAGTGCGGGAGATACTGGTTACCCGGAGTTGGCCGATCCCCAGTTCGCCGACGCCAGGCTTCCGCGGGGTCCAAAGTCCCAGCCCGAAGGCACGAAGTCTCAACGCATCAGTTCCATCATTTGCGATGCGTTCCATGGCGATGACTGCTTGGACGGTCCTGGATTAGCGTTTGCCACCATCGAGCGGCTTCCATCCCAGCTCGAACCTAAACTCTCAGCGCGGCTAAATGCCTGGGGCCGGACCTTTACGGCTCGCCCCGAACTCGAGACGGACAGCGCCAGCCAGGTCGACTACTTGGCCCAGCTCAATCCCACATGGCGGTTCTCTCTAAAGGACCTCTCGTTGAACCTAAGCGGCGTCCGTAACAACCTCAGCGAAGTTCAGCGCTCCACCGAACTCGCCGCCGTCACCGAATCCAGCGCGGCCAACCCCAAGAATCATGCCATCGACTACTCCTCTCATGTGGAGTTCGTGCGCAGCAGCAGGCGGCTGGACGAATTTATCCGCGGGCTCGCGCTCTACAAAACTACCGTCACCGCAACCACCCAAACCCTCACTCTCCTCCCCGGCCAGACCACTCCACCCACGGTCGGTGCTCTGCCCCTGATCTCTCGGAGCAAGAACCAGGGTGCCGTCGACGCGGGATTCTTCCTTCACCGGTTGCACAAGTATGACTCCAGGTGGGGGCTGGTGTACGAACCCTTTCATTTCGACACACCTTTGTATCGCGTAGAGTTGCCCGTCAACGCCTTCTATAGCCACACTACGGATCAGCTGATAAATCCCGGATTCAATCTGAAACTTGATCGAGACCGGAGGTTTCTACAGCGCCTCGGCTTCCGCGCAGAAAGTAGCCAAAGTTCGGTAGAGATAGGCATTGAAGCAGGATGGGAACAGAACGCTCTGCATGAAGTATCCAGCAATATTGGAGAATGTCAGGCCTTAGCAACTCTCACTCTAAGTTCCTGCCTCAAAACCTTTCAGCAGACACCGGGCTTCCTTTTTGGCAGCCTTCTGCAGTTGAATGGCACTCGCAAGAACAATGGCGCCTACGTCAACCTGGACTGGAGCATTCCGCTTATCTGGAAATTTTCCTTCCGCACCGAGGACTACGGGGAGTACTACAGTCCCGCCCACCTCGACAACAGCACCAATACTCTCTATCGCAACGATGCCAAAGAAACCCTTAAGTTTACGGTGTTGCCCAACCTGACTCTCGGCCCCGGCCTCGAAAGGTTCGACTATGAAAACAAGGTAGAACGCGTCCATTTTCGCACCTGGTCGCCCGTGTTCAACGTGACCTATAGCTTCGACAAGTATTCGGGAGGAGATTGGAAGAGATCACTGGGCTACAGTCCCAGCGCGGCAGGAGCCGCGCCAAAATAGCTTGCAAAGATACCTTTGCGATACGTTATATCTTCACTTATGCCGCCTGCCCCGCCTTGGCCGCCGCGGGCGCGTCCTGCGTTCTGGTCCAGGTGTAGCGCATGCGGTGAATCACGGTGATGGTCGACAGTACCGCAATCACCCACAGCACCGGCGCCATGCGATTGAAGAGGGCGCCGATGATCACCAGCACCAGCCGCTCCGGACGCTCCATAAATCCCACCCGGCAGGATCCGATCAGCGACTCGGCGCGGGCGCGCGTGTAACTCACCATGATGGCGCTAACCATGACGAAAGCAGTGAGCACAACGTAGAAGAACCGGTCACCGCGCGCATAGAAGACCAGAAGGCCCAGGAACTGCGAAGCGTCGCTGTAGCGGTCGACCACCGAATCGAAGAATGCACCGAAGCGCGTGACCCGGTTGGTGGCGCGCGCCACTTGCCCATCCACCAGATCGAAGAAGCCCGAGCCGATGATCACCAGGCCAGCGTAAAAGAACAGTCGCCGCTGCGTCACGGCCGTGGCCGAGCCGAACAGGACTGCGGCCCAAGTGTTCACTAACAGTCCCATAAAAGTGAGCACGTTGGGATTGATGCGCGACAGCGCCAGCCAGCGAACGATGGTATCGAGCAACACTCCGCAGGCCCGGCCGAAGGCGCTCGTCCACGACATTGACATTCAGGCGCCCGCCTTTTCGGGATCCACTTCGTCGTGCACGGTGCTCAGGCTTAAGATTTCCAGTTCGCGCTTGCCGTTGGGCGTGATCACCGTGGCTTCCTCGCCTACCTTCTTGTTCAGCAGGGCGCGGCCAATGGGCGAGGTGGTCGAGATCTTGCCCGCGCCCACGTCGGACTCTTCGCTGGTCACAAGCTTGTATTCGATTTCTTCATTCTTCGTGCTGTCGAAAACCTTTACTGTGGAACCCAGCCCCACTTTGTCCTTGGGGATGTTGTTCATGTTGGTCAACGACAAGTCGGCGAGACGCTTGCCGAGCTGGCGGAAGCGCGCCTTGACGAACTCCTGGCGCTGCTTGGCCATGTGATACTCGGCGTTCTCGCTGAGGTCACCCAAAGCCGCGGCCCGCTTGATCTCTTTGGGCAGCTCGTGGACCAGTTCGTGCTCGAGCGCGTCGACTTCTTCCTGCAGTTTCCTCTTGAGTTGATCAGTCTGCATACGGGTACAGCCTTTGAGATTATAAACCTGTTGTGAACGCGGCGTGTAAGCGCGCACGACCGAGAATCCGGCACTTCGGGGGGTGCCCCATTCAAGCCGTCCTTTGGCTTGAGTGGGGCAGTTCCACCCCCAGCCCGTAGGGGCGGACGCATTCGTCCGCCCCGCGAGCGAAGCGAGCGTGCACGCTCCGGCATATGACGACGTACCCGTAAACCCCAAGCCCGAAACCGCGCCACGACGATCCGTATCAGGGCACGCATTCATGCGTGCCGCAAGCGCCCCGCTATCAGCACGCCATCAGAGCTTGCGAAAAAACTCATGATCCGTATCAGGGTATGCCTTCAGGCATACCGCAAGCGCAGCGTTATCAATCGCGCCTTTAGGCGCTGCCTCGCGATGGAGTTTCGCTGCGGGCCGCTAGACGCCGCAGCCCGGAACCTGCCACGCACCGGCCCCAAGGCTGACTCGAAGACCCGTCGGGGGCTGGCCCATCTTCGCCGGGCGCCATCCCCAACTATGGCTGCCCCAGCTTTGCTGGTTTTGCAAAGCTGGGCACCACGACCCTCGCCCCCATGTTCATTCGTCACATACTCGACCTTGCATCCTGTGCTAAATCTCGCTGGTGGCCAACAAACTCCGTCGCTACTACGGCGCGGGATATCTCCACTTCATCACCACGAGCTGTTATCGCCGCCTTCCGCTGCTCGAACGTCCGCAGCATCGTGATCTGCTGCTGGAAGTGCTCGAACGCGTGCGCCTGCGGTACCAGTTTGTTGTCGTGGGCTACGTGATCATGCCCGAGCACATGCACCTGCTGCTGAGCGAGCCCGAACGCGGCGATCCGTCAAAAGTGATGCAGGCAATCAAGCAGGGGTTCGCGCGACTGCTCCTGCGCCAGCGGCGCGCCGCCACCCACCCGCCGGCCAATGATCCGCAGCAGGGCAGCCCGTGGGACACGGCCATCGACCGCGGGCACATCTGGCAAGCGCGCTTTTATGACTTCGTGGTCTACACGGAGAAGAAGCGGGCAGAGAAGCTGCGCTACATGCATCGCAATCCGGTGAAACGAGGACTGGTGCCGGAACCTCAGCACTGGGACTGGAGCAGCTACCGGCACTACGCCGACGGCGAGCGCGGCATCGTTCTTGTGAACGAGGAGCGGAAGGCCGAGCTGAAGGTCCGGAAGATCGCGTGACACGACCGCCGAGGTCGGCATCCGTGGTGCCCAGCTTTGCAAACCCGGCAAAGCTGGGGCAGCCTCTTTCGTGGCGACGTAGGCAGAAACATTAAAGATGGGCCAGCCCCCACAACCTAACCATGCGAATGGAATGCGCCGCTTCACTCGCCTCACGAACGGTTTTTCAAAGAAGATCGAAAATCACGTTGCTATGGTTGCGATCCATGCCGTGTATTACAATTTCGCCAGAATTCACAAAACGCTCAGAATCACCCCGGCGATGGCCGCAGGATTGTCGGATCATGTTTGGTCGCTGGAAGAAATAGTACAACTCGCGGCGTGAGTCAAAAACGATCATGATTTTATAGACTTACAGCGGAACCATGAACTCCAGGATTTTATCTTGAACCTGAATAATCCACAGGAAATAGATGTAAACTATTGACAACGCAAGATTAAGGGTTATGATTCGGTAACCAAACGGTTTGTAGAAACCGAAGAAAAGGAGAAAGGCAGTAGACTCCCATGGCCGACAGAAAACAGTTTCTCGGAAACATCAAGGTCAATCCAGAACTCAAGAGGGTGCTGGAAACCTCGCGCGGCAAACAAGTGACGGAAGATGAGTTGCAGGAACAGCGAATCAGTTTCGCTTTCGGCAACGCACCAGCCAGCGCCGAAAACATCACTAAGGACAGCGTTCGCCAGACTTCCAAGAGAGTGCGTCTACTCATATAACCCACAATAATCGTGGCCTGCCGTAAAAAGCAGGCCATGAGCAAACAAAATGTCTGTCCGCGAAAAAGACGATCCCGTTCTGTTCCAGCGCATTCAAGAGCAAAACCTGCTACGCCAGTATGATCTTCTCTCAAATTGCGTAGAAATTGGCCTCAAGAAAGGAATTGAGGCATTTGATAAATACACTCTGTGGGCCTTGAATTACGCTGCGGTTTCCAATATCGCGCAATTTGGTGGTCGTTTTCGAGAGGAACCTGTCTATGTGGGCGACCACATCCCACCCCATTTTAAGGAAGTCCCGCACCTAATGGACCAGTTTTTCTCCTTCATTCACGAAAGCTGGACACTGGATGGAATTGGAGACCACCCAACTTGGCTTGCCGGGTACGCACTTTGGCGGCTGAACTGGATACATCCATTTGTCGAAGGTAATGGTCGTACTGCGCGGGCCGCTTGCTACTACCTGATTAGCCTGAAGCAGAACAAAATACTCACTGGCAAAAGGATTGTTCCAGAACGTATTCGAGAGGACCGCAAGCCTTACTACGCAGCGCTGCGAGCAGCCGACCGCGCTTGGGATGAAGGGCATCTTGATCTTTCGATTATGGCCGACTACCTAGAAGGTCTTCTCTATGGCCAACTCACCGAAGAATAATTCAAACTGAGACACTACCGAACCGTACAAATCCTCGGACAGGCGCTGACCGGAACAACCAGCGTCACATTTAACGGTGTCCCTGCCACCAGCTTCGACATCGTCTCAGACACTTATATGACCGCAGTCATTCCAGCAGGAGCGACGACCGGCCCGGTTGTCGTAACCACGCCGACGGCAACTCTCACCAGCAACAAGAACTTGGTGATATCAGAGTAATTTGGGGTAAATCAGCCGATTCCATCAGTGGGCGGGTGGCCCACTCAAGCCGTCCTTCGGCTTGACTAGGAGCGTCCCAATCCGCCGTCAGCACCGCTTCCCTCCCTCCGGCTTCGCCCGCAGCAAACCCCACGCTTCCCTATATCCCTCGTACAGATACCGATCTTTCAACACGGGCCGCACCGGGCATAGCATCGGCCCTTTCTTCAAGTGATCCCCATTCACCAGCGCCCGCGCCGGAATCAGGTACCACGCATCCTCGGGGACGATGCACGCCGCGAAGAAATCGACCTGCTTCAGCGTGTAGGGCGAACTGCGGCGGTTGCGCTCAAAGTGACATCGGTATCCCGTGCCTACGCGAGAGACGGTCGATTTCACCTGGACCCGCACGATGCGGCTGCCAAAATTGATGGCGACATCGAACGGCCGAGAATCTCCCCACGGCTTCAGCAGCTTGTAGCCGTGGCGCATCGCTTCGGCCATGAAGCGCAGCTCGATCCACTCTCCCCGCTCCTTGAAAGTCTTGAAGGCCCTGAATCCGTCCATTCCGCTCCTGTCCTGTAACCGGGATGCTCCGCCCAAAAGAAAAGGCGCGACCCATGGGCCGCGCCTTCTTCAATCAACATGTTTTCCTAAAGTTTTATCCTATAATTACATTATATCAAGCCGCAGCGGGTAAATGCGTCATACTTTCGAAAATATTGTTTCAATGTTGTCAGCAACTTAAGCCCGCTTGTTGACTACTTGGCTATTGACAGCTTTTCGGGGCTTCCCGCTTCGGGAGGAAAACGCCTCTCCGCCCCGACATTTGGTACAGACGTCACATCCCTCCCGCCCTGATCCGGATACAGTGAACCTGGGGGTTTCCCTTTGCTCACTGGATGTATGCTTTCACGACGCTCGCTTTCCGGACGGCCCACGCGCGCGCTGCTCCGCTTTCTAGACTGGCTGGCGGAGCATACCTTGCCGGCGCAGAAGATTGCTGCCCATCACCTCACCGGTCGGCGCGGCGAAGAGGCGGCGTACTTCCATCTGAGGAAACTGGGCTACACCATGGTGGCGCGAAACTTCCGGTCGCCGCGCTGCCGCGGAGAGATTGACCTGATCGGCTGGGAGAATGATGTCCTTTGCTTTGTGGAGGTTAAGACGCGAAGCACGCACGATGTGAAGCCCGGGGAAGCGGCCGTGGACCGGCATAAGCGGCGGGAGGTGGCAGCTGTGGTAAGAGAGTACCTGCGGCGCTTCCCACCTTCGTGCCAGTGGCGCTTCGATATTGTAAGCGTATACTACGGACATTCGAAAGCCCGCCAGCCCCAGATCGAAGTGTTTCGTAATTCCTCCCTGACGGTTTAGAATGAAAGTTTCGTCCATCCTACGTAAAGAGGTTGAGTGAGTGCCTGACCTGAGAAAAGACCCAATTGTTGGCCGCTGGGTGATTATTTCCACAGACCGAGCGAAGCGTCCTACTGATTTTGCCCGGGAGAATGTGAAGTTGAAGGGCGGCTTCTGCCCCTTTTGCTACGGGAACGAGGGCAAGACGCCTCCGGAGATTCAGGCCTATCGTCCGGGATCGAATGGCGGCCCGGCCTCGCAGCGGGATACCCCGGGATGGACAGTGCGGGTGGTGCCAAACAAGTTTCCGGCATTGGGCATTGAAGGTACGCTGAACCGGCAGGCCGAGGGTATGTTCGACCGGATGAACGGCATCGGGGCGCACGAAGTAATCATCGAAACTCCGGACCACACTGCGAGCCTGGCAACGCTGCCTCCGAAACGGATTGAAGACGTGCTGTGGACGTTTCGGGACCGCATCCTCGATCTGAAGAAAGACCGGCGCTTCAAGTACATTCTGCTCTTCAAGAACCACGGCGAGGCCGCTGGCGCGTCGCTGGAGCACGCGCACTCGCAACTGATCGCCCTGCCGATTCTTCCCATCAACGTGGTCCAGGAACTGGAAGGCGCCAAGCAGTATTACCTGTACAAAGAGCGCTGCGTCTTCTGCGATATTATTAGACAAGAGACGGAAAATGGAAGCCGCGTGGTGGCGGAGAATGAAGATTTCCTGACCATTGCGCCTTATGCGCCTCGATTTCCATTCGAGACATGGATTCTGCCGAAGCAGCACGAGTCGGCGTTTGAGAACTCGTCGTCGCACATGTTTGAAAACTTGGCCAAGGCGCTGAAGACGCTGCTGATCAAAGCCGATCGAGTGCTGGATAATCCGCCCTACAATTTGGTGATCCACACTTCGCCGGCACAGGATCCGACCAACGATCACTATCACTGGCATCTGGAGTTCATGCCGAAGCTGACCAAGACTGCGGGATTTGAGTGGGGCACGGGTTTTTACATCAATCCCACGCCGCCGGAGGAAGCGGCGAAGTTCCTGCGCGAAGCCAGCGTGGAAGAGCCGGTTCCGGCGAGTGTCGGGTAGGAAAAGCGGTTAGATTTCAGGCAAGAAAAAGGTCCAGGCAAGAAAAATAGGGCACAGCCAGAGCGCTGTGCCCTTTGCAGTTGGAGAGAGATGCTGATGGCCGCGGGCGAAAAGGGCCTAGGACGAATGCGTCCGGTGCTACATGCGGGTCCCGCTGAAACAACAGCCTGGCAAGATTAAGTTGGGCTGGAATGCGAATTGTCATGAAAATGTAAAAAGATTGCCCGAGGAGGAATGGGGCGAACTGGCGGAAGCGGATGGCGAATGACTTTTGGGTAGAGGTGCAGTTTGGCTTACCGCGTTGGGCCGGCTAAGCGGGAGATCCCTTCGGCTTCGCTCAGGGCAGGCTCTTCGCTATGCCTGAAAAACGGCTCCGCTCAGGATGACAGTCGTCGCGTAATAGTCAAACTGCACCACTACCGGCTCTTGCCTATCCTCGCTCGCTTAACCCTGGGTGCGGTCCTGGAATTCCTCGTGCCACGCCATTTGGATGGCTTCGAGCTTACCTTCGTTGGAAGCTGCGGGATCGCCCTTGAAATCCGGCAGTTCGGTCACGTAGCGGTGAAGGTCGGTGAAGCGGACGGTGAGGGGATCGAGCTCGGGATGAATTTCAGAGAGGAGAATGCCGATGTCTTCGGCGTCGTCCCAGGTTAAGGATTTAGGCATGGAGGAGTTCCTCGGAAACCAGCAATTGGCAATTAGTGTTGAGCCCCCAACGACGTAGCTGAGGTTAACCGATATCCTGACCGGCTAAATGCCAACCGCTAATTGCTAACTGCTCAATGGTGTTCTTCCGAAATGTAATTACGGTTCCAGGCTGGGATCTCGACGACCACTTTACCTGGCTTCGTGATCTGCACCTGGCAACCGAGACGAGAGTTTAACTGTAAGTCGGCCGCCATGTCGAGGCGGTCGGCTTCGTCGTCGTCCATCGGGGAGAGATTTTCGGCACCCTCTTTGATCCAGACGTGACAGGTGGTGCAAGCGCAATTGCCGCCGCAGGCGTGGTCGAGAGTTACGCCGTAATTGAGCGCGATATCGAGAATCGACTCTTCCTTGCCGTGATCTTCGTAAGGCAGCTTGCCGTGCTCATACTGCACAGTCTTGCCTTCGGGCAGGAATGTGAGCTGCACGGTGTTTTGCTGAACCGGGTTTTCGCCGATCGTGTTTTCGCCGGGAGCTTCTTCGGTGGCTGTGCCGGCGGATTGTGATTTTTCTTCTGACATGTTCTCCTCAACCATTCTTGCCATCTCAGCGGCTAAAGCCGCTTCTTCTTGAGTGGCACTTGCGGCACGTCTGAAGACGTGCCCTGATACGAATCGCGAACTGCTAATCGCAAATTGCTAACTGCTCCTACTCGAACTCGGCCTTCGCCATGGGATGGGGCGCTGTGGGGCCTTCGCCCATGTCGGCTTCGTCCATGGTTTTGCCTTTTAATACGGTGGAGACGGCGCTATCCATCATTAGTTCTGCCAACCGCGTCGTGCCCTGATTCAGCGCGTCGATGGCTTTTCGAATGGCCTGGTAATCGTCTTCGGTCTTTACCGCGATCAAGGCTTTCTCCATCTTCGCAATCTTCTTCTTCTCGTCGGTGGTGAGGTGGCCCCAGGCCGGGCTCTTCTTGCCTTTGTCGAGCGCTGCCAGGATGGTGGCGGCCTCGTTGCGCGCTTCGATGACCTGGCGTTGCCGAAAATCCTCTTCCGCGCTGTCGAAAGAATCGAGGATCATGCCTTCGACCTGCTCGTCGGTGAGGCCATAGCTGGGCTGGACCTGAATCTCCGCCTCTTTGCCGCTGCGCTGCTCCCGCGCCGAGACGTGTAGGATGCCGTTGGCGTCGATGAGGAACTTGACCTCGATGCGCGCCATTCCCGCAGCCATCGGGGGGATGCCCTTGAGATCGAAGCGCGCCAGCGAGCGGCAGTCTTTCGCCAGCTCGCGCTCGCCTTGCAGAACATGAATCGCAACGTTGGCCTGGCCGTCGACCTGCGTGGTGTAGAACTGCGTGGACGACGCGGGGATGGTTGAATTGCGGAGAATAATTTTGTCGGTCACACCGCCCGCGACTTCAATGCCCAGCGAGAGCGGCGTGACATCGAGCAGCAGCATATTTTCGGTGGCTTCAGAGCCGCCGCCTAGAATATTGGCCTGCACCGCCGCGCCTAGAGCGACAACTTCGTCGGGATTCAAACCGGTGTGCGGCTCGCGGTGAAAGAGTTCTTTGACCAAAGCCCGAACCTTGGGGATGCGCGTGGACCCGCCGACCAGGACGACTTCGTCAATCTGTTCGGGCTTGAGGCCAGCGTCTTTCAAAGCCTGCTTGCAGGGACCGATGGTGCGGTCGATGACGGGTTGGATAAGTTGTTCGAACTGCTCGCGCGTGATTTCGCGCAGGTAGCGCTGGCCGCCGGGCAATTCGACATCGAGCTTGACCGAGGGTTGCGACGAGAGTGCAATCTTGGCTTCGATCACGGCATTGCGAATGGCTTGCACGGCCTCGGCGTTGCTGCGTAGGTCGAGACCGAGATCGCCAAGAGTGTCGTCGAGGGCAATGGTGATCAGCAGATTGTCGATGTCGTCGCCGCCGAGATGCGTGTCACCGTTGGTAGCGATGACTTCGAAAATTCCATCGTGCAGCTTGAGAATGGAAATGTCGAAGGTGCCGCCGCCGAGATCGTAGACCGCGACGATGCCGTTTTGCTTTTTATCGAGACCGTAGGCGAGTGATGCAGCGGTGGGCTCGTTGACCAGGCGCAGGACTTCGAGGCCTGCGATGCGCCCCGCGTCCTTTGTAGCCTGGCGCTGCGCGTCGTTGAAATACGCGGGCACAGTGATGACCGCCTTGGTGACCGGAGCTCCGAAAAAGCGCTCGGCATTGCGTTTGAGCTGGCGGAGAATGAGAGCTGAGATCTCCGGCGGGGTAAAAGTCTTCTCGCCGAGCGTTTTTTCGCCAAGTCTGATACGCAGGACTTCGCCGGCTTGCAGGTCCTCGGCGAGACGAAACGGGAAGAACTTCAATTCTTCCCGAATGTCGTCGACCCCGCGTCCCATCAGGCGTTTGATCGAATAAACCGCACGTTCCGGCGTCTCGGTGAGGTGTTTGCGAGCGGCGTTGCCGATGATGGGCTGATTGTTCTCATCGAGCGCGACAACCGAAGGTACAAGGTTCGAACCGTCGTCGCCGGGAATGACGACAGGGCTCTCCCCTTGCATGAAGGCCACGAGAGAATTCGTGGTGCCCAGGTCGATGCCGACGATGCGATCAGAAGACATTTAGTAATTTGGTAATTTAGTAATTTTGTAATTGAAAAACGCGGCTCTGGGTTTCAAATTACTCAATTACTAAATCTCCCAATTTCTCAATTTTCCAGAACTTCGTTCACATCCCGCACCAGATTTCGGATGTAGTTGCGGCGGTTCAGCAAGCCCACCATTTTGTCGCGCTCCTGCTTGCGCTCTTCTTCGGAGACGGGCTGACCGTTGTGCGCACGCTGGATCATTCCATCCCACATTTCCCAACGATACTTTAACTCGCGCAGGAGCTCTTCCTGTTTCTGTTCGAGTTCAAGTTTCTGCCGGCCGATTTCTTCCGTCAGGGCAGGATCATCCTCACCCATCTTTTTTTGCGTGCGTAATTCTTCGAGCTGCAGATTCAGCTCAAAAACTTCTTCCAGTAAATCGGGTGGCACGATCTGCTTCTTGAGTTGCCCGGTGGAGCGCGCCTGCTCCGTCGCCGACTTCGATTGCTCTTCGAGTTCGACGCCTTCCAGTTTGAGAAGATACTGGGTGCGCTTGATCGGGTCTTTCAAGGTGCGGTAGGCGTCGTTGAGCAGGGAACTCTGTTGCAGGCTCCATTCCTGCTCCTGGCTGCCGGCCTGGACGCTGAGATCAGGATGCAGCTTGCGGCTCAATTCGTAAAAGTCCTTCTCCAGAGCGGCGACATCGAGATTCAACTTGCGGGGCAGGGCGAAGAAGGTGAAATAGTCCACCGGAGCGGGAGGCTGAACCTTGCCGCAGGACTCGCAAAAGTGTACGGCGCGCATGGTCCCGCACGACCAGCAGGATTGCGTTTCCTCCGGTGCGGGCTTTGCGGTAATGGTGGTCAAAGACGAATTGGTCATACTTCACACTTCACAACGTAGTGCTTGCAACCAGAAGAGCCGTGCCGGGCGAAACCGTGGCTTGGTGGTTAGATTTCGCGGGCAGGAATGCCCGCGCCACACAAGCTCGGCGATCACGCGGAGAACGAAGTGCCGCAGCCGCACGACTTCGTGGCCTGGGGATTCACGAAGACGAATCCCTGCTGCATCAGTGTTTCCTGGTAATCGAGGATCATGCCGTGCAGGTAGATAAACGACTTCGGATCGACGAAGACGCGCACGTCGCCGTATTGGAAGATGCGGTCGCGTTCGCGTGGCTGCGTGTCGAACCGGATGTTATAGCTGAGACCGGAACAGCCGCCGCCCTGCACACCCAGGCGCAGTCCGCCCTGCTCGGGCGAAATGCCTTCCTTGGCCATCGCGCTGCGCACTTTGGCCAGAGCTTTCTCGGTGACCTGAATGCCCTTGGCCGGTGCGGTTGGCGCTTGTGCGGGTTGTTCGGTTGCCGTTGTCATTGTCATTGTTTGCTGACGCGGTCCTTCAGCGGGGTCGCCACGAGTGCCGTCCCTGCCGGGACTCGCTCCGTGTCCCGACTCTACCCGGCACTTCCGTGCCGGGCTTTCGCATGCCGCCCCCTGCGGGGCTGAGAAAACACGAGACTTACTGCGCGACTGCGGTTTGCACCGGCTTTGCGCTCTCCTGCTTTTTCTTCCAGTCGCCGATGGCGGCGCGGATGGCGTCCTCGGCCAACACGGAACAATGGATCTTCACGGGAGGAAGCGACAGCTCCTTCACGATGTCCATGTTCTTGATGGTGAGAGCTTCATCCACGGTCTTGCCCTTGACCCACTCGGTGGCGAGTGAGGACGAGGCGATCGCGGAGCCGCAGCCAAAGGTTTTGAACTTGGCTTCTTCAATGACGTTGGTTTCGCGGTTCACCTTGATCTGCAGCTTCATGACGTCGCCGCACTCGGGTGCGCCGACCAGGCCCGTGCCCACGTCCGCGCTGCTCTTGTCCATCGAGCCGACGTTGCGGGGATTGTTGTAGTGATCGATTACCTTATCGCTGTATGACATTCGCTTCTCCTCTGGAATCTGTGCCGTCCCTATCGGGACTCGTTCTGTTCCATCTGACCTACCCGGCACTTCCGTGCCGGGCTTTCACATGCCGCCGCTACGCGGCTTGCTCGGTACTCGATACCAGGTACTCGGTAGCAGCTATTCTTGCTTCTAGTGCGCTTCGCCCGCCCACTTAACATCTTTCAGATTGATGCCTTCCTTCGCCATCTCGTAGAGCGGAGAAAGTTCGCGCAGTCGCTCGACGGTTTCAATAACGCGGTCGGCCACGTAATCGACTTCGGCTGCGGTGTTGAAGCGGCCGATGCCGAAACGAATCGAACTGTGCGCCAGATCGTCGCCGGTGCCGAGAGCCTTCAATACATAAGATGGTTCCAGCGTCGCGGAGGTGCAGGCCGAACCGCTCGAAACCGCGATGTCATTGATGCCCATCAGCAGCGACTCGCCTTCCACGTACGCAAAGCTGATATTCAGGTTGCCGGGCAAGCGGTGCTCCATGGTGCCGTTGATGTAAGTTTCATCGAGACGGCTCATGATGCGGTCGCGCAAGCGATCGCGAAGCGCGCCCAACTGGACGGCCTCGCGAGACATTTCCTCGGAAGCGATGGCACAAGCTTTGCCCAAGCCGACGATGCCGGGGACGTTGAGCGTGCCGGAACGCATGCCGCGCTCGTGGCCGCCGCCGTCGATGATGGCGGAAATCTGCACCCGCGGATTCTTGCGGCGGACGTACAAGGCGCCCACGCCCTTGGGACCGTACATCTTGTGCGCGGAGATCGACATCAAGTCGATGTTTTGCTTGTTGACATCGATTGGAATCTTGCCGATCGCCTGCGTGGCATCCGTGTGAAAGATAACGCCGCGCTCATGGCATAGCTTGCCGATTTCGGCGATGGGTTGCACTACGCCGATTTCGTTATTGGCGGCCATGATGCTCACCAGGATGGTTTTGTCGTCCATGGCGCGCTTCAGGTCCTCGAGATCGATCAAGCCATCTTTCTGCACGGGCATGTAGGTGACGCGATAGCCGTTCTTCTCCAGGCGCTTGCAAGTGTCCAGCACGGCCTTGTGCTCGGTGACCGCGGTGATGATGTGATTGCCCTTTTCCCGGTACATCTCGGCCACGCCTTTGATGGCGAGGTTGTCGCTCTCGGTGGCGCCGGAGGTGAAAATGATTTCTTTGGTGGTGGCGCCGATCAGCTTGGCGATGCGTTCGCGAGCCGTTTCCACGCCCTCTTCACCCGCCCAGCCGAACGAGTGATTGCGGCTGGCGGCGTTGCCGAACTTTTCCATGAAATAGGGCAGCATCTCCTCCAGCACCCGCGGGTCCATGGGCGTGGTGGCGTGGTTGTCCATATAGATGGGCAGCTTCACTCCCTGGGGAGTGGCGTGCTGCGTGACTGGAAGTTGCTGGGGGATTTTTACATCCGTGCTCATAATTGCTTCTCCTACCTTGTTGAATGGCGAATGTTCAATATCCGCTTCCTAGATGATCGTTACTAATTCGGCCGGCTTCGCGGCGATACTCTCGGCCGCCTCCGGTTCTTCCCGCATGTGCGAAATCTTGATCCGCTTCAGAACGGCTTCGATGCTGTCATTCACTTTGCGCAACGGTTCGCGGATGTTGCAACGGTCGCTCTGACCACACTCCCCGCGAACGGTGACGCACGACGTGATGAACAAGGGACCGTCGATGGCTTGAATCACTTCGAAGGCCGAAATCGTGTGCGCTGCACGCGCCAGCCGATAACCTCCGTTGGTACCATGTTGCGATTGCAACAGACCAGCCTTAGCCAGCCGCTGCAGAATCTTCGCCAAGGCTTCAGGCGGGATGCCGAAAGAATCCGCAACATCCTTCGCGCTGGCGCTCCGAGTTCCTTCGTGAGCGTGGTCGGCCAGGTGCTTCATGGCCATCAGCGCGTAATCCGCCTTTTTGGTTAGCTTGAGCATTCTTGATTCCGACTGCCGATACAACTCTCGTAGCGTGAACTCCGACCGGCAGGGTCGGATTTAATTACGACCTTTTCTGTCGTAATTCATTCTACGTCCAGAAGCCAGGATTACGCAAGCCCTTGCAGGCAGCTGTGAGAAATACCAGTGAATGGTAACTATCGGTGATTGAATGGCTTAGGTCTTGCCGACGATTTTGGTCGGAAATCGAGTAAATCGGTAGAGCCCTGACCATCCGACGCCCGCAGCAGCAAAGAAATTCACCGCAATCTAACGCTCGGCACTTGACAAGTAGCAAAGCAAGGCTAAAATACCGGGACATTCCCGCGAATCGGTCCCTCAGCATTCCATGAGGGCGACTCTTCGGATTTATGACCTCAAAGCCGTTCTCGCATCCTCAAAACGCAGGAAAGCAACCTTGCAAGCACCCGCGCGTGCAAATCGTGAGCCGCGAAGAAGACGCGGAGTTCGTGGAATGCCTCGAGTGCCGCGAGATCTTCGAATCCAGCGAGCTTAAGGACATGAGCATTGAGGAAAGCACCGAAAGTTCCGAAGGCGAAGCCCAGGAATCTTGAGGGCCCAAAGCTACAGCCTGAGATCACCGAAGTAACCGCGTCTGCTCGATTCCATCTTGTTCCCGGTGAAAGGGCTCTGCTAGTCTGCAGGGCGGGGGCGTGCATTCCGCACGTGCAATCTCATGTCTGCCGTAGCGCTGGTGGTCGACGATTCCATGCTGATCCGCTACACCGTCTGCCGCTTTCTCGAAGAGCGCGGCTTCGCGGTGGAGTCGGCGACGAACGGCGCGGAGGCGTTGCAGATTCTTGAGCGCGTGCATCCTGCCCTGATCGTTACCGACATGCAAATGCCCAAGATGACCGGCAGCGAGTTGATTAGTGCCCTCAAGGGAAAACTCGAGACCGCGAAGATTCCCATCATCATTGTTGCGGGCCGCGCCAGCGGCTTCGATGAGACGGAAAAACGCGCCAACTTCGCGATCTACAAGGATATTGACATCGAGGGCCAGCTGGAGAAGGCGCTGGATGTCGTCTTCAGCAAAGCTACCCCTAAGGTCTAACGAAGGATTAGCCCGGCCTCGGCAGAAAAATCCATGGCAGCAAAATCCTTTGCCAGAAATTTTGGATAGGCGGCGGCGGCAATCATGGCGGCGTTGTCGGTAGAGAGCGGCCGCGATGGAAAATACACGGGCAAACCCTCCTGGGCGCCGTCCCGCTCGAATGTGCTGCGCAATTCGTTGTTCGCCGCCACTCCACCTGTCACAAAAAGCGTCGCGACGTCGTAGGCGCGGGCTGCGGCCAGAGTCTTGCCAACCAGGTCTTCGACGATCGCACGCTGAAAGGACGCGACCAGATCGAGCGTCTGCTTATCGCAATTCGCCAGGTAGTCTTCCAGCTTCGGCTTTGAGATGTTCGCCAAAGCCTTACGGCGAACCTCGATAGAACGATACATGTCGTGAACCTCGACGTAACGCAGGACCGCAGTCTTGATGCCGCTGTAGGAAAAGTCAAAGCGCGGGCGATCGGTCTCAACTTCTTTCGGTCCGCGCCGGTCCCGTCGATCGCGATGCTTGATCTGTGCTGGCAGGAACTTCACGGCACTGGAGTCACCATGCGGAGCTAGACGGTCGATGATCGGGCCTCCGGGATAGCCCAGGCCGAGCAGCTTGGCGACTTTATCGAACGCCTCGCCGGCGGCGTCGTCGCGCGTGTGGCCGATGTTTTCGTAGGTCCAGCCGTGGTTCTTCTGCGCGGCCAGATACAGGTGCGTGTGTCCTCCGGAAACAACCAGAGCGAGCACAGGAAATTGCAGCTCATGATTGCCCTTCTGGCGCTCTTCGAGCAGAACTGCATGGATATGGCCTTCGAGATGATTGACCGCAATCAGCGGCTTATCGAGCGCGAAGGCCAGAGCCTTGGCATAGCTGATCCCAACCAGCAGCGCTCCGGCGAGGCCGGGGCCCTGGGTGACCGCGATCGCGTCGACCGAAGCGTACGTCTGCTTGGCCTCGGCCAGTGCCTGCTTGACAATGGGAACAATCGCCCGCAAGTGCTCGCGCGAAGCCAACTCCGGCACAACCCCTCCATAAGGTTGATGGGTCGCGATCTGCGAAGCGACAACATTCGAGATGAGCTGCTCTCCCGAGCGCACCACAGCCGCCGCGGTCTCGTCGCAGGAACTTTCGATGCCGAGGATGTTGGCGCCGGGCATAGAGTTCAGTTTCCAGCTTCCTGTTTCCAGTTGCAAGTGGTGTGTTGCATCGCAGCCGGGCTCGCTGAACGGACAGCCACCTACGTTAAGCGGGGCGGCGGTGGAAGGTCCGAACTCTGCAGCTTCCTCGGGCGTGGTGACGAATATGCTGACGTGTCCGCCGGGCGGCGGCGACACGTACAAGAAGTTCAACGGCAATGGCGCGGTCTACAAGGACAACGTGCAGTCGTATTCGACCGACGAGCCGGCGATTGATCTGACGGCTGCGTCGTTTCTGATGTATGGCGTGGAGGATAGCCGGGGCACCGAGCGGGACGCCGTAAGCGGACCCCTGAAGCCGTAACGAGCGCACAGAGCGGGATTCCGGGCGATGGCGAAGAAATAGTTAGGTAGTGCATTTAACTGGTATTAAGCAGCATGCAGTAGTATTACTGAATAGGGTTCTGTAGGGTTCTGTAGGGTTCTGGAGGGCTTCGTGAGGGGAGCCATTTTGGACCCGGATATTCCCACTCCCGCCGAAGAACCAGCAGTGCGAGCGTCACAGGCCCGGGAAACCGGGAGGTGGAATTACCGTTCCACTGGTCTGCTGATTTGCGTACTCGCGCTCGCCATGGTGGCGACCCTCCGCGGTATTCGCGTCGGCGAGTTTAGCTACAACGTGGATGAAAGCCAGCACGCGGTTAGCGGACTCTACTTTGCAGATCTGGTTCGAGACCATCCTTTCACGGATCCGGTTGGCTACACCTACCGCTACTACGCGCAGTACCCCGCATTAAGCGGAGTGATCCACTGGCCACCACTTTTTTATTGCTTCGAAGGAGTGTTTTTCCTGGTGCTGGGCCCCACCGTTGTTGCTGCGCGGCTGACCATCCTGCTCTTCACGCTGTTCGGGTTAGTCTTCTGGTTCCTGCTCGTAAGAGAGCTTTTGAACGAGTGGGCGGCCGCATTTTCCGCCGCCGTGCTCGCATTACTGCCCTGCGTGATTCTGTTTGAAAAAACGGTGATGCTTGAGATTCCATTACTTTCATGGTGCATTGCTGCGAGTTTCTTTTGGATCTTGTATCTCCTCCGCGGCAAGAAATCCAATATCTATTGGTTTGCGGCGCTTGCCGGTGCAGCCGCCCTAACCAAACAGAACGGGATTTATCTGATCCCGTTCTGTGTTCTGTCGGGCCTCCTGTGCGGAGGTTGGAGGTTGTTCCTCCGCAAGGAAGCTCTGCGTGCCGCAGGCATTTATTTCCTGCTGGTTTCGCCCTTCTATGCACTCGCCTACGCCGTCCATTGGAAGACCATTGCGATGGATCTGACTGAAAGGATGATCGGGGGCAGCGACCGCTGGGTCTTCTATTCTCAAGCCCTCCCGAGCCAATTGGGCTGGAGCCTTCTAGGGCTGGCTTTCCTCGGTATTCTGACTAGCCGGAAGTGGGCGCGGGCTAAGCTGCCTGCAATCATGTCGAGTTGGATTGTGGCTTGTTATGTGACCTTCACGCTCATCGGACACATGGAAGCTCGATACGTAATCTACTGGATCCCTGCGTTTCTATATTTTGCTTCCGGATTATTGTTTTGCTTCTTTCGCAAGCCGTGGCTCAGAGTAGCGGGGTCTGCCGCCGCAGTGGTTGTGCTGGCAGCAACACTGGCGTCGGCGTGGACCTTCCACCGTCCTTATGTGACCGGGTATGCCGCAGTTCCGAAGAGAATTTTGCAGGAGAGCAAGTCAGCCATCATCCTATTTGATGGGCCACTGCCCGGCAATTTCATCTTCTTCATGCGTGCAGACGACCCCGACCGCCGATTCCTCGTGCTGCGAAAGGCGCTCTACGCCTACCGCATCAAGAAAAACGGCGGGGGCATAGAGCTGGTTCATAGCCCTCAGGAGATCGTGGATCTGATTCATGACGATGGCGTGCGATTCATTGTTGTCTCAGACCGTGTACCTCTCGACTTTGAGTCGCAGAAAATGTTGCGGGAGATTTTGAAGGGACCTTCGTATAGGGAGCTAGGCAGATTTCCAATTGGAGGAGACGAGGTGTTGCCCCCAAACAGCAGCCTGATCCTGTATGAGAACCTGAACTGGACTCCACCGGCCGCAAGGTACTTAACGATTAAAATGCTGACCACCGACCATGACATTGTGGTTCCATTTGATGCCTTCTCTTCTCTCCAAACCAAATAGCAGTGGCCTCACACCCGGAAGAGGACACCCTTACAGCCACCCCTTGGTGCGAGCGATGCGGGAGGCCTCGATGCGGTTACTGGCGCCCATCTTACTGATGGCTTCCGAAAGATAGTTGCGCACGGTGCCTTCGGAAAGGCCGAGTTCCGCGGCGATGTCTCCGCTCTGCATGCCTTCGCCCGCCAGGCGCAGAACCTGGCGTTCGCGATCGGTGAGCGGGTCCATCTCGGCCCAAGCCTCGGTCGCGAGATCGGGATGGATGACGCGCAATCCCTGCTGCACTCGCCTGACAGCATCGGCAAGTTCCTCGGCACGCATATCTTTCAGCAGATATCCCAGGGCTCCGGCTTCCATGGCGCGGCGTAAGTATCCCGCGCGCGCAAAAGTCGTGAGGATGATGACGCGGGTGCTGGTGCGGCGGCGTTTGAGTTCGGCGGCGGCGTCGAGTCCGGTCATCAGCGGCATCTCAATGTCGGTGATAAGCACGTCCGGCTTGTGGATGAGGACAGCCTCCAGCGCCTCTTTGCCATTGCGCGCCTGGGCCACGACTGAGATGTCGCCCTCAATCTCAAGCAGCGCGGCCAGCGCGCCAAGCACCATGCCCTGATCCTCGGCGAGGACGACGCGAATCGTCTTACGGCCTTCCTTCGAAGAGGGATTCAATTGGCGCAACCCTCGGTCTTCGGTGCAACTTCTTTGAGTGGGAGGGTGATGGTGAGTCTGGTTCCAGCTTGAGAATCGCGATTAAGCGTGCCGCCCAACATCTCGACGCGCTCGCGCATGCCGCGCAGTCCGTTGCCTTCGTGTTGAAAGCCGCCGCGGCCGTCATCTTCGATCTCGAGGTGGCAGGATCCATTCTGCTGCTCCAGACGCAAACTACAGTTGCGGGCCTGGGCATGGCGCACGACATTGGTGACGGCTTCCTTGACCGCCATCGACAACACGCTCTCCTGCAACGCAGGCAAACTGATCTTAGCCGCGTGCCACTCCGCTTTTACCCCGGCGGTCTCGAGCGTGGACTTGGCTTGCGCCAGTTCGGCCTCCAACCCTCGCGAGCGATAGCCGCGGATGGCGTCCCGGACTTCCGACAGCGCCTGACGGGAAATCTGCTCGACCTCGCGGATCTCGTTGCCGGCGCGCTGCGGATCGCGCTCCATCAACTTTCCTGCGAGTTCTGATTTCAAAATGATCACCGAGAGTGTATGCCCGAGGACGTCGTGCAGATCGCGTGCGATGCGTTCGCGCTCGGCCACTTTGGCGAGGCGCTCGATTTCGCCTTGAGCCCGGAGTAACTTCTTGTTCGTTCGATTCCGCTGCGCGAAATGAATATTGCTGGCCCCAATCACGAAAGCCAGACCATTCGCGAACAGCAGGAACCAACCGCTCAAATGGAACGCCCACCAGGTTAGCCCCGCAATGACCTCAACCGTCGCCAAAATCTTGATGCCATCGGCCTCGGTGTCTACGATGAAAGGGCCGCAGGCCACAGCAAAGATGAAGAAGGTCGTGGCCCCGCTGTTGTACTTGGCAAAGACCACGCCCAGCAGAACCATGGCCGCAATGTGCAGCAGGCCCTGCCTGCGGCTCACCCAGAATATTCCGAAATATAGAACCAAGAAGGCGGCCGTCGCCAGCAAGGTGAAGAACCACACCCGCGCGCTGGCGTGGCTCTCGATGGGATCAATGAAGAAGAAACCGAAGTACAGGACGGAGTAAAGCGCCCATGCGTATTCGCTGTTCTTGGGAATCAGTCTCATAAGGTCAACGCGCGCTCGACGCGATTTGCGGTCGCCCCGTCCGGATTATGATTCCTTCCCACATCTTCGTACATTATCTTCCATCCTTGGTCAGTTCCGCCTTCTCCTGAACATCCCTCCCGTCGCTGCGTACCAAACCACCACAGCGGTGGGAATTAATGCCAGGAGCCAGAGTGCTCCACCATACAGCGCAAGCACACCCAGGATCATCAGAATTAGGGTCGATCCGTATCCTTTTCTGGCGTCCGCACTCATGATGTCCTCGCTTTCCTTTTCGGCGGAATGAACTGGCCCTAGCCGTACAGCTTTCCCTGGTCGCGCTGAAAGCCGATACGGGCTACACCGAGACAAATCAGAGTGAAGGCGAATAACACTTCCCAGTGTGTCGCCGCCGACTCGTGGCGGCCTGCGCCCACAATCCCCAGCGCCAACTGCGACAGATGATAGGGCGGCAATGCCAGTGCGATCTGTCGTACCAGCTTGGGCAGAAACATATACGGAACCCACAACCCGCTGCAGAACGAGAGTGGCAGATAAATCAGGTTGATGGCCGCGGGCGCCGAGTTTGGCCCAGCAAAGTATCCGATCGCCAATCCCATGGCGGAGAAGGGGAGTGATCCCGCCACGAGCGTTCCGAGCAACTTTGCCATCTCCCCGAGCGGCATCCGCACTCCCCCGAAGCTGATGCCCAGCACCAGGAGCAGCGAAACCACGATCGCGCTGAAGATCATGCTCAACACAACCTTGGCCGTGAAGTAGGCGAACGGCGGCATAGGGCTCGCGCGCTTCACCTGCAGCCATCCCAGTCCGCGGTCGGCAGCAAGCCCGGATGCGGTCCCGAACAGCGACGCTCCCATCACTCCGAACGTGCCATAGGTTGCGATCAGGTAAGTGGGAACACCAGTGCCGCCAATCGCTTCCTTGGCATTCAACACCAACCCGAACAATACGTAGAACATCAAGGGGAAGCTGATCACCGAGGCCGTATAAACCCGCAAGCGAAGGTTCTTGAGAAATTCATACTTCGCTTCTTTCAGGAAGATGGTGGCATTGTGGCTGGTTGAACGCTCGATCTCCGTATTGGTCAGTGCCGCTGCAGCAGTACTCATCGTGGGTTCCTCGTTTTCTCCGCTCGTTCGCGTCTAAAGTTCGCGTCTAATAAGGATGATGATCAGTTCCGGCGATTGTCATTTTCGCCATTGTCCTGCGTGAGCGCCAGAAATGCGTCTTCCAGACCCGCGCTGGTGATTTCCAGACCGGACAGTGAAGCGTCGCGCGCGAGCAATGCGCGCACGACCGGCTCGGCTTCGCTGGTACGGATCTCCACCGCCTCGCGGTCTTGCTTCGCGTCGATAACGCCCGGAATTTGCAGCAGGCTCGCCAGGCCGAGCGTGGTGACGCAGCGGACGCGCTTGCCGCTGGTCTGCGCCTTGATCTCCGCCGGAGTGCCTTCCGCGATGATCGCGCCCTGGTTGATTACGGCGATACGGTCGGCGAGGGCGTCGGCTTCTTGCAGATAGTGCGTGGTTAGCAGGACGGTCTTTCCCCGCTCGACCAGGCGGCGAATTTCTTCCCAGAGCGCACGCCGGGCTTCCACATCGAGCCCCACGGTGGGCTCGTCGAGAAACAGCAGGTCAGGATCGCCACAGATGGCCAGCGCGAACAAGGTTCGCTGTCTCTGGCCGCCGGAAAGGTCGCCGAACTTGCGGTCCCGCAATTTCTCAAGGCCCGCCGCAGCCAGCACTTCCTCGAGGGGTAACGGCCGTGGGTAATAGCTCGAGAACAGGTCAATGTGCTCGCGCACCCGCAACGTTTCCGGCACGCGCCCCACCTGCAGCATGGCGCCGGTCCGCATGCGTTTCTGTGGATTGGTGGGATCTCCGCCGAACACTCGGGCCTTGCCGGAACTGGGCTGCAACAGCCCCAGCAGCAATTTCACCGCTGTGGTCTTTCCTGCCCCATTGGGTCCGAGCAGCGCCACTACTTGCCCCGCGCCCACTGTGAAATTCACATTACGCAGGGCCCGAACTTCTCCATAGTTCTTGCTAATGCCTTCCAGACTTGCCACCACAGAACCGTAACCGGCGCGCTGCAGGCTTGGCGTTTCTTCCAGAGTTGCGATCATCTTGGCTTTCTCCGCCTTGGTTTGGCTTGCCGGGCAAATCGTCGATCTGTCCCGGTGACTGCATCATGGTGGAGTGGTCGGCCGCGCGCCAGTGCCGTTCATCATCCCGGCGGCGTGACAAATGTCATGATGGGGAAGCTGGAATTGGATGGCAAAGGACACGGATTTCCGCAACGGAACCAAGCGCCTCAAAACGAGTTTCTTGCGATTTCTGCCGTCGTCTGTTACGAAATCCGAACAGAGAGCCGCTATTGGCGCACCCGGAGACCTGTAGAGAGCCGATCTCCCTGGCGCGCAACATCAGTGATTCCCTAGGCAGGACGCGGCGGAAAGCCTGTTCGCAAATCGTAACAAACTCCCACTCACGCAAAATTTCGCGCAAACCTGTGACACGAAACCGCACTCCCTGTTATGATGGCCGCCACATATATGAGGTCCCCAACTTCATCGGAGGCTTGCCATGCTCCCAGCCGGTAAGAGTCTTCGCACCCTGCGCGAGAAGCTCGGCTTGACCATGCGCGACATCGAGACTTCCAGTGCGCGCATGGCTGAGAAGTATCGCAACG
>Ga0302320_10000930_pt1 | contig 70020 bp, 50 predicted proteins | sample Bog_T0_3_FD_202130 | JGI IMG/M metagenome (GOLD analysis project Ga0302320, IMG submission 202130) | Peat permafrost microbial communities from Stordalen Mire near Abisko, Sweden - Bog_T0_3 | ecosystem: Environmental > Terrestrial > Soil > Wetlands > Peat | place: Sweden: Abisko, Stordalen Mire... | reverse complement strand
CCCGTAAACTACCCCCGCCGCGTTCCAGAGTCACTTTGTCGCACCCCCCAATCCGCCTCCCGCCAACCTGAGCCCCGCTGCGATCACGACTCAGTCGCATTGAGAACCGCTGGCCACCGGCCTTGCCCGGCCGCCGTCGAGCCGGTACCCTGCCCCAATTCAAGGATCGTCGGGGTCATGCAGGATATCAACGTCGTTCTGTTCGGGATTGCCGGCCTGCTGGCGCTGGTCAGCCTGCTGCCGCCGCTCGCCAACCAGCTTAACATGCCCTACACGGTTCTGCTGGCGGTGGTCGGGACGGCCCTGGGCATTCTGATTCGCTTTGCCGGGGCGTTCGACCATCTCGGAGTGCTGGGCGAGTTTCTGCGCTCGCTCGGCGATATCAATTTCAGCGCCGAATCGTTCCTGGTGATCTTTCTGCCGGTGTTGCTGTTCGAGACTGCGTTTTTTATCGATGTCCGGCGCCTTCTGGACGACATCGCGCCGATTCTGATGCTGGCGGTGGTGGCGGTGCTGGTCTCCACCTTCGTCGTCGGCTTTGCCGTGTGGAAGCCGTCGGGCGTGCCGCTGGTCGGCTGCCTGTTGCTGGGGGCAATTCTGGCCACCACCGATCCGACCGCGGTGATCGGCATCTTCCGCGACCTGGGCGCGCCGCGGCGGCTGACCCTGCTGATTGCCGGCGAGAGCCTGCTCAACGACGCCGCCGCCATCGTCCTGTTCACGCTGCTGCTGGCCATGCTGACCGAAGACCGCCAACCGGTGCTGGCCGACGCGGTGGTGGAGTTCCTGCGCAGTTTCGGCGGCGGCGTGGCCATCGGTTACGGCATGGGCCGGCTGCTCTGTCATCTGGTGACGCCGCTGCGCAACGTGCCCCTTTCGGAGGTTTCGCTGACCGTCGCCTTCGCCTATTTGACCTATATTCTGGCCGATCACTACTTTGGGGTTTCGGGGGTGGTGGCGGTGGTGGTGAACGCCCTGGTGGTCGGCTCGGTCGGGCGAACCCGGGTGTCGCCGGAGACCTGGGGCGACCTGGAACTGACCTGGCGGCAGTTGGGCTTTTGGGCTAGCTCGATGATTTTCCTGCTGGCGGCCATGCTGGTTCCGCAATACCTGACCCATGTCACCTTCGGCGAGGTGTTGCTGCTCGGGGTGGTGATGGTGGCGGCGCTGGCGGCGCGGGCCGCGGTGCTGTTCGGCCTGCTGCCGATCCTGTCGGGCCTGGGGCTGGCCCAGCGGGTCGCGCCCGCCTACGGCGCGGTGATGCTGTGGGGGGGGCTGCGCGGCGCGGTGTCTTTGACCCTGGCCCTGGCGGTGAGCGAAAACTCTGACATCGATCCGGCGATCGCCCATTTCGTCGCGGTGCTGGCCCCTGGCTATGTGCTGCTGACGCTGTTCCTGCACGGCACCACCCTGCGGCCGTTGATCCGGTTGCTGGGTCTCGACCGGTTGTCCGCGGCCGAACTGGCCATGCGCAACCGGGCGCTGGCGCTGTCGCTGTCCACCGTGGTCGAAAAGGTGCAGGCGGTGGCCCGGGAATACCGGGTTGACCCCGATGTCACGCGCCGGGCGGTCAAACAATATGCCGAGCGGCTGACCGCCATTGAGGGTGAGTTGGCGGCGACCTCGTCGCTGTGCCTCAACGATCGCCTCTACATCGGTCTGGTGATCCTGGTGAACCGCGAGGAGGAACTCTACCTCCACAACTTCAAGACCGGCATCATCTCGCGCAATGTGGTCGAGGCGCTGACCGAGCGGACCGGCTGGCTGCTGGACGGGGCCAAGACCCGGGGCCTCGCCGGCTATGAGCTGGCCGCCCGGGATGCCCTGGGCTTTACCCGTCACATGCTGTGGGCGATGCGGCTTCAGCGCCGGCTCAACCTGCGCGGCCCGCTGGCCCGGCGGCTGTCGCTGCGGTTCGAGGCGCTGCTGATCAACCGCGCGGTGTTGATTTCGCTGCTGGCGCTGACCCGCCGCAAACTGTCGCCGTTGTTGGGAGAGGTTGCCGCCCGCCAACTGGCGACGGTTCTGGAATCCCGCCGGGACATGGTCGAGCAGGCGCTGGCGGCGCTTCGCGCCCGTTACCCCGAACATGCCCCGGTGGTCGAGTACCAGTACCTCAAGCGCGCGGCCTTGCGGATGGAGGAGGCCGAGTACGCCCTGATGTACGCGGAATCCATCATCAGTCAGGAGATTCTCAACGATCTCAAGCAGGATCTGGATCGCCGCTGGCAGATGGTCGAGCGGTCGCCCGAATTGGATCTGGGTTTGCGGCTGTCCGACCTGATCGCCCGGGTTCCGATCTTTGGCGGGTTGCCGGCCGACCGGCTGGCGCTGATCGCGCGCATGCTCAGTGCCCGGCTGGCGTTGCCCGACGAGGTTCTGGTCCAACGGGGCGGCCGGGGCGACTCGATGTATTTCATTGCCTCGGGAACCGTCGAGGTGGTGGTGCCCGGGCGATCGACGCCAATCCATCTGGGGCCGGGCGATTTTTTCGGCGAGATGGCCATTCTGACCGGCCAGCCACGGACCGCCGATGTCCGGTCGTTGGGCTACTGTCACCTGCTGGAACTGACGGAATCCGACTTTCGCCGGTTGATCGAGCAGGACGAGGATATTCGGAACCATATCCTGGCGGTGGCCGCCGAACGTCAGACCGCGGAGCGCCAGAGCGCCGAACGCCAGGGCTCGGGTCGCGGGCACCCGGCGCCCAAGGTCGCGACCGAGTCGGCGGGGCGCTGACCGGCAGTGCCCTAACCGGCAGGTGACAGGCCGTGGGGCGGAGGTTATAGTTTTTCCACCGGGTCAGGTAGGGGCGCCGGGATCTCGATACCTTCCGCCGACGGAACTCCGCCATGGCAATGCAGTTGTCGCTTGATGACCACCGCACTCTTGAAGCGATCGGGATTTTGGCCGATGCGCTGGATGGTGTTTCCGGCGCCGGGGTGATTGATACCGTGCTGGTTTCGAAGGCGTTACGGCAGGTTCTGGCCACGCGCTCGCGTCCGGCCTTCGATTTTGCCTCCCGGGCGTTTTCCACCCTTGACCCCGAGGTCAAGCGGCGGGTCGCCGCGGACGCCGACAACCGCGCACGCGAGCACGCCCGGCGGCAGGCCGAGGAACCGCTTCCCGCCGGTGTCCGCTCGGCGGCGGTGGCCGCCCCCACCGGCCGGCCCGTGCCCCGATCGGCGACGGGGATTCTTGCCGCCCTCAACAACCGGGGCCGCACTCCTGCGCCGCGGCGCAGCGGCGACAACGACGGCGCCGAAGAGGAAACCTGATACCCTGTTGAAGACGGGGGCCAGAGGGGCCACGCCCGATATGATTTTGTGGGCTCTGCCCACACCCGCAAAGGGCCGGTCGGCCCTTTGAACCGGTGACGTCATGAGGTCAAGGAGGCGAGCCTCCTTGCGGGTGCAGGGCAGAGCCCTGCAAAATCTTCGCTCAGCACCTCGGGATCCAGATTCCAGAAGCGCAGGCGGAAATTTCCGGGAGTCCCGGAGATCAGCCCGGCGTGTCCGGTTTTCATGACATAGCTTGACCGCGCCGGGTCGATCGCGCCCAACATCCGCGGCAGAAAGCGCAGGATGCCGTTGCTGCTGACCACCAGCAGGCGGCTGGCGGCGTCGGCACCGGCGATCACCTCGTCGACAAAGCTGCGGAGGGCGCCGAACAGTTCTGCTTCGGTGGTGACCCAACCGGCGTCGACCGGCCAGGCATCGCGGGCGTTCCAGCCGGCCAGCGCGGCGGCGCCTTCGGGGCTGGCGGCAATCTCCTCCGAGGTCCGGCCGGCCCAGGCGCCATAATCGACTTCATTCAGCCGGGGGTCGATTCGGGGCTGCGGGCCCGACTCCAGCGTCGCGGCCACCGTGTCGGCAAAGCTTCGGGTTCGCAGCAGAGCGGCGGTGACGATCCGGTCGGGCGGCAGACCCAGGCGGCTCAGCGCCGCACCAAAGGCGCGGGCCTGGACCCACCCCTTGTCCACCAGGGGCAGATCGGTTTCGCGGCCGACCCAGACGACCTTGTCGCCGGGGCCGAAGGTGTTGCCGTGACGGGCGAACAGGATGTCCATGGGGTCATGGTCCTTGGGGAGGTTGGAGGCGTAACGAACGACCGCACGGCTTGAGTCCAGGGTTTCCAGGGCCGTCGGCCATTGGCGGATCCGATTTTGCAGAGCAGAGCCCTGCACCCGCAAGGAGGCAAGCCTCCTTGACTTCCAAAACTCACGGGTTCAAAGGGCCGACCGGCCCTCGCAGTGCCGTGGCCTTTGGTGGGTCCGGGTCAAAGCCCCCTAACGGCCTGTCGGCCGTTCTTAAGGCTCGCCGGTATAACATACGCCGCTCCGGGACCGTTACGGCCTCAAACACCGGCGGGCAGGGCGTCCGGAAGGCTGGTGCCGGTGCGAAGGCCGGCAAAGCGCGTCTCCATCATCGCGATCAGGGCGCGGGTGGCTTTGGCCAGCGCCGGGTAATGGGCGAGCCCCTTCGCGAGATCGCCCTCGCGCCCCATCACCTCCATCTGGACCGCGAGATGCATAACCCCGGTCGCGCCGAAGCTGCCCGCGGTGCTGGACAGGTCGTGGGCCTCGGCGGTCATGGCGCGCAGGTCCCGGCGGGCCACCGCCTGATCGAGCCGGTCGATCCGCGAGGCAAGGTCGTTGAGAAAACACAGGACGATGGCGCCGACTTCGGTCGGGCGCACCGCCGTCAGCAACTCCGCGAGCTGTTGCTCGTCCATAATCACGGTTTCGGAGCCCACGGTATCGGAGCCCACGGTATCGGGCGCGACCGCATCGGGCACCACCGGGTCCGGCGCCAACGGGTCCGACGCCACCGCAGCGGCCGAAGGGCCGGCGGCGGCGTCCGGGTTCGGGTTCCGTGGTTCCGCTTCCGCGCCGTCCCCGGTTCGGGTGTGGCTCGGGACCCAGCGTGCCATCATTGCGATTAACTCTGCCTTGTTGACGGGCTTGGCGAGATAGTCGTTCATGCCCGCCTCGACGCATTCGGCGCGGGCCTGGGGCATGGCGTGGGCGGTCAGTGCCACGATCGGGACCCGGGACCGCGGCCCGTCCAGGGCGCGGATGCGCTGGGTCGCTTCGAGGCCGTCCATGGTCGGCATTTGCAGGTCCATCAGAATCGCCGCGTAATCCTGAGCCGCGGCGGCGGCCACCGCCTGGACGCCATCCTCGGCGAGGTCCACGCAATAACCCGCGCCCCGCAACAGCGTCATGGCAAAGAGCTGATTGGTGCGGTTGTCTTCGGCCAGCAGCAGGCGCGGGCCGGTGGGCGAAGTCTCGGTCGCAGGCACCGCCGGCCGTGGCGGCGGCGATGGCGCCGGCGAGACCACGATGGTCAAGGCCCGGCACGAGGCCGCCGGCTCCGGGGCCAGCCGGGTATCGAACAGGCGGGCGATGCCGGCAATCAGACCGCTCCGCCGGATCGGCTTGACCAGAAAGATCGACCGGCACGGCTGGTCGCAGCTTTCGCACGGGCCGGAACCGTGGCCGCCGGAACCGCCGGTCAGACGCAGCACCGGCAATTCGGGCCGGATCGCGGCCAGTGCCGCCACGATTCCGTCGGTGGCGGTCCGGTCGGTGGTGGCCTGCGGGCCGTCGCCGCCGGCATCGACCACGGCGGCATCGAAGGCCGGCGCCTCGCCGGCGGCTCCGGCCTGGCGCAGCGCCGCGATCGCGGCGGAAGGGTCCGCGGCGGTCACCGACAGCCCCAGCGCCTTCAGGTGGCAGGCCAGCACCCGCCGCCGCAGGGGCTGGGGATCGACCACCAGCATCCGCCGGCCGGCCAGCAGCGCCGGGGGCCGGCTGTCCGGGGCCGGCGCCGGCTCCGACGGCGCCGGCTGGAGCGGCAGGGTGACGCAAAAGCGGCTGCCCTCGCCGACGACGCTGTCCACGGTGATCGTGCCGTTCATCAGCGCCGCCAGTTGCCGGGAGATGGCGAGACCGAGCCCGGTGCCGCCATAGCGGCGGGTGATCGAGCCGTCCACCTGCTCGAACTTGCCGAACAGCCGGTCGAGGGCGGCCGGGGGAATGCCGATGCCGGTGTCGGAGACCGCGAAGCGGACGGTGGGCGGGCCGTCGGCGGGTCCGTTTGCCGTGACCTCGATGGCCACATGCCCCTGTTCGGTGAACTTGACCGCGTTGGCGGTCAGGTTGACCAGAATCTGCCGCAGCCGGGTCGGGTCGCCGATCAGCGGCCGGTCGAGCCTCGGCGCCACGAAGGCGCTGATCTCGATGCCCTTCTCGCGCGCCCGGGGCGTCAGCAGGTCGACCACGTCGGCGACCAGCCGGGTGATCTCCACCGGCACCGCCTCGATCTCCATGCGGCCGGCTTCCAGCTTCGAGATGTCGAGGATGTCGTTGATGATGGTCAGCAGGGCGGTGGCCGAGGTGATCACCGCCTGGGCGAACTGGTACTGTTCCGGCGCCAGCGGCGTGTCGAGCAGCAGCTCGGTCATGCCGATGATGCCGTTCATGGGCGTGCGAATTTCGTGGCTCATGGCCGCGAGGAACTCGGACTTGGCGCGCGCCGCCGCCTCGGCCTCGGCCTTGGCCCGGCGCAGGTCGGCCTCCTGCTGCTTCTTGTCCTCGATGTTGGTGATGGTGCCGACCAGCCGGTACGGGCGTCCTTCGGCATCCTTGACCGCTTTGCCCTTGGCCTCGATCCAGATGTAGTGCCCGCCCCTGTGACGCAGCCGGTGGGGGTGGACATAGAGTTCGGTCTTGCCGTCCAGATGGTCCTGGATACACCGATAGGCGGCCATCAGATCGTCGGGGTGGATGTTGTCGGTCCAGGTGGTGGCGGTGAACGGCAGCTCGTCGGGCCGGTAGCCAAGAATGTGGAACCACACCGGCGAAAAATAGATGGTGTCGGTGCGCAGGTCCCAATCCCAGATGCCGTCATTGGTCCCCGAAACCGCAAGGTCGAAACGTTCGTGGGAGCGGTCCAGGTCCTCGGCGAGCGCCATGGTCGCGGCGGCCTGGCGCGCCAGTTGTTCCTGGGCGGCGTGGAGTTCCTGTTCGTAGTGGACCCGCTCGGTCACGTCCCGGGACGACGCCACCAGGGCGGTGCCGGAAAACAGATGCTCGGCATCGATGGCGGCGACCGTGGTCTCCAGCCAGACCGGCGAGCCGGTCTTGTGCGCGATCAGGTAAGAGACCGAACGGACCTGGCGATGGGTCAGGGCCTCGGCGTGGGCGCGACGGACCCGCACCGCGTCGGCGGCGTTGACCAGCCCGTAAAGGGTCCGCCCCAGCAGTTCCTCGGGCCGGTAGCCAAGGATGCGCTCACACGACGGCGACAGGTAAAGCAGGTCGCCCGAGGCCGATTGCAACGACACCAGATCCGCGGCGTTGTCGGCCAGCAGGCGGAATCTCTGCTCGCTTTCGGCCAGGGCGGCCATGGCGCGCTTTTGCGCCGTGATGTCGGTGCGGATGCCGACGATGCCGCCATCCCGGGTCGGGCGGTCGCTGACCAGCAGCCAGCGGCCGTCGCCCAGCCGCAACTCCACCATCCGGTCGTCGGATGGCCGGGCATCGGGCCGGGGATCCCCGGATTCCTCCAGGGTCCGGCTCTGGGTCCGGCGCACCGCCAGTTGCTGGGTCACCCAGGCCTCGACCCGGCCGATGGCGTCGGCGTACTGGCCGCGTTCGGCACCGGCCCGGATAATGTCCTCGAACCGGGCGCCCGGCACCATCAGGTCGCTGCTCAGGGCATAGAGTTGCCGGTACTTTTCATTGCACAGCACCAGGCGGTCATCGGCGTCGTACAGGGTAAAACCCTCGGAAATCGCCTCAACGGCGTCGCGCAGCAACTGGCGGCTCCGGGACTCCTCGTCTTCCACCCGCTTGCGTTGGGTAATGTCGGTGACCAGGATCAGGGCGCCGGCGTACTGCCCGTGGTCGCAGGTCAGCGGTACCGTCGACACCAGCGTCCACAGGGTGGTGCCGTCCTTGCGCATCAGCCGGAAGTCGAAGCGTTCGGCGATGCCCAGGCGACGCCGCGCGAGGACCCGACCGGCATCGACCCTGGCCTCGTCGTCCACGAAGTCAAGCAGCGAGCGGCCGGACATCTCGTCCGGGGTACAGCCCAGCATCTCGGCCATCGACCGGTTGGCAAAGGTGGTCCGGCCGTCGGCATCCAGGGTCCACACCCCTTCGAGGGCGGCCTCGACGATGGTCCGGTACCGCCGCTCGCTGGCCTGTTGTCTGGCCTCGGCCCGCTTGCGGTCGGTGATGTCGCGAAGCACGGCGGTAAACAGGCGTTCGCCGGCGATTTCCACCTCGCTGACCGACAGTTCCAGGTCGATCACCGTACCGTCCCGCCGCACCCCCTGGACCTCGCGGCCAAGGCCGATGATCTGCGGGGTGCCAGAGGCCAGATAACGGTCGACATAGTGCCGGTGTCCGGCGCGCAGCCCCTCGGGCATCAGCCCCTCGACCGGGGTGCCGATGGCCTCTGCGGCGGCAACGCCGAAGATGCGCTCGGCCGCCTTGTTAAAGGCCCGGATCACCCCGCCGTGGTCGATGGTCACGACCGCGTCGACGATGGTGTCGAGGATCATCCTGAGCCGGCTTTCGTTTTCCGCCAGGACCGCCGCCACCGGCCGGCCACCCGCCGGGGCCGGCGCCCCCAGGCTGCCGGAGTCGGCCGGAGTCGCCACCAGCACCCGGGTCACCACGCCCGAAAGGTCGAACAGCGGCGTGGCCACCAGCACCAGCGGCGTCGCCGGCACCCGGCCGGCGGGTATCCCGCCGGTCGCCTCGCCGGTCGCCGGCGCCGCCAGCGTCACCGCCACCGGCGCCCGGGTGGCGAGGCAGCGCCGGCCGAGGGCGGCGAGGGTTGCGAGGCCGCCGCCGGGCGAGGTCGGACTCCCGTGGCCGTCGGCCGGCAGGCCGAAGGCGGTCCGGGCCGCCGGATTGGCCGCCAGCGGCGCGGGCGGCGGCCCGGCGGCGGCGATGGCGACCGCATCGAACACCAGTGCCGGCGTCGGCATGCCGGCCAACACGCTTTGGAGGGCACCCGGTGGGCAGATGGCCAGCATGGGGTCTCGTCTCGTGCGAACTGGAGAGTCGGGCCGGCCCGGCCCGGAGGGAAAAGGGGGAAAAGGGGGAAAAGGGGGGAAAACCCAGCCACCGCCGCCACGCTACCACACCGGCGCATCCGCTTCAGGTCCTTTGCCGTCACCGGCCGGGATTCCGCCTGTCCCTGCCCGGGATATCGCCCGATCCGGCGCGGTCCGATTCCGGGGTGTGGCGGGCGGGAACAATTTGAACCGTATTGCACTGCGGCCATTGCCGCCACCGCCGCCTATGATATAAACATCGGTTTCGGCAGGATAGCGGTATGAGGTCAGGTTTGCCCATCGACGCTTCGGTTCTGATCCTCAACGGTCCGAACCTCAACATGCTGGGCGTGCGCGAACCGGCGCTGTACGGCTCCCAAACCCTTGACGAGGTCGAAGCCGCGTGCCAGGAACGGGCCGAGGCCCTGGGGATGGTCGTTGACTTTCGCCAGTCCAACAGCGAGGGTGAACTGGTTGGTTGGATCCAGCAGGCGCGGACGGCCAATGACGGCATCATCATCAATGCCGGGGCCTATAGTCATACCTCGATCGCGCTGTTGGATGCCTTGACGCTGGCCGAATTGCCGGTGATCGAAGTTCATTTGTCAAACATCTTCCGACGGGAATCGTTTCGGCACCATTCTTACGTGTCTACGATCGCCAAAGGCGTGATCTGCGGTCTGGGTGCCCAGGGATATTTGTTGGCGCTGGACGCCATGGCTTCGATTCTCGATCAGGTTTAGGCAGCAGGATTATCGCATGGCGAGTTTTGATATCGATGGCGAACTGGTTCGCAAGCTTGCGGACCTGTTGCGCGAGACCGGATTAACCGAAGTGGAATTTGCCGAGGGCGACCGGCGGATTCGTGTTACCCGCCACGCCGCGGTGGCCGCGGTCAGTGTGGCGCCGCCGCCGCTGGCGGTTCCGACCGCGGCCCGTCCGGGTCAGGGGCCTCAGGTTCCCCCGGGGGCGGTTACCTCGCCGATGGTCGGAACCGCGTATGTCGCGGCGGAACCCGGAGCGCCGCCCTTCGTCAAGCCCGGCGATCCGGTCAAGACCGGACAGACGGTGATGATCATCGAGGCGATGAAGGTGATGAACCCGATCAAGGCGCCGCGAGGCGGGATCGTCACCCAGGTCCTGGTGGCCGATGCCCAACCGGTCGAGTTCGGCGAAGTTCTGTTGATCATCGAATGATACCAAATACAACTGGTCGATCCCATGGCCGCTGGCTTGTTTGAAAAGGTGCTGATCGCCAACCGCGGCGAAATCGCGTTGCGCATCCATCGCGCGTGCCGCGAAATGGGCATCCACACCGTGGCGGTGCATTCCACCGCCGACGCCGACGCGATGCATGTCCGTCTGGCCGATGAAAGCGTGTGCATCGGGCCGCCTTCGGCTCGGGAAAGCTACCTCAACATTCCGGCGATCCTGTCGGCGGCGACCATCACCGGTGCCGACGCGATCCATCCCGGAATTGGCTTCCTTGCGGAAAACGCCCAGTTCGCCGAAATGGTGGAGGAGCACGGGTTCACCTTCATCGGTCCCACCCCCGAGCACATCCGCATGATGGGCGACAAGGTGGTGGCCAAGAAGACGGTGCTCGAACTGGGGCTGCCGGTGGTTCCGGGCTCTGACGGTGCGATCACCAGCTTCGAGGAAGCCGAAGCAGTCGCGCGCCAGATCGGCTATCCGATCCTGATCAAGGCCGCCGCCGGCGGCGGCGGTCGCGGCATGAAGGTGGCGCGCAATCCCGAATCGCTGCGCGACGCCTACCAGTTGGCCCGGGGCGAGGCCCGGGCCGCGTTCGGCAACGATGAAGTCTATATGGAGCGGTATCTGGTCCGGCCGCGCCACATCGAGATTCAGTTGCTGGCCGACAGCCATGGCAACGTCGTTCACTTCGGCGAGCGTGACTGTTCGATTCAGCGCCGTCACCAAAAGGTGATCGAAGAGGCGCCGTCGCCGGCGCTCAACGCCAGCCAGCGCGACAGCATCGGCCGGCTGGCCGCCGACACCGTCCGGCAGTTCGGCTATCGCGGCGTCGGCACCATGGAGTTCCTGTTCGAGGACGGCCAGTTTTTCTTCATCGAGATGAACACCCGGCTCCAGGTCGAGCACACCATCTCGGAAATGATCACCGGCATCGATCTGGTCCGCGAACAGATCCGGGTGGCCACCGGGGCACCGCTGGGTTACGACCAGAGCGACATCCGCATCCAGGGCCATTCCATCGAATGCCGGATCAACGCCGAGCATCCCGAGACCTTCGCGCCCTCGCCGGGACGGATCGACGGCTATCACGCCCCGGGCGGACTCGGTATTCGAGTCGATAGCGCGCTTTATGACGGCTATCGGGTGCCGTCCCATTACGACAGCCTGATCGCCAAGCTGGTGGTCCATGGGGCCTCGCGCAACGAATGCCTGATGCGACTCCGTCGCGCCCTCGAAGAATTCGTGATCGGCGGCATCGAGACCACCATTCCCCTGCACAACCGCCTGATCGTCCAACGCGATTTCATCAACGGCGACTATGACATCCACTGGCTGGAGAATCTGCTGGCCGGAAAGCGGTAGCAATGGTCTTCGGCGGCCGGAGCAAGAGCCGTGGCCTCCGCCATCGCACCGGAAAAAAAAGTGGGTGCCGACGAAAATAACCGGGATTGCCGGTCGGGCGTTAAGGTTGCTGTAAGCGTCGGGGACCAAGCTCTCCCCATCGCGCCAGAAGGCGCCGGCAATCAGGAGAAAGTCCATGTCGATCGCAGCCGTCAGCGGTTCCACCCAGTCCCTGCCCCTCCAGACGGTTCGCCCGGCCGGCCGGGACAATGATGGTGATGAGGCCACCGAATCCGCCGCCGCCAAGGCCAAGGAAGCGGCAACCAGCCTTGCCACCAGCGGCAGCCGCGGCACCAAGCTGAACGCCTTGGTCTGACCTGCGCCCCTGAGAAATCGCAGAAGGACCGCCGGGCTTCCTGCGGTCCGGTGTGAGGTGGGGAAAGCGGCGCTCCCTGGGGGCATGGCGCCGTTACCCCGTTACCCGCCGGCGCCGCTGTCGTGGCGTCGGGCCGTACCGGAAATGGCACAGGGAGTCGGGAATCGTCTGCTCAGTCGTCTCATCGCCTTGGAGCCGCCCGGCTGTTGAGGCAAGGTGCGACCCTGTTGCAGTGTGTGAGCAGGGCGATGACCCGACCAGACATGACCGACGCGAGACTGTCCCGGCTTTACGATCTGTGGCTCGAGCGGCGGGGACCGCGGGTGCTGCCGGAACGAAGCGACTTCGATCCGGTACGGCTCAAGCCGTGGCTCGGCAATCTGGCATTGATCGAGGTCGGGGAGGACAGGGAATACCGCTACCGGCTCTATGGCACCAACTTCGTGTTCCGCTTTGGCGTCGAGATGACCGGCCGGACCGTCGAGGATCTGCCGCCGGAGCAGTCGGCGGCGATCCGCGAGGACTATGACGCCGTGGTCGACAGCGTCCGGCCGCTGTCCCGCCGTTACACCAGCCGTTTCGATATTATCGACCTGCACCGCCGTCTGGATTCCCAGCGGTTGGAAACCTGGGAGCGGCTGGTCCTGCCCCTTGCCAACGGCGGCGATGCCGTGGCGATGCTGATGGTCGCCGCTTACCACCTGGCCACCGAGACGCCGCCGGACCCCTGATCCCGGCGAGCGTAAAGGATGCGCCATTGGGGGCTTCGCCCCATAGGCGCCAGGATATCACTATTATCTTGATTTTGCAGGGCTCTGCCCTGCACCCGCAAGAAGGCTCGCCTCCTTGACCTCATTCACGTCATGGGTTCAAAGGGCCGGCCGGCCCTTTGCGGGTGTGGGCAGAGCCCACAAATTGTTTCCTTTCAGGTCGCGTCACGGGCCGAACGCCCCAGGCCAGCAGGCCATCAGCGCGGCATCGACCTCGGGCATCGTCACCAGATGCCCGAGCGCGTGCATCGAGGTGACGCCGTGGTCCCTAAGGCCGCATGGCACGATGCCCGAAAAATGGCCGAGGTCGGGCTCAACATTGAGCGCGATGCCGTGGAAGGTGACCCAGCGCCGAACCCGGATTCCCAGCGCGGCGATCTTGTCCTCCTGGCCGGACCGGCCGCCGGTGGCCGGCCGGTCGACCCAGATGCCGACCCGGCCGGTCCGGGTTTCGCCCTTGATGTTGAAGGCGGCAAGAGTCCGAATCAGCCACGACTCGAGGGCGCAGACGAAGGCCCGGACGTCGGGACCACGGCGGGCCAGATCGAGCATGACATAGGCCACCCGCTGGCCTGGGCCGTGATAGGTGTACTGCCCGCCCCGGCCGCTGGCGTACACCGGGAAACGCACGGGTTCCAGCAGGTCGCCGGCCCTGGCGCTGGTCCCGGCGGTGTAAAGCGGCGGATGCTCAAGCAACCACACCAGCTCCGGGGCGGCGCCGGCCCGGATCGCCGTCACCCTGGCCTCCATCGCCGCCACCGCCTCGAGATACGGGACCGGCCCATCGGTGATGCGCCATTCCAGCGTCGTCATTTCTCTTGTGACTCCCGGAACCGCGACCGTAGCAGTACCGACTGTAACCGCCCCGGCAATGTCCGCCGGTCGAGGGGAAACCGCGCGGCCAGAACCGTTGCTCAGGTCCGATTCGCGCCATCCAGCGCCCGCTGGTCCGCGATCTCGAGCAGGCTCTTGATTTCTTCGGAAACCCACCACTTGGAACGGCGCCGCTCTTCCCGGGACATGGTGACGACCCGGTCGATCAGCCGGCGTTCCAGCGGCGCCCATTCGGTGCGCTGACGCAAACACCCATCGACGACGGTGATCAACGCCAGATTGAGGGCGGTGATGTCAACCTTACCGCCGACCAGCGCCGCCAGTTCGGCCAGTCGGGCCAGCGCCAGAACGTCCTGGTCGGGCTTGGGGCTTGCCGCCGCCGCCGCCGCCAGTCCCTGGAACAGGCCGACCACATGATCGCCCACCGCGGGAACCCACGGCCGACCGGTGGTGGCCATGTCGCGCTGGGCGAAGCCGGTGTGGAACGCCGCGATGAACACCACGCAGTCCACCAGCGGTCCCGGCGCGGTCCGCTGGTTCATCGCCAGGATGCGCTGGCTGACCAGCGGCGTCAGCTCGGTCTCGACCGTCGCCATCACCCGGCTCAGGGTCGCGCCGATCGCGGTGCGCGTCCGCTCGTCCCGACTGGCCTCAATGTCGTTGATGACATCGTACCAGCGGAACAGGCTCCGCAGCAAAACGTCCGGACTTTCCCGCTCTATCGCCTCATGCAACTTGACCGGCTTGCTCAGCCACCGGCCCTCGATCCATTGCCGCAACCGCTGGGCGTTGAATTCAAACTGGCCGATCACCGCGTCGCGAACCAGCGGCAGGGCGAAAAGCTGATGGACCTGGAGGGCGAAATCGGGATCCCGGGTGCCGTGAACCCGGGCCAGTGCCAGAAGGCAGGCGCCCTCCGGCGAACACTCGCCGTCCCGCGCCAGCTTCCGCGCCGCCCGGAGCAACACATCGGGCTCCGCCGTCACCGCGGAACCGCCGAGCACCCGCCATGCCGGTGCGATGTCGAGCATGAATTCGAGGGTGCTGAGATCCGTTGCGGTCATCGGCGCCGCGCCCCGCAGGCCGCGGTCTTTCAGTAACCGGGCGCGGTGCGTGTTGGCGTCGGTGACCAGGCGGTTGGTCGCCTGGGGCTTGCCCCGGCACGCCCCCAGCACCGCGAGGCTTTCCCGACGCAACTCCTCGCTCCAGGTTCGGACCGCGGCGGAGGTAAACACCTGCTCGAGGGGCAACTCGCGCCCAAGGGCGGTGATGGTGCTCTGAATCTCGCCGATCAACCGCTCCATGGAGCCGGCCAGGGCGAACCACCAGCCGCCGGCATCGAGCACATGGAGGCAGGCCGGCAAACGGTTTTCCGCGAGCAGCGTCAGGTCGTCGCGCAACAGGATCGGATCGAACCAGCCCGTCCACAACCGCCGCGCATGCTCGGTGCGCGCCCCATTGAGCAACTCGACCAGGATGCGGGCGATATTCCGCCCCATCTGGGCGTGTTGCAGCTCACCCTGGCTGACCATTTCGAACAGTCGGCTCTTTTCGGTGCGCCCCAACGGCGTCAACACCTGCCGGACCTTTTCGAGGCTGGCCCCCCCACCCTTGTCCGCTGCGATGGTCGCGAGCGGGCTCTGTCCCTTCCCGGAACCCTTGCGCGGCGTCTCAGTCACGGCTCTCGCTCCTTTCGGGCATTCCCCGCCTGCCCGCCAACGGGCCGGAGCCGACAGCCGTCGGCGCACAATTCGTTATGATGATCACGTCCTGACAATCATCCAGTGTCCAGGTTCGGGCCGCTTGCAGCCGGTGGCATGGCCCCTGACGATGGCTCATTAACGAAATGCAGATTTCGCAGACCGCCCCACCCACCGGGTCGCCGGCCAGCCAGGCTGTCGGCCCGCAGGCCGACCCCTCACCCGAAATAGTGTATGAGGACCCCAGGTTGGTGTCAACGTCGGCGCGCTGGCAGCCCAAGGCACTCGGGCGACCGGAGTGCCGCGCCTGCAAGGAATCGGTGCCTTGAGAACGCCCCCATTTTATACGTGGCCGCGCCGTTGAACGCGGGTTACGGGCGGCGGCCCGGTCGGTCACCGGGGCCGCCGGTTTCAGATTGCCGTTGACGACGCCGACGCCTTCGACCACTTCCTTGGACCAGACAGCTTCGCCCCGGTCCGCCGGGACGTTGGAAGAACATTCCTTAAGGTCATAATGCTTTGCCAGAGTCGGTCATGAGCCAGCCAGCGATTTCCAGCGTCACCAAGCAGGAGCGGGACCGTTTCGTCGCGCTGGCCTTTTGCTGGGGCGACCTGCTGTTCGAACTCGATATGATGGGAACCGTCCTGTTTTCCGCCGGCCCGGTCGAGGCTTTCACCGGTTTCAGCGCCGGGCAGGTGACGGGGTGCCGTTTCGCCGCGCTGCTCCCGCCCGCCGATGCGGTGGCGTTCGAGGCGCTCCAGCGCGAGGCCCGGTCCCGCGTTCGGGTCGACACCGCTGCGGTGCGGCTCAAGCGGGCCAGCGGTGCGCTGCTGGATGTGCTGGTATCGGGATATTGGATGAGCGACCGGTTCTATCTGGCGTTGCGCCTGCGCGGGGCGGCCCAACGGCCGGCGCTGGCCGACACCGTTGCCGGCCTGCGCGACCCCGAGTCCTTTTCCCGCGCCGTTGGTCCCCGGATCAAGGCCCTGGAGGCCGAGGGGCAGACGCCGGAGATGGCGATCATCGGCCTTTCCGGGCTCGAAGAACTGCGCGAGCGGCTTGACGAGACCCAGGCGCAGGCGGTGATGGCCTCGATCAGCTCCTGCCTGCTGGCCACCTCGGTGGGTGGCGACACCGCGGTAAGACTGGGAGAGGAGTCGTTCGGCCTGTTGCGCGATCCGATGCTCGATTTCAACGCATTGAACGAAAATCTGTTCGCCGTGATCGCCGCGGTGGCGCCCGGGACCGATACGCTTCAGATCAGCAACACTTCGATCGCCCTTGACGTTGCCCGGGACCTCAGCGAAGGCGATCTGACCCGCGGCCTGATGTATGCCCTGGGCTCGGTTCAAAAGCAGGGTATCCGCGGCAGCGACGTGTCCTCGATTTCCGACAAGGTCTTTACCCTGATTTCCCAGGGCCTGTCCGACATTCGTAATTTTCGCCGGATTATCGACGAGCGCCGTTTTTTCGTCGCCTTGCAGCCGATTGTCGATATTCGGCGCGGTGAAATTCACCATTTCGAGGCGCTGTGCCGATTCGATCTGGCGCTGCCGCACAATTCTCCCTACCAGTACATTGTCCTGGGTGAAGAAACCGGTCTGATTCACGAATTCGATGTCGCCATGGCCGCCAAGGTGATCGGTCTGTTCAAGAAGATGCCGGTCAATAATCTCAAATACTCGATTGCCATCAACATTTCCGGGTTTTCCATCGGCGTCCCGGAATATGTCACGGCACTGCATGCCCTGCTTCGGGAAAATCCCTGGACTCAAGGCCGGCTGATGTTCGAAATCACCGAGTCGTCCCGCATTACCGACCTTGAGGCGGTGAATACCTTCATCCAGGACCTGCGCCGTAACAATTACAAGGTTTGCCTCGACGATTTCGGGGCCGGTGCGGCGAGCTTCCGGTATCTCAGCGCCTTGGAAGTGGACGTGGTCAAGATCGACGGCAGTGCCGTCCGCAATGCCCAGAAGGCGGCCAAGGGTCGTGCCTTTCTGTCCGCCCTGACCGAACTGTGCTCGCGTCTTGGTGTGGAGACCATCGCGGAAATGGTCGACAGTCCCGAAAGCCTGGCCTTCGTTCGCGACTGCGGTTGCGACTACGTCCAGGGTTTCCTGTTCGGCCGGCCGTCGCGCAACGCCGCGGACTTCACGCCTTTGCCCAATCTAAAGCTGTTCCGTTAGCGGCGACCCTCGATGACCCATCGGCCGTCGGGGGGCTTTGCCCGATATGCGTCAGGATACGACAGATCGTTGAAATAAAAAGGGCTTTGTGGCCTCTGCCCACACCCGCAAAGGGCCGGCGGCCCTTTGAACCCAGGACGTCATGAGGTCAAGGAGGCCCGCCTCCTTGCGGGCGCAGGGCAGAGCCCTGCAAAATCGAGACAACAGCACCATCCCGGCGCCTATCGGGCCTTGCGGCTGCCGCCGGTGGCGTACCAGCGGGCGGCGCAGGACGCGGCGTAGGCCAGCGCCAGCAACCACCAGCCGCAGACCGCGAGCGCCAGAGCCAGCAATGTCGCCACGACAATTTGAAGCGGTCCCAACCTGCCGGTCCGGCCGCCGCCAACCGCCCGAAGTGTCAGTTCAAGGTTAAGGACGATCTCCCACAGCACGAACAGCACCACCGGCAGAAACAGCAGCCACTGAACGTGCTTCAGAATCAGGACGATGGCCAAAGCCGCGGCCAGCGGCGGTGCCCACCACGGGATCGCCGGCACCACCGTACCGCGGGTCACGTCTCAGCCCCGGGCGCTCACGGCGCCCGTGGCGGTGGCGGCGGAGCCACCGGCTCCGCCGGTCGGACCACCGCCGGTCCCGGAGTCGCGGTCGCCGGCGCCGCGGTGGTGGTGGCGGCGGTCCCGACCCGACGCGGTTCGACCGGCGCCGGGCGGGCCTGGATGACCATGATCACGCCGTGCTCGGCGGCGCGCGCCTGAAGCCGCTCCAACCACTCGGCCTGGACCCGCAGCCGGGCTTCGGGCTCGCGGGCCTGCCGGAGCTGTTGACGGTAAAGTTGCCGGTCCGCGGCTGACATCAAATCCCGGGCACGAACCACCGTTACCACCGCCACCGCGCCGGGGGCGCCACGCAACTGGGTCTGGGCCGGCCCGGCCGCGTCCGCCGCCGCGGTCGAAACGCCGGGACCGGCCAGCAGCCCGCCGACCAGCAAGGCACCGAACGCCAGGGCGCCACCACACTGTTTCCATGTGCGCATCTTCACCGCTCTCCCTCAACAGGACGCCCGACCGCTCTCCCGGGACCGGACCCGGCCGAATCGGGCGCCGGTGATCATCGCCGAGTTTCCCGCAAGTTTCCAGGACCGGTTGCCGGCGCCGGGCTCGCGGCTGGGCTGTCCGGCGGGGATGGCGGCGTCGTGCCAACCCCGGTCGCCTCCGGGGAACCGCACGCCGGCACCGGCGGGCGCCCCAAAGCCCCGATCCGGCACCGACAGCCCGGCGGGGCTCCGGTACCGTCGCGCCGGTTTTGTTCGCGAAGCGCGGACGCGGCCTTGTCTCGGCGGTGTCGCTTCTTTACAGTCGCGGTTGCGGGGACTCCGGTCCCGACGCCGTTCGTAACCAACGCACAGCCAGGCGCCAGACCATGGATAACCACCTGCCTTCCGCCGCCGGTTGCAACCGCCTCGTCGCGGCTCCGGCATTGGCCCTGATCGCGACGGCAGCCCTGGCGCTCGGCGGCTGTTCGGCGTTCAGCGGCGAAAAGCTGGATCTCGCCTGTCCCAAGGTCGGCATCCTCAACGATGCCGCCAGGGTCACGTTGTTCCGGACCGGCCCAGGCAGCGGCGGCCCTGCCGACGTGGTTGCCCATGGGGTGGTCGGGGACTACAGCGGTTCCTGCACCTATGACGAAACCGGCGTTACCATCGACGTGAGCCTCGCGCTGGTCGCCGAACGGGGACCGGCCATGGTCGGCGACCAGGCGGCACTCAGCTACTTCGTCGCCATTGCCAGGCCCGATGGCTCCATCGCCACCAAGCAGGTCTTCCCCACCACCATCGAGTTCCCGGGCAACGCGCCGCGCGCCGGGTCGCGCGAGGACCTCCAGCCGCACATCCCGTTGCCCAGGGGCCAGGATGCCCGCGGCTATCAGCTGCTGGTGGGCTTCCAGTTGACCCCCGATCAGCTTGAGTACAACCGCAAGACCGCAACCAAATAGCCGTTTCCGGTTTGAAGGAACCCACGCCCCATGACCTCCCTGACGATCTTCAACCCCCGGATGGCGGTACCGGCCCTTGCCGCGCTGCTGTCGTTGTCGCTGACCCTGCCCGCCGCCACCGCCCGGGCGGAGGGGACGCCTCCGGCTTCGGCGGCAGCCGCCGGCACCGACCGGACCTTCGCCGCCGAAGCCGACGCCCTCAAGGCCTGCGGCAGCGATCCGGTGGTCTGGATCAACAAGAAGCACAGCGTCTATCACCTCAAGACCTCCCGCTGGTACGGCAAGACCAAGGGCGGCGCCTACGCCTGTCAGGGTGATATGGAAAAAGCAGGCCATCATCTGGCCAAGGATGAACGGGCGGCGCCGGCGGCGGGAACATCCGGACAGCCGGCTTCGCCGAAATAGCTTCGTCCGACGGGAGCCCGGCGTGGCCGGCCGGTTCTGCACGCTGCCCTTGCCGTTCGAGTCACCCGGGACCGTTCGGACGCTGGCGGTGCGCCGCTATGGCCTGCCCGGTGCGCGGCCCAAGGCTTATATCCAGGCCGGGCTGCATGCCGACGAGATTCCGGGGATGCTGGTCGCCCACACCCTGGCCACCTTGCTGGAGCAGGCTTCGATATCGGGCGAGGTGGTGGTGGTCCCGGTGGCCAACCCCATCGGCCTGGATCAACGGGTCCACGGCACCCTGCTGGGGCGTCACACCCTGGATCGCGGCGCCAACTTCAACCGCGGCTTTGCCGGTCTCGACGACGCGGTTGCGACCCGGGTGGCGGGACGGCTCGGTGCCGACGCCGCGGCCAATGTCGCGCTGATCCGCGAGGCCCAGGCGGCGGCATTGGCCGGGACTCCGCCCCGGGACGCGCCGGAGGGATGGCGCCATCTCCTCCTCTCTCTCGCGCTCGATGCCGACATCGTGCTCGACCTGCATTGCGATCAGGAATCGCTGCTTCATCTCTACACCGGCCATAGCCTGTGGCCGGCGGCGACGGATCTGGCCGGCTGGCTCGGCTGCCGGCTGGTGTTGCTGTCCGATGACTCGGGCGGCGCGCCCTTCGACGAGGCGTGCTCGGCCCTGTGGTGGCGGCTGGCCGCCCGCTTCGACCCGGCGCTGCCGATTCCGCCGGCGTGCCTTGCCGCCACCGTCGAGTTGCGCGGTCGCCGGGATGTCGACCCGGAACTGGCCGCGGCCGATGCCGGGGCGCTGTTTCGGTTCCTGCAAGGCCGGGGCGTGGTCGCGGGTTCGCCGGGGCCGGCGCCGGTCTGCCCGGCTCAGGTCTCGCCGCTGGCCGGGGTCGACCGGGTGACGGCGCCCCGGGCCGGCGTGGTCTGCCACCGTGTCGGCCTTGGCCGGCTGGTGACCGCCGGGCAGGTGGTCGCCGAAATCGTGGACCCGGTCGCGGCCGACCCCGCCGCGGCCCGAACCCCGCTGGTGACGCGCACCGCAGGCCTGGTCTGGGCCCGCGCCGTGGCCCGCTTTGCCCAGGCCGGCGACCCGGTGGTCAGCATCGCCGGCCCCGAAGCCCTGCCCCGCACCGGGAGTCTGCTCACCGACTGATTCCGGCGGGCAGCGGGATGTCCCAGGGTACGACAGATCATGGGAAGGAAGCGATTTTGTGGGCTCTGCCCACACCCGCAAAAGGCCGATCGGCCCTTTGAACCCGTAAGTTTTGGAGGTCAAGGAGGCTCGCCTCCTTGCGGGTGCGGGGCAGAGCCCTGCGAAATCATTTGGCAAGGGGGCCGGGGAACGGCGCCCGTGCCCCTTCACCCGATTGTCCCGGTCCGCCGATCGAGGCATCTCGACAGCGTCCAACCGGCAGTGGCATACTGCCGCGCGGCAGCAAAGAGTGGTCACGCCACCCGCCGGACAACGGCCGTCCGGCGCCTTTGGACTGGAGACCGTGATGGCGGACGTTGCGAAACGATTGCAGGACCGTCTTGACCGCCCGGCGATCGGGTTCGGTTATGCGATCAGGAACGATATGCACGAAGCAATTCATGAGATCGAACGGTTGCGCGGGGCACTCCGTGAACTGGATGCCCTGATCACCGAAGACCCCCAGCAGATTACCCAGGCCGGCAAAATGCGCGAACTGATTGCCCGCGCGCTGACCATAACCTGAAGCAGGCAACCGGCGGTGGCAGGCTTCAGTTTATCGCGTCATGGTCGGAAAAGAACCCGCCGCGGATGAACTGATCGATTTCCTCGACACTGTTGCCCAGTTGTTTGGTCACTTCGGCGAAAATCCGGCTGATCATGACAATGCCGATGACTCTCTGGTCCTCCCCAACCAGGGCATATCGATATCTGTTGTGAACCACCAGCCGCAAGGCATCGGAAACCTTGGTGCCCGGCGGCATCAAGGTCGGGCTGGGGGTCATGATCTGGGACAGCGGGGTGGTGGCGGGATCATGCCCGGCGGCGATGACGCGAAAGTTTATGTCGCGCTCGGTCACGATGCCGACTGTTCGCTCGGCATCGTCAACCACCACCGCACCGATATGGTGACGCAACATCTCTCGTGCGGCTTGGGTCACCGTTGACTGCGGCGACAGGCGAACCAGCCGGTCACGATCAATCAACTCCATGACGGTTTTTTCACAGGTCATCTCGGGCCTCTCCGGGTGATTTCAGGAATCGCAAAAGGAATCCCGCCCCGGAGATCGAAGGTTAAGGAGCCCTCGTTCCGGCCGGGATGCCGACAAATGTCTTATAGCGCATACGAAGCGGTTCTCCGCCTGGATCTGCACTGCCGGGAAAATGGCCACGCGGTGGTGCCGCTGCGGCACCGGTCATTCCTGACCGGTGGCCTCGCGCAGACCCCGGGAGGCTCCGGCCCCGATTGCCAGGGCGGCACAGACCAGCAGAACGCAACCGGTCCAACCGGCCGCGTTCCAGGCCAGACCCGGCACCACCGCGCCGAGGCTGCCGCCGGCATAAAAGCAGCAGACATAAAGACCCGCCGCCGCGCCCTTGCCCGTCTCCGCCGCCCGACCGACGAAGCTGAGCGCGAAAGACTGGCACAGGAAGATGCCGGTCACGAAGATGCAGAGGCCAGCCACCATGACCGCAAGATACGGGGCCAGCAGCGCCGCCTGCCCGACCGTACAGACGGTCAGGGCGACCAGCAGGGCGCCGCGGAAGCCAAGGCGGCGCAGCAACCGCCCACCCAGCGGAACGATGGCGCTGCCGATGGGATAGACACAAAAGATCGCGCCGATGCCGGCCGGAGTGAGGTCGAAGGGTGGTCCGCCCAACCGGAAACCGATATAGGAGAGGGTGCCGTTGAGCGAGAACAGCACCGCCGCACCCAGCAAACAGGCGGAGCACAGACGGGGGTTGCGAAGATGGCCGGCCATGGCAGAGATATGGGCGGCAATCCCGCCGCCATCCCGGCCGTGATCGGCCGGCAGCCAGCGCCACACCACCGGCGCGCAACAGGCCGAGACCACCGCCAGCATGGCGAAGCTGCCCTGCCAGCCCAGCACCTCGGCCAGTGAGCCCGCGAGAAAGCGACCGGCAAAGCCGCCCATCACCCCACCGGAGACGTACACCCCCATGGCCACGGCGGCGGTATGGCCGTACCAGCGTTCGGTGATGTACGCCACCACCCCGGCAAACAGCGCGGGCAGCGCCACCCCTTGCAGAAAACGGACCACCAGAACCTCGGTCAGCCCGGTGCAAAAACTGAGCAGAAGGGTCAGCGGCGCCAGCAGCGAGATGGCCACCAGCATGGCGAACTTGCGTCCGAAGCGGTCGGCGAGCGGTCCGGCCACCGGCGCCGCCAGTGCCACCGCCAGCGTGGTCGCCCCGATCACCGAACCGGCGGCGGCCGGCGACGCCCCCAGGGTGGCGGCCATGTCCGGCAGGACCGACTGCGGCGCGTACATCGGCAGAAATGCCGCAAAGCCGGTCAGGAAAATCGCCACCCGTTGACGGAGCGGCAGCGCGCCGCTGTCCCCGCCCCCGGCGGCCGGCGCCGGCTCAGGCGGAGCGGACATCTTTCAGCAGTTGTTCAACCACCCCCCCCAGCCGGTTCGATTCCTGGGTCAGTTCGCGGAAAGACGTCAGCACGGCACTTGCGGACGTCTTGTTGACATCCGCCGATTTGGCGACGTCGTTGATGATCACCGTCACCGCACTGGTGGCCTGGGAAGCCTGCTGGGCGTTATCGGCGATTTCAGTCGCGGTCATTTGCTGTTCTTCGATGGCATGGTTGATGACGCCGGAAATCTGTTTCATCGCCGCCATCACCCGCACCACCTCGCCGATGGCGGTGGCCGCGCCGGTTGTGACCGCCTGCATGTTGGTGATCTGGGACGAGATTTCATCGGTGGCCCTGGCGGTCTGGGTGGCCAGCCGTTTCACCTCGCCCGCGACCACGGCAAAGCCCTTGCCGGCCTCGCCGGCGCGCGCCGCCTCAATGGTGGCGTTGAGCGCCAACAGATTGGTTTGCTCGGCGATGCCGTGGATCAGGCGGATCACCGCGCCGATCCGTTCGCGGGTTTCGGTCAGTTCCTTGACGGTGCCGTTGGCGCGGGCGGCCGCGGTCACCGCGGCCTCGGTCACCTTCTCCGATTCGACCACCCGTTGACCGATGTCGGTGATCGAGGTCCGCAACTGTTCGGTGGCGGCGGCCACGGTACGGACGTTGGAGGTGGTTTCCTCGGCGGCACCGGCCACTTCGGTTGCCCGATACAGGGTCTCGTCGGCCCCCTCGGACATGGAGCGCGCGGTGTTTTCCAGACTCGAGGCCGCGGCGTTCACGGCGTTGATGATGGTGCCGACCCCGGAGTCGAAATCCCGCAAAACCTGATCCAGCCGGGCCGCCCGTCGGGCGCGTGCCGCCCGGCTGGCTTCGTCCTTGGCATGCAGTTCATCGGCACGAACCAAGGCATCCTTAAACACCTGCATGGCCCCGGCCATGAGCCCGATTTCGTCGGTCCGTTCAAGAGCGGGAATCGTGATCATCCGGTCGCCATCCGCCATTTTCTGCATGGCGAGGCTCATGGCCGACAGCGGGCGGGTGATGCCGCGGGCAAAGATCAGCCCGGCGATGCTGAAAAGCAGGGTCAGACCACCGCCGATTTCGATCATTTCCACGCGCATGGCATCAACCGGGGCCAGAATCTCTCCGACGCTTGCCTCGGCCAGCACGGTCCAGTGTATCGAGTGGAACTGGAGCGGATGCCGTGCCGTGATCACCGGCTCGTCACGGCCGTTCCTGGCTTCGCCGACCCCGGCGTCGGCGGCGGCGGTGACGTTGACCGAACCGTCGTAATGCCGCAGGACCATGGGTTCCGAGGAAAAGCGCGAGGTGCTGCGGAACTGACCATCGGTTCCGACCAGATAGGTGTCGCCGGTGTTCCCCATGCCCTCCGACGACTGCATGATCCGGTTGATGCCCTCCGAACGCAGGCGGAAGACCAGCACGGCCAGCAATTGCGTCTTGCCGTCAGGAAGCACCTGGACAACCGGAGTGGCCAGAAAGGCCGACGGCACCGCCCGATCGGGCGCGTAAGCCACATAGTCGGTAACCCGGATGGCTTCGGCCTTGGGCGACTCGCGAAAGGCGTCGACGGCATCGGCCAGCGGACCATCACTGACCACCGCCGCGTAATCGCTGCCCTTGGCCATGGAGTAAATCACCGCCTTGTCCGGGGACACCAGCAAGACATCGGCCAGCCCGCGCCGGGCCGACAGGTCGGCCATCCACGGCTGCAACTTCGCGTGCGCAGTATCGTAGAGCGAACCTTGAGCGATGATATACTTGGAAAGCTCCCCCCCGGCGAACGGATTCTTGTCAACATAGCGGTCCCGCAGCACCGAGCCGGCGTTGCTCCCTGACCGTTCGTTTTCGATGCGCCAGCCATTGCCCAGGGCCACCACCGAATCCTTCAGGGACCGGGTGTTCGCGGTCAGAATGACATCGGATTCCAACCCCTCGAGGTAGCCCTGGACACTGGCGGCCCGGGCATCGGCCAGAGCCACGAGCTTGTTCTCGGCGGCATCGCGCAAACGGACACTGGAGGAGGCATAGACCGCAAAACCCAGCAGCAGTGCGGTGGATACCACCGTCAGGACTAGCGCACCGGGAATGGTGTGCCGAAGAAACACGCCTCGCATCTTCTACAACCTCTCATAACGGCCTGCCCTGGCGGCTATCCATCGTCCACCTAACGGCAACGGCGCGGGCTGTCAAGCAACAGTCTTCGTAACCTGGGTCCAACCGACCGCAGGCTCCACCGCCGCGACATACCGCCGGAGCCGCAGGCTCTTGAATGGATGCGTTTATGAGTGTCTGTGCAAGATGTTAACATTATTTTAACGCAGGTCTGCCAGACGATGGCGGCACCTGGACGGACACCAGACAATGGTGCAAGGAGGATCCAAGGCCGGGCTTGTTGAAGATATTCCTCCCGAATCTTCCCCTAATGTTAAGATTATTACGAATACTAACGTTGTGGCCCGGTCGGCGGGCGAAACGGCGCCGCGCCCGCCGGCCCGTCATTCCAAGGCTTCGAGGCGCGATACCCGGACGCTGTTCGATCCGGCTGAACCGCAGCCGGTCGATTTTGCTGATTTCCTGGCCTCAGGGAGCGAGCATGGCCAGCGGCTTGTCCAATTCGATTTCCTTGACGCGGGCGGCCCCGAGGCCCGCTGCGTCGAACCAGTTCCGACTGATGCTCCACCACTCGGTCAGGTCGATCTGACTCGGCTGTCCCAGATCGGAACTGTAGACGACATTCGGCACCTGGCGGAGAACCGCGGCGAAATCGTCCCAGGACTGATAGCCGAGCAGGTAGGTGAGCGCGGTCTGCTCGATGAACAGCCAGGGCTCGCCTGCCAGCGCCAGCAGATCGGCGGCGTTCAGGCCGGTCATCGGGTTGGCCGGCTGGTTGAGCATCAGCCGGGGCAACCGGTGGCGCTGGGCGGCCTCGATCAACCGGTAGACGGTATCGCGGTCGGCGTGGCCGGTGGACAGCACCACCGGATGATCCGCGGCCCAGCGCACCAGGTCCAGTACGGTCGCGGTCAGGCGGCCCCCGTCGTCGCACAGGGAACACGGGTACAGGCCGTCCCTTCCGGCGTAGTCGTTGCTGACGCTCCGGGTCAGCCTGCTGGTGTGCCGGGCGCCGGTAACGGTCGGCAGATGGACCAGCAGACGGCCGCTCGACGGCGCCTGGACCTGGGCCAGCGCCTGGGCCACCACCCGCCACGCCGGCCCGCCGGCAATGGCGTTCAGCACCACCGAACCCAGCACCGGCAGGTCCAACTCCCGTGCCGCCTCGGCAGCGGCGACGCTGCTGCCGAGGTGATTCTTCAACACCACGCCGCCGCCCAGATCGCGATAGCACCGACCGGCGGCAATGACGCCGCGGCGGCGCTGCCAGGCGTCGGGCGCGGCGTGATAGTGGACGTCGAGAAACTGCACCCGGGAGCGCCAGTATCCGACGAAATCCGCGGCCGGGGCGGAACCGGTCACGGCGCGGCCTTCCTTTCGTCCCACGGCCGGTCGTAGCCCAGTGCACCCCGGGCCTCGACCAGCGACATGCCGCCCTTGATCGCCTCGCGGATGCGCGATTCGGTGCGGTCGATGGCTTCCGCCCGCTCCAGCACCTCGACCACCCTGGCCGCCGGGATCGCCAGCACGCCGTTGTCGTCGCCGACCAGCCAGTCCCCGGGCGTCACCTCGACGGTCCCGACCACCACCGGGACCTGGAGACCGGTGACCCTCGCCCGGTTCTTGGCCGAGACCATGGTCACCGCGACGCTGAACAGCGGATAGTTGAGATGACGGACCTCGGCCAGATCCCGGGCCGAACCGTTGATCACCGTGCCGGAGATGCCCTTGAGCCGGGCCATGACCGTGAGCAGCCCGCCCCAGTTGGTACAGGTGGTGCTGGCTTCATTGTCGATCAGGATCACGCTGCCCGCCGGAACCTGATCGATGTAATTGCCGGCATTATGAAACTCGCCGACGGACCGCTCGAACGCCCGGTACCGGACGGTAAAGGCAGGTCCCGCCGTCACCACCCCGGCCACGCGGGCCTGGATGCCGGCCAGAGCACCGGGAATGCCCAGGCTGTCCAGGGCATCGCTCACCGCCGGGGTGTCGAGCCGGACAAACCGCTCGCGCAGGTGGGCTGTCTCTTGCTCTTGCGGGGTCATAGGGCGTGCTCCAGCGCCGCGACGGCGGCGTCGCTTGTTTCGGGTAACAGGTAAATGACCTTGTCGCGCCAGTCCAGGCGGGTGCCGGAAAAGTCCGCCGGTATACCAAGGGTCGCGGCCACCGCGCCCCGCAGCGCGTCACTGCCGCCGGTGATGGCGATCAGGTCGGACTGGCCGAGGCAGGTGGTCAGGGCGTTGCCGATGGCTGCCTTCTGTTCGCCGCAGGTCAGGTGCAGGCCGACCAGATAGCCCCCTTTACTCAGGAGCCGGGCGACCGCCGGGGCCACGGCATCAACCGACCGGCCCTCCAGCAGGGCGGTGCCGACGCTGAGAATGCAGGCCCGGCGCAACGGCGTGGGACTTTTCAACTCGGCCAGGATCGCTTCGGCCATCGCCCCGGTGGAGGCGTCGCCGCCAAGGTCGTAGGTGACGGTCCGGCCGCGCACGATGGTCGCGCGAACCGCCTCGCGGATGCTCCGGGCGGCGGCGACGAAGCCGAGATGCTCAAGCATCAGGGCAATGGTCAGGAACATGGCCGAAGGATTGGCCCGTCCCTTGCCCGCCAGCGCCGGGGCGCTGCCATGGACCGGCTCGAAATAAGGGGTTCCGGTCCCGATATTGGCGCTGGGCGCGAGGCCCAACCCGCCCATGACCCCGCCGGCAAGGTCGGACAGAATGTCGCCGAACATGTTCTCGGCCACGATCACGCCATAGGTTTCCGGGCGCGTCACCATCCGCAGGGCGACCGCATCGACATTCTCGATGCCGATGGTGATTTCCGGGTAAGTGGCGGCGGCGGCATGGAACAGATCGGCGGAGAACTGGCCGCTTTCACGCAGCACGTTGGCCTTGTCGGCCAGCGTCACCCGATCGAAGCCGTTGGCCCGGGCATAGAAGAAGGCATAGTCGAAGAGGCGGGTCAGGCCCCAGCGGGTGAGCAGACGCACCGAGTAGGTGGCGTCATCGGGTCCGCTCTTCTCGAGATTGGGATTGTTCAGCAGCGTTCGCAACGCCTCGGGCACGCCGCGCCGGTCCAGGCCGACATAGAGACCCTCGGTGTTCTCGCGCAACACCACCATTCTGAAGGGCTTGCCGGGGCCGGCGATGCGCCCGGTCGGGCGGACATTGACATAGGCGTCCGCCTGCTTGCGCAACTGGATGACCGGCGAGGTGTAGGTCAGCCCCTTGCCCCGGAGTTCGGGGACGAGTTCGGCCTCGGCCTGGTTCTTGCCCTTGCTGGTGATGGCCCCCAGCAGCACCGCGTCGCTGACGGCAATCTGCCGCCAGGTCCGCTCGGGCACCGGATCGCCGCCGCGGCACCAGCATTCCCAGCCGATTTCGCCAAAGTCGAGGGACAGCGGCAGCCCGAGTTGTTCGAACACCGGAATCGCGGCGGCGCAAACCTCCTGCCCGATCCCATCGCCGGGAAGAACGAGAATTCTTTTGGTCATGATCGTCGATGGCTCTCAACCGGCCGGGCCACAAAGCGGCCCGGCCACACTTGGGATTTGCGGTTCAGGCTGCGGCATTCAGGAAGATCTGGCTCATCGAGGTGGCGTCGGCCACGATGCGATCCTTGTCCTCCACCGTCAGATCGAACAAGCCAAGAACCAGGTCGTCCAACGGTTGGATCGGACGGGACCGGATATCGATATTTTCCAGTCGCTCCACCTGATCCAGCAGCGGTCCGTGGTCGTAGTCGGCGATGCCGTGTCCGCACCGGAGGAACGCCAGCCACAGCTCCAGTTTGAGATTGCCCGCACCCTTGCCCATGCCGCGCAGCGACCCGTCAATGAAGGTGGCGCCAGCCTTGACCGCGGCGATGCTGTTGCTCATGGCGAGGCCCAGGTTGTCATGGGCATGGAAACCGATGGGCATGCCGGTATAGCCCCGTACCAGATTAACCATGTCCCAGACCCGGGTCGGGGTCAGGCTGCCGTTGGAGTCGGCGAGGTACAGCACGTCGGCGCCGGAGTCGCGCACGATCTCGGCGTTGGCCAGGAGCAGCTTGGTGGGCTGATGGCTGACCCGGGTGAGATTGACGCACACCGTCATGCCCAGCGACTTTGCCAGCCGGACATAGTCCCGGGTCAGTTCGATCCGGTTGCTGTCCCAGCAGAACCGCAGCATATTGACCCCGAGCCCATGCATTCGCACGATTTCCTCGGCGACGATGTTTTTGGGATGGGCCATCACGCACAAACATGCGGTCGAAACGCCGCTGCGAATGTCGCTGATATAGGAATCCGGGGTTATCCCGGTCAGACCGATGTCGGTAATCGGCTTGAAAGAGCCATTGCGATAGCCGATTTCGGCATATTCGACGCCGCAACGCTCCATGTTCTGGACGTGGGCCTTGGCGTAGTCCTGATTAAATGTGAAGCCGTTACGATAGCCGCCGTCGCGCAGCGTCACATCGAGGTTGGTGATCTTCGTCGGTGCTTTCATCTTTCACATCCTTCTCATGTTTACCAAGCCGCCGGGAGCGCCAACATCTGAGATTCTCAGAGTGTTGCGCCCCACATCCGGCCACCAGGACCCCAAAGGGTCGTTTTCTCAGCAATCTTGACGGCAGCGCCAGCCAATGCCGCGATCCGAAGCTTCAGTCAGAATACTCGCCAGACAGTGATGCCACAGGTCAGTGTTAATTTTATTACCGGTCAATAATGCACACTGAACACAAGAATCGTCTTGCATGCGGCCTTGGATAATCTTGCTCATCCTCACTTGAGTACTGCGGTCGGTGTTGAGCTACCACGCACTGCGGGATAACGCCACAACATTTATCATTAATAAGCGGTAAATTTGATAAATGCCGGATATTGCATGCATTCGCATGACAGTCGGCGCAGCACACGCCGACCGGATGATCTGGCCAAAGCCGCTTCACACTGCCGGCCCATGGGCCGCCATGGGTCCCCTCGAGGTCCGGTGGAGCGACCAAAGCGGACGAATATTGGGACTATATTGACGAAGAGAATTCGTAAAGCGGCTTCATCATCTCCCGTATAGCTGTCGAACCGATGGTTCTGGCGAGACCGGCGGCCCCTCACCGATGACCGGAGTCAAGCCGCGGATGACCCGATTGCCTACGAATTCCGGTGATTATCGCGGCATTCCACGCGGTATTATTCATTTAATTTCATACTATACGATAAATTAAATAATCATGGGATACGATATCGCCAATTTATAGGTAATCTGGCAGCTTTCAATTTCGTCTCCGCTGATACATAAGAAGTTTTCGCTTCCATCCAATCGAATCTGGACCATTGCCGGAACATTATGAAGCAAGTTCCCTGTCAACGGAGCAAATTCGGCCACATTATATGCATGCTCGTGACAACGTCAACCTTAACTCCATTTAAAAAGATCGAAGCCGCAGTGTCATCGCCTATTGCGAACAGAATGGCCTTCGTAACTCCTATGAAGTCATGTTAGACCGGTAGGACCAACCCTCCCGGGGGGCGGGTTCGTTTGGTCGGGTTATCGGGTCTTGGGAGAGAGAGCAATGAAGCGGTTTGCGATGGTGGTTGGGGTGGCAGGTTGTCTCGCGGCTCACGGCGCCCTGGCCGGGGGGAACGGCAAGCCGATCAAGATCGGCGTCCTGACCGATCTGGCGGGCATGCTGACCGAGAATACCGGGCAGGGCTCGGTGGTGGCCGCGCAGCTTGCCGTGGAGGATTTTGGCGGAGTCATTAACGGTGTTCCGGTGGAGGTCGTTTCGGAAGATCACCAGAACAAGCCGGAGATCGGCGCCGACATCGCCCGCCACTGGTACGATGAGGGCGTCGACATGATCGTCGATGTTCCCAATACCGCGGTCGCGTTGGCGGTGCAGAAGGTGGCGCAGGAAACGCATCGGATCGTGATGTTCTCGGGGCCGGCCGGCTCTGACCTTACCGGCAAGGCCTGCACACCGGTCAGCGTTCACTTTACTTACGATACGTATGCCCTGGCCCACGTCACGGGCGGCGCCATGGTCAGCGCCGGCGCAAAAAAATGGTATTTCATGACCGCAGATTATAACTTTGGCGCAACGCTGGAGCGTGAAACCCAGGCGGTGGTCAAGGCCGGCGGCGGCGAGGTCGTCGGAGCCGTGCGCTTTCCCGCCAACAATGTCGATTTTTCCTCGGTCATGATGCAGGCGCAGCAGTCCAATGCCGAAGTCCTGGCCGTCGCCTCGGCGGGCGCCGACACCAAGAACGCCATCAGCCAGGCCGCCGACTTCGGCATTCTGCAATCCGGCCGCAAGCTGGCCATTCTGCTGCTGGCCATCGACGATGTGAACGGCCTGGGCCTGCCCGTAACCCAGGGCATCATGCTCACCGATGCTTTTTATTGGGACCGCAACGCCGAGAGCCGGGCCTTCGCGAAACGCTTTTTCGCAAGGCGCGGCGTCATGCCCAACATGTACCAGGCCGGCGTCGCCGGGGCGGTGATCCATTATCTGAAGGCGGTGCAGGCGGCCGGCACCACCGAGGCCGACGCGGTGATGGCGAAGATGCGCGAATTGCCAATCAACGATTTCATGACCAAAAATGGCAGCCTGCGCGTGGATGGCCGGGTCATTCGTGACATGTACCTGTTTCAGGTCAAGACCCCGGCGGAGTCTTCGGGGCCGTGGGACTATTATAAACTCGTTAAAGTTGTTCCAGGCGAACAGGCGTTTCGCCCGCTTGCCGAGAGCGATTGTCCGCTCGTGAAGAAGTAAAGGCGGCGTCTTCTTTGCCCGGATGCGCAGTTGTCTGCTGCGCATTCCGAATCATCGGCCGGTTCCGCCATCCCATCCGATCGCGACCGACAGGCTTTCCCGCCTCTTTGTACCCCAGGTCTTTTAAGCGTATTTGTCGAAAGCCGGGACTGGGCTGCCCGGGGGCGCCGGCACTGCTCTGGGGTGGGAATAATATGGTTCGGGGTCGATTGGAAACATGGTAAGACTGCGGGACCGGGATTTCGCTCCCTGGGGGGGCAGGGGGGGCGTCAGACGGGGTGGCCGGGGCCGGCCACCCGGACGTTTCCGTCATGATCCTGGCCGAAGTGGCGCGATAGCGATGTTTTGCGGAGGCACCGATGAGGCGTTTCGGACTGGTAGCGGCGGTGATTGCCTGCTTGATCACCCAGGGGGCATACGCGCAGATGAGTGGCAAGCCCATCAAGATCGGTGTCCTGACCGATCTCGCCGGCGAGCACACGGAGAACACCGGGCAGGGCTCGATCCTGGCGGCGCAACTGGCGGTGGAGGACTTCGGGGGCGCGGTCAACGGCGTGCCCATTGAGGTGGTCTCGGCGGACCACCAGAACAAAGCCGATGTCGGTGCCGCCATCGCCGCCCGCTGGTACGACGAGGGCGTCGACATGATCGTCGACGTGCCCAATACCGCCGTGGCCCTGGCGGTGCAAAAGGTCGCCGCTGCGAAGAAGCGAATCGTGATGTTCTCGGCGTCGGCGGCGTCGGACATCACCGGCAAGGCCTGCACGCCGTACAGTGTTCACTTTACCTACGACACCTATGCGCTGGCGCATGTGATCGGCAAGGCGATGCTGGCCGACGGCGGCAAAAGCTGGTATTTCATGACCGCCGACTATGCCTTTGGCACCACCCTGGAAAGCGAAACCACCGCGGTCGTGAAGGCAAATGGCGGTGAGGTGGTTGGCAGCGTAAGGTTTCCCGCCAACAACCCCGACTTTTCGTCGGTGATGATGCAGGCGCAGCAGTCCAGCGCCAGTGTCCTCGCGGTGCTGTCTTCCGGGTCGGATTCCACCAATGCCATCAGCCAGGCGGCCGATTTCGGCATTACCCAGTCGGGCCGCAAGCTCGCGGTTTTGCTGATGGTCATCAACGATGTCAATACTCTGGGTTTGCCGGTGACCCAGGGCGTGCAGTTGACCGAGGCGTTCTACTGGGACCTGGATGACCAGACCCGGGCGTTCTCCAAGCGATTCTTCGCCAAGCGTAACCTCATGCCGAACATGTATCAGGCCGGCGTCGCCGGGGCGGTGCTCCACTATCTGAAGGCGGTGAAGGCCGCCGGCAGCGATCAGGCGGACGCGGTGATGGCGAAGATGCGCGAGCTTCCGATCGATGATTTCATGACCAAAGGCGGCAAATTGCGCGAGGATGGCCGGGTGATCCGCGACATGTATCTGTTCCAGATCAAGACCCCGGCGGAATCCAAGGCGCCGTGGGACTATTACAAGCTGATCAAGACCGTTCCCGGCGACCAGGCGTTCCGCCCTCTGGCCGAAAGCGATTGTCCGTTGATCAAAAAGTGAGCTGACGGCGGTAGATCGAATCGCCCGGTGATCCCGGTGCGCATAGGGAGCAAGACCGTCCGCAGGAGCCCTGCCGCGCGTGCGGCGGCACGCCGGATGGCGCGGAAATCCTGACCGCCGGTCAGGATTTCAAGACAAAGGGACAGGAGGGCTTTGCCCCCGCAAGCCCCGGACCCGCCCAAGCAGCGGTCCGGGGCAGCTTACCCTGCCAAAAGTTGTGGCGGTCATTTATCTAAAAATAATCCATTATTTTCTTATAATGAAAACAAAGTGTGACCGCAAGTTTATGCCCGCCATCGCGACCTTCCTGGCGGTGGCCATAGCGAAAAGCTTCTTTGTCGGGCGTTGACGCTGCACCCTTAGCGTGCTATACTTTGCGCCTGATAAACACTTAACTGCCGAGCCCGTGAGAGAGGAGGCATTAATGACTAATTGTTACTATCGAATGATGGCGACAGTCATGGCTGGTGCCATCGGGTTGTCGATATCGACCGTGAGCGCGGGTCTCGCCGAACCTGCCGCCACCCAGATCGTGCCGGCTGATTTGACCTGGCAGGATAATCCGAAGCTGCCTCCCGGCGTCCAGACCACCTTGGTCTGGGGCGACCCGAGCAAGCCCGGATTGTTTATCTTTCGGGCCAAATGGCCGCCCAATCTCAAGGTGCCGCCCCATTCCCATCCCAGTGACGAGTACGTTACGGTCATCTCGGGGGTTTGGAAGACCGCATCCGGCGACATCTTCGACGACAGCAAGCTCCAGTCGCTGCCGGCGGGGGGCTTTTACATGCTGCCCGCCAACGTCGCGCAGTTTTCCGCGACCGGTGATCAGGAGACCATCATCGAAGTCACGGCCATGGGGCCGTGGGGCGTTCACTTCGATCCCGGCCACGAAGGGGCACGGTAACCGGTCAACGGCGGGGTGCGGCGGCGACTCCGTGCGCTTCCCGCCGCAGGACCGGCAACCACGCCGTCCCCACCGGCGGCGCAGGCTGAAAGGAGTCAACAGGAGCCGCCCGCTCCTGACTTTGTCGTGCCCTCAGTTCAGGGTGCCTTCCTTGTCCCTTTCGCTCGCCGGAGACATGGCTCCCCCTTAAAAAAATGGGGGCAGGGGCGCCTTTCCGCGCGCGCGCCGGGGCGGGCATGCGGGTAGACCGTGGCCTGCCGTGTACAACACGACGGCGCTTTGCGCTGCTGCACGTCGTGTTCCGGGGTTTTCGTTTCGCTCTTCCTCGCGGACGTTGTCGGCCGAGGGGGCACCTGCTATCCTGCCGTCGGCACCACCCGGAATGTCCTCCGGGAGCGGGTTGTCATTGCGTCCAGGCTGAAAGAGGGGGTATCGGCGTTGCGGGGACTCTTGCTCCGTCACAAGATACCGTTTGCGCTGGCGGCTTCTGCGGTGATGACCGCGCTGTTGCTGGGAACATCGGTTTATGTTGCCGCCAGCAAGCGGTTGCGGGATGCCGCCGAGAACAAGCTGGTGGCGCTGGCCGACGCCCGCAAAGAGACGGTACGAACCTACCTTGAGGGTTTGGTCAGCGACGTGGTGCTGACCGCGAACAGCCGTTCGGTCAAGGACTCGGTGGTGGCGCTGACCAATGGCTGGCGCGTTGAGGCCGAACGGTCCGGCGACGCCGGCGCGGTGCTCCGCCACCGTTATGTCGACGACAACCCGCTGCCGGCCGGCGAGCGTCGGGATTACGTTATCCTCAATACCGGCACGCTCTACGATACCGCCCACGCCCGCCTCCAGGGATGGATGTCGGATCTGGTCAAAAGGCGGGGTCTGGCCGACGTGGAACTGGTGTCGGCGGACAACACCGTGATCTACAGCGTGGCCAAGGGCGCCGATTTTGCCCTGCCGCTGCCGGCCGGACCGCTGACCGCGGCCGTGGACCGGATGCGCCGGACCGGCTTGCCGCAATCGGTGGCCATTGTTGACTTCGCCGCGTATGGACCGGACCAAAGCGGACCCTCGGCCTTTTTCGTCAGTCCGGTGATCCAGCCGCTGCCCGATGGCCGCATGATGCAACTGGCGGTGCTGGTGTTCCGCCTGAAACCGGACGGTCTCGAAGCGATCATGCGCTCCACCGAGGGCATGGGCGCCACCGGCGATACCTATCTGGTCGGCAGTGACGGCCTGCTGCGCAGCACCCCGCGTTTTTCGACCGGAACCGCGCTGTTGCACCGGTACTGGGGTTCCGGACGCGGTGTCGAGGCGCTGGTCGCCGGTCCCCGGAGCACCAGCGGGATGGTCGAAGCGGTGAACGACCGGGGTGGCAGCGTCCTGGTCGCGGCCCAGCCGCTGGTGTTCCACGAGTTGAAATGGCTGGTGCTGGCCGAGGCGGCGGTTGACGAGGTGCTGGCTCCGGTGGAGGCCATGCGCGATGAAATGATCGTGATCGGTATGCTGGTGGTGATCCTGCTGTGCACCGGCGGGATGCTGCTGGCCCGGCAGATCACCCGGCCCCTGACCGCCATGACCGAGGCGATGCAGCGGCTGGCGAACGGGGATCGCGCCATCACCGTCCCGGCGGTGCGACGGCAGGACGAGGTTGGCGCCATGGCCCGGGCCATGCAGGTGTTCAAGGAGGCGCTGATCCGGGCCGACGCCTTGCAGGCCGAGAAGGAGCGCCTTCGCGATGCCCACGAGCTTTTGGAGCGGCTGAAGACTCAGGAGGCGCTGGCGAGGTCGGCCGCGGAAATTCAGGACCTTTACGATCACGCCCCGTGCGGCTACCACTCCCTTGATGGCAACGGGATTTTCGTTCAGATCAACGAAACCGAACTGAGCTGGCTCGGCTACCGGCGGGAGGAGGTGGTGGGCAAGGTCCGTATCCTCGACCTGCTGCCGCCCGAGTCCCACCGAAAATTCTCGGAAAGCTTTGCCCGGCTCAAGGAACGAGGGTACGTTAACGAAATCGAGTACGAGATGCTCCGCCGGGACGGCTCGAGGCTGCCGGTGGTGGTCAGCGCCACTGCGGTTCGGGACGACAGCGGCGCCTTCGTCATGAGTCGCTCGGTGCTTTACGACATCACCGAGCGACAGCGCGCCGAGCAGGAGATCGCCCACTACCGCGACCACCTGGAGGCGCTGGTGGCCGAACGGACCGCGGCACTCACCGAATCGAATCAGCAGCTCGCACTGGCCAAGGAACGGGCGGAGGCGGCCAGCCACGCCAAAAGCACGTTTCTTGCCAACATGTCCCACGAAATCCGAACGCCGATGAATGCGATTCTGGGCTTTGCCCAGATCATGCAGCGCAGTTCGACCCTGACCGCCCGCGATCGCGAGAATCTGGAGGTCATTCTGCGCAGCGGTCGCAATCTGCTGGCCCTGATCAACGACGTGCTGGAAATGTCGAAGATCGAGGCCGGACGCAGCACGGTCGCGGCCAGGACCTTCAGCCTGCATGAGCTGCTTGATGACCTGTACCAGATGTTCCGGGTGCCCACCGACGCCAAGGGGCTGCGTTGGGAAGTGGCCAAGGCGGCCGACCTGCCCGAGCACATCATCCTTGACGAGGGCAAGCTGCGGCAGATTCTGATCAATCTGCTGGGCAACGCCGTCAAGTTCACCGAGGCCGGCGGTATCGTCATGCGCGCCCGCGCGGTTGGCGGCCATAATGGCGGCGATCACCACGGCCTGGTGGTCGAGGTCGAGGACACCGGTTCCGGCATCGCGGCCCACGAAATCGGTCAGCTGTTCGACGCCTTTCAACAGGCGACCCAGGGGGTGGAAAAGGGCGGGACCGGACTGGGGCTGGCCATCAGCCGCCGCCTTGCCCGCCTGATGGACGGCGACATCAAGGTCACGAGCGTCGGCGGCAAGGGCAGCCTGTTCCGGCTTGATCTTCCCTTCGTCCCCGGTGAAGCCCACCAGATGCGCCAGCAGGCCAGCCGGCGCCGGGTGATCGGGTTGCGACCGGACCATGGCGAGGTCCGCATCCTGATCGTCGACGACCGGCTCGAGAACCGGTTGTTTTTGCACCGGCTGCTTGAGCCGTTCGGCTTTGCCCTGCGCGAGGCCGCCAACGGTCTGGAGGCGCTGGCCCAGTGGCGGAACTGGAACCCGCATCTGATCCTGATGGATATCGTGATGCCCGCCATGGACGGTCACGAGGTGACCCGGCGCATCCGCGCCCATCGGGATGGCCATCAGGTCAAGATCGTGGCGCTCAGCGCCAGCGCCTTTGACGAGGATCGGGAAGCGGTGATGGCCACCGGCGCCGACGACTTCGTGCGCAAGCCGGTGATGATCGAGGACCTGCTGGCGGTCATCGCCATCCATCTCGGGCTGAAATATGACTATGCCGAGCCGGCGGAGGCGACGGCGAAGACGGTGGAGGTCCCGCCGCCGCCGCGGGTGCCCTTGCAGCACGATGCCCTCGACCGGGTTCCGCCGGAGCTGGTGGCCGCCATGCGGGGCGCGGTGTTCGACTCGAACGATGTCGAGATGGCCTCTCTCATCGAGCAGCTCCCCCAGGACCAGGGCCAACTGGCCGCCGCCCTGCGCTATCTGGTCAGCCGCTTCGATTGGGACGCCATCGAAGCGTGGCTCGACCCCAATTCCCGGGAAAGCGCACGGCACCGGGCCTGACCCGGCGGGCTTCCCCGATCGGCTCGCAGGGCCGTCACGGTCGGGGGGCAAGGGGGAGAAAGTCCCTTATGCGCCGGAACGGTGCACGGATCTTGATTTTGCAGGGCACTGCCTTGCACCCGCGAAGGAGCCTCGCCTCCCTGACCCCATGACGTCATGACGTTATGACGTCATGGGGTCAAAGGGCCGCGTGGCCCTTTGCGGGCGTGCCATAGCACAAAGTTTCCGTCATTTCAGCGACTTGTCGTATCCTGGCGCCTATGGGGATAGCCCCCCTTTGTGTCCTTCCTCCCGCTCGCTGGCATGACATACAGATGCAGGAAAGCTGTTCGGCCGGTTGGGCATGATCAGGGAAACGATGCCATCACTTCGAATAAGTCAGGCGTAATGTCGCGAAGTTCGCGGGAAGTTGCGGGCCGTCGAGTCGCGGCGGGACGAGGGCTGGCACGGCCTGCCATCGCCCCGCCACCCGCAACCCACCGGGAAAATGGGGGCTCGCGGTACTGGAAAGCCCTGCCGGGGCGATTCGCGGTGGTAACGGAACAGACGCTCCGGCGTTGCCAACCGCAGTCTCCGGTTAAGGCCCGACCCAATTCATCAAATTGCCCCGACGCTGCGCTTGACACGGCTGGCGTGTCTCCATAGTCTCCTGGCGTTTCAATAGTTCCCCGCTCTGGTACTTCGTCAGACGCCCTACGATCGATTCGGTATCTGGAATTAGCGAAGTGAAGGGCCTTTGCCCCGCGAGACCGGGGATAGGTTTTTGCATGCGGGCGAAGGTTGAGTTTCAGGACGACACTCCGTCCGCCCCGACCGCTTCGGACACCCTGGCCGGACCGATGGCGATGTCCGGGAGCTTGAACGCGGGCCGCCCGCGCCGCGGGAACGGTTACGCCTTTACCCAATGAGGTGATCGATGGATACGCAACCGAAACTGGATGACTTGCTGAAGCTGGGCGGCGTCACGCTCCCGGAGGGCTCCCACCTCAAGATCAAAGGCCACGATCCGGTGGTGGAAAGCCCGTTTCGTTTGGGCGAGGCCGCCGCGGTTGCGCTGGCGGCGCAGGGCGCGGCCATCGCCGAACTGTGGCACCGGCGTTCGGGCCGGGCGCAGCAGGTTGCGGTGGACGTGGTGGACGCCGCGCTCTCTCTCAAGAGCGTGCTCTACCTGCGCCAACGCGGCTACAGCATTCCCTACCCCGATCCCCAATACCCCACCACCGACCTCTACCGTACCCGCGACAATCGGCATATCATGCTTCACGGCGGCTATCCGGCGTTGCGCGACGCGCTGCTGAAGCTGCTGGGCACCCCCAACGATGCCAAGGCCATCGCCGACGCGGTGGCGCGCTGGGATTCGGCTGAGCTGGAAGACACCATCGCCACCCTCCCGGTGGGCAACGGCATCGGCGCCTGCGGCGCCATCGCCCGCACCGCCGAGGAATGGCTGCGTCATCCCCAGGGTCAGGCGCTGGCCGCGACGCCGGTGGTGGATGTGGCCCGGGTCGGCGACAGCCCGGCCGAACCGCCGGGACCGGGCGCCCGCCCGCTGTCGGGTCTGCGGGTGTTGGACGTGACCCATGTGCTGGCCGGCCCGACGTGCAGCCGGGTGCTGGCCGAGCAGGGCGCCGATGTGTTGCGCATCAGCGCGCCGCCGCGCCCGGTGTTCACCAGCTTCATCATGGATACCGGCCACGGCAAGCTGTCGACCCTGCTCGACCTGAGCCAGCGCGAGGACAACGAGCGTTTCCGCGCCCTGCTCAGCGAAGCCGACGTGCTGCTCTACAGCTACCGGCCGGGGGCGCTGGCCCGCCTGGGTCTTTCGGACGAGGAATTGTTCCGCATCCGGCCGGGCCTGATCTTTGCGTCGGTGTCGTGCTACGGCGAGATCGGCCCCTGGAAGACCCGACCGGGCTGGGAGCAATTGGCCCAGACCACCGCCGGTATGGTCATCGCCCAGGGCTCGGCCGACGCGCCCAAGCTGGCCTCGGTGTTCCCCAACGACTACGCCACCGGCTATCTCGCAGCCTTTGGCGTGCTTTCGGCGCTGCTGCGGCGCGGTCGGGAAGGCGGCAGCTACCGGGTGCATACCTCCCTGTGCCGCACCGCCATGTGGCTCCAGTCCTTCGCGCCGCCGCCGGCTCATCCCCGGCCCAGCGACGCGACACTGGCCCGGGCGGCCAAGCGTCTGGAACTGAGCGGTCATACCGCCTGGGGTCCGCTGACCTATCTCGGGCCGATCACCCGCTTTTCCGAGACCCGGGCGTCGTGGGAGCGGCCGACCACGCCGCTGGCCTACGATCCGGCGCTGTGGCCCGCGGGTCCCCGCTTCTCCGCGGCGTCGCCGGAAACCGCCGAAGAGGCCGCGCTGTACGCCCACGATCTGGTTCAGGTCTGATTCCGGCGCGCACAAAAAATGACACAAGCGGGGCATTGCCCCCCTTGTGTCCCTACCCCGTGCCCTGACTTTGCAGGGCTCTGCCCTGCACCCGAGAAGGAGGCTCGCCTCCTTGACCTCATTCACGTCATGGGTTCAAAGGGCCGACCGGCCCTTTGCGGATGTGGGCAGAGCCCACAAAATCATCAACCCGTTCTCCCCGGGCGCCCCCGCCCCGGTCGGCGCGCGGCTTCAGTTCTTGCTCTTGTCCACGAGGCGCCGCTCGGAGATCCACGGCATCATCGCGCGCAGGCGTTCGCCCACCTTCTCGATGGGATGCTCGGCGCTGCGGCGACGGGTGGCCTTGAAGCTGGGCTGGCCGACCTTGTTCTCCAGCATCCAGTCGCGCACGAACCGGCCGGACTGGATGTCGTCCAGCACCCGCTTCATCTCCGCCTTGGTCTCGGGGGTGATGATCCGGGGGCCGCGGGTGTAATCGCCGTATTCGGCGGTGTTGGAGATCGAGTAGCGCATATTGGCGATGCCACCCTCGTAAATCAGGTCGACGATCAGCTTGACCTCGTGCAGGCACTCGAAATAGGCCATTTCCGGGGCGTACCCGGCCTCGACCAGCGTCTCGAAGCCGGCCTGGATCAGGCTGGTCAGGCCACCGCACAACACCACCTGCTCGCCGAACAGATCGGTCTCGCATTCCTCGCGGAAGCTGGTCTCGATCACGCCGGCCCGGCCGCCGCCGATCGCCGAGGCATAGGACAGCGCCAGTTCCAGGGCGTTGCCGCTGGCATTCTGATGCACCGCGACCAGGCAGGGGACGCCGCCGCCGCGCTGATACTCACTGCGCACCGTATGGCCCGGACCCTTGGGGGCGATCATGAACACGTCCAGGTCGGAACGCGGCTCGATCAGGTTGAAGTGGATGTTCAGGCCGTGGGCGAAGGCCAGCGCCGCCCCCGGCTTCATGTTGGGGCCGAGGTGATCGCGGTAGAGATCCGCCTGCAACTCGTCGGGCACCAGGATCATCAGCAGATCACAGGTCCGGGCGGCCTCGGCCGGCTCGACCACCGTGAACCCGGCGCCCTCGGCCTTCTTGACGCTGGCGCTGCCGGCCCGGAGCGCCACCACGACGCCGGCAACGCCGCTGTCGCGCAGATTGATGGCGTGGGCGTGGCCCTGGCTGCCATAACCGACGACGGCAACCTTTTTTCCCTTGATCAGGTTAACGTCGGCATCCCGATCGTAGTAAACGCGCATGGTGAGTCCTCAATGGTTCGTTCCAGTGGCGGGCTGCCCCGTGGCAGGCCGCTCCGGGGGCTCCCGGCGGTCTTGCCACCGGGGTCCAGGGGCGACGCCCCTGGGCAGCAGCGGGCGCTCTTTCAGAATCCCGCCGCCCCGCGGGAGATGGCGACGGCGCCGGTCCGGCTGATCTCGGCCAGCCCGAGTTGCCCCATCAGGGCGACAAAGGCACTGAGTTCCTCGGCGGTGCCGGTCAGCTCGAAGATGAACGAAGACAGGGTGGTGTCGACCACCCTGGCATTGAAAATACCGGCAATGCGCATCGCCTCGCTCCGCCGCTCGCCGGTGCCGGCGACCTTGACCAGCGCCAGTTCGCGCTCGATGTACGGCCCGTCGTCGGTCAGATCGCGCACCCGATGCACCGGCACCAGCCGTTCCAACTGGGCCTTGATCTGCTCCACGATCATCCGGGTGCCCGAGGTGACGATGGTAATGCGGGACAGATTGTTTTCCTTGTCGATCTCCGAGACCGTCAGACTCTCGATGTTGTAGCCCCGCCCCGAGAACAGCCCGATGACGCGCGCCAGCACGCCGGGTTCGTTGTCCACCAGCACCGCAATGGTGTGCTTTTCGATCTTGTTGGTCAGGTCATTGGGCATGGGTCACATCTTCTTTCATCAATCCGACCGTGTGCTGCTTCGGTCCCCGGACCGCAGGCCGCGGGCCTCGCCTTACACCAGCACCATCCCGTCCTCGGGCGTGGCCTCGTCGGGCCGGTCCGCCGGGCCAAGCAGAATCTCGTTGTGGGCGCGACCGCCGGGGATCATCGGGAAGCAGTTCTCGGTGGGATCCACCGCCACATCGACAATCACCGGCCGCGGCACCGCGATCATCTCGCGAATCACCTCGTCCAGTTCCGAAACCTTGCTGGCGCGCAGCCCGACCGCCCCGAACGCCTCGGCCAGCTTGACGAAGTCGGGCAGGCTGGTGAGCTGGCTTTCGGAATAGCGCGAGCCATGCAGCAACTCCTGCCACTGCCGGACCATGCCCATGTACTGGTTGTTGAGGATGAACACCTTGACCGGCGCCTGATACTGCACCGCCGTCGACATCTCCTGGATGTTCATCATGATCGACGACTCGCCGGCGACGTCCACCACCAGCGACGTGGGATGGGCGATCTGGACGCCGATGGCCGCGGGCAACCCGTAGCCCATGGTCCCGAGCCCGCCCGAGGTCATCCAGCGGTTGGGCTGGTCAAAGGGCAGGAACTGGGCGGCCCACATCTGATGCTGGCCAACCTCGGTGGTGATGTAGTGGTCGGTGCCGGCGATGGCGTCGCGCAGCCGCTCCAGCGCGTATTGCGGCTTGATGACCTTGTCGGTCTTCTGGTAGCGCAGGCAGTCCCGCTTGCGCCAGGTGTTGATCTGCGACCACCAGTCCTTCAGCGCCGCCTGATCGGGCCGCTTCTGCCGGGCCTTCCACAGCCGGATCATGTCTTCGAGGACGTGGGCGGCGTCGCCCACCACCGCCACATCGACCCGGACATTCTTGTTGATCGAGCTGGGGTCGATGTCGATGTGGATTTTCCTGGAGCCCGGCGCGAAGTCCGCGATCTTGCCGGTGACGCGGTCGTCGAAACGCGCCCCGACCGCGATCATCACGTCGCAGCCATGCATGGCCAGATTCGCCTCATAGGTGCCGTGCATTCCCAGCATGCCCAGGAACTGGGGGTCGCTGGCCGGGAAGCTGCCCAGCCCCATCAGGGTGTTGGTGCAGGGATAGCCGGTCATGCGCACGAACTGGGTCAGCAGCTTCGAGGCCAGCGGTCCCGAATTGACCACGCCGCCGCCGACATAGAAAATCGGCCGTCTGGCCCCGGCAATCAGATCGATGGCCTCCTCGACCCGGGCCAGATCCGGCTTGACCTGGGGGCGATAGGTCTTGTGGCGCACCTCGTGGGGTGCGACATAGGGTCCCTCGTTGAACTGGACGTCCTTGGGCACGTCGATCAGCACCGGGCCGGGGCGACCGGAACGGGCGACAAAGAACGCCTCGTGCAGCGTCCGCGCCAGATGCTTCACGTCCTTGACCAGATAATTGTGCTTGGTACAGGAGCGCGTGATACCGGTGGTGTCGGCTTCCTGAAAGGCGTCGTTGCCGATCAGGTGCGTCGGCACCTGGCCCGTGATGCAGACCAGCGGGATGCTGTCCATCAGCGCGTCGGTCAGACCCGTAACGGCGTTGGTGGCGCCCGGCCCCGAGGTCACGATCACGCATCCGACCTTGCCGGTGGAGCGGGCATAGCCTTCGGCGGCATGAACCGCCGCCTGCTCGTGGCGGACCAGGATGTGGCGAAGGTCGTTCTGCTTGTAAAGGGCATCATAAATCGGCAGGACCGCGCCGCCGGGATAGCCGAAGATGACCTCGACCCCCTGATCCTTCAGGGCCTTCAGAATGATTTCGGCTCCGTTCAACACCTGTTCGGCCATGATCGTCAACCTTCGTGCTCATCCGAGATCTGCCACGGATCCCATGACCTTCCGGTCTTTCGCGTCGGGAAGGCTCTGCCGGGGACCGGGGCGGTGCCGCAGGGGCCACAGCCGTAACGGTGCCGCAGGCATCGCCCGCGGACCGCTCCGGGAGCCGCACCCTAGACGCCCGTTCCGGGCAGGTCAAACCAAATTCGTGAATTTCAGACAAGAAATCCGGCGGCTTCGTTTGCGAATCTTGCGCGGAGGGTCGGTCAAGGGCCGAGGCACGGCGGAACCCGGGGCTTCGCGCCGGCCTTACCCCAGCGCCGCGACCAGCCCGGAAAACAGCGCCTCGCCGTCGGTGCCGCCCAAGTCGGCTTCCACCGCCCGCTCGGGGTGGGGCATCAGCCCGAGGACGGTCCGGTCCCGGTTGAACACCCCGGCGATGTCCCGGGCCGAACCGTTGGGATTGTCGAGATAGCGGAACGCCACCTGGCCGTCGTCTTCCAGCCGCTTCAGGGTTTCGTCGTCGGCAAAGAAATTGCCGTCGGCGTGGGCGACGGGCAGGGAAATTTCCTGTCCGGGCTGGTAGCCGGCGGTAAAGGGGCTGTCGGCGCGCTCGACCCGCAGCCGCACCGGGCGGCAGAGGAATTTGAGCCCGGCGTTGCGCATCAGCACCCCCGGCAACAACCCGGCTTCGGTCAGAATCTGGAAGCCGTTGCAGATGCCCAGGACCCGGGTGCCGGCGGCGGCGCGTTCGGCCACCGCCCGCATCACCGGCGCCCGGGCCGCCATGGCGCCGCTGCGCAGGTAGTCGCCGTGGGAAAAACCGCCGGGCAGCACGATCAGGTCCACGGCGGGCAGGTCGCCCGCGCGGTGCCAGACCATGGCCGGCGCCCGGCCGGTGACCCGGGTCAGGGCCACCGCAACGTCACGATCGCAATTGGAACCGGGAAAGACGATGACGGCGGCCTTCATGGCGACGCTCGCAGTTCGTAAAACAACGGGAACACCCCGGCATCACCGCCGGAATCACGGTCGGCGACGGCCAGGACCACCGACCCTAACCAGCCCACCGGAAGATTGCAAGAAGCGCCGCCGGAATTGCCGGCCGGCCCCGCCAGGGCAGGCCCGGCGGCCAAGGCGTGGCCGGACGGCGCCCGGCCCCCTTGGCAGGTCCTGCGGTGGCGCCATATCCCTCCCGGTGGCCGGCGGCCACTGCCGTACTGGCAAAGTGTCTTACCGCCGCAAAGGGATGTCGCCCATGTGGAGCCGGAAAACAGCCCCGTCCCTGATCACCCCGGAACGGGCGTTGCCCGGACGTCCGACCCCGATGCCGGTGCCGGAGCGCCATCTGGTCAACGGCAGTTCCCTGGAGCCGCCGTTTTCCGCCGGCCACGAGGTCGCGGTGTTCGGCATGGGCTGCTTTTGGGGCGCCGAACGCCGTTACTGGTCGTTGCCGGGAGTCACCACCACCGCGGTCGGCTATGCCGGCGGCTACACCCCCAACCCGACCTATGAGGAGGTGTGCAGCGGTCGCACCGGCCATGCCGAGGTGGTTCTGGTGGTGTTCGATCCGGTTCGGATCGGCTACCGCGAACTGCTGACCGTGTTCTGGGAAAGCCACGATCCGACCCAGGGCATGAGGCAGGGCAACGACGTGGGCAGCCAATACCGGTCGTGCCTGCACACCCGCTCTCCCGAACAATACGAGCAGGCCACCTCCAGCCGCCACCGCTACGACCGGGCGTTGGGCCGGGCCGGGCACCCGCCGATCACCACCGAGATCGTCCCGGCGCCGCCCTTTTATTATGCCGAGGGCGATCACCAGCAGTACCTCGCCCGGAATCCGGCGGGCTATTGCGGGCTGCGCGGGACCGGCATTGCCTGCACCGCGGCGTAGTGCCGTGCGGATCGCCGGCGGTGTGCGGGCGGATCCCATGCGGGCGGATCACGGTGGCGGACCGGGTTCGGGCACGCTAAGGTGCCCCCCGTTCCGCTCCACCGCCGCACGCCTGGAATGCTGGTCATGAAGAGTCGCTGGTCCGACGCCGATGCCGCCCACATGGTCGCCGAGTACACCCGTCAGGGGGTCTCGGAGGAACTGGCGTTGCGGGTTTACACCTCGCGCCTGCTGGGCGGCGATCCGCGGCTGGTGCTGCATGGCGGCGGCAACACCTCGGTCAAGACCGAGGTCACCGACCTGCTCGGCGATCGGGTCAAGGCGCTGTGCGTCAAGGGCAGCGGTTGGGATCTGGCCGGCATCGAGCCCGCCGGTCTGCCGGCGGTGCGCCTGGAGCCGCTGCTGCGCGTCCGCGCCCGCCCGTCCCTGAGCGACGAGGACATGGTGCGGCTTCAGCGGACCAACCTGCTGGATGCCGACGCGCCCACGCCCTCGGTGGAAACGCTGCTCCACGCCTTCCTGCCGCCGGTCTATGTCGACCACACCCATGCCGGGGCGGTGCTGGCCCTGACCGACCAGCCCGACGCCGAAGCCCTGTGCCGGGAGGTGTTCCGCGACCGGGTGGCGCTGGTCCCCTACATCATGCCGGGGTTCCAACTGGCCCGGCGGGCCGCAGAGATTTTCGAAACGCATCCCGGGGTCGAGGGGCTGATCCTGCTGCGGCACGGTCTCTTCAGTTTCGGCGCCACCGCGCGCGAGGCCTATGAACGGATGATCGGCCTGGTCGGTCTGGCCACGGCCCGGCTCAGCCGTGGCCGGCGGACGCTGCTCCAGGCCGGACTGCCCGACCACCCGCCGCCCGCCGCCGATGCCGCGCCGATGCTGCGCGGGGCGCTGGCGGTGGATTACGGCGGCGGCGATCTGCGGCGCTGGGTTCTCGACTTTCGCACCGGTTCGGAAATTCTGGCCTTCGTGGGCGGCGCGGAACTGGCCCGCTACGGTCAGGCCGGGGTGGTCACGCCCGACCATGTCATCCGCACCAAGGGCTGGCCGCTGATCGTGACCCCGCCGACCGGCGGCAATCGGGACGCCTTCAAGGCGGCGGCGCAGGATGCGGTTGCCGATTATGCCGCGCGCTACCAGGCCTATTTCGATCGCAACAATGCCGGCCGCAACCCGCCGAAAAAGACGCTGGACCCGTTGCCGCGGGTGCTGCTGGTGCCGGGGCTGGGGCTGTTCGGCGTCGGCCGCAACGCCGGCGAGGCCGCCATCGCCGCGGATCTGGCCGAATCGGCGGTGACCACCATCACCGACGCCGAGGCCATCGGCCGTTTCGAGTCCATCAGCGAGTCCGACCTGTTCGACATCGAGTACTGGTCGCTGGAGCAGGCCAAGCTGGGGGCGACCGTGGAAAAGCCGCTGGCGCGCCAGGTGGCGCTGATCACCGGCGGCGCCGGCACCATCGGCAGCGCCACCGCGGCGGCCTTCCAGCGTGAAGGCGCCGAGGTGGTGCTGGTGGACCGGGACGAGGCGGCGGTGACCGCGGCGGCCCGGCGGTTGGGCAAGCGGGCGCTGGCGGTCGCCGCCGACGTGACCGACCCGGCCCAGGTGCGGGCGGCGTTCGACCGCGCCTGTGTCCGGTTCGGCGGCATTGACATTGTGGTTTCCAACGCCGGCGTCGCGCTTCAGGGCCGGATCGGCGACCTGGCGGACACGGTGCTGCGCCAGAGCTTCGAGGTCAACTTTTTCGCGCATCAGACGGTCGCTCAGAACGCGGTGCGGGTGATGCGGCTCCAGGGCACCGGCGGGGTGCTGCTGTTCAATGTTTCCAAGCAGGCGGTGAATCCCGGGCCGGACTTTGGCGCCTATGGCCTGCCCAAGGCCGCGACCCTGTTCCTGGTCCGCCAGTACGCTCTCGATCACGGCGCCGATGGCATTCGGGCCAACGCGGTCAATGCCGACCGGATTCGGGGCGGTATGCTGACCTCCGAAATGATCGCGGCGCGGGCGCGTGCCCGCGGCCTGGACGAGCGCAGCTATCTGGCCGGTAACCTGCTGGGACGCGAGGTCACCGCCGACGATGTCGCCCAGGCGTTCGTCCATCAGGCCCTGGCGTTGCGCACCACCGCCAGCGTCACCACCGTCGACGGCGGCAACATCGCCGCCGCCTTACGCTAAACGGCTGAGCAAGGTTTGCCCATGGCCGACCCGATCCCGGACCCCGCTGCCGAAGCGGCTCCCGAACATCCCCGGTTACAGCGGGTGCTGGCCGCTTTGGCGGCGGCGGCGATCTTTCTGACCCGGTTACCCCTGACCGTTCCCGGTCCGGTGGACGCCAGCCTGTTCGGGCGCGCCATGGGCTGGTTTCCGGCCATCGGCGCCGCGCTCGGCCTCGCTGCGGGTCTTGCCTTTGGCCTGCTCGGCGGGTTGGGCCTGCCGCCGCTGCTGGCCGCGACGCTGACCGTGACGCTGCTGGTGGTGGTCACCGGCGGCCTGCACGAGGACGGTCTGGCCGATACCGCCGATGGCTTTGGCGGCGGCGGCAGCCGCGAACGCAAGCTTGAAATCATGCGCGACAGCCGGCTTGGCAGCTTTGGCGGGCTGGCCCTGGTGTTGAGCGTCGCCCTGCGGGTGGCGGCGCTGGCCGCCCTGCCCTCCACCTGGGCCGCGATCAAGGTGCTGGTGGTGGCGGGAGCGGTGTCGCGGGCGGCGATGGTGGCGCTCAGCCACTGGCTGCCCCCGGCCCGCGCCGACGGGCTGTCGGCGACCCTGGGCGGTCCGGCCCGGGGTGCCACCCTGCTGGCGCTGGCGCTGGCCGGCGGCGTGGCCTTTCTGGTGCTGGGGATCACCGCGCCGCCGGTGCTGGCGGCGGCGGCGGCGGTCACCTTTGCCGCCATGCGGGTCGCGCGGGGCCAGATCGGCGGCCAGACCGGTGACGTGCTGGGCGCCACCCAGCAGGTGGTGGACATTGCCGTAATGGTGATGCTGGCGGGTGTGGTGGGGCCGGGATGAGCGTGACCACGCGCTGGTGGTGGCTGCGCCACGCGCCGGTGATCAACCATGGCGGTCGGATTTACGGCCGGCTCGATGTGGACTGCGACACCGCCGACCCGGCGCCGTTTCGCGCCCTGGCGGCGGTTCTGCCGGCGGCTCCGGTGTGGCTGGCGACGCCGCTCCGCCGTACCGGCCAGACCCTGGCGGCGCTTCTCGCCGCCCGCGGTGCGGGAGCGGTGGCGCCGATCCTCGAGCCCGAACTGATGGAACAGGACTTCGGCGCCTGGCAAGGGCTGACCCATGCCGAGGTCAACCACCGACGCGGCGCCGAGGCCCATCGCTTTTGGGTCAGCCCGGCCACCGAATGCCCGGAAGGGGGCGAGAGCTTTGCCGGGGTGGTGGCGCGCGTGGCGGCGGCGGTGACGCGCCTCTCGGCCCGTCACGCCGGCCGCGAGGTGGTCGCGGTGGCCCATGGCGGGGTGATCCGTGCCGCCCTGGCCCAGGCCCTCGACCTGGACCCGGAGACCGCGTTGCGCTTTTGTGTTGACAACCTGTCGCTGACCAGAATCGATCACATCGTTCCTGGTGAGGGCGGGCCGGCGTCGTGGCGGGTTGAATCGGTCAATGTGCTTCGGTAATACCAGCGAGCGGGAAGAATGACACGAGGGGGCTTTGCCCCATCGGCGCCAGGATATCACTATTGTCTTGATTTTACAGGGCTCTGCCCTGCACCCGCAAGAAGGCGCGCCTCCTTGACCTCATGACGTCCGGAGTCAGGTTCGTCGCCAGCCGAGCGGCGAAGAGGTGCAGGTTTCGCACCATCGGGCCTCGGTGGTGGCGGAGCGGGTGTGGACGGGCAGGGGCAGGCCGTCCTCGCCATGACCGGCCAGGGGGGCGGCGGGATGATCTCCCGAGAACCAGGACAGATCTTCGGGATTCGCCGCCTGCTGCAACCGCCGGTCCAGGATGCCGGTGGGACGGACCCAGACATCGCCGCAATCGGTGCATTGGCGGATCACCAGCCCCTGGGTCCCCGACACCCGGCTGGCGACGATGGGAATCCTCCAGCGCCGCAACTCGGTTACGGCGAGTCCGACATTGCGCCGGCCGGTGGCGACGGCGGGATCGCCGGCCCGCAGGACGTAACCGCCGCCGAACAGTTTGGCCTGGAGATGGCCGATACTGCTGCCCAGCGCCAGCATCGCCTCGATCAGTTGCGGGATCGCCACATCGCCGAAACGGGGCGAGGGTTCGGCGTTCGACGGCCGGGTGGGCAGAATGAAGTGGTTCATGCCGCCGAAGCGCAACTGGGAATCCCACAGGCACAGCGCGACGCAGGAGCCGAGCACCGTCCCCAGGCACTGGGGCGTGCGGTCACACCAGAGGTCTCCCGGCAGCAGATTTCGGGTGGGCGACAGCCGGGGCCGGGCCGGACGATGATAGGACATCAGGCGTTCTCCCGGGCGGCGCAGGTGTACAGAATCTCATCCCGCAGCCGGTCGAGCGGCACGACGCTCCGCGCCGCCCCCAGCTTGATCGCCTCGTGGGGCATGCCGAACACCACGCAGGTCGATTCGTCTTCGGCCACGGTGTGGGCGCCGGCCTGCATCATTTCCAGCAGGCCCCGGGCGCCGTCGTCGCCCATGCCGGTCATCAGGATGCCGATGGCGTTGGCGCCGGCATACTGGGCCGCCGAACGGAACAGCACATCCACCGAAGGCCGGTGCCGGCAGACCAGCGGGCCGTCCTTGACCTCCAGGTAATAGCGGGCGCCGCTGCGCCGCAACAGCGTGTGCCGGTTGCCCGGAGCGATCAGGACCTGGCCCCGAACCACGGTATCGCCGTCGCGGCCTTCGCGCACGGTGACGGTACACAGCCGGTCCAGCCGTTGGGCAAAGGCCTGGGTGAAGGTCTCGGGCATGTGCTGGACGATCACCGTTCCGGGCATGGTGACGGAAAAACCCTCGAGAAGACTCCGCAGGGACTCGGTGCCGCCGGTGGAGGCGCCGATGCACACCACCGGTTCGGTGGTCAGTGCCGCCCCCTTTCGCCGGCTGGGTGGCGGCAGAATCACGTCGGCGGTCAGTTTGGCCGCGCCCAGCCGCCGCTTGTCCTCGGCGCCCGGGGCCGCCGGAGCCGAAATCCGCGGCGGTCGCAGCTTGGCCCCGGCCGCGGCCTTGATCGCGTCGCAGACCCAGATGCGCGCCTCCATCAGGAACTCGCGGGAGCCGACCCGGGGCTTGGGAATGATATCGACCGCTCCCGCCTCCAGCGCCTCGAACAACGACTCGTTGCCCTCGAGGGTCAGGGAGGAGCACATCACCACCGGGATCGGCCGCTGCTGCATGATCTTGCGCAAAAAGGTGATGCCGTTCATCCGCGGCATCTCGATGTCGAGCACGATCACATCCGGCACCTCGACCGCAATCAGCCGGGCCGCGGCGTAGGGATCCGAGGCCGCGCCCATCACCGCAAGATCGGGATCAGAGCCGATGATCTCCTTCAAGGTCTCGCGGACCGAGGCCGAATCGTCGACCACCAGGACGCGCAGCCGGGACCGGGGCGGGGACGGGGGGGTCATGCCGTGATCGCCCTCCGCCAGCCGGTGAGGGCGGTGCTCAGGCGCAGGGAGGCACGGGAATAGGCGCCGCCCGCGCCCATGGCGCGTTCGGCCTCGGCCTTCCGGCCACTCCGCGCCAGTTGCAGGGTGGCGGCGGCGACCCGATGAAACTGGCTGTGGAGCCGGCAAATGACCTCCCAACGGCCGTCGCGGTCGGCGTCGGTAAAGGACGGGCCGTGGAGCCACAGGCCAAAGGCACAGAGATCCTCCCGGCCGACATCGTCCATCGCGACGTCCATCGCGACATCGGTTCCCCCGGTATCGACGGCATGGCGCAGCCGCCGCTTCCAGCCGGTATGGCTTTGGATCGCCCCGGCAATCTCCGCCTGCCATTGCCCGGCCGGCTTTGCCGGGCTCATCGGCCTGAGACCGATCAGGAAGGTCCGGCCGTGCGGCTTCTGCTCAATGAGCCCCAACGAGTCCAGGGTCTGGAGCGCCAGCAGCAGATCGCCCGGGCGGAGCTTGAGCAGGTCTCCCAGTTCCTCGGCGGTTCGGGAACAGGACGCGCCCGAATCGGGCATCCAGCGGACGATTTCGACCAGCACCATGGCCGCGATGCCGCGCCGGCCGGCGCTGAGCGGCAAGGCATTCAAACGGTCCCGGAATTGGTCGTGTTGATCGTAGCTCATCGCTCCTCGTTCGGCCTCATCGCTTCAGGACGGGATGCGGAGATAGACGGTGGGCGCAACCGCGCGCAATGGCAAATCGAAACCGGCGAGGGTTTCCGAATGTCCCATGAACAGATAGCCGCCGGTCACGAGGCACGCGCAAAGCCGCCTCAGGACCGCCAGCCGCACGAAGTTGTCAAAGTATATGATAACATTGCGGCAAAATACGATATCCTGCATGGCTGGCAAGCGGTACTCATTCGCCATAAAATTGAGGTGGCGAAACTCCACCAACGCCCGCAACTCCGGAACGATCCTGATTTGCCGGGCCCGGCGGTCGAGGCTGCGCAGCAGGTAGCGGTGCCGCAGGTCGGGGGCGATGGGGCCGGCCATGTCTTCGGGATAGATCGCCCGGCTGGCGGTGCGCAGGACCGTCGTGCAGATATCGGTGCCGAGAATCCGAAAGCTGAAGCCGGGGCACACCGCCTGGTACTCGGCCAGGACCATCGCCAGGGTATAGGCTTCGGCCCCAATCGAGCTGCCGGCGCTCCAGACCTCAAGCGGCCGGGCGATACCGGGACCGCGGCGGATCAGGGCGGGCAGGACGGTGGTCTTCAGAATCTCGAAATGCTTGGGCTCGCGGAAGAAATCCGTCTTGTTGGTGGTGACGGCGTCGATCAGGTCGCCCAGTTCCTCGTCGATCCCGCCCTCTTCGAACAAGAAATGGCAGTACTCGCGAAAGTTACCGAAGCCCCGTTCCCGCAGACGGCGGCGCAGGCGGCCTTCCAGCATGGTCCGCTTGCCCGCCGGCATGCGGATGCCGGCCTGGGCTTCCACCAGCCGGGACAGGTGATCGAATTCCCGATCGGAGAGGCGGGGGGGGCTGTCCTGGAAGGAATCGGGCATCGGCCAGTCTCGTCAGGGTCCAGAGCGTGCGCCGACATTTCCGCCGGTGACACCCTCACCGGTGATGTCCGGGGCTTCCGGCGGAATGCCGGGTGTCGGTCAGGGGGCCGCGTCGTCGGCGGCGAAGACCTGATCGAGGTCGGCAATGATGATGAAATCGTCGCCGCGTTTGCCGATCGCCCGGATGAATTCGCTCCGCCAGCGCATGCCGATCCCGGGGGCCTCCGCCATCATGGCCGCCGGCAGTTCGGTGGCCTCGTAGACCCGGTCGGCCAGCATCCCGACCAGGGTCGGTTCGCCGGCGATCCGCACCTCGGTCACCACGATCCGGGTGTCCGGGGTGGCCGCCGCCGCCGGCATCCCGAATTTGACCCGAAGGTCGGTGACCGTGATCACCCTGCCCCGGACGTTGATCAGGCCCTTGATGAACGGACGGCTGTTGGGAATGCGGGTGACCGTTATCCGGTCGAGAACCTCATGCACCCGCCCGGTCTCGATGGCGAAGATTTCCTCGCCCAGCCCCAGGGTCAGCACACCCAGCATCGCACCCCCTGCCGTCGCGACCGGAAGCGGCCGGCCGCCGGCGGTGACCGTCTCAGTACCGTTCGAAACCGCCATCTTCGGCATCCCCATGCAGGTGGTGGTGATCGTCGAGCTTCAGCGGGTAGCCCTTGCGCTTCGCCGACACGGCCGGCGGCTGCGACGCCCCGCCCTGATGCCTCGTGCCCGGCGCCGCCGGCACCGACGGGCGCGGGGCCGGTGGCGAACCGCGGTGGACCGACGATTCCGGCCCGGGGTGCGGGTGCGGCGGGGACTGCGGGGGCCTCGGCGCGCCCGCCGACCGCGGTCCCGCGGGGGCCTGCCGGCCCAGGGTAAAGAAGGAAATGGTGGCCTGAAGCTGCTGGGCCTGACTCGAGAGCTGCTCGGAGGTGGAAGACATCTCCTCCGCGGCGCCGGCGTTATGCTGGGTGACCTGATCCAGTTGCTGGATTGCCACGTTGATCTGCTCGGCCCCGCTGTTCTGCTCGCGCGAGGCCGCGGAAATTTCCGCCACCAGACCGGCAGTGCGCTGGATCTCGGGGACCAGCCGGGTCAGCATCTGGCCGGCTTCCTCCGAAACGAGAACGGTCTGGGACGACAATCGGCCGATTTCCGCCGCCGCGGTTTGACTGCGCTCGGCCAGCTTGCGCACCTCGCTGGCCACCACCGCAAAGCCGCGGCCGTGTTCGCCGGCCCGTGCCGCCTCGATGGCGGCGTTGAGCGCCAGCAGATCCGTCTGGCGGGCGATTTCCTGAACGATGGTGATCTTCTCGGCAATGGCCTTCATGGCCGCCACCGCTTTGCCCACGGCCTCGCCGCTGCGGGCGGCGTCGGCCGCCGACTGGCGCGCGATCTTTTCGGTTTCGCCGGCATTGTCGGCGTTCTGGTGGATGTTGGCCGCCATCTCTTCCATGGAGCTGGACGCCTCCTCGCTGGATGCCGCCTGTTCCGAGGCCCCCTGGGACAGGGTTTCGGCGCTGGCGCTCAACTGTTCGCTGCCGGCGGCGACGTTTCCGGCGGCGGCGGAGACGTCGGTAACCACCCGGCGCAGATTCTCGATCATGGTTTCAAGAGCGATGCCCAGCGTGTCCTTGTCCGAAAGCCGCCGGGCCTGAACCGTGAGGTTGCCGTCGGCGATATCCCCGGCGACACCGGCGGTGCTGCGCAGGTTGGCCACCATGGTTTCGAGCGCCAGGCCGAGAACATCCCGCTCGGACAACCGCCGGACCTGGACCGAAAGATCGCCCCGGGAAATCGCCTCTGCCACCCCGGCGCTGGCGCGCAGGTTGGCGACCATGGTTTCGAGGGCGATCCCGAGAGTGTCCTGATCGGACAGCCGCCGGACCTGGACCGAGAGATCGCCCCGGGAAATCGCCTCTGCCACTCCGGCGCTGGCGCGCAGGTTGGCGACCATGGTTTCGAGGGAGATCCCGAGGGTGTCCTGATCGGACAGCCGCCGGACCTGGACCGAGAGATCGCCCCGGGAAATCGCCTCCGCCACCCCGGCGCTGGCGCGCAGGTTGGCGACCATGGTTTCGAGGGCGATGCCGGCGGTGTCCTTGTCCGAGATACGCCGGGCCTGGACCGCGAGGTTGCCCCGGGCAATTTCATCGGCCATCAACGCGGTGGCGCGCAGGTTGGTGATCATCCGCTCAAGGGCGATCCCCAGCAGGTCCTGGTCCGAAAGCTTCTTCACCGTCGCCGCAAGATTGCCCTGGGCAATCTCATCGGCGACCGCGGCCGTGGCCTTCAGGTTGCCGATCATGGTTCGGGCCGCGTCTGCCAGTTCGCTGATCTCATCGCGGCTGGTCGAGTCCGGGACCGCCGCCGAGAGGTTGCCCTCGGCCAGGGCGCGCATGGTGCCGGTCATGGCCTTGATCGGGCGGATAATCCCGCGGCCGATGATCAGGGAGGCAATGATCCCGATCAGGATCGCCGCCAGCCCGGCGCCGATGATCCCGGTGACCGAGCCGTGAATCCGCTCGTCGGCGAAGGCCGCGGCGGCGGCGCTCCGGTCCTGGAAGAACCTGGTCGCCTTGTCGTTGATCGCGGCGTAGCGTTTCGCGCCGTCATTGATCTCCTTGATCGCCGCGAGGTATTCGGGCGCGGCGGGCGCCATCCCCTCGGCCTTCAGGCGGTTCAGCTTGATGGCGCTGGTTTCGAACTCAAGCCCCGCATCGTGCCAATCCTTGACCAGCTCCCGGCCGTCATCGGCGCCCAGCGTGCGCTCGAGTTCGGTGATCTGGGTCTTGAACACCGAAAAAGCGTCGTCCCGCGCCTTGAGGTATCCTTCGTCGCCGGTGGCGGCATACCCCCAGGCCATGACCCGCCCCTGCCTGACGCTCAGCAAGGTGTCCTTCAGGCCGATGGTGATGTTGGCCGTGCTCTGCGCCTTGGCAAAGGCGTCGGCGGCCTCTCGGCATTGCCACACCGCCAGCGCCGAACTGAGGGCGATCAGCGCCACCAGCAGGCCGAAGCCCAGGGTCAAACGGGCGGTAATCCTGAGTTTGCTCAGCATGAGTCTGACCTCCAGAACCTCGAAAGAAAACGGGCGGGCCGGGCATCGGGCGCAGAGGCGGCCTCCGGCCCCTTAAAGCGACCGGGGGCCGCTTCGACAGTGTCGCCCGGTTCCGGCTGTCGCCTCAATAGCGTTCGAAACCATCATCTTCGGCGTCTCCGCGTACCGGATGATGATCGTCGAGCTTGAGGGCGAAACCCTTGCCGCCGGCGGCCGGCGGGACCGGATGCGCACCGCCCGGCGGACGTCGGACCAGTGGCGGGCGTTTGGGGAGCGGGGCGCCCGGCCGCCGGGGAACCAGGGCGTAACCGGTGCTCCCGGATGCCGCCGGTCCGCCGTGGTTGGCCGCGGTGCCCGGCCGGTACCGGGCCGCCGCGGCCTCGCCGGTGACGGAGAAGAATGAAATGCTGGCCTGAAGCTGCTGGGCCTGACTGGAAAGCTCCTCGGACGTCGACGACATTTCTTCCGCGGCGGCGGCATTTTGCTGGGTGACCTGATCGAGTTGCCCGATGGCGACGTTGATCTGTTCGGCCCCGCTGTTCTGCTCGCGCGAGGCCTGGCTGATTTCCGCCACCAGACCGGCGGTGCGCTGGATGTCGGGGACCAGCCGGGTCAGCATCTGGCCGGCCTCCTCCGAGACCGTGACGGTCTGGGAGGACAGCATGCCGATCTCGGCCGCGGCGGCCTGGCTGCGCTCGGCCAGCTTGCGCACCTCGCTGGCCACCACCGCAAAGCCCCGGCCATGTTCTCCCGCCCGCGCCGCCTCGATGGCGGCGTTGAGGGCCAGCAGATCCGTCTGGCGGGCGATTTCCTGAACGATGGTGATCTTCTCGGCGATGGTTCGCATGGCTGCCACCGCCTTGCCCACGGCCTCGCCGCTGCGGGCGGCGTCGGCCGCCGACTGGCGCGCGATCTTTTCGGTTTCGCCGGCGTTGTCGGCGTTCTGGCGGATGTTGGCGGCCATCTCCTCCATGGAACTGGACGCCTCCTCGGTGGCCGCTGCCTGTTCCGACACGCCCTGGGACAGGGTTTCGGCGCTGGCGCTCAGTTCCTCGCTGCCGGCCGCCACGTTTTCGGCGGCGGCGGAAACATCGGTCACCACCTCGCGCAGCCGCGTGACCATGGTCTCCAGCGCGATCCCCAACACGTCCTTGTCGGAGAGCGGCTTTGCCTGCACGGTAAGGTTGCCGCGGGCGATTTCTCCGGCGACCCCGGCGGTGGCCCGCAGATTGCCGGCCATGCGGTTCAACAGGCCGATCAGGTCGCCGATTTCCTCCCGGCCGCGGTAGTCGATGGACTGCCCGAGATCGCCTTCGGCCACCGCCTGGGCCAGCTGGCCGGCGCTGCGCAATCCCCGGCGGATCAGCAAAGAGAGCCACAGCGCCATGCCGATGCCAATGACCAGCGCCGATCCGGTGATGAGGATTACCGTGAAGTGCGATTCGGCGTAAAGGCGGTCGCTGGCAGCGATGCGGTCGCCCATCCGCTGCTGGTCATAGGCGATCAGGTCGGCGACCAGCGCGTCGATTTTCGTGAGCGACTCGCGGTTCTTACCAAAGGACAGGGCGATGGCGCGGCTGGTGCCGTTGTCCAGGGCCAGATCCCGAACCTGCTGGTGGACCTGAAGCCAGGCGTCCCAGGCGGCGGCGGCGTGCTGGACCGCGTCATGGGCGGCGGTGCCGGCATGTTCGCCCAGCAGGGCGAATCGCTGTTGGACCGTCTTCAGCACCGCGTCGGTGCGCTCGTTGACGCTCTTCATCCTGGCGCCGTCGGTTTCCAGGATCAGGTCCTTTTCGTTACCGCGGGCGCGCAACATCAGCGCCGGCAGTTCCGCCAGCGCCGCCGTTCCCGGCCCGTCCAGGTTGGCAATCCTGATCTCGGTTGCCAGCTTGAGGGCGTCATCGAGAAGTTCGTCGCCGCGCCGGACCGACAGGTCCCGCGCCTTCAGCTTCGTCCCGGCCTGGGTCAGTTCGACCACTTCGTCCTGTGATTTCGAATATTCCCGGTAGATCTCGCGCAGGGCGTCCAGCTTCCGTTTGCCGTCCTCGTCGGCCAGTTCCCGACGCTGGTCAAAAAGCCGGATGAAGGTGGCGCGTTCGGTGGCCAGCCGCTCGACATAGGCCTTCCTGGCCTGGTCATCATTCTCCAGAATCAGATTCTTTTCGGTCCGCGCCATCATCGACAGCGCCCTGACCAGTTCCAGGGTCAGCCTGCTCCGGGTCGCCGGACCGTCGGCCACGGCCCGCACCTGATCGTTGACCAGTCCAAGGCTGGACAGGCCAAGACCGGCGGAGATCGCGGAGAGCCCGAGGATTGCCGTGAAGGCAACCGCCAGCCGGGCGATTATGGTGAAGCGCATGGGTGGACCTCCAGATCGCGAGCGAGTGCGCACGGTTTACGCTATCGGTGCCGGACCTTGCGTTCACGCGCAAATTGATGAGGTGAGGAATGTCGCGACGGCTTCCACATCCGCTCGGCCCCATGCCGAAAAATTCGTGGTGGGGGCCGATGACAGGTCGGTCTTTAGGCGATTTTATTCCATTCGATCTCGTATCAGTATCGTTCGAAGCCGACATCTTCGGCATCACCGTGCCCCTGGTAATGGTCGTCAAGCTTCAGGGCATAGCCCTTGCCGCCTGCCGTGACCGCCGCCGCCCCATGGCCGGCCGCTCCGGGAGTCGCCCCGGGCGGCCGCCTGACCGCCGGAGGCCGTTTGGCCACCGGGGCCGCCGGACGCCGCGGCGCCGGGGCCGGGGCCGGCGTTCCCGAAGCATTTGGTGTGGCGTGATGGAATTGCCCCTGCCCCGTCCGCGGACCGGCATGCAGCATCTCGCCCAGTGAGAAGAACGAGATGGTCGCCTGCAATTGCTGGGCCTGACTGGAAAGCTCCTCGGAGGTGGAGGACATTTCCTCGGCGGCGGCGGCGTTTTGCTGGGTCACCTGATCCAGTTGCTGGATCGCGACGTTGATCTGCTCGGCCCCGGTGTTCTGTTCGCGCGAGGCGGAACTGATCTCCGAGACCAGGCCGGCGGTGCGCTGGATGTCGGGGACCAACCGGGTCAGCATCTGGCCGGCCTCCTCCGAGACCGTGACGGTCTGGGACGACAGCATGCTGATTTCGGCCGCGGCGGCCTGGCTGCGCTCGGCGAGTTTGCGCACCTCGCTGGCCACCACGGCAAAGCCCCGGCCGTGTTCGCCGGCGCGCGCCGCCTCGATGGCGGCGTTGAGCGCCAGCAGGTCGGTCTGGCGGGCAATTTCCTGAACGATGGTGATCTTCTCGGCGATGATCCGCATGGCCGCCACCGCCTTGCCCACGGCTTCGCCGCTGCGGGCGGCGTCGGTGGAGGACTGACGCGCGATCTTCTCGGTTTGACCGGCGTTGTCGGCGTTCTGGCGGATGTTGGCGGCCATCTCTTCCATGGAGCTGGACGCCTCTTCGCTTGAGGCCGCCTGTTCCGACACGCCCTGGGACAGGGTTTCGGCGCTGGCGCTCAGTTCCTCGCTGCCGGCGGCCACGTTCTCGGCAGCAGCGGCCACGTCCACCACCACCTGACGCAGGTTGACGATCATGGTCTCCAGCGCGATGCCCAACACATCCTTGTCCGACAGGCGCCGGGCCTGAACCGTGAGGTTGCCCTTGGCGATTTCCTGGGCGATGTCTGCGGTTCCGCGCAGGTTGGCGACCATGGTTTCCAGGGCGATGCCAAGGACATCCTGGTCCGAGCGCCGCGTCACCTGAACCGAGATATCGCCGCGGGAAATGGACTCGGCGATGCCGGCGGTGGCGCGCAGGTTGTCGCACATGGCGTTCATCGCCTGAATCAGGTCACCGATCTCTTCCCGGCCCCGGTAGTCGACGGTCTGACCGACGTCGCCCCGGGCGATCGCCCGGGCCAGAGTGCCGGCCCGGCTCAGCCCCCGGCTGATCAGCAGCGAAATCCACAGCGCCATGCCGATGCCGATGCCGAGGGAGACCACGATCATGATGATCAGGGTGAGGCGCGATCCCGTGTACAGGTGGTCGCTGGCCTCGACCCGTTCGTTCATCCGGTCCTGGTCAAAGGCGACCAGATCCTCGACCATGCCGTCGATGGTCTTCAGCAGCTCCCGGTTCTTTCCGAAGGAAATCGCGATGGCCCGGTTGTTGGCGTTCTGAAAGGCCAGATCGCGCACCTGGGTATGCACCGGCAGCCACGCCTCCCAGGCGCCGGTGATCCGCTGGGCCTCTTGCCGGAGCGCCGGGTTGCCGCTGTCGCGCAGGGCGGCAAGGTCGCTCTGAACAGTCCGCAACACCGCTTCGGTGGCCTGTTCGGCGGCATGAATCCTGCCGTCGTCGTCCTCCAGCAGCATTTCCTTTTCATCGCGGTGGGCGCGCAGCATCTCGGCCGGGAGCCGGGCGAGGATCGCCGAGGTCTGTGGATCGGCGTCGGCGGGCCTGACCTCGGCCAGGATCGCGAGGGTGGCATCCAGCAGTTCCTTGCCGCGCGCGGCCGACAGATCCCGGGCCTTGATGTTGGAGTTGGCCAGCGCCAGCGGGATCAGCACGTCCTGAGAGGCGATGTAGTCCTGGTACACGTCATGCAGGGCGTCGAGTTTCTTGCGGCCCTCTTCGGTGGCGATCTGGCGCCGGTGGTCGAACATCTCCTTGAATTTCGCCCGTTCCGACCTGAGTTGCTCGACATAGCCCTTCATGGCCTGATCGTCGTTTTCGAGGATCAGGTTCTTCTCGGTGCGCGCCATCATCGACAGGGTATTGGCGAGGCGCATCGTCAGCAGGCTCCGCGCCGCCGGGCCATCGACCACCGCCTTGACCTGATCGTTGACCGATCCGAGGCTGCTGATTCCAAGCGCGGCTGAGAGCGCCGAAAGGAGCAGAATCGCCGCGAATGCCGCCACCAGCCGGGCCTTAATGGTGAAACGCATGAATCTGACCTCCAGAATCTCGAAAGAAAGCGGGTTCAGGCCGTCCTGAGTCCGGTCTCGCGGTCGCGCGCGAACCTGATCAGGTGAGGAACGTCAAGGATCAGCGCCACCGAACCGTCCCCGAGAATGGTCGCGCCGGAAAAGCCCTCCTGGTCGTCGTGCAGGCGCGACAGCGACTTGATCACGGTCTGATGCTGGCCCAGCACCTGATCGACCACCAACCCGACCCGAACCTCGCCGAAGCTCACGATCACCACCTTCTGGAGTTCCGGGGCGGTTCCGGTGGCGCCGAACAGCCGGCGCAGCCGGACAAAGGCGACGATCTCGCCGCGGATGTTGAGAAAGCTGCGGCCGTCGGAACGCTGGTCTTCCCGGCGGCTGAGTTCGACGCATTCCTCGATCACCGAGAGCGGCACGATGTAGCGTTCGTCGGCGATCCGAACCAGCAGACCGTCGATGATGGCGAGCGTCAGGGGCAGCTTGAGGGTGATCGAGGTGCCTCGGCCGGGCTCGCTCGCCACCTCGATGGTGCCACGCAGGCTGGCCACCGCGCGCTCGACCACGTCCATGCCGACGCCCCGTCCCGAAAGGCTGGTCACCGTCGCCGCGGTGGAAAAACCCGGCTGGAAGATGCACGCGAAAAGCTGACGGTCGCCCACCTCCTGGCCGGGCTGGAGCAGGCCGCGCTCTTCGGCCTTGACCCGGATCGCCGCGCGGTCAAGGCCGCGGCCATCGTCCTTGATGGCGATCAGCACCTGGGCGCCCGAATGAACCGCCGACAGGTGCAGATGCCCGGCCGCCGGTTTGCCCTGTGCCGCCCGTTGCTCCGCGGTTTCCAGGCCGTGGTCCATGGCGTTGCGGATCAGGTGAACCAGCGGATCGTTGAGGCTTTCGATCACGGTCTTGTCGAGCTCGGTTTCCTCGCCCGACATGGTCAGTTCCACGGTCTTGCCAAGTTCCCGCGACACGTCATGGACCACCCGGCGGAACCGGGCGAACAGGGTGCCGATCGGCAGCATGCGAACGCTCATCGTGGTATCGCGCAGGGCGCCTGCCAGCCTTTGGATATCCTCGGCGATGGACTTCAGCAATGCGGTGCCGCCGGCGGTGGCCTGCACCAACCGGGCCTGGGCGATCACCAGTTCGCCGACCTGATCCATCAGGCTGTCCAGGCGCTCGGCCGGAACCCGGATGCTGTTGCCCAGCGCCTTGGCTTCCCGCGCCCGGGCGGTTTCGCGCAGGTGCCGCTGTTCGTCCAGGGCCGAGGCGATCCGGTCACCCGACACCTTGCCCGACTGGACCAGCAGGGTGCCGAGGCGCGGCTGGTGGCCGAGTTCCTCATCGACGTCGCCGGCGGTGACGTCGCCGCGCCGGACCAGAATCTCGCCGAGCCGGGGCGGCGCCTCGGAGTCGTCGTCGAGCGGAACCTCGTCGATGGCGAGTTCGGAGGTACCGACCGTGAACATGAACACGTCATCGATGGCCGCCCGGGGCCGGTCGGTGGTCAGCATGATGTCCCAACCGAGCGTGCATCCGGTCGGGTCCATGGTCTCGAGGGGCGGGATGCGGTCGGTGATGGGGATGACCGTGCAGGGTCCAAGCCCGCGCAACTCGTCCAGCAGCAGCAGCGGATTGCCGCCAAACGCCAGCATATCCGATGCCGGCCGCCAGCCGATGCGGAACACCCGGAGCCGTTTGGGGTCTTCGGCGGGCGACGCCGCGGCACCGGGGCCGGCGGCGGCGGCGGACAGAGTCGGGTCGGAAGCCGCAACCGCGGCCAGATCGGCAAAGGCGAGCAGCAAGGCGTCGCCGCGCACCCGGTCGGCCTGCCCGGGATGTTCCAGCAACACCCGAAGGTGATCGAGGGAGGCCAGCGTGAGCGACACCAGATCCCGGGTCGCGGCGAGGGTGCCCTCGCGGACCTTCTGAAACACCGATTCGATGTGATGGGCAAAGTCGGCGAGCGCGTCCCACCCGAACATCGCGCCGGAGCCCTTGAGGGTATGAAGGGATCGGAACGCCTGATCGATCAGTTCCCCACGGTCCGGCGCCGCCTCCAGGTCAAGCAGCGTCGTCTCCAGCACCGCCAGCAGGTCGGCGGCCTCCTGCCTGAACACCTCTTCGGGCTGTATCGCGGTCGCCATCCTGAGTCCTCCCGCCGGGTCGTCTCAAACCTTTACAGGGACAATTGAGTCCGGGCAGTCTTGACGTCCGTCACGGGACCAGGTGACGCCAATGCATCCCCGGCAACGCCCGACCGGCGTTTCGCGCGCTCCGGCGCGGACCGGCAGCGGAAGCGTCAACCATTCGGGTAGCTTTCGAATTAACCGTGACAGCAATGTTTACCACGTTACAAATCCGTGAGCGGTTCCCGGAAGGAACGCCAGTAGCATGGTGATCTCAAAACATGCAAGAACAGAGTCGATTAAGTCCGGCTTTTTTGTTGAAGTCCTGCCCGGTCGGGGGATCGTTGCCCGGTCGCGCCCGGTTGGATACCGGCTCCCGGTGAGATCGCCGCCACGGCGCCCGGATATTGCAGTGCAACATCTGTGAGACGGTGTCGGCCAAGGTTGGCCGGCGGAGTGGGAAATGGTGAGCGATCACCCGCCCGCAGCCACCTTGCCGCGTTAATTAACGTAACGCTTGCGTTGTACTTTCCGGGTACCGGTCCGATCCCGCGCTTCCGCCGCGGGGCGGCCGGGCGCCTGTCAAAGAGCGATATTTTTCCGGTGCCGGGGGCGGGCGGACCGGGGTGCAGGGCCGCGGGCTGGGCTGCGGCTCAATAAGGCGCGGCCGACACGGTAAATATTCCTTAGGTTATTTATCAGATGCCGAATTGTTTCGGCGCTGTCGCATGCCGCAGATACCGGCGCGCAACGCATATCGCCCCCGTCATTTGGATCGGCTCATTGAAATTGTCATAATTTTTCCCATAATGTCAGGCATCTGTAACATTGGCTGCGGCACTTGACCGGCTTCGGTTGGAGAAAGCCGCCGCTGAAACATCATCCGGTATCGAATGAGCATTACTTCACCGACCGGCGCGGCCGGGGATTGGGTCCGACGCCTCCGCTATCTTCATATCGACGAGCCGTGTTGCGAGCGATTGCGACAACTAAAGCCGATTTTGCTCTCGGCGTTACCCGATATTCTGGAGAAATTCTATCGCCACGCCCTGTCCGAACCCGAGCTTGAAGCGAAGTTTTCCTCACCCGAGCGCGTGGCCTTTGCCCGGGAAGCCCAGGTCCGGCATTGGGGCCTGCTGTTCAACGGACGTTTTGATGATGCCTACCGACGTTCGGTGGATCAGATCGGCGCCACCCATTACCGCATCGGCCTGACACCGCGCTGGTACATGGCCGGCTATTCCTTCGTCCTCGATCGCCTTCAGGCCGTGGTGGTCCGCAGCGTCGGCGGCCTCGTGCGGACGCCGGCCCGCGAACGGCGGTTGGTGGAAAGCCTTCAGGCGGTCAGCCGGGCGGTCATGCTCGACATGGAGCTGGCCATCAGCCGCTACTGGGAGATGCTGGCCGAAGAACGGCGCGCGGCGGTCGATACCATGATCGATCGCATCGACCTCCAACTCAACGATACCGTTAACAGCATCGCCCATGTCACCGGCGATCTGGTGCACAGTTCCGAGGTGATGACCTGCGTTTCGATGACGGTGGACGTGAGCGCCGGAAGCGCGAGCGACGCGGCGCAGGACGCCCTGGGCTCGGCACAGACGGTCGCCTCGGCTGCGGAGGAGCTGCATGCCTCCATTGATGAAATCGGCGCCCAGGTCCAGCGTTCCAACGCCACCGCCCGGGTCGCGGTCGGGCGGATGAGGGACGCCCGCGCGGTGCTCGGGACGCTGGGCAATGCCGCCCGCGAGATCGGCAAGGTGACGAAAATCATCGGCGGCATCGCGGCCCAAACCAATCTGCTGGCGCTGAACGCGACCATCGAGGCGGCGCGTGCGGGCGCCGCCGGCAAGGGCTTTGCCGTGGTGGCGGGCGAGGTCCGGAACCTGGCCAGCCAGTCGGCGGCTTCGGCCAAGGAGATTACCCAGCGGATCGATACCATGCAGGAGGTGAGCCGTTCGGCCGGGACCGTGATCGACGAGGTGGCGGGCACCATCGAACAGATGGAGCAGATCGCCGCGGTGATCGCGGCGGCCATCGAGGAACAGACCGCCGCCACCAGCGAGATCGCGCGCGCGGTCGGCGAGACCGCGGCGCGCACCGGTACCGTCACCACCCTGATGGCGGGGGTGTCGGAGAATGTCGGCAAGGCCAGTCAGGCGTCCATCGGGGTCGGCGAAAGCGCCGCGCGCATGGAAGAGACCCTGGCGGTGATGCGCAAGCTGCTGACCCGGGCGGTGCGGACCTCGTCGGCCGTCGCCAACCGGCGGCAGCGCCGCCGTCGTGCGGTTCTGCTGGACGCCGAAGTCTCTTACGGTGGTGAGCATGCCCCGTGCGTGCTCTACGACCTTTCGGAATGCGGCGTGCTGGTGCAGACGGAGGCCGCGATAGCGCAGGGCGCCACCGTCGGGATCACGATTCCCGAAGAGGGCCTGCGCTGTCGCGGCTCGGTGGTGGCCTGCGGCGACGGCCGGCTCCACGTCCATTTCGAGGAGGGGCTGCCGGCGTCCCGGGTCGATGCCCTGGCCGCGCGGAGCATCGACCGCATCTGCGACCTTGCCCGATCCGACCATATTGCCTTTATGGAGAAGATCGCCAGGGCCATGGACGGCGAGACCATGTCGGCCACGGCGCTGGCGACCCATCACACCTGCCTCCTGGGCCGCTGGTACGACAGCGTCACCGACGAGACCATGCTGGCGCTGCCGGCGTTCCGGGCGCTGGCCGAGCCTCACCGTGAGGTCCACACCCGGGCGCGGCAGGTCCTGCTCGCGCTCGATGGCGGCCAGATGCCGCTGGCCCGGACCCGCATGGAGGAGTTGCGGGCGAGTTCGGCCAAGGTTCAGTCGGGCCTCGAGCAGTTGCGTATGGAGTGTGGGGTCGAACGGCTCGGCCCTCAACAGTGATACCCTGCCGATCAGGCGGCGGGTCCGGTGGCGGCCCGGGCACCGCCGGATCCGGGGATGACGGCGGGACGTGCCGCGTCTTCCAGTATCGTCTCGAGCCCTTCGATGGCGGCGCGATCCCGGTACAGCCGGTGCTTGCCGGCGCCGATCCGCCGGCTGATCGCCTGCCGCCACGTCGGATCCCGGGCCAACCGGACCGCCAGTGCCACATAGTGGTCGGGATCGGTGGCCACGGTTTCGGTCACGCCCATCCTGGTCAGGATGGCCAGACCGTGACGGCCGCGCATCAGCGGGCCGGGCAGGGTGACGACGGGCAGGTCGTGGGCCAGGCTTTCCAGGGTCGAGTTGCAGCCGGACCAGCCGATGCTGTCCAGCACCATGTCGCAGAGCCCGATCGCCGCCACGAAACGCGCGGGGGCGAGCGGCGGCAGGAAGACGCAGAACGCCTCGGCGGACAGACCGTGAGCGGCGAAGGCCTGGCCAAGCCGATCGCGGAAGTCTGCGGTGACGCCCTCGCCCCGGGGATAGCCGATGAACGCGAACTGGCAGTCGCCCGCCTCCCGGGCAATCCGCGGGAACACCGGGTCGAACTGGGGCAGGTACTTGAACAGCGACTGGGCGCACCAGCAGACCGTGGCGCCGGGCCGGAACCCCAGGTCCGGGCGGGTCAGGGTGACCGGCGGCAGCACCGGCGGCTCGTACCAGATCGACAGGTTGGGCAGCCGGACCAGACGCTCGGTATAGTGGCGGTCGCCGTCGGGCGGTTCCATCAGGTCGCTGCTGAGAAAGGAGTCCAGGGTCGGGAAGCCGCTGGTTTCGGGATGACCCCAGGCCGCGCACTGGTGGCGCGCCAGCCGCATGGCCGCAAGCCGTGCCGCCATCGGGTCCATGCCGGTTTCGGGATAGATCAGGACGTGGGGCGCATCGGCCAGGATGACGTCGCGCCAGCCGTCCAGGGTCAGCGGCCCCTGGACGAACCGGCGGCACAGACCCGCCGCCACCGCGGTCTCGGCGTCCTGTAGCGGCCCGGTGTGGTAGCCGAAGACCTGGAAGCGCCGGCGATCGAGTTGGCCGAGCCAGCCCCGGATCGGAATCTTCCAGTTGGAATGGTCGCGAAAGAAACCGCTGACGATGCCGACCCGCACCGGCTCACCGGGTCCCGGCGGTTCGGGCAAGGGCGCCGGCGGATGGCGCCGGGCCATGATCCCGCACACCAGGGCACCATACCGCTGCTGGAGGTCGCGGTCGCAGCGGCCCTGATAGGCCAGATAAAAGGGTTGGCTCGCCCCCACCGCCTCTTCAAGAGCGGCACCTGCCGGTTCCTGGCTGACGGCGGCGGCCAATGCCGCCAGGGCGTCGGCATAGGCGGCGCGGCGCCGGTCGATCTCGGCCGGGCTTTGGTACACCAGCGGCAGTTGGGCGATGCACAGGCCAAACCGGGCCTTGGGATGGTCGGGGGCCAGGGCCAGCGCCCGCCGGTGGCAGGCCGCGGCCTCGTCGACCTGCCCTTGCTGCTGGAATACGGTGCCGAGATTGTAATGGGCATCGGCCCGGTCGGGCCGGAGCGCCAGCGCCCGGCGGTACTGCCCGGCCGCCTCGTCCAGCCGGCCCAGGGCTTGCAGGGCGGTGCCGAGATTGGCGTGGGCGCTGGCATAGTCCGGCTTGAGCGCCAGCGCCGCGCGGTAGGCAATTACCGCCTCGTCGAACCGGCCCCGCTGCTGGAGCGCGGTACCGAGATTGTAGTGCGCCTCGGCCAGCCCCGGGGCCAGCGCGGTCGCACGCCGGTATAGGGCCATCGCCTCGTCGATGGCGCCGGCGGCATAGCGCAGATTGCCCAGGTTGTTATGAGCCTCGGCATGGTCCGGGCAGCGGGCCAGCACCCAGCGGTACTGCGCCGCCGCCTGATCGGCGTCGCCGTGGCGCTGGAGCGCGGTGCCCAGATTGTAGGCGGCGTCCACCAGCTCCGGCGCACAGGCCAGCGCCCGGCGGTAGTGCCCGATCGCCTCGGCCAGCCGGCCCTGGTCCTGCAACGCCACCGCGAGGCAGTTGTGGGCGTTGGCGTCGTCGGGCCGGAGCACCAGCGCCTGCCGGTAGCACGCCACCGCCTCGTCCACGCGGCCCGCGGCCTTCAGCGCCAGCCCCAGGCTGTTCAGGATCGCCGGGTCGTCGGGCCGCAGCGCCTGCGCCCGACCGATGGCCCCGACCGCCGCCTCGGCCTGCCCGGTCTGCGCCGCCAGCAGACCCAGGAGATGCAGGCTGTCCACATGATCCGGCGCCACCGCCAGAATCTCCCGATAGCCCTGTTCGGCCAGGGCGTAACGCCCGCCCCGATGGTGACCGAGGGCCAGCGCGAAGGCAGCGGACAGCGGGATCATCGAACCCCCTCCTTGTAAATAAATCCCGGGTTCCAAGGGCCTCGGCCCTTGGTGGGGTCAAGGGGCAAAGCCCCTGATCGCCAACGGCGAAAGCGGTATCTACCCCACCCACCCCGGAGACAGCGGCGTCACCGGCGGCGCCAGGATCAGCAGCAGCAACCCGCCGCCCCACAGCACCGGCTGGTGGATCATATAAATGAGCAGGCTGTGGCGCCCGGCCCAGCCGACCAGCCGTGCCGGCCATCCCGCCGGCCGCCAGGCCGCCACCGCCGCCGCCCACCCCCCGGCCGCGACCGCGGCGCCGGCCAGCCGGCCGAAGGCGATACCGGCCAACACCACGCCGAACCACGGCAGCAGCGGCACAAAGTCGTTGCTGCGCGGCTCCTGGCTCATCAGTCCGAGCCAGAGCAGCCAGCCGCCATCGAACGCCGGTCCGGTCAGCCATGCCGGCGCCGCCAGCGCCAGCCCCGCCGCCGCCGCGACCACCGCCGGCGGCAGCCGGACAAAGGCCAGCCCCAGCAGCGAGGCCAACGCCACATGGTGCAGCACCCCGAAAAAGATCAATCCGTCGGGGGTAAGGCCCCAACTGACCACCGTCACCGCGCCGGCACAGCCGCCGATCACCGCCAGTCGCGCCGCCACCCGGGACCAGACGATGCGGTCGCGGGTGGCCAGCACCAGGCTGACCCCGACCAGTCCAAGAAACAGGCCCAGAATGGTGGTGCGGAGGACCAGCCACAGCACGTCGCCGACCAGATCCAGGCGCGCCAGACCGAAAAAGGTCAGGTCCCAGCAGGCATGATAGCCGATCATCAGCAGGATCGCGACGCCGCGGGCGAGGTCCACCACCGCCACCCGGGTCGAGGTGCGACGCGAGGCGCGGCCGGTCCCGGCGACCGGAACCGCGGCGGGCGAGGGCGGGGCGGGTAAGGGTGGGTTCATGGCGGCGTCGGTGCCCGG